>ERZ778022.63-NODE-63-length-392087-cov-60.589990_pt1 | contig 392087 bp, 339 predicted proteins | sample MGYA00375752_ERZ778022 | MGnify/ENA primary metagenome ERZ778022 (study PRJEB29350, sample SAMN05389826) | bioreactor metagenome | isolation source: Thiocyanate bioreactor | place: South Africa: University of Cape Town | collected 2014-04-04 ...
CACAAAGTTACACAGAGCGATTTATTATTCTTTGCGGCTCTTTGTGTAGCCTTCGTGTACCTCTGTGAAATAACCAGTGAATATTGCAACCGGTAAACCGGGAACTTGTAATTTACTATCAACACTTAGGCAATGTTTGTAATTGCTCATACTGCTGCCACATTGCGCTCCGCATGAGAAAACTTACAATTTTAACCTGTTGCACGGCAAAGCAATCACAATTCAATTACAAACTCCATTTATTGCTTACCTAACTATCTTTTGAAAACTACAACGTTACATCCTGTTACATTGTAGTTTCATCAACAAGATATAACACCGACTCATAGTTTTTACCTGTCGCCTCACTCATCGCCATTTCGCATGGTTTGGAAGAAGAGTAATAGCCGCTGCAATCCCTTACTTCTTTTGCCTCCATTTTTGTTGCAGCCTGCGTAAGTTCCGGGAATAAAAACCCCCTGTCGCCGGCCATGCCGCAGCAACCCGCATAGTCAGGAACATGTACTGTATCTGCAAAATGAGCCGAGATTTTTTTAAACCGGTCCTCCATTTTCATTTTATATACAGAACAAACAGGATGTAAAACAATCGCTTTCTTTTTTTTGCTGACCGTCACATACGGTATGATATACTGTTCGATATACTCAATACTATCAATGATGGTAAGCTTATCAAACTTATGTTGCTGCGCTGCTGAAAGCGCCGGTCTGCATTGCAATAAAGTCAAGGTGCACGAAGTAACATCAAGCACAATAGGCAGTTTTCCTTCTTCGGCCGCTTCCCATAATGCATCAATGGTTTTATCAGCCATCAGCCTGAATGCGTCTTTATACCCTTTTGAAGAAAACATTTGTCCGCAGCAAAGTGAAGGAATATTGGCAGGCACTTTAATGCCTGTTCCCGCTTTTTCAGATATACTTAAAAAGGTTTTCATGGTATCAGCCTTCTTTTCCTTTGCTCCACCCATCATACGGGAAATGCAGGTAGGGAAATATACCACCGTACGTTGATGCTGTTGTTTTTCCAGGTCTTCCCAGTAGTTTTTCTGGGAAGGTGCAACAGATAGCTGATCAGACCACAACGGCAAAGCAGGCACAACTTTTTTAAATATACCTGTAAGATTCGACATTGCCGACGCACCAAAAAGCATATTGATAAATGAACCTGTATTTAACCCGAAACGCACAGTATTAATCACAGCAGAAAAATTCTCAGCAACCCAAACCGCTTTTTTTGCATCGGAAGCAGAATGACTTTCCGCACGGAGCCGCTTGATAAGATCGCCTGTATTAATATCTACCGGGCAGGCCAATGAGCACATACCATCTACCGCGCAGGTTTCTATACCATCATATTCATATTGTTCATTCAATTGCTTAAGCTCATCATCTTTTCCTTCTGAATGCAGCAACTCCATTTCCCTCCTTACTACAATTCTTCGCCTGGGCGTAAGCGTTAGGTCCCTGCTCGGGCAAACATGCTCACAATAACCACATTCAATGCATTTATCTACTTCTTCCTCTACAACAGGCAAAGGTTTCAGGTTCAGCAAATGCCCGTTTTTATTTTCGTTTATAATAACGCCAGGGTTCAACAAATTACGGGGATCAACCACTGCTTTCAAACCTTTCATTATTTCGTATGCCTCACTCCCCCACTCTGTTTCCACAAACGGCGCCATATTTCTGCCGGTGCCATGCTCTGCTTTGAGCGTGCCATCATATTTGTTAACCACAAGCACAACCATTTCTTCTATAAAACGCGCATAACGCTGCACTTCACTTTCCGCATTAAATGTTTGCGTTACCACAAAATGAATATTGCCATCTTTCGCGTGCCCGAAAATAATAGCATCATTATAATCATATTTTTTAAACAGTTGCTGCAGGTCTATAATAGCATCACCGAGCTTATCTACCGGGAAAGCAACATCTTCAAGAATAACAGTTGTGCCCCTGGCACGAACAGCACCAACCGCTGGAAACATTCCCTTACGAAGCTTCCACAAAAAAGCCTGCTGTTTCCTGTCGTTTGTAAATTGTGGTATATCCAGTAATGATAAGTTGTGCGCAATAGTCAGAAACGCATTTTTCTTTTCCTCCACTTCTTCCTGTGTATTGCCCTGGAATTCTATCAGCAAAGCTGCCGCGCCGGCAGGCAAGGTTTTAAGCGTATCAGGCACACCCGGTATATGTTCTATTGACCTTAGCGATGCCCTGTCCATCAATTCCACAGCTTCTGCATCAGTATTAATTAAAGGCACAATTGCCTGGCATGCCGCGTATATATCCGGAAAATATAATAAGCCCGTTGATTTAAACGGATAATCAGGAATGGTTTTTAATGTTGCCTCAGCTATAAAACCAAGCGTACCTTCCGCGCCAATGAGCAGGTGAGCAAAAATATCCAAAGGATGCTCATGATCAATAAAAGCGTTTAAGCTATAGCCCGTGGTATTTTTGGTTAGATATTTCTGCCTTATCCTGCTATATAATTCCGGGTTTTCGAGTATGCGTTGCCGGTATGTAGCAATGGCATTGAATATATCCGCACATTCTTTTTCAAAACGTTCATAATCCGGTTTAAGCGCTGTTGAAAAAATCTTTCCGTCCGGCAGGATAAACCGTATATGCTTTGTGGTGTGATATGAGTTGAGATGCACACCGCAACACATGCCGCTGGAATTATTGGAAAGTATGCCCCCCATCATCGCAGAATTGATGCTTGAAGGATCCGGGCCTATTTTTTTACGATAAGGTTTCAGCTTTGCATTTACCATGGCGCCGGTAATACCCGGTTGCACTTTTACTTCCGCGCCCTCATTTTCTATTGTAATTCCACGCCAGTGCTGGCTCAGATCAACCAGTATTCCATCGGTAATAGATTGCCCAGATAAACTCGTGCCCGCGGTGCGGAAAGTAAGCGGTATTGCATGCTGGTGGGAAAATGCAAAAAGCTGCTGAATTTCTTCTTCTGATACAGGCTGCACAACAGCCTGCGGACGCAAATAATAGAAACCCGCGTCTGAAGCATAAGCAATAAGATCAATAAGTCTTGCTTTAATCCTTTCTTTAGGAAGCACCTGTTCTAACAGTATACCCGTTGCTGTGTTTTGATATGTCATGGTGATAAGCAGAATAACAACACATGCTCTGTTATATTATTCTGTTGCAAATTTGGGAAGAAGCAATCACATATAGCGTTACTTTCTTACCGGCTTATTATATTTTTATTTCCCAACCTTTCCTGTATACCCGCTTTAAATATTTATTTGCCTCCGCGCTATTGGTGAAAGACAGGTTAGCCGCATCCCATAATAATTCTTCATTGGGCATACGAATGGCAACCGTGCCCAGCAGAATAGCTTCCGTCATAGGCCCGGATTGTACAAAATGCGATTCTGTTTTTGCTTTACCCAGGCAGGCATCCACAAAATGATGATAGTGATTACGGCTTTCAAATTTTTTAAATTCCCGGTTTTGGAATTTTTCAGCAGGTAGTAAAACAGGTTTTTCTCCGCCATGCGGTATCAGCAACGCACCTTCTGTACCAATCAGCATTGCAGATTCCGCAGGATATTGCTCTACCGAATACAATGCCCTTATTTCTTCCGGCGGATAAAACGCGCCGTCAAACCATTCAAGTGTCAGCTCTTTTCCATCTGTAAATTCATTGCCCGGAAATTTCCAGGTAATATGATCGCCCTGCGGCCAGGTATCAGCCCTTCTTTCAGGCGAATTTTTCCACGACTCCTGCACTTCCGCTATTACGGAGATCGGCGCTTTTAAATTTATTCCTTTCCACACCGCGTCAAAAATATGACAGCCAATATCGCCCGACCAGCCGGTACCAAAATCCTGCCATGCACGCCATTTGGTTGGATGGTAAATATCAGGAGCATAAGAACGCAGCGGAGCGGTGCCTGTCCACAGATCCCAGTTGAGTGAGGCAGGAGCATCTGCCTTTTCTGGCGGGCGTGGCCCCACAAGCCGGTAAGTATCTATAGCGCCGGGGCGGTTGGAACAGAGATACGCGTGTTTTATTTTTCCGATAACACCATCCTTCAATAACTGCACGGCGGTACGATCGCAGGAGGTGGATGCAACCTGCGTTCCCAATTGTGTTACCACCCCTGTTTTAACCGCCGCGTTTGTAAGCGCTCTTACTTCAGCCACATCATGGCACATTGGCTTCTGGCAATACACATGTTTGTTTAATTTGATTGCGCTGTAAGCAATTATAAAATGATTATGATCCGGCACGGTTACATTTACCGACTGTATATTGTTTTTTTCTTTCTTCAGCAGCTCTCTCCAGTCGCTATAGGTTCTTACTCCCGGAATAGCATCCGCAGCTTTTTTAAGATGGTTCGCATCCACATCGCAAATGGCCACAATATTTACATTGGGATGGCTTTTAAAATTATTGAGATCTCCCCATCCCATTCCGCCAACACCAATGCATGCATGGTTAAGCCTGGCCGGTTGCGCTGCAACAGCGGTGGAAGATTGCAATAAAACAGATGGCACAACGGCTGTGGTTGCTGCTGACAGGATAAATTTTCTGCGGGATAATGATTTTGATTTTTTTGACACGGTGCAAGCGTTTTTGATTATAAAATATCCGGTGTTTTGACAGGGATTTCGTTTTTAGAAAAAATCTAAGGTAATCTCATTTCTGGAAGTTGCATTAGATTGCTTCACCCGCCGCAGCATACCTTTAATTCAAACTTCATGCGGGCGGGTCCGCAAAGACGGCGAGCGTATTTGTATTTTGTTATTAGTACTAAATCAAAGTGTGTTATTATTCAACCTCTCGCCGTCTTTGCGATCCCGCCTCAACCACTTATAAATATCAGGTTGATACGCGGGAGAAGCAATCACAATTTCCTCACAGCCTTCTTTTATTGCTTAACATATAAATATTTGTCTTTTGAGATTAAAATATCTTTTTAAAAACGAAATCTCACGGTGTTTTAATAATTAACCGGCAGCAATTTCATGTAATCATTCAAATCAATATGATCTGTTTTGCTGAATGCTTTACCCGGTAAATTCAGCTTTAATATACGCGACACCCTGAAATCACGATAATCATTCCGCCAATGGCACCATGCTATCAGGTGCCAGTTCAGCGCATAAAATATCAACCCGACAGGCTCTAGCATGCGCAGACTTATTTCATTCTTATTATTCTGATATTCAATTTCAATACAGTTTTGCGAAGCGATCGCCTCCTGCAACTGTGTTAAGTACGCAAAATTATTTTGAACAAAGTCACAGCTCACCGCTTTTATCTGCGGCTGCAATTGCTCCAGTTTGTCTTTTTGTGAACCACGCAAAACAGCCTTCACTTTATTAAGCGCGGTTTCATAATGCTTCCTTATTGAGTTATCGCCAAACCTGCCGGCAATACTTTCCATCAGCAATAATGCATTTGCCTCTTCATTGGTAAATGATACAGGAGGCAGGAAATATCCCTGTACAATAAAATACCCCCGTCCGTTCTCAAAACTTACGGGCACACCTATTTCCGTTAAAGCCTTAACATCGCGGTATACCGTTCTTATACTGATTGAAAATTTTTCAGCAATACGCTCGGCAGGTAAAAATTTTTTTGATTGAAGCATGGTAAGAATACCCATTAGCCTGTCAATTCGGTTCATGCAACTATTTTGAGCTTAATTTAAGGGTTTTGGGGCGGCCAATACAGCATATTGCTTATAAATTTGCCTTTTTCACCAGGATTTTCACACAATCGTTTTAAATATTTTCTTTAATAAGGTATAAATTTTTGAAAATTTTTTATAAAAAAAGCAAATTAAATTACAATTTGAAAACATTATCCTACATTTGCTGAAATTTTTAAACAAAAGAATAAACTAAATTCATTATGTGTGGCATTGTTGGGGTGTTTGATTGCAAAACAGGCACCGAATCATTAAGACCGAAAATTTTGAAGATGTCGAAAAGGATCCGGCATCGTGGCCCGGATTGGTCTGGCATATACAGTGATGACAATATAGTACTGGCGCATGAGCGCCTGGCTATTGTTGACCCCCAGTCTGGTGGTCAGCCGCTGTATACCAAAGACAAAACTTTAGTACTGGCAGTGAATGGCGAAATATATAATCACCAGGAGATACGTAAAACGCTGCCTGATTATGAATTCCTGACACAGTCGGATTGCGAAGTGATACTGGCATTATACCGTAAAAAGGGTATTGATTTTCTTGAGGACCTCAATGGCATTTTCGCATTTGCTTTATACGATAAATCAGATGGCAGTTATTTTATAGCGCGTGATCATATTGGTATCATTCCTTTTTATATGGGATGGGATGAATGGGGCAATTTTTATGTGGCTTCTGAGCTGAAAGCGCTGGAAGGTGTTTGCAACAACATAAAAGAATTTTTGCCTGGTCACTACCTGCACAGCAAAGACGGAAGCTATGAGCTGAAGAAATGGTATAAGCGTGATTGGGAAAAATATGAGAACGTAAAAGACAATGTTTCTGATATCGCCACTTTACGCAAAGCGCTGGAAGACGCGGTACACCGCCAGCTGATGTCTGACGTTCCTTATGGCGTTTTATTATCAGGCGGGCTTGATTCTTCCATCATAGCCGCTGTTACCAAAAAATTCGCTTCAAAAAGAATTGAATCAGGCGATACACAAACAGCCTGGTATCCCCAGTTGCATTCATTTGCGGTTGGCTTAAAAGGCTCACCAGACCTGGCAGCAGCAAAAAAAGCAGCGGATCATATAGGAACCGTGCATCATGAAATTCATTTTACTATACAGGAAGGGCTGGATGCCATCCGTGATGTAATTTATCACCTGGAAACATATGATGTAACTACTATCAGGGCATCAACACCAATGTATTTAATGGCAAGGATCATTAAATCAATGGGGATAAAAATGGTATTATCAGGAGAGGGTTCAGATGAATTATTCGGTGGATACCTGTATTTCCATAAAGCACCAAACCCTGAGGGTTTTCATGAAGAAACCGTGCGCAAACTAAGCAAGCTGCATTTATATGATTGCCTTCGTGCCAACAAATCATTAGCAGCATGGGGCATTGAAGGGCGTGTTCCGTTTCTTGATAAAGAATTTATGGATGTTGCCATGCGGCTTAACCCTGCTGATAAAATGATAAAGCCGGGCAAGATGGAGAAATGGATACTGCGCAAGGCATTTGAAGATTACCTGCCGGAGAGTATTGCATGGCGCCAGAAAGAACAATTTTCTGACGGTGTAGGGTATAGCTGGATAGATACGCTTAAAGCAGTTGCGGCTGAAAAAGTTACCGACGAACAACTGGCTAATGCCAGGTACCGGTTCCCGATCAATCCGCCAATGTCAAAAGAAGAATACCATTACCGTTCCATATTCAGCGAACATTTTCCATCAGATACCGCGGCGGCATGTGTACCTTCGGTACCCTCTGTTGCCTGCAGCACACCTGAAGCGCTGGCATGGGATAAATCATTCCAGAACCTCAATGATCCTTCAGGCAGAGCCGTTGCCAATGTGCATAATATGGCTTATGAAGGAGAGCAGGAACTGGTTAAATAAAATTTCATATTCCATTTTACATAATAAGGCTACCCGTTGTGGTAGCCTTATTTGCTTGGTATTGCTATAGCAGATCGTATTGTACTAATAACAATACAAAATTCATACTATTAACACATTAGTTACCTCAAGATTGTATATAATAAAATAAATTTACGTGTTAGCTGTTATATTATGATGACACTCACAACAAGAAACGAAATCTTTAAGGCAAAGAGAATTATCGGCTCTGAACTGACTAAAATACAGAATGTATTTTACGATGAACAAATGTTACAATATTATAAGGAAGACAATGAAGAGCATTTGTACTGGGAAATGTTTGATCATTATAAAAAAGACGAAATTGAATATTCAACATTCAATAAAATCATTGGACTAAACCATTCTGACATTGACACTTTTACAAGTAAGCTGACAGATAAACTTAAAGAGTTACTTCAGACTATAAATGTAACAGACTTCTTCATAATTTCTCATCTAAAACTTGACTTCTTTGGAAACAGAGACAACAACTTTAAGCCGTTAAAGGAATCATACAAAAAGCTTGAGAAAATTGTTGGAGACAAAACTTTCAATGAAGCGTTCCAAATTGACATTTACAGTTTGCCAGACTTTATTGAAATTCTATTTTGGACAACTCGTTGCGACCCAAGTATAGCAGAATATGTTTTCTTATTTGACAAAGACGAACAAATTCAATTTCATTTATGCAAATATGGAAATCTTCATTTGACAGAATACAATAAAGAGCAACTAACTGAAGACAAACTTAAAGGACTCGGTTGGACAATCATTAAAGGACAAGAATATGACAACTTCACAACTGACGGAAAAATCAAAGGAAGACGAATTAAGATATGACAAGAAATATCATAGCTAACAGGCAGTTTTGCGTCAGCAGGGAGCCATGAATAAATTCTCTTCAGCAGTGCTATTATCAGTTACATATCCGGCTGGCCAAGCACTAATGAACAGTAAAACATATTTTTTAACTTTTGTATCTTACACCAGCAGCATTTCCGGGCTGGATGTTTTTCAAATGCCCCGCCAAACGCAAAGCCGCTAAACGTTGCCTGCAATATTTTTAGACCATGAAATTTGCACTTTTATTTATATTGACACAGTTCTTAATTTTTGTGTGTTACAGCCAAAGAATTGACACAATACGGTTGTATAATTTTGAAAGTCCGGCAGACAATTGGAGAATAAAATTGCTGCCAAATAACACGTTTAATATTACGTCCGACTTTCCCTTTGCTTCAAATACCAAAGAAGTTATTTTAAAAGGCTCATACTTAAAAAGCGACACGACACTACAATTCATTTGTGACACATCCAGAGTAAAAAACAAGAATTTGTTGAGCAACAGGATTAAGAAATTTTCCAACCTGCCTTACATCGCCCAAGGAGAGGCTTTTAGAAACGAGGGGAATTATTTTATTCCCAATCATATTGTTTATGACTTGGACGACAGTTCTGAAGTTCCAAATGATTTGTTTGCCAGCTATTATCGTGGAGACGGTTTTGGCAGCCATGTTTTAGAAATAAGAAAAGACCATACTTATAAGTTTACACAACACACTTGCATGGACAATTCTTATGAAGAGGGAACTTGGACGGAAAACAATAATGTCATTACGTTAATTCCCCCAAGACAAGATTGGACAATGTTAGACTGGGTGACGAGCAACAAGCAGTTTTATGTTGACACAAACTTTTTAATTGGTAAAAAGACAATAAAAAATAGTAAGACAACAATTACTGAAAGTTATTTTTATTTATCCAAGCAGCCTTTGTGACACAATACTGCAGGTAATCGAGTAGGCGGCCTCACCGCTTGTAGGCGATGAGCTGCACCTCTCACACCACTGTACGTACGGACCTCGTACTTGCCTACCGGCAGGCAGGTACAGCGGTTCATTAAGTTGTGGGCTTACTTTTTCGTAGTAGTTGAGCATGGATTCATAGCCCCGTTGTTGTAATCTTTCCAGTGTTATGGTGGTGGTGAGTATCGGGCTTTGCGCTATCGCCCAGCCGCAGCAGGTTCTTTCTTCGTCTCTCACGCTTTTTCCATTGGTGCCAGATGCAATATCGCAACCGGTTTCTTATCCAACTGTCTACATCCCGGAGCTTACCTGATATACTTGCCATACGGAAGTAATTCAGCCAGCCCCGTTGCAATGCTTTCAGCTGGATGATTCGTTCCGCTATACTGCCTGGCGTGGTTTTGCGGGTGATTTGCCGGGCTTCCTGTTTCAGGTTCGCCCAACTTTTACCGCTTACCACCAACTGGTATTTGCCTTTTGTACCCTTTTCATAGGTGGGTACATAGCAATAACCCAATATGGTAAATTGTACAGGACGCCGTATATGCTATCAACTTCAGTCCTGGCCGGACGTTATAAATTGGGTCATAGAATTAACAATGAACTTTTAATATCTTTATTTAACATTTGTTCCCAGCGGGACGTTTTTTAAATTCCGCCACAAACACAAATGCTCAACCATTGGTGGCAATTTTGCGAAACCTCTCACCCAGACAAAATCCGAAAATCAAACTTAAATAATTCTGATTGAACAACTTGTATAATTACCAATTTTTGGTAACTTTGGAGAAAGTTTAAAGAATGAAAAATACATCAATATCACTTGGAAACTACTTTGACCAGTTCGTAAGTAGCCAAGTATCAGCAGGACGCTATAAAAATGTTAGTGAAGTTATTCGGGCAGGACTGCGACTTTTGGAAGACGAAGAAAGTAAAGTAATCGCTTTAAGAGCCGCGATTCAGAAAGGGTTAGACAGTCCACGAGTTGAAAATTTTGACTTCAAGGAAAATTTAAAAAAACTAAAAGCAGAAAAAAGAAAAAATGGCTAAAGTTTTTTTACGACAAGAAGCCATTAACGACTTGAATGATATTTGGATTTATACTTTTGAAGAATGGTCGGAAAAGCAAGCGGACAAATATTATTCGACTTTGGAATTTGCCTGTATGCAAATTGGAAAGAACCCAGAACTTGGAAAAGAATATGATGGAATAAACCGCAACTTACTCGGTTTGAGAACAGGAAAGCACATAATCTTCTACCAGGTTATTTCAAAAGATGAAATTGAAGTTATCAGAATATTGCACGAACGAATGGACTTGAAAAACAGACTCAATGAGTAAAAACAGCTACCAATCGAGTAGGCGGCCTCACCGCTTGCAGGCGATGAGGTGCACCTCTCACACCACTGTACGTACGGACCTCGTACTTGCCTACCGGCAGGCAGGTACAGCGGTTCATTAAGTTGTGGGCTTACTTTTTCGTAGTAGCCGGGCATGGACTCATAGCCGGGTTGTTGCAATCTTTCCGGTGTTATCGTGGTGGTGCGTATCAGGCTTTGTGCTATCGCCCACATTCCTTTACAATAGCGTTCACAATGAACTTTTACATTATTAAAGTCTGCGGATATCGTAACTTCCGGTAACCTAATGAGGATTTTTTCCACATAAATTATTTAAATATTATTCTAAGGAGCAATTAAAAGAAGTTTATGGCAACCGTAAATCCATACATATATTTCAACGGAAATTGCGAAGAAGCCTTTAATTTTTACAAAGCTGTCTTTCAGAAAGACTTTACATATCTTGGACGTTACAAAGACGTTCCCCAAACAGACAGGCATGTTTTTCGGGAAACAGATGAGAAGATCATGCACGTTTCTTTGCCTATCAGCAGGGAGACAGTTCTGATGGGTTCCGACAATAATGAAGCATACAACGAACTATTAACGTATAGCAACTTCTCTCTTATTGTTCATGCCGGTGAAAAAGAAGAAGCAGACAGACTATTCAATGAACTTTCCCGTGGTGGACAAATAAAAATGCCATTGAACCAGACATTCTGGGGATCTTATTACGGTATATGTATTGACAAATTTGGAATTATGTGGAAGGTAACAATTGAAGCAGCACATTAAGCAGCTTATAGTTTTGGGCAGCACACTGCTATTTCCTCGTCAGCACAAAGCCTGCTCTTTGTGCTCACAATAAACGACACACTATCACAATCATCATCAGTGTAACTGCACTGACTTTTGTTTTGCCGGCAATTGGTTTTATTGCAGAATATCTGGCAAATGATATAGCATTGACTTTTGAACTGTTTTGTAAATGGTTCATCTTTTCTGCAGTCGGCCTTCGTTTGTTCCTGGCAGGCATAAAGCAAGTGAAAAACCCGGAGTTTACAGCCAAACAAATATTTCACGTTGAGAGTGCGGACTGTTTTCCAATCCTTCGTGAGTTAGGCTTCGCCAATATTTGCTTCGGACTTGTTGGCATCGTTTCTTTATTCAGGCCAGACTGGAGAATTGTAAGCGCATTTGCAAGCGGACTTTATTACGGCATTGCCGGCATTCAACACGAGCTGAAAAAAACTCAGGAATAAATGAAAAATTTGCCTTGTGGACTGATTTACTGATTTCCGCTTTTCTTTTAGCATACTTTATAAAGGCGATATGAGCATAATAAAGCAAGGGTATTGCAGGAACTGTAAATTGCCTGGAACAAAAATGAAGAAACTACCGAATGTATTGGAACAAATGACTATCAGTAAGCCCGTACCGGTAACTTACCTGTTGCAACCAGAAACGACAAACGCTCCTGCCAATCTCAAGTTTCAAGCCCCTAATCATCCAGCTTCAACACTGCTAAAAAAGCTTCCTGCGGCACTTCTACATTCCCGATCTGGCGCATGCGCTTTTTACCTTCTTTCTGTTTTTCAAGCAGCTTACGTTTACGGCTTATATCACCACCATAACATTTGGCAGTAACATCTTTACGCATAGCCGAAATATTTTCGCGGGCAACGATCTTAGCTCCTATTGCCGCCTGTATGGCTATCTGGAATTGCTGGCGCGGAACCAGTTCTTTCAATTTTTCGCAAAGCTTTCTCCCAAAATCCTGCGCCCTGCTGCGATGTATTAAAGCGCTCAATGCATCAACTTTATCACTATTCAATAAAATATCCATCTTAACAATATCAGCATCACGGTAACCAATAGGATGGTAGTCGAACGAAGCATAGCCACGGGTCTGGCTCTTAAGCTTATCATAAAAGTCAAAAACGATTTCAGTTAAAGGCATTTCAAAAATCAATTCAACCCTTGTGGTTGTTAAATAACTCTGATTGATCAAAATGCCTCTTTTACCCAAACACAGCGTCATTATATTACCAATATATTCAGGCTTTGTAATGATCTGCGCTTTTATATATGGCTCCTCAATTCTCTCTGTTTTTATAACATCAGGCATCTCAGCCGGGTTGTTTACAATTATTTTTTCGGCTTTGGTAGTATATGCTATAAAGCTTACGTTAGGAACGGTTGTAATTACTGTCTGGTTAAACTCTCTCTCCAATCTTTCCTGTATGATCTCCATGTGCAGCAGCCCGAGAAAGCCACAACGGAAGCCAAAGCCCAGGGCCTGTGATGTTTCCAGTTCAAATGTTAATGAAGCATCATTTAACTGAAGCTTATCCATGCAATCTCTCAGCTCTTCAAAATCATCTGTAACTACAGGAAATATACCGGCAAAAACCATTGGTTTAACTTCCTCAAAACCTTTGATGGCAACCGGTTCAGGATTACTTGCCAGGGTAATGGTATCTCCTACTTTAACTTCCTTCGCGTTTTTAATACCGGTAATTATATAACCAACATCCCCGCACTTCACTTCCTGCTTCTCTGTCATCTTTAATTTCAGTATACCTATTTCATCGGCTTCATACTCCTGTCCCGTACTTACAAATTTCACTTTGTCGGCTTTTTTCAAACCGCCGTTCATAATACGGTAATACACTATTATACCACGGAAAGAATTAAATACACTGTCAAATATTAATGCCTGCAATGGCACATCGGGGTTACCTTCAGGAGGAGGTATCCTGTCAACAATAGCTTCCAGCACAGCCTCTACGCCCAACCCTGTTCTGCCGCTTGCCAATAAAATATCTTCCGGTTTACAGCCAATCAATTCTACTATCTGGTCTTTCACTTCTTCAATCATCGCCCCATCCATATCAATTTTATTGATTACCGGGATGATCTCCAGATCGTTATCTATAGCCAGGTAAAGATTGCTGATGGTTTGCGCCTGTATCCCCTGCGTGGCATCTACCAGCAATAATGCGCCTTCACATGCTGCAAGCGCCCGGCTAACTTCATAGCTGAAATCAACATGCCCGGGCGTATCAATCAAATTAAGTGTATACGTTTCACCATGCGAATTTTTATAATTGATCTGGATAGCATGGCTTTTAATGGTAATGCCTTTTTCTCTCTCAAGATCCATATCGTCCAGCACCTGGTCCATCATTTCTCTTTCGCTGATGGTATTGGTTACCTGCAATAAACGATCTGCCAGGGTGCTCTTTCCATGGTCAATATGGGCTATGATACAAAAGTTCCGGATATGCTTCATTTACTTGCTCATCTTTTTTTGAGATGCGCAAAGGTAAGCGTTTTAACAGCAATATAAACCGGGTGAAGCATTAGTGAAAAAATTAAAAAAGGCAGGAATAAATCCTGCCTTTTACTGGTATAAAATGATATTTATTTTGCAATTACCACCGGAAAATACCTGCCATCGGCAAACTTGAGGTAATATACGCCTGCCGGTAAATTCCGCACCGATACATTTTCCCTTAAACCGGAAACAGTTCCGGCCTTCACAATTTTGCCCGTTGCATCTGCAAGGGTCCATTGCAGCGGTTTCTGGGACTTTTGCTTAAACATAATCGCAAAATCATTCCTGGCAGGATTAGGAGCAATAGTAATATCAGCAGATTGTGTATTCTTAAGCAGCACAATATTGGAGTATTTAACAGTTCCATCATTATCTGTACACATAACACGGTATTGATTTTCCTGTGGCAGGGGATTAAGATGATAAAACTTATAAGATTGCTCACTGGCAGCTCCTTCTATTATTTTACTATCAATTAACGCCCAATTCACATCGTCAGCAGATTTATACTCAAGTGTATATTTAGCCTGGCTGTTATTCTCTATTGTTGCTGTCAATATATTTTGATGAGCTGCGGCATCAATTTCACCTGTTAATTTTAAAGATGTTAACGGTAATACTGAAGCAAATCTCGCTAGAGTAATTTCTGCAGGTAACCCATCAGCCACTGAAAAAGTAACAACTGATTCAGCCGCTTCTGTAGAAACCAGTGTAGCATATTTTGCAGGAACATTGGCAGCTTTAAGCCATCCGCCATACAACCGGAGCGTTATAGGTACAGCCACGCTCTGATCATTCACAAGATTAATATCCGGGTTTACTACAGAGATGCGCAGCGTATCATTACGTATCTGTGCCATAACCACGCAAGGAACATCGTTTGCCTTGATTATGGTATTACTGGTTAACTGTGTATTTGCGGTAAACAAACTGAATCCCACGGCATCAGTAATATTTTCCTGAATGATGTGCGCATGTTCATCCTGCTGCAAAATATCAAACTCACGTGTTGAAGACGACCCCATTCTGGTAGAAAAATCGCTCATTGCCGACTGGGTAGTATTGGGTATTACCACATAAGCATATTTTGCATCTGAAGGCGCATTGCCATGATTAATATAGGCATTTGCATAGTCAGCAGTAGTAGTAGCGCCGGAGCCTGATTCATCAGGACTGGTCTGTGATTTTTTCTCTATTTGCACATTACTGCCGGACAGTATATAATACCCGGTTTTAAAGGGATCAATAATCCAGTGAGCATCACTCTGACTTAAAGATTCAGATAGCGGAAATGCTGTTTTTGAAGCAGCATCCACAATAACAGGTGTTGATGTTGAGGACAGGGAAGTCTGGAATAAAGTTGTGATGGTATTTCTCCATGATCTGTTATTATTTATATTACTTCCCAGGCAAACAATTTTTTTGCCGAAACAAAACCACGACTTCCGGAAAGTAAATGTAGAACTATGCGTTATTGTATAGTTTATCTGCTGAAAATTAAGCCCGTACATTCCATACTCTCCCTGCAACTCCTGTAACAGTACATCAGAGGACGATGTTTCTGAAGGCTCACCAAATTTTACCCCTCCGGCAAAATTAAGTGCATTTCTTTCGCTGATATCAGTAACTGTTCCTTTAAGGCTCAAAGAATCATACGGATAAACTATAGTGGTTGTGCCGGGTGGTTTATTCCAGTCCCACCCTTCCAGCATCATACCACTGGGCTTAAGTTTTTGCCCATAAACGCTGGGGTATAATATTTCAAGAGCGCCATAGCCCTGGTATCTTCCATACCTGTTATCACTGGAATAAGTTTCGGTTGCCCAAAAATCGTTATTTATCCCTTTGATGGTTGCCACCCAGTTATCTTTTCTGTATAAAGCGAGCGGACTATAATTCATTTGCCAGAAACCACTGGGAAAAGCCTCTGCGCTTGTTCCACCAATTTTTGGGGCATAATCATATATACGTGAATGCATTGCCGCTACTACTGGATCAAATGCCTGATTTACTATTTCGCCTCCAATATAAGCCAGCTGCTCAAGCGCCGGCTGATTGTAATAAGTAATAACTTCAAAAGGATGCCTCCCATTTAAACTATTTGCATAATAAATTTTATTAGACATAATACACTCTGCATAAGCAGCCTTTCTAAGAGTATAATAGGCCTGTATATTAATCTGGAATGGCGTTTTACGCAAAACTGATAAAGTATAAGTTATAAGTGAATTCATCGCATACATATATGCGTTATAATGAGCCGAATGGTGGAAAGCAACACCATCTCTCTTAATCCCGTCACTAAGTCCTTTTTGATCTTCTAAAAATTTCTCCAGATACACTTTAAGCCTTTTCAGATCCTCCACACCGGTAGCATCATCAGGGCTGAATAATATCATTGCCATAAATGCATCCTGCAGCGTATAAATATCGTCCGTATCAAATAAGCCATTGGATTCAGTTTTCCAGGCTAACCCTGTACCCGTACTCCATTTTATCCAATGCCATAAATTATATCTGAGAGATGCATCGGCAAAATAATCTACATTAATAAGCGCACTAAAAAAATCCATTTGATTATATCCTTTATAACCGCCTCCAAACCAAAATCCGCTACCTCCGGCAATGCCTGAATCAAACATCAACTTTAAGAGATTGATCGCTTTTTCTTTACTGTCGTTATTATTATTATGCACATAACTACGGGCAAACACTCCTATCATCTGGCCAATTTCCTGCGGATCAGTAATAGGTTTTCCCTTCACAGCACTTCCCTCCACTACTATATTGTAGGTATTATATTGAGTGACAGCTGAACTCAATTGTGCTGCTGTGGGTGCGCTGCCAATAGACCGTCGTTTAACCCTGGCTCTAACAGAGTCAAGCCCCGCAAGTTCCTGCTGCGTAGGTTGTGTAAAAGAAATTAATGGTGGTGCATAATAGCAACTATAGTAAAAGTCGCTTATCATATTGTTTTTTATGGGCGCTAATTCATATAAATCAGGCATCACATCATCGGACTGCTTAAAATCATAAGCCCGCATAAATTGCAGGTCATCTAAATATATCGTTCCACTACCTGATGCAGGTGCAACAATGCGCATTTCCGTACCAACATTATTGGTACTACCACCGTTCAGCATATCATACATGTAACTTCTGAGTAATTTTCTCCATCCCTCAAAATTCACATTAAACCTGAAGTGGAATTGATTGACAGTCTTATTATTATAAAATTGAATTTCAAAAGTATCTTTAGCGGCGGTTTCATTATGAACCCATAGTTGAAAATGACCCTGATAATAGTTAAAAAGCCCCCCGTTTATGGCAGAAGCCTGGGCACTGGTCAATTCAACTTCCAGAACATCACCGGCTACCCAATCCCACCGAAGTGATTTTGCGCCTATCCTGTAATGCCTGTCGCTAATAGATAAACTACCTTTGGAAGCTGTGAAATTGGAAGGAATGCTGGTTTCGAAATCAGGCTGGCTGTATACTGATACTGAAGCAAGAATACCTATTATTAAAAACAAGGTATAGCTGAATTGCCTAAAGCCGGGAAAGCACAAACACTTATATCTGTTCCACATGGGAGCGCATAGGGAAAAGGGTAACCCCATCATAAAAAATTGAATTTAGTTTGCTTATGGTTTTTCAAAGGACTCTATGACAAGAAACCTTTTTGGAAAAAACTCTTATCAGCAATTTTCATGCTCATTTGCCTTTTTCCACAGAGAATTTTTATCTTATTTTTATTCCCGAAGTTTAAACATTGGTTCCCAACATATTAATATCATTAATTAATGATAAAAAAATTGAACTGTTATATTTGCTTTTAAAAGATATGAGCCTTTATGCTGATTTATAATCCTAAAAATTGGTTTGGAACAATTTTCCAGTTTCATAAGTATGATACGGTAAGAAAGCTGACCCCCCTGATGTGTTTTATGGTAGTATATTCTCTTGTGATTGCTTTTTGGGAAATAGAATACCTGCACCTTTCTGCCAACAGCTGGGTAAAAAATATTCCGGTAATGCATAGCCTGCTGGGTTTTGCCATATCCATGTTGCTGGTTTTTAGAACGAATACCGCTTACGACAGGTGGTGGGAAGGCAGAAAGCTTTGGGGTAGCCTTGTAAACAACAGCCGCAACCTTGCCATAAAGCTGAGTGCCATGCTGGAAGGAGATGACGATTCGCGGAAGTTTTACAGGAGAATGATCCCGCTGTATGCCTCTGCTCTCAAAGATCACCTGCAGTCTGAAACCACCAGGCTTATGCTCGATGAGCAGGCTCATCCTGAATTGGCCTCCATTGATACCAACAAGCATGTACCTAATCAGATAGCATCTATTATGATGCAGCGGGCATATCTTTTATACAAACATGGAAAAATCACAGGTGATCAATTGATCGTGTTAAACGGAGAGCTGTCATCATTTACCGATGTTTGCGGCGCATGCGAGCGTATACGCAACACGCCTATCCCCTACTCCTACAGCGCTTTTATTAAAAAATTTATCTTTATTTATGTTATGACGCTTCCCTTCGGCTATGTATTCTCGTTAGGGTATTACGTAGCCCCAATGGTAGCTTTTGTATTTTATGTGCTCGCCAGCCTTGAATTGATTGCGGAAGAAATTGAAGAACCATTTGGTAAAGATGCGAATGACCTTCCTATGCATAAGATGGCAGAAAATATTCAAAAAAACGTCAATGACCTGATATAGCCATCAGGCTGAGGCCTTTTCCAATTCAACAATAGATTCATTTGTTTGATGGGTGGCCGGGTTTTCAAGGTATTCCCGTCGTGCTACTTTTGCGGTTTTATGATCTCCTGTATGGCTCCATCCCGGAGGCATTATCATATACAACAACTTATTTTTTATACCAGGCGCTTTGCGTATATCTTTTACCAGCGCAACTATTTCTCCAAAGTTCACATCCCAAAAACTGTTTGGATTCATTGCTCTTGTAATACCATATTCAATCTTAACTTCTTTCCGCTCGGGCTCGTATGTTTTAAATACTTTATCCCAAATATTCAGCAGGTTGCAGAAGTTGGTATCCATATACAAAGGATTTCGGGCATGATGCACACGGTGATGTGACGGTGTGAGAATAATTTTATTCATAAAGCCCATACGCCCGTCTTTCATAATACTTTCACCCACATGAATGAACGCGCCCCAGGTACCGTCAATGAACATAATAAAAAACAATAGCGGTGGATTAACGCCGGCGAGTATGCAAATCGTTGTTCTAATCACATCTGCATAAGGCGCTTCAAGAAAAAAGTGGGTATACGTTACCGACAGGTTCATGGTTTGCGGCGCATGATGTGTTGAGTGCAGGCACCACAGCAACCTTACTTTATGCGCCAGGAAATGATAGATGAAATGAGAAAACTCCCAGATAATATAACCATAAATAAACCAGTACCAGGTAAAGCTTGTTTTAAAGATGGCATATTTTTCAAATACACCTATACAAAAAGCCACAGCGGCAATAGAAATAAATCTTGACACAAACCTGTTGAATACATAAATAAAGAAGTTGACCCTGTAGTCTTCTACCTTAAACTTTTTATATGCTGCGCTTCTTATAATTTCTATAATAAGCAGGATGGGAATAAATGGAGATATAGCGCCGAGAATACCCTTAAATGTAAGCAGAGCACTGTAATCTCCTGATTTATACATTTCTATAAGAGAACCAATTCCCAGGAAACCAATGAGCTCATTGTAAATTGTTTCTAAAAAATTCATAAGCCGGCATCGTTTAATTTACTTAATAAATTTTTAAGCGGATACTTTCGCATTACAAGCTTACTTATTAATTTCATATAAAATTACACCAATTGATGGAACTGAAAGAACAATTCGAAAGAGCCGCTGCTGAAAGTAAAACGCTGTCAGAAAAGCCCAGCAATGAAACCCTGCTCCAGCTGTATTCATTGTATAAGCAGGCTACCGAAGGAGATAATAACAGTGAAGCGCCAACCAATCCTTTTGATTTTGTTGCCAAGGCAAAGTATGAAGCATGGGCTGCGTTAAAAGGCAAAAGCACCGATGCCGCGATGCAGGAATATATTGCCCTGGTTGATAAGTTGAAATCGAATTAGTATTTCTCTATACATTAAAATAGTTTGCCACAAACTCCGGCACCCTGTGTGCGCGGGATGATTCAGGACTATAACCATTAAGAAGTTAAGCAACATTAAGACCAGTTATCAGGCATCCTTAATTCCCTTAATTTCTTAATGGTTGTATATATGCGCAAATGATCATTACGTGTATCCATGACAGGAAACAGAATCTGCAACATCATATACTATTACTATACCCTTAGCTCATCACTCCTCTGAAGTATCCGGCTGACTCAGCCATACCCGGCAAAGCGTCTTTCATATCTTTTTCATATTCAATGCTGCATTTTCCTTTATAATTTATTGCACGCAGTGCTTTTACAAAAGCCGGAAAATCTATTACACCTCGTCCTAATTCAATGGCTTTACCATCTGCTTTTGCGGCATTTACATCTTTTATATGCAGATCAAATAACCTGTCAGCATAAGCAGCTACCACTTTTGCAAGATCAGCGCCGGCTCTCACCGCATGGCCAATATCAAGACACAAACCCATACGTTTATCCATTTTATTGATGCGGTCATATACATCCTTAGGCCCGGGATATAATTTATCTTCCGGACCATGATTGTGTATTGCTATTTTAATATCATACTCTTTTACTTTTTTTTCAGTATATGCAAGCAACTCATAAGTTGGAACACCAACAAGTAAACCAACACCTACTTTTTTGGTATAAGCAAAAGCCCGATCAACCTCTGCTTCACTCCTCATATAAATAACACCCGTTGCATATACATTGATGCCACCGGCTTTAAATGCCTCTAATACCTCATCTATTTTTTCCTGACTGCTGTCGAGCGGTAAATGAAAATCTTTTAAAGACAGGTTATATATCCCAATGCGGTTCATCATCGCTATGGTTTGCTCCAGAGAATAATTTACAAACGAATAACCCGCCATTCCTGTTTCCAGGAACGATTTTTTAGCATCATCACTTCTAACAGCTTTATTTGCGGCTGCAGCATAAGGCAGCAAAGAAGAAGCGGATAAAGCAATCGCTGAACTTTGAATAAATTTCCTTCTTGATGGCATGATCTGTGTTTTTATAAAGATTGAAAGAATTAAGGTAGTAAATTTTCGGTGTGATTTGTGCAACGATTATTTAAATTACAGTAGTTTGTAAGCTGCCGTACAATAAAAGTTGATTATGCCTTTTAAAAACTTCTCTTTTAAAAACATAGCTTCTGAAACATTTACCCAGGCAACAGCGTCTCTTATACTTACGTGGAAAGAAATATCGGCACTATTTGGCTTAAAACAAGACGTATACAAAAATCCTTTACACCGTCCGCTGCAAAAACCGGTAACTGCTATTTTAATAGGCGCAGGAAACAGGGGTAATATTTATGCTGATTACGCATTGATTCACCCTGATGAATTGAATATAGTAGGCGTGGCCGAACAGGATGCCATACGAAACGGAAGATTTGTACGCAAACACAATATAGCGGCAGACAAAAGATTTTACAACTGGCAGCAGGTTTTTGAAAGAGAAAAATTTGCTGATGCCGTTATTATTGCCACCCCGGATTTTTTACATGCCGAACCATGCTTAAAAGCGCTTGAAGCCGGCTATGATGTATTGCTGGAAAAACCCATCGCTCTTACCGAGGCAGAATGCAGGCAGATATTTGACAAAGCAAAATCTACCGGCAGAATTGTTGGTGTTTGCCATGTGCTGCGATACTCACCTTATTTCAGGCAGCTTAAAGAGATCATCAGTTCCAAAACCATAGGGGATATTGTAAGCGTGCAGCACATGGAACCTATTGGTTACGCACATATGGCGCATTCGTATGTAAGAGGCAACTGGCATAACAGCGAAAAAACATCGCCGATAGTACTGGCAAAGTCATGCCATGATACGGATATATTAAGATGGCTGATAAACGAGCCTGTTGAAGACATTCAATGCTTTGGGGGATTAAAATTATTCAGGAAGGAAAATGCACCGGCAGGAAGCAAGCCGAGATGCACGGATGGCTGTGCTGTTGAATCTACCTGCCCGTTTTCAGCATTACAGATCTATTACAGGGACAGGAAGAGATTATATGTATTTGATTTGCCCGAGCGAAGAAGAAACTGGGATTACATTATTCTTAAAAAACTAAAAACAACGGACTATGGCCGCTGTGTGTTTGATATGGATAATGATCAGCCTGACCATCTTACCATTAACATGCGCTTTGGCAATAATATTACCGCAGCTTTTTCAATGGAAGGGCTAACGTCGTATGAAGGCCGCCGCACAAGCATTATGGGAACAAAAGGCGATATAACAGGTGATATGGAAACATATACCATCACGGATTTCAGAAGCGGGCAAAAAACAACATGGAGTTTAAAAACAGATTTTCACGGTGGTGGTGATCACCGGCTGGTGCAGGATTGGGTACAGGCTGTTGCACATAATGATGCACAGATATTATCTTCAACCATTGATGTATCAGTGGTAAGCCATTTAATGGCTTTTGCCGCTGAACGCAGCAGGCTCAACCATACCATTGAAGAAGTGAAGCTGTATAAATAACCTGGATAAACTAACCCAGCGCTTTAACCCCGTCTCCTATCATTGATTTATACACCGAAGGCGCATAGCCTATTTTATTAGTATAAAAGGCAATGATCTCCTTATAAAAATTATCGTATCGATCTTTATTAACCAACGCGATTGCACAACCGCCAAAGCCGGCGCCGGTCATTCTTGCGCCTGTAACATGTTTATTGGTGCGGCAGTATTCAACAACCGCATCAAGTTCCCTGCCCGACACCTCATATAAATGCTGCAACGAATCATGTGAAGCATACATGAGCTTACCAAACTCGGAAAGATTGCCTGCTGCCAACGCTTTAGCAGCTTGTTTTACACGCTGGTTTTCTTCAACCACATGCTGCGCTCTTTTGCGAACAATATCATCCTTAATAAGATGCTGATGAGCAGTAAAAGCCTGTGAATCCATATCACACAAATAGTTTGCTCCAACCTCCGCGTTCAGGGCTTTAAGCGCCGCATTGCATTCATTTACTCTTTCATTATACTTTGATTCGGCCAGCTTGCGGGGCTTATTGGTATTAATGATGGCCAGCACATTATCTCCCAAACTACAATCAACCGCAGTATATTCAAGCGTATCACAATTAAGCTGCAGGGCTTTATTTGCTTCGCCAAAAGCAACTGCAAACTGATCCATGATACCGGAGTTTAACCCGATGAAATTATTCTCAACATCTTTAGAAAGCTTCACTAACGCCAGCTTTGAAAAGCCTGAATTCAATAAGACATTAAGTGCAAAAGCCGTAACAATCTCTATGGAAGCAGATGATGAAAGCCCGGAACCGATAGGAATATTCCCGAAAAAAAGCATATCAAAACCTTTGACCTTCTTACCGGATTTCAAAAACCTGTCTATTACACCAACCGGGTAATTATACCAAAGCGTTTCTCTTTTAGTATAACTATCCTGCACTTCAATATCCAGGGTTTCATCAAAATTCACACTCCTGAACCTGAATATATTTGTTGTATTGGGAGCAATAAGTAAATATGTACCAAAAGTAATGGCGCATGGCATTACAAGCCCGCCATTGTAATCAATATGTTCGCCTATAAGATTTACGCGTCCCGGCGCAAAAAAAACATTCGTATGCACGTGCCCGAAAGCCAGTTTAAATTTCTCCGCAAGCTGATCAACCATTAGCGTATTTTATGAGCGGCAATATTACTATAAAATGTGTTACCATATTTCTCACAGATTCTACGGATTTTCTCATTCAAACAATATAATTCTGAAAAATCTGCAGGAGCAATGATTGCAAAATCAGTAAATATTGTAACTTAACCCTATTTCAATCCCTTTTGCCAATGAAACATTTTATCCTCATTGTAGGTATAATTGCAGCAGCAGTTATTAATTATCAATATCAAAAAAAGGCTCAGCTTTTCAGCAATACCCAGCAAAAGCCAAAGTGGGAGGTTTTGTTTGATGGCAAGGATATATCAAAATGGCGGCAGGCATATAAAGACAGCATCCCCCCTCCGGGGTGGGTAGCAGAAGGTAATACTCTATCTGTACTGAAAGGCAGAAAAGGCGGCGATATCATTACCCGCGAAACCTATCAGAATTTTGAGCTTGTTTTTGATTTTAAACTTACGGAAGCCGCCAACAGCGGAATAAAATATCACGTTAACCTTATTGAGAATACACAAACAAAAAAATCATCCATGATGGGTATAGAGTACCAGGTAATTGATGATTACAATCACCCTGAAATAAAATATCATCCCAACAGTACATCATCAACAGGCGCGGCCTATTTGCTGTATCCGCCCGTTGGTAAAAAGCTGAAACCTGCGGGTGAATGGAATACCGCAAAAATTATTGTAAAAGGCAATTACGCTGAACATTGGCTGAACGGCATAAAAATCGTTACTTACTTTAAAGGCACGGATGAGTTCAATAAAAAAATAAGTGAAACAAAATTTAAGGATTATCCTGAATACGCGAAATCAAATTCAGGGCATATTATGCTTACTGATCATGGCGACCAGGTGTATTTCAGGAATATTAAGGTGAGGAGGATATAGATGATAGCTGATATCTTTAAATCATACACAATATAAAATTATGACAACTACAGATAAGCATAACGAACGCATCGCGAAAATGACCTTTGCTTCCGTTTATCCCATGTATGTTGAAAAAGTAGAAAAGAAAGGAAGAACAAAAGAAGAGCTGCACCAGGTGATACAATGGCTGACAGGCTTTAACGATAAAAAATTACAGGAACTGATAAAAGAGAAAGTAAATTTTGAAACATTTTTTGAGCAGGCAACACTCAACCCCAATGCCCACCTTATCACCGGCGTGATATGCGGATACCGTATAGAAGAAATTGAGAACCCATTGACAAAGCAGGCAAGGTATTTAGATAAACTGGTAGATGAATTGGCAAAGGGCAGGAAAATGGAAAAGATTTTGAGGGGATAATAAATGTATTTACAGGATTAATGCCCTTCTGCAATCTTTCCAACACCATAATGGTTGCAAACAACAAGATTTGCCTCCTTATGCACGCCAATAGCCCCATAACCGAAAACTCCTGCCTCTACAAATTTCCCTTCTTCAATTCCGCAAATGCGTAATCAGCAGATCTTGCAGAAAATGCCATATAGGTAAGTGAAGGGTTTTGTGTAGAGGTTGATGTCATACATGCACCATCGGTTACAAAAACATTTTTACAATGATGCAACTGATTCCATTTGTTAAGCAAAGATGTTCGGGGATCATTTCCCATGCGCACGCCGCCCATTTCGTGTATATCAAGCCCGGGTGCTTTTTGAGTTCTTGACACTTTTACATTGGTAAAACCGGATTTTGTAAACATTTCTGAAAACTCATCCTCATAATCTTTGATCATTTTCTGATCATTATCATCATAATCTACAGATATGCTTAACTGCGGTATTCCCCACGCGTCTTTCAGGTTCTTATCCAGCATTACAAAATTGGTTGCTTTAGGGATGGTCTCCCCCATCATGTGTGAACCTACGCGCCATGGTCCTAATTTGGGGTTAAGCAGGTTTTCTTTTAATGCATCACCAAACCCGGAAGAGTCGGTATCCTGGCTGCGCCGTGCGCTGAAACCAGCAGCATAACCACGCAGAAAATCTGTTTCCTGCTTAAATACATTTCTGAACCTCGGCACATAACCACCGCCTACCGGGTTTCGACCGTCGGTTGTAAACTCCTTCATGCCATCATACTCCCCGCTAACGGTTGAACTGTAATTATGGAACGCTACATACTTACCGAGCAGATCACTATCGTTTCCTAAACCATTAGGAAAACGTTTAGAGATGGAGTTGAGCAAAATAAGATTGGTATTAAGCGCGGCAGCATTTACAAAAATTATTTTAGCATAAAATTCTATTTCCTGCTTTGTATTGGCATCAATCACTTTTACACCTGTTGCCTTTCCTTTCTGTTCATCATATATTATGGAATGCACAACAGAAAACGGGCGTAGGGTAAGATTACCTGTTTTCTCAGCCCAGGGAATAGTTGATGCATTGCTGCTGAAATAACCGCCAAACGGGCAACCTCTCTGGCACAGGGTCCTGTTCTGGCATTGCCCCCGGCCCTGGTCAAAATGAACCTGTTGCGGCTTGGAAATATGCGCTCCTCTGGCACTAATGATGTGGCGATTTTTATAATTTTTATTTACCTGTTCTTTAAAATAATTTTCAACCGCGTTTAAAGGATAGGAAGGTAAAAACTCTCCATCCGGTAATTCTGCCAATCCATCCCTGTTGCCGGAAATACCCGCGAATTTTTCTACATGACTGTACCAGGGAGCAATATCTTTATAACGTATCGGCCAATCAACAGCAAAGCCATCACGTGCAGGACCTTCAAAATCAAAATCGCTCCAGCGCTGTGTTTGCCTTGCCCATATCAGCGATTTACCTCCTACCTGGTAGCCGCGTATCCAGTCAAAAGGTTTTTGCTCAACGTAGGGATGTTCTTTATCTTTTAAAAAGAAATGCAGCGTATCTTCCCGGAACGCATAACAGCGGCTTACTATCGGCGCTTCTTTCTGAATATCCAAAGGCACTTCTCCCCTGTGCTCAAATTCGTAAGGTAATTTATTGGTTGTAGGATAATCTTTGATATGCTTTACATCCCTGCCACGCTCAAGCAGCAGCGTCTTCAAACCTTTTTCTGTAAGCTCTTTTGCAGACCAACCGCCGCTGATGCCGGAACCTATCACTATGGCATCAAAAGTTCTGTCTTTAATACTATCACCAGTAATTTCGGGCATACGTTATTGTTAGAATGTTTTATTAAGCTTGTTTTGCAGGAAAGTATCCGTTATATCTTCCGGGAACGAGTTCATATTTCTTAAGGTCCGTCATTACATACTTTGAATTCATGAACCCCTGTATAACCCTGCGTTTGGTGATTTTCAGAAAAGCAGCGGCTTCTTTTGCAGCGCCTTCTTCTTTTGATACTGCATTAAGCAAATCAATCCTTTGCCCGGGGTCGCATTTCGCAAATGCGTTTCCATATTTGCTTTTCGCAAGCTTATCCATACTATTCAGCCCTTCCATAAAAGCTTTCTGGTCTTCTTCATTATGGCAGTCATCTACCATTTTTAATGTAAACAAATGAAGGTTCAGCTCTTTTGCCCCGAGCTTATCATTTTCAGGAATAATGGTTTCCGCAATTTCTGCAAGCAAAGCCTCCTGGTCCGCATTGATATTTATCTTTTTTAAATCAATGGATGCTTTGCCGGGTTCAGTAGAGCAGGAAGGCATAATAGCTATTCCCCCTGCAATGATCACAAGGCTTTTTATGGCTGATCGTCTTTTCATATTTTAAAGATAAAAATTAGCGGCTATAATCTTTATGCATGATTTTATAAATCCTGGATTGTTTTATACACTTCTGTAAAGGATGGCCCGCTTGCAAACGTTTTCACCTGTTTGCCAAGCTTATTATACATTATAACAAAAGGGAAACGGGTTACTTTATAATAATTTCTTACTACAAATGTTTTCTCTTCTGTACCAACAACAATATTTTTAAAGTTCTGCAGTTCAAACATATCTTCAAACCGCTTCACATCATCTACCGGTAAATAAGTTACCATTACCACCTGCTTATCTGTAAGCAGGGTTTGATAATTATCTACCATTTCTTTGGTAAAATGCTGACAATGCTCGCAATCCGGAGAGAAATAAATTAATATCACCGGTCCTTTTTTTAATTCCGCCGGTGTAAATGTTTTGCCGTCAGCGAGCTTAATAGAAAAAGGTGCGATCTTATCTGTTTTTGATTGCGCGTTAACACTTACCGTACCAATCAATACAAGCGCTAAAAAAAATATTCTGTTCAGCATACACTAATTTATTCCCTAAGATAAGTATTTCTGACCTGAGCTATAAAATAATGGATTTTTTTGATGCGATAATATATTCACAACAGATCCATTTCAATTTTTCGCATACTAAAATGCGGCTTTGTATAAGGCATAGCCCTTCCCTGAACTGGGGTAACAAACTGCCGATTTATTCCGAGCTATAGTATAATTGTTAAACATTGTGCTGTAGCCTGCCCCCTACAACCTGTTATAGATGTGCCGATATAGGTCTTTTAAAAGTGATCAACTGGTGCTGGCTTGCCGTATGAATATCTCTCCATATCCTGTTTATTACTGCCCTGGTATCTGCCGCCTCCATTCCGCAATATGGATATAACTGCGATACTATACCGAGCAGCTCTCTCACCATTTTTTTTGAGGTGAAGCTGAGCCTGTTTATCAGGCTAATATCCCAGTTTCTTTCATTTTTACCGGAATTCCACAGCATGCATAAAGCATCATAAAAAACATCCCTGTTCTTTTCTATTATTGAAATAGATCTGCCAAGCAGTTCCAGCATTTCGCTGCTTTGCTCTACAGGAAGCGTTTTATTTCTTATTTTATCTTCAAAAATCCTTCTGCATTCGTCCGTAAAATGAACTGCCATCCCGGCTATATTAGCCGCCAGTGTAACTTCAGCAAATGGTATAAAAGGAAAATAGAATACCGGGTCAGGTAATATAGCCTGTGCAGCATCAATAAAAAAACGGCGCTCATCTGGCACAAATAAATCAGTTACCGAAAATGAATGGCTGCCGGTAGCTCTCATGCCCATGCCGTTCCAATCTCTGTTGATCTGCACTTCACCTGCCTTAAATATAAAGCTTGCGGTATTATCAGCAGGCGCGGTATCATCATCCTGCAATACGCAGTTTACAGTAAACGCTGTTGCATGCAAAGATCCCGTAGCATATCTCCATTTTCCATTAATGATGTATCCCCCTTTTGTTTTTTTTGCAATGCCTGTATTAGCGCCACTACCAGCTAAACAAACTTCAGGATCATTAAAAAATAAAGAAACAATATTGCTGTGTAAATACGCGATAAACAAATTAGCACCGCTGCCAAGCGTTACCGTCCATCCTATACTGCCATCAATCCATGCAAGCCGTTCAAGCAACTGGATAGCTTCAGGCAGTGCAAGCCCAAGCCCGCCAAAGCATTGGGGAACATATATATTAAACCATTTTTCTTTGTAGATTATATCGAGCTGTTCGCCTGTTAAACAACCAGCTTGTTCGGCAAGACTGGCTCGAGAACGGAGTGTATCTATATTTTTCCCGGAAACTATTGATAAGGTCTTCATAAAACTTCTTTGCAAAGGTAACCCTAACGCTTAAACGCTGCAAAGGTCTTATACTTTATTATCTGCCGTTAATCAAATAATTATACAGCAGCTTTAGCCAGCTTACTATGCTTATACCCATAAATAAAATAAATGATAAGTCCGAGTAACAGCCAACCGATAAACCAGGCCCAGTTACTTTTTGTCATACCTGTGAGCAGGTACAGGCAGGTGATCAACCCCATTAAAGGTATTAATGAATATTTTTTTATGATGGTAACAATGCTCAGCACAATTGCCAGCATCCAGAAAACAATGAGTGAAATTTTTGGAGTAGCTACATCCATAAAACTCAACTTGCCGGAAGTATAATCTTTATCTCCTGAAAAATCAAGATTGAACATATCAGGAAAATAATTTTCAGATAATACAGCTATAATGATAATGGCAAGTAAGATGATACCCGGAAAAATAAATTGTCCATTAATATAAGGCAGATGAAATCTTCCTTTTATTTTTTCCTTTGGCGGGATGAGCAACACACCGCCGCATACCAGCACAAATGCAAACAAAGTGGCTATACTGGTAAAATCAAGCACAAAAGTTTTATCTGTGAAGATAATGGGAACGCCCACCACAATGCCGGTAATAATAGTAGAAAAAGAAGGCGTTTTAAATGTATGATGGATTTTCTGAAAAACGGGAGGAAGTAATCCATCCCTGCTCATACCCATCCATATACGCGGTTGCCCCATTTGAAAAACGAGCAGTACACTCGTCATGGCAATTACCGCGCATATTGCTACAAGAAACTGCATCCACCCAATGTTCAGATTTTCCTTTTCAAAAATAAATGCCAGTGGATCGCCAACACCATCAAACTTTGAATAAACCACCGCACCGGTAAGCACAAGAGATAACAAGATATATACTACGGTACAAATAATTAGCGAAGCTATCATCCCCCTCGGCAGGTCTTTCTGTGGGTTCTTACTTTCTTCTGCCAGCACGCTCACCGCGTCAAAGCCGATATAGGCAAAGAACACACCACTCACTGCAGCCATTACACCACTGAAACCATTAGGCATAAATGAATGTACGCCTTCTTCATTTGCCGGCGTCCAGTTAACCGTAAGCCCGTTTGAAAAAACCATATAACCACCTACCAGTATCACCAGCACCACAACCGCCAGCTTGAGCATCACCATCGCATTACTGAAATTGCGGCTTTCTTTTATTCCCCTGAACACGAGATAAGTGATCAACACATTAATTACAAGCGCCGGTATATCAACAATCATTTTTAATCCGCCAACTACCGGGGCTGTTGTCCACGCGGCTATCAGCTCCTTGTTAGCTGAATTTTCCGCAAATGCTTTTTTGGCTTCATGATAGCTGCATGATAAATATTCGGGGATATGAATATTTAATTTGTGCATCAGCGAAGTAAAATAATCACTCCAGCTATAGGCAACATATATATTGCCTATAGAATATTCCATGATCAATGCCCAGCCAATGATCCAGGCAAATAACTCACCAAAGGAAGCATACGCGTAAGTATATGCACTACCGGCAACGGGTATGCGGCTTGCAAATTCAGAATAACAAAGCGCGGTAAAGCTGCAGGCAATACCACATATAATAAACAATACCACCACACCCGGACCGCCGCTGAATACCGCCGCTCCCAAACTGCTGAAACTTCCCGCACCTATAATAGCAGCAATACCAAAAAAAGTGAGGTCACGCATAGTGAGCACCCTTTTTAAGCCGCCACCTTCATGCACATCATCACTACCTTCGGCAAGAATTGAAGAAATCTTTTTAGTCCTGAACAGGGAGTTGAACATCCGGTATTAGTTTGATGAGTTTATTCATCCAAAATAAATTAAAAATATTTACCGGGCAAAAGGAAACGGGTGTATTTCAGATTTTCGCATATAGGTACAACTGCTACAGCAGACCCCTCGTACCTCGGCATGACAGGCTACGGTGCAATGCCGAACTATATTACTATTGCCAGGCATTTGTATCAATGCTGAACAACGCACCGCTGCTGTCATGCCGAGGCACGAGGCATCTGCATATGACTGCCCAATTCGCGAAAATTTGAAATACACCCAGGCAAACCCTAAACGTCATTTATATAGGCTGAAGTTTAGCTACTTTAAAATCAACTATTACTTTATCATGCTCGAAGCCGGGCTTTGTTCTCCATTATTTAATACTCCCTTTGCACCAGGAAGCCCGCAAGTTCCTGCAAGGGCTTTTTTCTTGAACTGATAACAGCAATATCGTCCAGGTGCTTTAAAGCGATGTCAAGATATTTATCTTTCAGGTCTTTTGACCATGAATCTACTTTACTATCTCTGAATATCTGTAATGTTTTGGCAACTTTATCAGGAGCATTGCCGGATATAAGGCCAAGTAATTCCTTTTTCTGTGATGCGGACGCTACTTCGAGGGCATGTATAAGCAAAAAAGTTTTTTTATTGGCCAATATATCTCCTCCCGGTTGCTTGCCAAATTTCTGAGGATCACCAAAAGCATCTAAATAATCATCCTGCACCTGGAAAGCGATGCCCAGGTTCTTTCCAAATTCATATATCAGATCCTGGTTACCTTCTCCGCTGCCACCGATTATCGCACCCATCTGCAGGCTGGCAGCTAAAAGCACTGATGTTTTCAATGTAATCATATGCAGATACTCTTCCAATGTTACATTATCTCTTTTTTCAAAATCCATATCCAGCTGCTGTCCTTCACATAATTCTTTAGCTGTTTTATTGAATATATTCATGAGCTTATGCAGATACGGCGCATTTATTTTGCTGAGGCATTCATAAGAAGTGATCATCATTACATCACCTGCAAGCAATGCCGTAGGCTCGTTATATTTTGCATGAACGGTTTGCATACCACGCCGCAGCGTAGCCTTATCCATAATATCATCGTGAATAAGTGTGAAGTTGTGAAAGAGTTCTATAGCGTCCGCAACATGCCATGCATCAGGATATATATCACCAAACAATTCATTCGCCATTAAACACATTACCGGGCGTACCCTTTTACCGCCCATAGAAAGAAAATATTCCGCAGGCTCATATAAAGAAGCAACTGTACCCGGGAAATGACGTGTATTGAATCTCTGTGCAAACTGCTTTGTAAGTTCTTCGAATGAGAACATAATGGTAAACCTGTTTAAACTTTTATTTTTAACCCCAATCTTTATTTTCTTTTTCCCTTCTTTGTTTTTTTAGAAGAAGGTTTTTGCTGCGCTGTACCATTTGCCGCAATATCACCCGGCTTTATCACCCATTCATAATCCAGCTGCCGTTTACCTAAATTAGCGGCAATTACTTTTATCCAAACCTTATCTCCCATTCTGAATGTACGGCCGCTTCTGCGCCCTGCAAGGCAATATTCTGATTCTATCAACCTGAAATCATCATAATCAAGCAGGCTCTGTATACTTACCAAACCTTCGCATTTATGCGCCACCGTTTCTACCCAAAAACCAAACCCGGCCACACCACTTATCACGCCCTCAAATTCATCGCCGATATAATCCTGCATAAATTCTACCTGCTTGTATTTATTTGCTGCACGCTCTGCGTCCATTGCCGCTCTTTCCCGCTCACTGCTGTGCCTGCATTTTTCTTCCATCTTTTTATCAGGATTCATCTTCCCGTCCAGCACTTCCTGTAAAATCCTGTGCACCAGAATATCAGGATAACGGCGGATTGGCGAAGTAAAATGGCAATAATGCTCAAAGCCCAAACCATAATGCCCGATATTGTCTTTGGTATATACGGCTTTTGCCATTGTGCGTATGCCTAACTGCTCCAGCACATGCTGTTCAGGCTTGCCCTGCACTTCTGCCAGCATTTTATTAAATGACGCGGCGATTCCTTCCGGTGATTTTGTATCAAACTTATGCCCGAATTTTTTTGCAAAATCCACGAACGGCAAAAGTTTTTCTTCATCAGGTGTATCATGCACACGATAAGGAAAAGGCAGCGGATGCTTATTCACTTTTACTTTAGCTACATCTTCCGCAACAGTTCTGTTGGCGAGCAACATAAATTCTTCAATCAGTTGATGCGCCTCCTTGCTTTCCTTCACTACTATACCAACAGGCTTACCATTCTCATCCAGTTTAAACCGTACTTCCTGGGAGGAAAAATTGATAGCGCCATTTTTAAACCTTTGCCTGCGGAATTTTTGCGCCAGGTCATTCAGAAAAAGTACTTCATCTTTATATAAGCCCTCTTTCTTTTCAATAATCTCCTGCACTTCTTCATACGTAAACCGGTGGTCAGAATATATAATTGTTCTGCCCAGCCAATGGCTTTTTACCTCTCCTTTGGCATTGATTTGAAATATGGCGGAAAAGGTAAGTTTCTCCTCCTTAGGGCGGAGTGAGCATAACACATTCGATATATGTTCAGGCAACATAGGCAATACCCTGTCAGGCAAATACACTGAGGTTGCTCTCTGGTATGCATTTTTATCAAGCGGCGTATCCGGCTCTATATAATAGCTCACATCAGCTATATGCACACCAATTTCATATACGCCATTTTTTAATTTCCTGTAGCTGATGGCATCATCAAAATCTTTTGCATCAACAGGGTCAATCGTAATGGTGAATATATCACGCATGTCTTTCCGCTTCTTTATCTCGGATGCCGGTATTGCATCGGGTATTCTTGCTGCTTCTTCCAGTGCATCATCGTCAAAATCCAGCTCAAAACCTGCATCCACCAGTATCTCTTTCATCGCCATATCATTTTCATCACCGGCATTCAGGATACTTATCACTTCTCCGTTAGGGCTTCTGTCCCTGCTGTTCCATTCGGTTATGCGCACTACTACCCTGTCTCCGTTTTTTGCCCCATTTGTTTTATCACCAGGTATGTACATATCCGGCGTTCCTTTTGCCTTATCAGGAATAAAAAAACCGAAGTCTTTGTTCAATTCCAGCCGCCCTACAAATTCTGATTGTTTTCTCTCTACAACTTCTGTTATCTCTCCCTCCATTCTTCCGGAGCGTCCCTCTCGTGTAATTTTAACGCTTACACGATCGCCGTGCAGGGCATGATTAAAGTCCTGCGGACGAATAAAAATATCTTTCTCCCTGTTTTCTACTATCACATAACCAATGCCGGAACGCGTAACATCAAGCGTGCCGGTAAGTATGCCGTGTGAAGTTTTGCTTTTGGTGTTCTTACTATTCTTTCTCCCCATAAACGAGATTATGATTTTACTTTAAAATCCTTAATGAATTTCTTTACTAAATAATTAAATTTTCCTGATCCGTTAAATAAAAAATACGGCTCTATCGGTAAAACATATACAGGCATATCTTTTAACTCAGCCTGAAATTTTATCAAACGTACAGCATCCTTTTCTGTTACTATTATTATTTTTTGCGATGACGCAATGGCATCAAACTGTTTTTTAATATGCCTGAGATCATCTATTGTAAATATATAATGATCCCTGTAATGCAACACAGAGAGCTCATTCACCCTTTCTTTTATAAATGCCTTTAATGGTTTTGGACTGGCAATACCGCAAACCAGTAATACATCCGTCTGTTCATTTAATACCACCCCTTCTTTTGTCACCAGGTGATATGGCGTTCCGTACTTAATACCTGTAAAGAATAAGTGCTGTTCCGGCAAAGCTTTGATTTTATCTGCAACAATATCTTTTTCTTCTCTGCTGATATCCTGCGGGCACTTAGTAACCACAATAATACCGGCTCGTTTATAGCTGCTTTTTGCATCGCGAAGATCACCCGTAGGCAAAAAGAAATCTTTATAAAAAGGATTGTTATAATCCGTGAGCAATATATTTAACCCTGCATCTACCTGCCTGTGCTGAAACGCGTCATCCAGGATAATAACATCGGTTCCGGGTTTATCATATAATATCTGCGGAACAGCAAAAGCCCTCTCTTCACAAACTGCTACCGTTACGCCTGGGAATTTATTATGGAACTGCATTGGTTCATCACCGATGTCTATTGCTGTTGTTCTTTCATCAGCCAAAACATAACCACGTGTTTTTCTTTTATAGCCACGGCTTAATGTTGCAATATTATATTCCGGTAAAAGCAGTCGTATAAGATATTCAACCATTGGCGACTTACCTGTGCCGCCTACAGAAAGATTACCAACAGCTATAAGCGGAAAATTAAACCTGCTTGATTTGATTATATTTTTGTTGTACAGCCAGTTCCTGGCTTTAACCGCTAACCCGTAAAACAATGCGAACGGAAACAACATCATCCTTACTATTTTCATCCAGGCAGTATTAAAATTCATAGATGCGGTATGGCGTTACGCAATACGTTAAAGGTATATCAAATTCATCGGTATCGTCTATATGATCTGCAGCATCAAAAAAACTTAAACCGATTTTTATTACATCTTCGCGGCATTGAGATAAAAAACGGTCATAGTATCCTTTACCGTATCCAACCCTGTTGCCCTTACCGTCAAATGCCAGCAAAGGCACCAAAACCATATCAATCACCTTGGCATCAATAATTTCTCCGTCTTCGGGTTCCATTATGCCATATTTGTTTTTCTTCAGCACAGTATCATCATTATATAAATAATTGGTCATGGTATTTGCATGCGTATCTGTTTTTGGAATTACAACCTGTAAACCCGGATTACAAAATTCCATAAAATCAATAACAGGAAATGTATCTACTTCTTTATTAGAATGAACGGGCAGGTAAGTATGCAGGTATTCAATAAAAGGCAAAGATAGTTTTTGAAACCGGATCAATACGAGATCCTGTAACTTTTCAATTTCATTATCTTTTACTTCAATTCTTTTTTGTTTGTACAGTATCCTGGTATCTTTTTTCGTCATGAAGTTTTTTTCTTTTCATAATTAAAAAGGTTTCAGGAAGATATTGAACATGTTGTTTTTTTTTGCTTCTCCAAAAAAGAGCTCCAATCGAGTTGGATCCGATCTCTGGATACAGCCTGATCAGGCAATAGTCTTATTTATAAACACTGAAAACACCGTTGTGCCATAATTACGCGATGTTCTGAAATGCGGGAACGCTTCATAATTATTCCGCGGTGTATGCTCCAGCACGAACCATCCATTCTCCTTTAATAAATCATGCTTAAAAATTTCAATGGGCAAATCATCAATATTTCCAAGTGCATATGGCGGTCCGGCAAAAATAAAATCAAAATTTTCAGTACATTGATTAATAAATGTGAAAACATCCATCCTGTATAGCTTAACCATTTTCCTGAACCCCAGCTTACGCAGATTGTCATCAATAAAAGCATACATCTTCGGGTCTTTCTCCACTATTGTAAGATCAGTTGCGCCACGCGATGCCAGCTCATAGCTTATACTTCCTGTTCCACCAAAAAGATCAAGTGTTTTAAGTGAACTGATATCAAGATTATTCTGAAGAATATTGAACAAGCCTTCCCTGGCAATATCAGTAGTAGGCCTGGTATGGGGCATATTTGCAGGTGGGTTTATCCTTCTGCCCCCTGCCGTTCCGCTGATTATCCGCATAATGCTGCATTAAAAATAGAAGTGAAAAAATGAGGAGGGTACTCATCAAATACCTCACTGTATTTAAAATCAACCGGACGCTGGTCTAACTGCAATAACAAAAAATACTTTTGCAATTCAGCATATACTGCCGAATGATCATCTATCAACCCTGAAATTACAAGTATCACTTTTTCACAATCCACATCAAACCGGCGGCAGATGTTCAACAGGTGATATGCTACGTCTTCGGATGTTTCATATTCAAAAGAGCGCATCAACTGAAGATTACCGTCTTTAAAGAGACTAATAATCAGCTTGTTATTGTAAAAAACCGCATTCAGTTCATCCCCGGTTTCGTGTATGCTCTGCTTCTTTGTTTTTAAAAAACAGGAATAACTATGCACAAATTCGGCCGAAGGAAAATGTGCGGTAAAAATATTATGCAGCACTTCCGGCACCCTGTATATATGATATAATTCCCATTCAGCCACATGATCAACAAACTGTTTACCTTTATTCATATCCCCATAAACCAGGCTAAGCGATGGTTCATTGATAGCCGGCATATAAAATTTTTCCGGAACAAGTATGCTATCGCTGAAATTGTAGGCAATAATTGTACGGTCATAGGATTTATTCAGCCATTCATTGTGGCTTACCACTTCCCGGCAATGCGTTAATGCGTTATATTTTTCAAGATTAAACTGCTGCAATGCTAAGAATTCCCTTTCTGCTGTGTTTAAAACCACAAAAGTGAGATGATCTGCACCTATATCTATATATAAGTGACAGCCTGTTGTATCTTCAGGCACAGTTGCGGGTACTTGTATCTGGTAAACAGCACTCAAAATTTAGTCTTTAAGACGGCAATAATAACACATTTGGCTTAAATTTTTGGGCTTTTGTCAATGAGGGGTAAACCGGGAGGCTTTACAGTAATGATTACATTGCTAAAAAACCGGGGATAAATCCACGGCACTTTTTTGTAAAAAATAAAGAGCATCTGATAAAAGCTATTGCCGGGTAAGAGCTGGAAAGTAGCATATAAGACTGTGAATATGTTAATCCAAAAACAATCGTAATCACTGTTTAAGCCTGTGATGCCATAGATAAAGTTTGTTTAACCGTAAATCAGAAAGGATATTTAGCATTTTATTCCATTATTTGTTCTTTCCCATTAATAATTATACCCCTTTCCCCTATATTTCTACCTTTTAAGGTTAGGTAACATAATCTTATCACCTAAAATCGTAATTTTGCCGATAGTTTAAATGTAGCATTATGATTACGGTTTCAGCTTCTGCTAAGGAGTATATCAATAACCTGCTGGCGCAGGAAAAAACTGACGGGAACAGCTTTGTGCGTGTAGGCGTAAAAGGTGGCGGCTGCTCCGGGTTGGAATATAAACTGAGCTTTGACAATGAAACCAAAGCCGGTGACGAAATTTTTGAAGACAAAGGCATCAAAATAGTAGTAGATATGAAAAGTCTTTTATATCTATATGGTACAGAACTGGATTATTCAGGCGGATTGAATGGTAAAGGGTTGACTTTCAACAACCCCAATGCTACCAGAACATGTAGTTGCGGTGAAAGTTTTTCAGTTTAGTTTGAGGTCTTTAATATATACATAACAATTATGTCTAATAAGAGCGACGATATTTTAGAGGAGTACAGTAATAAGGAATACGAATTTGGTTTCGTAACGGATATAGAAATGGAGGTTGCACCCAAAGGATTAAGTGAGGAAACCATCCATTTTATCTCTAACAAAAAAGGTGAGCCGCAATGGTTGCTCGACTGGCGTTTGAAAGCATACCAGTCTTTCCTTAAACAACCTGAACCACACTGGCAGAATTTTGAATTGCCTAAGGTTGATTTCCAGGACATCTCATATTATGCCGCGCCAAAATCAGGCGCAAAGTATAAAAGCCTGGATGAGGTTGATCCTGAGCTTATCGCCACATTTGAAAAGCTGGGTATTCCGCTTTCAGAACAAAAAGTATTGGCAGGCGTAGCAGTAGATGCGGTATTCGACAGCGTATCTGTTGCTACCACGTATAAAGAAACTTTAAAAGAACACGGTATTATTTTCTGCTCCATCAGCGAAGCCGTAAAAGAACATCCTGAGCTGGTGCAGAAATATCTCGGTACGGTTGTTCCGCATTCCGATAATTTATATGCCGCATTGAATGCCGCTGTTTTTTCAGACGGTTCATTTGTATATATTCCCAAAGGCGTTCGTTGCCCGATGGAATTATCTACCTATTTCAGGATCAACACCCAAAATACCGGGCAGTTTGAGCGTACATTGATTGTGGCAGATGAAGGAAGCTATGTTAGCTATCTTGAAGGTTGCACTGCTCCAAAAAGAGACGAAAACCAACTGCACGCCGCGGTGGTTGAGCTGATAGCGATGGAAAATGCAGAGATTAAATACAGTACAGTACAAAACTGGTATCCCGGCGATAAAGATGGCAATGGCGGTATATATAACTTTGTAACCAAACGCGGAGTTTGCCGTGGCGCTCATGCAAAAATTTCATGGACGCAGGTTGAGACCGGCTCTTCCATCACCTGGAAATACCCGAGCGTGATTTTGCAGGGAGATTATTCTTCCGGCGAGTTTTACTCTGTTGCCGTTACAAAAAATAAGCAGATCGCAGATACCGGCACCAAAATGTTTCATATAGGTAAAGGCACTAAAAGCCGTATTATTTCAAAAGGTATTTCGGCAGGCGAAGGACAAAACAGCTATCGCGGATTGGTGCAGGTAAGCGCCAAAGCCGAGCATGCGAGAAATTTTACGCAATGCGATTCTTTACTGATCGGCGATCGTTGCGGAGCGCACACTTTTCCATATATCGAATCAAAGAACAGCACTGCCACTATAGAGCATGAGGCAACCACATCAAAGATTGGCGAAGACCAGATATTTTATTTAAACCAGAGAGGTATTGATACAGAAAAAGCAGTGGCTTTGATTGTGAATGGCTATGCAAAAGAAGTATTAAACCAACTGCCAATGGAGTTTGCGGTTGAAGCGCAGAAGTTGCTTTCTATTTCACTGGAAGGCAGCGTTGGCTAAAAAATATAAACCAATCATTTATCTAAAGAAAGGATAAAGACAAAAGAAACACAGCACAGTATTATGTTACTAGACATTAAAAATCTACAGGCGTCAGTTGAGGATAAGCAGATATTAAAAGGTATCAACCTGCAGGTAAACCCCGGAGAAGTACATGCAATTATGGGACCCAACGGCTCAGGCAAAAGCTCACTTGCTTCTGTACTGGCGGGAAGGGAAAATTACGAAGTAACCGGTGGCGAAGTAAACTTCGATGGTAAAGACCTTTTGGATATGTCGCCTGAGGACAGGGCAAGAGAAGGTTTGTTCCTGGCATTTCAATACCCTATTGAAATACCGGGTGTATCTAACATAAACTTTTTGCGTACGGCATTAAACGAAATAAGAGCGTACCATAATGAGCCACCTATTGAAGCAAAAGAGTTTTTAAAGCTTACAAGAGAAAAACAAAAGCTGGTGGAGTTTGATGCAAAGCTGACCAACCGTTCCTTGAACGAAGGTTTTTCAGGCGGTGAAAAAAAGAGAAACGAGATTTTTCAGCTGGCAATGCTTAATCCTAAGCTTTCAATTCTTGATGAAACGGATTCAGGACTGGATATTGACGCGCTGCGCATTGTATCAAACGGCGTAAATAAACTCCGCTCTGATAAAAACGCATTTATTGTGATTACGCACTACCAGCGTTTGCTGGAATATATAGTTCCTGATTTTGTTCACGTATTGTATGATGGAAGAATAGTAAAATCCGGCACCAAAGAACTGGCGCTGGAGCTGGAAGAGAAAGGCTACGACTGGATTAAAGAACCTGTTACCGCGGCCTCGGTTTGATGATTAAAGCATTACAAGATTCACATGATTACTACAACATCACTATACGACCAGTTAACTTCTTTATACAAAGAAAAAAGAAACGATACGGAAAGTGCCTGGTTAACAGTCCTGCGCGAAGACGCGTTTAAAGCGTTTGCACGCAATGGTTTCCCTACAACAAAACAGGAAGACTGGCGCTTTACGAATATAGCCCCGTTTTTAAAAGACGATTTCCTGTTATCCCCAGGTGAAGCTTCCTTACTCAGCACAAAGAAAACCGCTAATATACCACATCTTGACGCGCATGAGATTGTGCTGAAGAACGGTATGCTGAATGAAGATGTTAATATTCCCGGTGTAACCATATCCCCACTCCGCACTGCGTTGAAAAATGATCGCTTTAAAGATTATTTGTCAAAGCATATCTCACTCAACGCCCAACCAATGGCAGCGTTGAATACCGCGATGTTTGAACATGGTATTGTGATTGAAGCAGATAAAAACAGCATTGTTGATAAGCCCATTCACATTACCCATATATATAATGCCGCTGAACCTGTTTTTGTACAACCCAGGCTGTTGATCATCGCTAACAAGGGCAGCAAATTACAGGTGGTGGAATCTTTACTGATCATTGGTGAAAGCCCGATTTTTATTAACAGCGTTACAGAATGTTATGTAGCTGAGAACGCGCAGGCAGATCACTATATACTGCAGACTACACCGGGAAATGTACGCTGGATTAATTTTTACCAGGCTGTGCAAAAAGCCGACAGCCTGTTTAATAATTACACTTATACGTTACCGGGAGGTTTACTTTTCCGCAACAATCTTCATCTTGATTTGAACGGAACCAATACAGAAAGCCATTTATATGGTCTGTATCTTACCGGGCCAGGCCAGTTAACCGATAATCATACCTGCGTTAATCACCTTAACCCACATTGCTTCAGCAATGAATTGTATAAAGGTGTATTAATGAAAGATTCAAGAGCGGTATTTAACGGTAAAATATTTGTGCAGCAGGATGCGCAAAAAACCAACGCCTTCCAGCAAAACAATAATATGCTGCTGAGCAATAACGCCATTATCGATTCTAAGCCACAGTTGGAGATTTTTGCTGATGATGTAAAATGCAGTCATGGTTCAACCGTGGGCAATTTTAATAATGAAGCGCTGTTTTATCTGAAAGCAAGAGGCATTGGCGAAGCAGCTGCAAGAAACTTATTGGTTAACGCCTTCGCATTTGATGTTACCAATAAAATTCAGATACCTGCCGTGCAGGAATATGTTGAAAAACTGATCACAAAAAAAATGGCTGAAGCGTATGACCAACAGTGATACCATAACCGACCAGGTGCTTGATGTAGAAAGTATCAGGAAAGACTTTCCTATACTTCAAACAAAAGTTTACGGTAAACCACTGATATACCTTGACAATGCCGCTACCACGCAAAAACCTTTGCAGGTTTTACAAACCCTTGAAAAATATTATACGGAGTATAACAGTAATGTACACCGTGGTGTACACCTCTTAAGCCAGCAGGCTACAGAAGCGTACGAAGCAGCGAGAAAAAAAATCGCCGCGTTCATCAATGCTAAGCATGACCATGAAGTAATTTTTACGAAAGGCACAACCAACAGCATTAACCTCGTTGCATATACCTACGGCAGAAAATTTTTAAAGGAAGGAGATGAAGTATTGATCTCCGCTATGGAGCATCACTCCAATATTGTGCCCTGGCAGATTATTTGTGAAGAAAAGAATGCAGTACTGAAAGTTATACCAATAGATGAAGCGGGTGAACTGCAGATGAATGAGTTTGACAAATTGCTTACACCTAAGGTAAAGATCGTTGCGGTTACCTATGTATCCAATAGTTTAGGAACGGTAAACCCTGTTAGAGAGATTATAGCGAAGGCGCATGCGTTGAATATTCCTGTTTTACTGGATGGTGCGCAGGCGGTGCAGCATATGCCGCTTGATGTGCAGGAACTGGATGTTGATTTTCTTGCCTTCTCCGGTCATAAAATGTATGGCCCAACAGGGATTGGTATTTTATATGGTAAAGAAAAATGGCTGAACGATATGCCGCCTTACGAAGGTGGGGGCGACATGATAAGTCATGTAACTTTTGCCAAAACAACCTACAACGAATTACCTTTTAAGTTTGAAGCCGGCACGCCGGATATATCAGGTGCTATTGCATTAGGCTCCGCCGTTGATTATATACAACAGGCAGGCATACACGCTATTCAGCAATGGGAAGAAGAGCTGATAGCCTACGCATATGATAAGCTTGCGGCTATTCCTTCGCTCCGTTTTATTGGCGATGCCAGGCACAGGGCCGGCGCTATATCATTCCTTATCGGCAATATTCATCCTTTTGATACAGGAGAGCTATTGGATAAACAATCCATCGCTGTAAGAACAGGTCACCATTGTACACAGCCGCTGATGGAGCTATTCCATATTCCCGGTACGGTAAGAGCCTCTTTTGCATGCTACAATACCAAAGCTGAAGTAGATGAGCTGGTGAAGGCTGTAGAGAAAGCGAAGAGAATGCTGGAGTAATAGTTGCAGGTTACAGGTATTCCGCCTACAATCTTTTAACTAAATTTGCGTCTGCTAATTGCCTGCAACCTGCAACCTGCAACCTGCAACCTGAAACCTGAAACCCCTAACTTTGCCTCTCAATATGACGATTAAAGAAGAACAGGATAACATTATAGAAGAATTCAGTTTTTTCAGCGACTGGGATGAAAAATATGAGCATATCATTCAAATGGGTAAAGACCTGCCATTGATTGACCCTAAATATAAAACAGACGAAAACCTCATCAGGGGTTGTCAGTCACGGGTATGGTTACATGCAGATTATAGCAATGGTAAAATATATTTCACAGCAGATAGTGATGCCGTTATTACCAAAGGTTTGGTGGGCATGGTAGTAAGAGTGTTATCAGGACAAACACCCAGAGACATTGCCAACGCTGATATTTACTTTATTGATGAGATAGGTTTAAAAAGCCATCTGTCCATTACCCGTTCAAATGGGTTACTGAGTATGCTGAAACAGATGAAAATGTATGGGGTTGCGTACCAGGTGAAAGAAACATGACATTTGAGATTTTTGATTTTGAACCACAAAGGCTTAAAGTTGCACAAGGATTTCTTTGCGCTCTTTGCGTGAAACTTAAAACATGGAACCAGTATTAAGAGATAAAATAGAAGAAGTTTTAAAAACCGTACACGATCCGGAAATCCCCGTAAATATTTGGGAACTGGGATTAGTATATAAGCTTGATGTTGACGAAGCAGCGGGCAAAGTACAAATTACCATGACACTCACCGCACCTGCCTGCCCTGTTGCAGGAGATATTATTGCCGAAGTACAGCAAAAAGCCGAATCCGTGGAAGGCGTAACCGATGTACATGTACACCTCACTTTTGATCCACCATGGACTAAAGACATGATGAGCGAAGAAGCAAAGCTGGAGTTAGGATTTTTATAGAAAAAAAGCTTTAAATCCTAACCTTCCCAAAGGAAAGAAACGTCATGCACGATACTGCTTTGCAAAAAGTGATTATTAATGCAAACACTCTTCCATTCTCAAATTCATTCCCGCATGTTCTCTCATTTTCAAATTACGCTTATTCCATCTTTTTAAATGTAAACAGATACTCAAAAGGCTTTACCACCAACCTTGCGTCTAATTCAACAGGCGTTGTTCTTGTAATTTTAATCAGCGCTGTATTATTATCTGTAAACCGCAATACTGCCGTTCCTCTTATTGATTTATTGCCGCCCCTGTCCATGATGGTATCTCCGGCTTTACCAACGCCTTCCTGGTCGTGTTTAAGGATAGAATATACCTGGCTGCCAAGGGCAATATCTTCAACCGCCAGTTTAATTTCTTGCTGCAGGACGCAGTTTTTACACCCTACAAAAGCATTAAAAATGCTCAGGTAAGCGGTATCTTTTGGTTTAAGGTAAAAGAAACGCAGGGCACTCCTGATATTAAATTTTTTATCACCAGCCGATTCAATTTTCAGGTAACCGTCGGAAGAATGTGCTTTTAAATCCAGGCTCTTCAGTTGCCATTCCCCTTCGAGCGTATTAAAATCAATAACAGATGCTTTTACAGGGGATTTGCTGGATATATTACCAGCATCTGACCTTTTGTTGTTAGCTTCTGCCGGTATTATTTTTTTTGCAGCACGTGTGGTTGACGGTTCTGTTACGGCGATGGCACTATCAGCAATATGCTCTGTTTCCTCTTGTGACGCATTCTCTTCGCTTATGCTTTTACTATCACCGGCCAAGGTTTTACGGTTTGCAGTATTATACCAGAATACGGATACTATTATTACAATTACCGCTGCTGCTGCAAGCAGCCAGCCCGCATATTGCTGCATGAAGGTTTTTCGCGGAGCTATTATTTGCGGCGTATCCACAAAAACGCTGGTCTCCATACTTTGTAATTCCTGTATCAGCTTCTTTAACCCTCTATCATAATCCTTTGTAAAATCTACATGCTGTATGCGCTGAATACGGAAGGGTGTTTTGCTATCCACTACAATCAACGGAATCACTTTTTTATTTTGTCCGAGTGCATAGTATACCTCATCCAGCACATTATTGGAAACAACAGATCTTTCCGTTTCAACAAACAAAAGGCAATCACAGGTTTCAAGCGCCTTTTCTACTTCAAGATCCCATTCTGTACCGGCGCGAATATCCTGCTGGTCAATCCACACATTGAAGCCGAGTTCTTTCAAATCAGTAGCCAGCCGCAATGAAAAATCGCTGCCGTCCTGACGGGAATAACTGAAGAATATTTTTTTCAAAGGCATATGAGAGCAATAGCAGGGTAATATACGGACTAATAGTGAAACATGAAAGAGGGAATGTGTATATACACTTAAAGAGCTATTCAGTAGAAAAACATGGCCGTGATGTATACTATTTAACGTAATTTTTCCTATCAGGAGGTGTCTTCGCCAGCAGAAAGAATCTTATAGATCTATTGATCATCACAAATAACAAACTATTGTATCGTTATACTGACCGGTCTTAGTGTAACAATTCTGCCACCTGGCCCAACTGCTTTTATATTATCAAATGTAATTACATCATTTTTTGAAAGTGAACGAATAATGGCGATTGCTTTGTCTGGAAGTAGATTTCCATTAACATAAACAATCGTATCCTCTTCTTTAATATTCCTGCTTTGTGCTTTTAATATAAAGCTCCGCACTGCCCAATATTCAAAACATCTGCAGTTATATTTTTTTATAACCAATCCCTTACTGGCAATTACCTGCTCTTTGGTTGCAGTACTTTTATCAATTGCACCTAATATAGCTGCAGGAGGCGACAAGTAGGAAACTGTAAATACTTTTGCGTAAATAGCCTTCCCATCTTTCAACACATAAAAAGTATCAACACCCGGAGCATGTGGTTTTACAATAAAGCTGTTCAATTCTTCAGCTTGTTGTATTTGAGATGAATTAGCTTTTAATGTATATATTTCTTTAACGGCAGGTAAAACTTCAAACTTATTTTCAACACCAATAAAAGCAGAGTTTGAATCGGGTACGATCAATATTGTATTGATGACATCAACCTGGGCGCTAAGTATAGTCATTCCTGCAAAAAAAAGCAACACTGTAACAACTATTTTCTTCATAAAAGGGATATAAAACGGGCTTACCAATAATGGTGTGCATTAAGGTATTTATTTAACCGCGCATCTCATAGTAACCGTGCTGTAAAATATTGTGAAAAAGAAATGTAATTTTTAAGGCAAAATAAGTAAGCAGAAAAGGATCCGCATTTTTTTCTTCAAACAAAAACCATGAACTATAGTATTTATAGTATTCGTGGTGGCTGTTCAAAAACAACAGGATAATCCCTCAAAAAATCTCTCTCAAACACTTCTTTTTTAATTTAATAAACTCTATCTTGGCAACCACTTCCGCTTGAATCAGCACCTTAATTGCTCTCCTCTCACTTAATCCACTAAACCGGTAATAATGAAAAAGGCTTTTAAAGTGCTTGGGTATGCATTATTGAGTATTATACTCATTATCTCCCTCCTGCTTGTATATGTAAAAACTGCGCTGCCCAATGTTGGTGATGCACCTGCGCTTACCATTACAAATACTCCTGAAAAAATAGAAAGGGGGAAATACCTGGCCAACCATGTAACTGTTTGCACTGATTGCCATTCAACCCGTGACTGGTCAAGATTTTCTGGTCCTCTAATAGAAGGCACACTGGGTAAAGGTGGAGAACGCTTTGATCAGCAGGCAGGTTTTCCGGGTGTTTTTTATTCAAAGAATATTACTCCTGCCGGTATCAGCCGGTATACTGACGGAGAACTTTTTCGCCTTATCACTACAGGCGTTACAAAAGAAGGCCGGGCCATGTTCCCGGTAATGCCTTATAGCCATTATGGACAAATGGATCCGGAAGATATCCAGTGCATCATTGCCTATATCCGTTCGCTGCCATCCATTGAAAATGCAGTACCGGAATCCGTTGCCGATTTCCCGATGAATTTTATTATTAACACTATTCCTGCCAAAGCCGATCCACAAAAACTACCGCCAAAAACTGATCAGTTGGATTATGGCAGGTATATGGTAAATGCGGCTTCCTGCATTGAATGCCACACACCTGTTGAAAAAGGACAGATCATAGAAGCGCTTGCATTTGGAGGAGGTCGTGAATTCAATATGCCGGGCGGCATGCTCCGGTCATCCAATATATCACCAGATTCTGCCACAGGTATTGGTACATGGACAGAAGAAATATTTATAAATAAATTCAGGCTGTATGCAGACAGCAGCAACCAAGTGCCTGTGGTAAAACCCGGCGAATTCAACACCATCATGCCCTGGAAAATGTACAGCGGCATGACGGAAGAAGACCTTAAAGCCATCTATCACTATTTAAAAACAGTAAAGCCTGTAAGCAACCAGGTAGAAAAATTCTCTGTACACTTACCTGCAAAATAAATTACTGCGATCTGCTCTGCCGAATATTAAGCGCAGGCAATTAGTATAAAGCATCGCCACAACAGCAATAGTAATATTGCTTTCTGGCCGCTGCCTGTTTCAGACTTTGTCAAAGATTTTTAAACAGCCTGTTCTGATGTTTTTGCAGGGAAAAAATTTCCCAGCTCAAAGTTTTCTTTCAGGAATTTTTTTCCCTTTTCTTTCAAAGCTGCTTTTTCTTCAGGAGACATTTTAGCAATGCGGTAAATACTGTATGCGGCTACTGCAGCTATCAATAAGCCTAATCCTTTCTTTTGCATATACAAATGTTTTAAATGATGTATAATGTATAGAAGGATAAAAAATCCTGCCAGAAAATTTTAATTATATACTAAACATTCAGAAGTGGTTGCAGGTTTCAGGTATCTAAAATTCAAAACTGTTTCAAATTTGGAACCTGAACCTTACACCTTACGCCTTCAACCTTTAACCCTCCCCTCAAACATTCGTTTTTAATGTATCCTTCAAACCTGAGGTTGCCTTCTCTACTACTTTTTTCTTTGTCTTTTCTGTGCCGGGTGCTTCAGGAATTTGTATGATGAGTTTATAGTTACCTGGTTCCAGTACTTCAAAGGCTATTTGCCCATTGTTATTCACCGTAAGACTCGTAAAATCCTCACCGGGATTTTTACCCCCTTTTACTGCAATGCTGCCTGTTGACTGACCGGGCAAACTGAGCTGAAAACTATAATTCCCAGCTTCCAGGTTGTTCAACAATACTTCACCATTATTGCCAGATTGTAAGATGATATTATTGCCACCAGGATTCTTTCCACCCTTTACAACAATGCCGCCAATAGGACTGCCGGGCATAGCCAGTTTTTTAGGTTCATATATCGGGTTATTACCTCCTGTGCCATTTCCTTCATACAATGGGTTGTTAACTGCCATACCTTGTGCTACTTTTTCTCCAAAAGTTTTTCCCTGTGTTTGCCTGGTTGTGGTTGGAGTCATTGAAAGACGGCTTTGCATACTGCTGTCAGAACTGGTTTCAGTACCTGTACTAGCTGTGTCAGGATCAGTTAAAATCCTGTTGTCACGGTTGCTTCTTGTTGTATTAAAATCTGTGGCAGTGCTGATGCCCTGCGGAGTGTTATTCTCCTGGTTTGGCGATACTGCTTTGCCCGCTGCATACGATGAAGAAACAGCGCCGCCGGGTTTTACCGGTGCTGTGGCTTTCTGTTTTTTACTGCTGCGTTCTTTATCAGGTGCATTTTTTATCCAGGTATAGCGCAGTCCCAGGTTGACAGACGCGGCCTGCCAACGGCTGCTAAATGATGCTACTTTTGCTGCCCCGTTCATAAACTGGTCATAGCTGTACATATTATCATCTGCTGCTTTTCCTTCAGGCTTCCAGTAGGTAAAGCTGTTCTGAACGGGTGGTCCAAAGGAAATCGCTCCGCCGGCAAATACAGAAAATTTTGTGGTAAGATAATAATCGATTGTTATTTGCGGCTTTACAACAAAGCCGGATGTGGAATAACCGGCAGCGGTAATGAAAGGAATATTTCTACCCTCTTCACTTTGCTTAGGATTTATAACCGCATCAGAAAGTATATAACCTTTTCTGTTCAACGATAAATATCCCAATAATACAGAAGGGGCAACAGATGCCTTTCCTAAAGTCCACGTAGCCCTGGGTCCCGCCAGTACCTGGAATAAGCCAGCATAAGGTGTGCTTCCTTCGAAAGATGGACTGATCGTTCCGTTCTGCAAACGAAAAGCGTTGGTATAGGATGCCATGCCGCCATCTGCTTTATGTTGCGCATAGTTGATGTCGGCTTCAATACCTGCCGTAAAATAATTTGCTGCTTTTGTTTCAATGCTATGGGCGCCGCTGTAAAAGAATGGTATGTAAATGCCGGCTTCGATATTCCATCCATTGCGTATAAAAAGGCTGTCTTTCATATTGCCTGATGCAAATGAACTGCCCCCTGCCACAAAAACACTTATCTTATCTTTTACCAGTCTTTTCTCCGGGTCTATGCGCTTATTATCCTGCGCATCAGAAATATAAGGGATAAGTGCAAATGCATATACGATGAATAACAAAAAGCCTTTTTTCATCTTTCAGGATTTTTAATGGTAAAAATTTACACCAGGATTGAAACCGGTTCAGGTAAAACAAATAATAAAATTCATATACGTATGCTGGCCTACTGTTATTGTGCAAACAGGTAAAAACAGGTTTGTAAAAGGCAAAGAAACCCGGGAGCAGCGTCCAACCGGCAATACTGCTGTGGCGGTTCCGGGATACAGATCAATCTCTTGAGGAAGGCTTAAAAGAAGAGGGTTCATATTGCTATGAACCCTCTGTTATTTGTAATTAAAAGGCAATTACCGATTATAATGTAAGACTCCAGCCTTCGCTATACTGGCGTTTTACAAACTGGTTTGCTTCATCAAAGTTCGTGATCTTCATATTCTGCGCATCCCACAACAGTTTCTTGCGCCCGGTAAATTTATTTTTACCCCAGCCACTTACATTTGGATCTGTATACAAAGCGCTCCTGATAGCAAGATTACCCATCAATATACTTTCTGTAAACGGACCAGCATATTCAAATGGTGAACTTGTTACGCCTTTGCCATAACCTTCCATACAAGCATTTACCCATTGCAGGTAGTGACCTTCAGGCACACGTTTGATGGTTTCTTTAACAGCTTTAGCGCTATCATTTTTCGACAATGGTAATAGTCTTGGATTAGCGCCATAGCAATCCGCCAACAACTTACCTTTTGTGCCTATGAATAAAACACCACCATCCCAGTTTCCAAAATCTTCTTCAGGTTTTAATTCATCAGGGCGTTTAGGTAATAAACCACCATCATACCAGGATACTTTCAGTGTTCCTTTTTTATCTTTTCTCGGGTATTCAAGATGTATGATTGAGGAAACAGGGCAACTGGCTATATTATTAGCTTCCTGGTTCATGCCCGTCCACTGATTGGCAATGCTGCACTCGGCAGAAGAAGGGAAATCAATCGGTAAAATACGGTAAATAGGATCCATGATATGGCAGGCCATATCACCTAATGCGCCGGTACCATAATTCCACCAGCCCCTCCAGTTAAACGGCAGGTATGCAGGATTGTATTCTTCTCTTGGTGCAGTTCCCTGCCACAGGTTCCAGTCTAACTCGCCGGGCACAGGATAAGTACCTGTTGGCTTGGTAACACCTTGCGGCCATATCGGGCGGTTAGTCCATGCCTGTGCTTCAACAATATCACCAATTAAACCAGCATCATATAATTCTTTCATTCTTCTTACACCGTCTCCGGAACCACCCTGGTTACCCATTTGTGTTACAACCTTATATTTTTTTGCAGCCTGTGCAAGAATGCGGGCCTCATAAATATCGTGTGTAAGTGGCTTTTGTGTATACACGTGTTTGCCCAGTTGCATAGCTGCTAATGTTGCAACGGCATGGGTATGGTCAGGAGTAGAAATAGAACATGCGTCTATATTATTTTTTTCTTTAGCCAGCATTTCCCTGAAATCTTTGTAATAATTGGCTTTGGGGAAATTCTGTCTTGATTTTACAGATTGACGATCATCCACATCGCATAGTGCTACTATATTTACTTTAGGGCTTTCAGCAAATGATTTCAGATCACTTTCTCCTTTACCGCCGGCGCCTATACCAGCAATATTTAATTTATCACTGGGTGCTATATATCCTCTTCCCAGTACATGACGGGGAACTATAAAATAACCTGCTGCGGCAAGGGAAGCGTTTTGCAGAAATTTTCTGCGGGAATTGTTTGTCTTTTGTTTGACTTTCTTACTCATCGTTATTGAAATTTTAGCATTAAGGTAAGTATATCTGTTTAAATAAGTTGTAAATAGATTGTAAAGTGACGATCAGCTGTCAGCGATCAGCAGTCAGCTATCGGCGGTCAGTTATGGGCTATTACTTTAATATAGCCGCATCTTCACTGCCGGAAAAGGAATAAGGATAGCATGACTCTTTGGTACAACGAACAGTATTGGGCTTAATACCCATTACCAGGTTAAAGCTACCCCCTTTCTGAATATCAAAATGACCGATCCAGTTTTGATCGAGGTTTTTACCATTCAGCTGGACAGATTGTATGTACCTGGCCTGGTCACTGTTTTGAGGCGCATCAATAGTGAACTCCTTACCGTTTTCCAGTTTTATTACCGCTTTCTTAAATAACGGGGCTCCCAATACATACTGATCAGTGGCAGGACATACCGGGTAAAATCCCAGGGCAGAAAACACATACCATGCTGATGTCTGCCCGTTATCTTCATCACCACAATAGCCATCGGGTGTTGGTTTGTACATACGGTTCATGATCTCTCTTACCCAGTATTGGGTTTTCCAGGGCTCGCCGGCATAGTTATACAAATACGCCATATGCTGTATTGGCTGATTGCCATGCGCATACTGCCCCATATTGGCTATCTGCATTTCCCTTATTTCATGAATAACAAAGCCATAATAACTATCATCAAAAACCGGGGGCATTACGAAAACAGAATCCAGCATTTTTACAAACTGTTCTCTGCCGCCCATCAAATCAGAAAGTCCCTTAATATCGTGAAACACACTCCATGAATAGTGCCAGCTATTACCCTCTGTAAATGCATCGCCCCATTTAAACGGGTTGAATGGCTTTTCAAAACTGCCATCCTGGTTTTTGCCACGCATCAAATTTGTTTCCTTATCAAAAAGATTCCTGTAGTTCTGTGAACGCTTTGCATATAACTGCAATTCGTCTTTAGGACGATTAAGCGCCTTGCCTAATTGATAAATGGTAAAATCATCATACGCATATTCCAATGTTCTTGCAGCATTCTCATTGATCTTTACATCATAGGGTACATAACCGAGTTTGTTATAATACTCCACCCCTCTCCTGCCTGTGCCATTCGGACCTTCTGCATTTGCGCCATGCAGCAAAGCTTCATATAATGTATTTATGTCGTAATCTCTTAATCCTTTTATATAAGCGTCTGACACAACCGAAGCCGAATTATTACCTACCATTACCGCTCTTGCACCAGGGCTGCTCCACTCCGGCAGAAAGCCGCTTTCTTTATATGCGTTCACCAATCCTGCCTGCATTTCTTTATTAATAGATGGATACACCAGGTTCAGGAAAGGATACAGCGCCCGGAAAGTATCCCAAAAACCTGTGCCGCCAAACATATAGCCGGGAAGCACTTTGCCATTGTGCGGACTGTAATGTATTATATTACCGGATGCGTCTTTTTCGTATAATTTGTTGGGGAAGAAAACAGTTCTGTACAGCGTAGAATAAAAAGTGCGTACCTGGTCAATAGTGCCGCCTTCAACAATGATCTTTCCAAGGGTTTCATTCCATATATCTCTCGCTTTTTTCCTGGTCACTTCAAAACTATTATCACCAATTTCTTTCAGATTAAGTTCTGCCTGTTCGGGACTGATAAAAGACGAAGCCACTTTCGCATTTACCTGCTCGCCTTTTTTGAATATCTTAAATCCAACAACCGCCCCGGCATGTGTTGATTGCATTTCAAGTTTTGTAAGGTCAAGACTGTCGCCGCTGAAAATACCTGCATTGGCAAAAGGTTTATCAAAAACAATTACAAAATAGTTTTTAAAATTTTCAGGAACGCCTTTGCTGTTCCTTGTGGAATAACCCACTATTTTACGCTCAGCAGGAATCACCTTAACATAAGAACCTTTGTCAAAAGCATCAACCACAACATATGCTCCATCCGTTTGTGGAAATGTAAACCGGAAAGCAGCAGCTCTTTCTGTTGGTGTAATTTCTGTAGTCACATCATGATCTGCCAGGTACACACTGTAATAGTATGGTTTAACTTCTTCTGCTTTATGGCTGAACCAGCTTTCTCTTTCTTCTTCCTTAATCCTCAGCTTACCTGTTACAGGCATTATGCTGAATTGACCGTAATCGTTCATCCACGGGGAGGGCTGGTGTGTTTGCTTAAAGCCTTTTATTTTATCCGCCGAATATTGATATTGCCATCCATCGCCCATTTTGCCGGTTTGCGGCGTCCACATATTCATACCCCAGGGCAATGCTATTGACGGGTATGTATTACCGTTAGAAAGACTGTGTTTTGAATCTGTTCCCATTAATGGGTTAACCCAGTCAACAGGATCCGTGACTTTTGTTACCATTTGCGCGGACACATTTGCCGAGCAGCAAATCAGTAAGCCGGCGAATAGTTTTTTACAGGAGATCATTATAGCTTTTTTAGATTTAAAATATATTAACTGGTTTGATACGCCTTTATAACCAGCGCTTTATTTTGCAGGTGTAATAACTATATTCCTGTATTCAATAGGACCATGATCGCCCTGTATATAGATCGGACCAGGCTCACCTTCATTGCTATCTAATGCGCCGCCGGTAATACCGGGGATTGGAACACGGCAAATAACGGTTTTACCATTCAGTACAACAGTAACAACCCTGCCCTCGAGCGTAATATCATAAGATTGCCATTCGCCGGCTTCTTTAGCAGCCATTTCATTAGGCGTTATAAAACCGTATATAGCACTCAGCAGATCTTTCTGCGGCACTTCTCCTTTACTATCCATTATCTGCACTTCATATCTTCCGCGTAAATAAATACCGCTATTGCTTCCTTTCGGACATCTAAATTCAATATGTAATTTAAAATCGTTGAACTTTTGCTCTGTTATCAGGTTTGCGCCGGAGCGGGGGCTTGTTAAAATACCATTAATAACCTGCCATTGATTTTCCCTGCCTACAGCTTTCCAGCCCGCAAGGTCTTTTCCGTTAAACAGTTTAACGGGCTTTCCCCATACAGGCGCAGATGCTCTGAGCAATAATGGAGCACGAACACCTTTCCATTCATAGGTTTTACCATTTGCAGCTACCACCGTGCCTGTTAATACATCATCTTTCAATGTTGCTTCAAATACCACATCGTTTTCTTCTTCTTCCCATTGTGGTGGTATGGTAAAGCTCATTTTTCCATCCTTAAAATTAATTTTGGATATAGGTCTTGCGCTGCCTGTAATACCTACATACTGGCCTACCAGCCATTTATTACCGGAGTGATATACTTCAAGCCAGGAAGGAGATGGTTTACCATCTACCATAATAGTTAAATCCCATTTACCCTGGATAGCCAGGTCGGCATTATTCGCCATTAACTGTAACAATGAGAACATGGCTGCAACCAATAATACAAGGCGACGGCAAAGCTGATGCATTTTTTTCATGAAAATAATTTGGAATGTAATACAATGATATAACCCGGGCGAATGTACAAACAAAAGCTGAATAGCCGGCGGCAAAGCAATCCCATTGGGTAAGGGATTGCTTCACCTGCCGTAATATGCCTTCAATCCAAATCTTCGTGCGTGCGGCTATTCACCAATTATATGTTTCTTTGCGATCTAAAATGCGTCACGATCACACTATACGGCTTTTATTGCTCACTGCAATATTATTAGTTTGCAGCGCACAGGCTCAAACAACTTCATTTGATATTTATACTATAAAACTGCCGGAAGCAATTGCTTATTATGACAACCAGTTTTCCGGGTTGCAGGTTTCCGGGAAAAAATTATACCTGCTTTCCGAATGCCGTATACAGGACAAAAGAGAAGCGGTTATATACACTATCCCTTTACCTGAGCTTGACCGCGCCGTTAAAGACACTACTTATCAGCCGTCATTTGAAAAGATCATGATTTACGGGCTGGACACGCTTGCAGCAATAATGAAACAGGCAAACCAGGAGTATGAAGGACTGGAAGCTTTTGTAATAAAAGATGATATGGTTTATCTTTCTGTTGAAACAAACACACCCTCTCCGCTCGCGTATATCTTAAAAGGCAGGCTGAAAGACAATACCATTTATTTAAGTACAACATTTTTACCTGTTGCCAAGCCGTTGCAGCCAGATGACAGCCATATATACAACGCGTCTTTTGAAAGCATGATGCTGTTCAGGAAAAAGCTGATGCTGTTTTTTGAGTATAATTCTTTTGCCGGTAACTATGTTTATATTACCAACCCATCTTTATTAACAGGTATTATAGATTCCAGGCCAATGCAGGAACTGCCTTTCAGAATAACAGATATTACCCCGTCCGGAAAAAATAGTTTTACAGCATTAAACGTATTTTACAAAGGTGAGGGAGGCGATACCATATACAGGGTTTCCGGAGAAGACAGCAGCAATAATATGCTCATTAAAAAAAATGGAGTATATGAAGATTATTCAAGATTAATAACATTACAATACAACAAAAGAGGCTTCACCTGGAAGTCCTTATGGGAATTTCCGGTTGAGTACCGGGGTTATAACTGGGAAGGTATAGCAAAGTATAAAAACGGTTATTTTGTGATTAACGATAAGTATACACGCAGGCGGCCTTACCGTTCAACATTGCTGTATATCAGGCAAACACGATAATATTCAGTTTTGCTCTGTATAGTTTTGGGAATTATTAAGAATTACCTGCCAGCCGGCTTATTGCATATCAACCTGGTTTTCAATTTCCATATCAAAGCTTTCAACAATTTTGGTTGATGATCTGCCGGGTATAAACCTCATTTTCACTTTTCTTTCATCTGCCATATATACCCGATCTATTCACCATGTTTAACCAGGTCATATACACCTCCAAAATCAAAAACGAAACTACTTTCTTTTGCTTCCATCCGGTTGTAAGTTTTCCATCGGCGCGCAATTCATTTGTTGCTGATGGCGTATGCCAGCCATCAGAGACAGCGCACCAATTTATAATGTGTTCAGGTGTATTCCAGTATTGCCATACTTTTTCAATTGAAGCATTTATTGTAACCGTTATTGTAATTGTTTGTTACTCATAAACAATAAGATTTATTAAACCTGTTATTTACATTCTTCAAGCCTTCTCACTTCTCCATATTTAAATTCTTTTAAGGGATCGGAGAAACAATATTTTTTTCCTGTGGTTATTTCAAAGTAATCAAGCAATGCCTGGATAGGTTTACCCCAGAATAAAACATTTTTTGACAGAGGGATATCTTTTACATTATTAATGTGATACGCATTCAAGGCTTTTAAATTTAATTCGTATGAACATTGCCAACTTAACGAAACATTTTCAAGAGAATATGTTTGAGGAGTATCAAAAATTGAAAAATAATCTAGAGGAAAAGCCCCATCTGTAACTAAAAAGAACGTAGTTCGAAATTTTTCAACTTCTTCAAAAGATTTTTTGAAGAACATATTCATCTGCTTGTTTTTGATATTTGTCTTATACAACCTGACCATTCCCCATAATAGAAAAAAAGCAAAGAGACTGTATTTAAAAAAACTCCATCTTCGTGTTGCTGGCATACCTTCTCTATCAGAAGTTAATACAACAAATAAAGTAAGCAATCCGGCACCTCCAATTATAATATAGTAAGGTAGTTTTAAAAAAACAACAAGCAGTATGGTACACGTTGCTAATAATGAAAAAGAGATTAAAGCAATAAGTTTTTGATACCGGCGCACTGAATAAAAGAAAAAAAAGAGAAAAAAAGCTAGCAAGTATATCCTGTTATTTATAAAAGACCAATACATCTGATGACTACTGATTTGCAAAGTCCTCTCAAATTTCTTCATTTTAAGTTCTTCATACATCTCAGTAAGTTTCTTTTGGCTAATATAATTTGTATCAATTATTAAAGCATTTTTCACAAGTTGCTTTTCAGTTTCCCACCTGGCAATATTGAGATCAGTTAGACCCTCAACATTGTAAAATTTATATAACTTATACCTGTAAGCATCTCCGGCTGCCCAGTTTGAAATATATTTTCCGTAATACCACTGATGTAAGAGATTTACGAAAATAGTAAGAAACAACATGCATGTAATTAAAATTATTAACCGAATCACTATTTTAGTATTGACACGAAAAAGAAAAAAAGGTAATACTATTACAATAAAGGGAATAATTACGTGTATACGAAATAAGACTGCAAAAAATATACTCGAGAGAGCCAGAATGCCATTCCAGTTAAAAATACGCTTGTCTTTTACCCCAAAAAATAGGGATGTCAAACCCGCCCATGTTAATACGATACTTGTATTAGTGAAACTTAGTGACATCAAAAACGCGCATTCGAAAATAAAAAATATGCAAGTGTATATAAATAAGCTTTCCCAAAAAGGTCTGCAGCGAATAATATGAATAAATATTAAACTTGTAGCAAAAAAATGAAATATTATCAAACATCCTGCATACCAGTTAATATTGGGGTTAATGTTAAAAAGAAATTTAACAGGTAACGTAATTATTGGATGAAGTACATGATTATAATATAAAAATTCACTTTGAGGAAAGCCAAATCCCCCTCCCAGGATATACAAACATATTGCATCATCAGCACTATTGAAAAGTGAATGAAAGAAAATTAAAACAAACCCAAAGAGAAAGCTGTTAAATAAAACACCCAACAAAACCTTTGCACTTTTTGAAATCATTTATATTTTTAAAATGTTAATTTCAATAATACCATGCTATCTTTTAGCACTGGCAGCTCCTGCTTAAAATAGTTATTTAATACCACTCTAAAGGTATTAACAGGACTAATACTATCGTATAATGAGTGATAATTTCCATCTGAAAAATAAAAAGAATTTAAATTCATAAACGCTTTTTCTTCTTCGTTAGCAAATAAAATATTGTTGCGATATCCATGATCTCCTTCTATGATCACTACCTTTGATCTGTTCTCCTTGTTGTTTACGGAACTATGAACAATTTGTTCAATTAATGTATTTACAAATAATATTTGTTCCGTATATGCCGATTCTGAATCAGGATTCCTGAGCGGATTTCCTCTTCTGTCAACAGTAAAAGGAGCATGAGGGATAAAAAAATGTGCATATACAAATCTCGGTGTATCTGATCTACGTTCTAATTCGTTAATAAGAAGATTGAAGTTTGGCAAGATATTCCGCTTAAGTACCATTGCTTCCGAAATACTTTTCAAATGGCAGTTTTGATTATAGGTTTCAATTGCGGGTACGTAATTAAAATTCCATAATATATCTTTTTCTAATCTTCCAGCAAGTGTATGCGAAAAAAAAATCTTTCTGTGAGCCCACTTTCCAAATACAGGTGGTGCCAGTCCATACGCTGTATCAAGTGCAAAATTCTTAAGTTCATAGCCATTGAGCTTAAAAAATTTGGGAATATAACTTTGTCGCAAACTATGCCACCCTTGCTGAAATTCTTTTGCATCAAGAAGTTGATATTTTTTATACCTTTTATTATAATACTGCATATTGAAAGTACTACTAACCGACAAGGAGGTAGCATTATAATTACTTTTCGATTTTTCTGCTACATAAAATCCATTACTCTTCAGCATGGAATCTAATGCGTAGTTATTAAACCCAAAATATTTTTCAAGGCTCAGGCTGCTCGCATATTCATCAAATACAATAAAAAAAATATCGGGCTTTAAAGAATCCGCTATCATCTCATGCTTTAGGGGTAACGGAGGATTCTGTGCTGCCAGGTCGTTAATATCTGTACGTGAAAATGCTTTGCCGGTAATCTGAATTACATCAAGCGATATAATCAATATTAATAACAGGTTAAGAAAAAAAGTAGTCCTGGTTAAATATTTTGTTCTTTTTACTGCAAAAAATAAGGTAACAAACAATATAAAAAACAAGGGTAGCAGAAAAGAATAAGATGTAAAAAAACGGGGAATACTCAAACTTTTGATATAATCATGAAAAGATCCCCAAAAAAAGAAGACTATGAGCAGTAAGGTCGATAAAGATGCAGCTTTCAAATTAGACTTGTACATCATTCTTGTAAATACAAACAATACTAGGCTTAAAAGCATATAATACGCCCAATATTTTAGCACAATTTCTATATCCAACAATCCATAATTTTCATTTACATTATGCAGGATAAAAAACGTGGGGAGCAAAAAAACGTGTAATGGAATAGTTTTGATTATTTTTAACATAGCTGCACTACTTCTTTTGCATTAAATAAAGTACCCGCATTGATGATGAAACAGTTTCTTTTCTAAGAATATTGAATTCCTCTGAAAAACAAGTTTCAAAATTTTGCTGGTTATATTCATCAAAAATGTCTGCCCGCCTCACAAGCATTTCTGCTACTTTGGGATCTTCTTCAGGTACAAATTCTATTAACAGCAGGTTGGTGATATGCTTAAAGATATCCACCACCTGCTTCATCCGGATATTACTGCCAATAACCAGATGATGTATAACCGCCAACGCCATAACCAGGTCAGCATTTAACCTTGATATAAAACCCGCCCTTTCTACATTAGCCCAGCCTATAGCCGGAGTAGGATTTGTTATATCAACCCACAGGGGTAAGATGTTTTCCCTTCGCCCGGTTTTACATTTTTTATACAGTTCATCTATACAAAGTTCATCGGCATCAACAGCTATTACATTTTTGTATCTTTTGGACGCATCAATAGCAAAGGCACCCGTATTTGTTCCTATATCAATAGCAATATTTCCTTGTAGCTCATTGAGCCATTTTGTTACAAGAATAGATTTTGCCTGTAAATAATCATTACTCAAAATGGTTTCTTCATAGTAATTATTCCATACGGAATATAACCTACGCGGTTTGAGGGTACGAATAAGCGATTGCAAATTATCTATAATATTGAGCATCTTTTGCTTTGAAAAAGAGGTGTGCCTGGCTGATGAAGCATTTTTTCTCCTGGTACTGATATTATTGGGCAAAAAAATATGCAAAAGCAACGACAATCTGAAGCGGCTTTTAAAAGGTAACAGTTTAGCCGCAAATGATGTTGATAACCCATCAGGATTTAACTGTAATTGCCTGATAAAATCTGTTGATTTGTATGAAGAAAGAACAAGCGGCACAATAAAGCACTCTACAAATTGCCTGTACGCCACCCATGGTTCTGTATCATTATATTTTTCAAAAGAAAGTGTATCAATAAAAATTGGCTTACCATTTACGAACTGCACATTAAAAGGAGTAGCATCTTTTAATACCATTCCGTGCTTTAACGATATTTGTAAAATATCAAGTGTTAGTAAAGCTGCATCTTTTAGCTGGTCAAAGCACCATTCATATGGATATGAAATAAACTGAATTTGTTCGGGCAGTAATGTAACATACCAGTCATTACTGCCTGTTAAATTCTGCTGTAGTGCCTGATGAGCAATAAGCTTCCCCCCCTTTAACAATTCGTCATATAAACCGGAGGAAAGCAAAAGATCATAATCATCAGCATAACGCTTATTAACCTGCCGATAAAGTTTTCCTTCATATTCAAATACAAAACCTGAAGGATCCCTGAACGAAGAAGGATGTTTTTTTAAATTATTCATTGATTTTCTCTTCTTTGTCAGAAACGTTCTTTTTTCCACCAAAGAATGATTTTACCCAGGCGACAAAAGTTTTAAAATAAAAGGCAACACCGAGCACAGCAGCCGCAATTACCTGCACAAGATAGCTTCCGCTTCCCGGATCAATGTATAACAAGTTGTTCAGCATATTTAAAGATAACTCAATTTTGTTTTGGGCGATAATGCCAGCACCGTTTCATACATCAGCTTAATGGTATTTTCCACGTCGTCTTTGTGCAGCATTTCAACGGTTGTATGCATATACCGCAGGGGAATAGAAATTAATACTGACGGGCAACCATCATTGGCATAAGCAAAAGAATCGGTATCAGTACCTGTGCTGCGGCTCAATGTTCTTAACTGTACAGGTATTTTATTTTCTGCCGCAACATCCTGTACTACCCGCAACAGTTTGTTATGCACTGCCGGCGCATATGCAAGAGAAGGACCTTTGCCGCAGGCTATATCACCTTCAATTATTTTATTGATCATTGGTGTGGTAGTATCATGCGTAACATCCGTAATGATGGCAACATCAGGTTTAATCCGCCTTGCTATCATTTCGGCGCCACGTAAACCAATTTCCTCCTGCACGGCATTTACCACATACAACCCGAAAGGAAGCTTCTTCTTATTTTCCTTAAGTAAACGGGCTACTTCAGCAATCATAAACCCGCCGATACGGTTATCCATTGCCCGGCCGATATAATACCCGTATGCCAGTTCGTCAAACCCTTCTTCATAAGTAACCACAGCACCAATATGAATACCAAGGTCTTCTACTTCCTTTTTGCTTCTTGCACCCGTATCTAAAAACAGGTTTTCTACTTTAGGTTGTGTTTCTTTTTCACCACCACCTATACGCGTATGTATAGCAGGCCAACCGAAAACAGCTTTTACCACGCCTTTTTTTCCATGAATGATCACACGCTTTGCAGGCGCTATCTGGTGGTCTACTCCCCCATTGCGCTTCAGGTAAATCAAGCCGTCATTGGTAATATAATTTACAAACCAGCTTATTTCGTCCGCATGAGCTTCTATAACTACTTTAAATGGTTCATCAGGATTTATTATACCAACCGCAGTACCATAAGGGTCAACAAAGCTGCTGTCGATATAAGGTTTGATATAATCAAGCCATATTTTTTGCCCGCTGCTTTCAAAGCCAACAGGAGAAGGATTGTTGAGATAATTTTTTAGAAAAGTATAGGAGCTGTCTTTTAAAATTGATTTTTGTTTTTCTTTAGATTTTTTAGCCATGTATATAATGAATTATGGCTTCAAAAGTAAGAAACCCGGACAAAATAATGTGGAAATGTGGAAATTTGAAAATGTGGGAATGTGGGAATGAATTTGAAAATGAGGGAATTTGAAAATTTGAAAATGAAAGAACACCGGGAACTGCAAAGCCGGAGTACTTGATGATAATATGGACGCTTACGGCTGCTTCTCAATCTTAATAACAGGAGAAGTAACAGTATCACTCACATTACCTGCCTGGTCTTTAAACCAGAATTTAAAAGTGGCATCCTCAAGCGTATCTAAAGGATCGCAGGCAATTCTGTTGAGCAACAAATCTGAAATAGTTATAACAATCGCTCCTTTTTGATTAGCGCTCAACGGCACATCAGCTGGCAGGGTATAACTGCTATCCAGGTAAGTAGGATCTTTGGTATTATCTGCACAGGGAGCAGAAGAAGACAATTTCTGAAGATAGATAGGAACTCCGGCAATATCACCTTCTGCGTCTGTATATTCTAAGGTAAACTGAACACCATAATTACCGTCAAGAGGTACGTAATCGCCACTTGTTTCTTTCAGTTTAAGCGAAGGTTTACTATTGAATGTATCTTTGCTGCAGGAAACTACTATTACTATCAACAAAATGATTGCTATCCTTATTTTCATAACACCGTATTCAGTAAACAAATGTAAATATTCCGGTTGAATAAAATTTCATCATATAACGACATTGCAAAGGGTTTATTTGATTTTAACATTTCGGCGTTTGAGACCGTTGCGCTGGATGTTTTCCGCTTCCAGTATGAAAACAACAGCATTTACAGGCAGTTTGTTTCGCTTACCAGCAGTAACCCTGAACAAATCAATACCATCAGCGATATTCCGTTTCTGCCCATACAGTTTTTTAAAACCCATGAAATCAAAACTACCGCGTTCAGCTACGAACTGCTTTTTGAAAGCAGCGGTACCACACAAACCACACCAAGCAGGCATTATGTAAAAGATGCCGGTATATATACGCAAAGCTTCAGCAAAGGGTTTGCACAGTTTTATGGAGATCCTTCCGGATACTGTATTATAGGATTACTTCCCTCCTACCTGGAAAGACAACATTCATCGCTGGTGGTGATGGTGGATGAATTGATAAAGCAGTCCGGTCACCCGCAAAGTGGTTTTTATTTATACGAACAGCAAAAGCTCGCTGACACACTGGTTGACCTGGAAAACAACAAGCAAAAAACATTGCTTATAGGCGTAACCTTTGCCTTGCTGGATTTTGCAGAAGCATTTCCTATCCCTTTAAAAAATACCATCATAATGGAAACCGGCGGCATGAAAGGCCGGAGAACAGAAATGACAAGGGCGGAAGTACACGATGAATTGAAAAATGCTTTTGCAGTCAGTCATATTCATTCCGAATATGGAATGACAGAACTGCTTTCGCAGGCATATTCAAAAGGTGAAGGCATTTTTTATTGTCCGCCATGGATGAAAATATTGATAAGGGATGAAGAAGATCCGATGCATATGCCTGCCCCTTCTGCCGCTAAAACCCGTGGCGCCATTAATGTTATTGATCTTGCCAATATATACTCCTGCAGTTTTATTGCTACAGAAGATGCAGGCTTATTATATAGTGATGGCGGCTTTGAAGTATTGGGCAGAATAGATAACAGCGATATACGTGGCTGCAGCCTGATGGCGATGTGAAATACAGCTATTAGCTATCAGCCATCAGCTATCAGCTTTTAGTGTCAATTGTTGTATTTTCTTTATGTTTCTTTGCGTAAACCTTAGTACGGCTTTGTGGTAAAAAATGAAATGCCGGCATCCGCATTTTCAGAATAACCGGTAGCTTTATCCCCGGTATCCTTATTATCCATGAGTATAATATATCCTTTTTATGCTCCAATGAGGGCGGCTACTACTTTAAAAATGTGCCGGCTACCGGAAGCAATAATTCACCTAAATCAGCCAAATGAAAAAGATTATTTCAACACTTGCTTTTGGATTTTGTTTGTTCAGCATTTTTGCCCAGGAGCGGCAGGCCTCCCTACCCAAAACAAAATATAACCTTGCCGTAATTGCCCATCGCGGCGATCATACCAAAGTTCCTGAAAACACCATCGCTTCCATCAAGGAAGCAATAAAGAGTGGTGCTGATTATGTGGAAATAGATCTTCGCACAACAAAAGATGGCTACCTGGTATTGCATCATGATGCTTCTGTGGATAGAATGACCGACGGAAAAGGCAATGTAAAAGATTTAACGCTTGCAGCGCTGCAGGCATTAAAAGTGAGCGATAAAAATAAGCCCGCAAAAAAAACATACCGCATCCCGATTTTTGCCGAGGTATTAAAAACATGCAAGGGAAAAATTAACATCTATCTTGATTTTAAAGACGCTGATGTTGCAGCAACGTACAGGCAAATACAGGAAGCGGGAATGGAAAACCAGGTAGCGGTTTACCTGAACAGCATCTCCCAATACAAAAAATGGCGTTCAACAGCTCCCGGAATGCCGCTGATCACAAGTGTGATTGATGGCGTTACCAACAAAGAACAACTTTCCTTTTTTCTTAGCCAGGGCACTATTGAAGTGCTGGATAATGTGTATGACACTGCCATGATCGCTACGGCCAATGATAATGGCGTTGCAGTTTGGTTAGATGTGGAAAGTGATGACGAAGCTCCTGCAATATGGAATACCGCTATTTCAAAAGGTATACAGGGTATACAAACAGATCATCCTGCCGAGCTGGTAAAATACCTTGATGAAAAAGGTTTAAGAAACGGGCTTGGCAGGAATATTACCCAGGCAGATCCTTATGCAAAATACAGGAACAAAAATTACAGAGAATTAAAGAATATCAAATACGGTAACGCGCCGGACGATCAGAACAAGTTTGATGCCTATATCCCCAATGATCTTAAACCCGGCGCTAAGGTAATATTATATATTCACGGCGGCGGATGGAGCGGAGGCGATAAATCAGAATTTCCCAAACAACTGATTGAAGAACTTGCCGGCAAAAGAGGGTACGTGGTTGCTTCAATGAATTACCGCCTGGTAAAAGATACCATGAACCGCTTTCCCGCGCAGATAGAAGATGTAAAAAAAGTGATTGAATTTATTACCAAAAACGCTAAAAAATACAAATATAACGGTGATGAATACGCGTTGATGGGTGGCAGTGCAGGCGCTCACCTCGCTATGCTGTATGCTTATGGACATGATGCAAAAAAACAGGTAAAGACCGTGGTTGATCTGTGGGGTCCAACGGATCTCACCGATAAATCAATAAGACCTGATGGCAGCGATGCTGACAATACCGTTATCCGTTTTCTGGGCGAAAAAGATGTGAACGCGCAAATTACCAAAGATGCCAGCCCGGCGTTATTTCTCACTAAGGAAACCGCAGTACCTACCATATTATTTCATGGAGGCAAAGACCCGCTGGTAGACGTGAGCCAGGCAGAAAACCTGTACAAAAAATTACAGAACCTGCGGGTGCCGGCCCAACTGGAAATTTATCCTGAAGAAAAACATGGCATGAGCCCGGCTTCAGCGGTTGACGTATTTGCTAAAATGCTTGTATGGCTCGACAAATATTATCCTGCCAATTAGTAATCCAACATATTTTTTATGAAAAAAATGATCATTCTCCTGTTCCTGGCTCCGGCTTATTTAATTGCCCAGCAAAAAGCAACTGATATTAAAAATGTGATTGTAATTACAACGGATGGTTTACGCTGGCAGGAAGTTTTTAAAGGAATGGATGCTGCACTTGCAAACGACGGACGCTTTAACCAGGGACGAAGAGACAGCATTGAAATATACGAAAACTACTGGGCAGAGGATCCTGCCGGCAGGCGAAAAAAACTGATGCCTTTTTTCTGGAATACTATAGCGGCTAAAGGCCAGCTATACGGCAACAGGGAAAAGAACAATAAGGTGAACGTGGCAAACCCATACTGGTTTTCATACCCTGGCTATAATGAAATTTTTACCGGCTATCCTGACCCTGCCGTAAATTCTAATGAATATCAGGCCAACCCTCATGTAACCGTGCTTGAGTATATCAACAATTTACCTGCATTTAAAGGTAAGGTAGCGGCGTTTGGCGCATGGGGGGCATTTAACAGGATTTTGAATGAAGAACGTGCCGGTTTTCCTGTAATTGCCGCTTTTGATACAACCGGTGGTAAAAACCCCACAACAAAAGAATTGCTGATTAATGCAATGCTTAAAGATTCCTATAAACCATTTGGATATGGGGAATGTCTTGATGTTTTTACACATTATGGTGCAATGGAACACTTAGAAACAAGAAAACCCAAAGTACTATACATTGCTTATGGTGAAACAGACGAATGGGCTCACGCCGGCAGGTATAAAGATTACCTGGATGCTGCAAAAAACCTCGATAAATGGATAAGTGATATCTGGAATTATGTGCAGCGTACACCAGCATACAAGGATAAAACCGCACTTCTTATAACCTGCGATCACGGACGCGGGGATGCGAAAAAAGAGCAGTGGACAAGCCACGGCTCACGCATAGCAGGTGCCGATGAAATATGGTTTGCCGTAATGGGACCAGGCATTCCTGCAAAAGGTGAAGTATCAAAAGATATGCAACTCTATCAAAAACAGTTTGCACAAACCATCGCCTCATTGCTTGGCCTAACATATAAAGCCGAACACCCTATTGCAGATGCTATTAAAGAAATAAAAAATTAATACTGATGACTTTTTTTTCAAAACAAAAATGTATGATCACTGTCATGGCAATATTTATATTGCCCTATGCAAATGCCCAGCAAACACCTAATCCTTTTCCTCCCCTGGAAAATCCTGACAGAATAGTTCTGAATGTTACCGAAGATCCCTCAACCTCGGTTGCCATTACCTGGCGCACATCAACCGCCGTAACTAAAGGCATTGTTGAAATAATGCCGGTGTCTGCAGACCCGGCAGATATTGTAAAAGCAAACAAGCATGAAGCAGTTTCTTCTCCTTTTCAGCACAATGATATTTCAGCTTATTATCATTCTATAGTAATAAAAAATTTAATGCCGGCCACAAAGTATATGTACCGTGTGGGTTACGACAAATACTGGAGCGAATGGTTTCATATTAAAACAGCAGGTAAGCCAGGCGATAAAATTTCTTTCATATATATGGGAGATGTACAGGTTGGTATGAAAACCCTATGGCCAAGAGTTGTTAGACAAGCTTTTGGCAAAATGCCTGAAGCCAATGCCATTATGTATGCAGGCGACATCGTTAACCGTGGTGATAATGATGATGAATGGGGAGAATTGTTTTACGGCGGAAGTTTTATACATGCTATGATACCAGGCATTCCTTCTCCGGGAAATCATGAATATTCCAAAACAAAAGATGGTAATTTATCTGCGCTTTGGAGACCACAGTTTACTTTACCAGAGAACGGGCCCGCAACTGAAAAACTGAAAGAAACCGTATACTTTACCGATATACAGGGCATGCGTTTTATTTCGCTCAACTCTAATGAAGCAGAAGAAGTACCGGAGGATCTGATCAGCCAGAAACTTTGGCTTGACTCTGTTTTGAAACATAATCCCAATAAATGGACCTGCATTATTTTTCATCACCCTGTTTATTCTGTAAGTAAAAGCCGCGATAACCCCTGGCTGAGAGATAATTTTAAGCCATTATTCGATAAATATAAAGTTGATCTCATACTCCAGGGGCATGACCATGCCTATGCAAGAGGTATGAAAAAAATTCCTTACGAAAATGGCCCTGAGTTTTCCGGAACCATGTATGTGATATCCGTTGCAGGCTCAAAAATGTATGAAGAAAATAAAAAAGACTGGATGGATAAAAACGGGGGGCACACACAATTATACCAGCTTATCACTGTTGACGGTGACGTACTTTCTTATAAATGCTACACCGCAACCGGGGCGCTTTATGATTCTTTTGAATTGATAAAAAGAAAAGGCCGGAGAAATAAACTTGTAGAAAATGAACCGGGAGTAGCGGCAATATGGCAAAATCATCTCACAAATATTAAGGATTACTAACACGCTGTTTCTAACAAAATCTTTACCTTGCCCACGCTCAATAAATTATTATAATCATGTATATTCCACAACTGAATCAAAAAAGCCGGCTAACAGTTTTATTAGGCTTAGGCTTACTTCTCTCTAATATCATTTATAGTCAAACAAAAACAACATCAGCCACACCATCTCAGCCCAAAATAGTTGTTGGTATGATGGTTGACCAGATGCGCTGGGATTATTTGTATCGTTTTCAAAACCGCTATACTGAAGGTGGATTTAAAAGATTGGTACGTGAAGGCTTCTCCTGCGAAAATACATTGATTGATTATTCTCCTACCATTACTGCATGCGGGCACACCTGCGTATATACAGGATCAACACCTGCCATACATGGCATTGTCGGTAATGACTGGTATGACAGGAAAGCCGGGAAAGATATTGGCTGCGTTAATGACGATGCTACCTTAACCGTGGGTGCTGAAAAACCCGGCAGAGGACAATCTCCTCATAATAATCTTGTTACCACTGTTACCGATCAATTAAGGATAGCCTCAAACTATCAAAGCAAAACAGTGGGTATTGCCATTAAAGACAGGGCTGCTATTCTGCCTGGTGGTCATGCCGCTACCGGAGCATTCTGGTATAATGGTGATGGTAATTTTATTACCAGCACCTATTATATGAAAGAACTACCGGAGTGGGCTAAACGATTTAATGAGAAAAAAATAGTTGACACTTATTACAAAAACGATTGGAAAACCCTGTATCCCATCGAAACTTATACCTTGAGCACGGCTGATGATAAGGATTATGAGGGCACAGCAAATGGTGAAAAAAAACCAGTATTTCCCAAAGACCTGAAACAGTTTATCGGTAAAAACTACGGCGCGGTTCGCACAACGCCTTATGGCAATACACTCACTTTTGAATTTGCCAAAGCAGCTATAGAAGGTTATGATTTAGGAGGTGGTAAATTCACAGATTTCTTAGCCATCAGCTTTTCTAGTCCTGATGCTATAGGGCATACTTACGGACCAAACTCTATAGAGCAGGAAGATGATTATCTGCGCCTGGATAAAGACCTTGCAGACTTCTTCAACTATCTTGATAAAAAATTCGGCAAAGGCAACTACCTGTATTTTATAACAGCAGATCATGGTGTTTCGGAATCACCTGGTTATTACCTTGAAAACAAAATGCCTTCAGGTGCTATTTCAGGAGATGATTTTTCAGGAAAACTGACCGAAACACTGAAACAGAAGTTTGGCGTAGAAAAACCGATCCTTGCTTTCACCAACTATCAGCTTTACATGAACTGGGATGAGCTCAATCAAAAAAATGTTGACCGGAAACAATTAGACGCAATAGTTAAAAGCGTGCTGCTGAAAGCGGACGGTATTGCCAACGTACTAACCAATGAAGAGTTGGGTACAGCGGCAGTTCCCGAACCAATAAAATCTATGATGATTAAAGGATATAATGTAAAAAGAAGTGGCGACTATACTGTTGTTATTCAACCAACCTGGAAAGGCGGAAGCATAAAAGGCGCCACACACGGCACATGGTATCCTTATGATGCGCATATTCCATTGGTGTGGATGGGCTGGAAAATAAAACCAGGCTATACCAACCGTGTAACCGGTATGACGGATATTGCTCCAACAGTAGCAGCATTATTAAGAATACAAATGCCAAGCGGCTCTATTGGTCAGCCTATACAGGAAGTTACGGGAGGAAGATAAGCAACACACCGGACTTAATCATCATAAAATCCCTGCATATTCTTTTACATGCAGGGATTTCACTTTATTTCAGCATTACTTATTTGTAAATGATCATATAACCTGATCTAAAGGCTCTTTCAGAAAGCTTCGATCCATGAGTAGCAATTACCCGGAATTGCTTACATTCAATTTCAATTTACAGGCTATGGCTCGTTACTGGTTTCTTGCTTTCACTAGTGCCGTATTGTATTTGCCTGCCCGGGCACAGAATATCACTACAGAAGCTGACCGTTTTATCAAACTGCTCAATAACGCACAGAAAAGCAAAGCCTTGTTGCCATTCGATACTCCTGAGCGATACAAATTTCACTTTATACCGCTCAATGATCGTAAAGGCATCTCAATGAATGAACTCAATGCAGCTCAGAAACAACAGGTATTTGCCCTGTTGCGTGCCTCACTGAGTAATGCAGCAGTAGAAAAGATAACGGCCATTATGCAGTTGGAGATCTTATTAAAAGAACTGGAACAAAGAGCTGCGGATGATCATTACCGTGATCCCGGAAAATACTTTTTAACCATTTTTGGAACACCCTCTGATTCCGGTGTATGGGGATGGCGTTTTGAAGGACATCATATTTCTTTTAACTTCTCCGCGCATAAAAATTTACTCCTCTCCGGAACACCTTCATTCCTGGGATCCAATCCTGCGATAGTACAATCCGGGCCGCAAAAGAATAAAGAAATTTTAAAAGAGGAAACAACTGCGGGTTTCGAACTCCTGCATAGTCTCTCAGCGCCTGAATTGAAAAAAGCAATCATAAATACAACAGCGCCATCCGATATAATAACTGGTGCTTCGCGTAAAGCGATGATTGAACAAGCGGAAGGAGTACGTTATACAGAGCTGGGTGCAAAAGCACAACTATTATTTCTGCAGCTCCTGGAGGTTTACCTGGATCGCTATAAAAAAGAATTGTCCGGCAGAATGCTGCAGGATATTAAAAACGCCGGCTTGGAAAATCTCCGGTTTGCCTGGGCCGGATACCGGCAAAGAGGTATCGGAAAACCCTGTTATTACCGCATTCACGGACCAACTATTATTATTGAATACGACAATACCCAGAATAATGCGAACCATATTCATACGGTGATCCGTGATCTGAAAAATGATTTTGGAGAAGATGCTTTATTGGAACATTACAAAAACGGGCATCATAAAAAAAAGCCCTGATCTTTTGTATAAAACCAAAAATCCCTGCATAATACTATCATCATGCAGGGATTTTCTTAGAAAAGAAAATGTTCCTGTTTAAGTTGGTTAAAAAACAACCTGCTATTTTGCTTTAGCTATAGGCTCTTCTTCTTTCATTTCCACAACATCAGCAACAGTGCCTTCTCCAACATGACACTGACCTTTAAAAGTAACCGTAGGTTCAACCTGCAGTTTACCGGCACTGATATTACCTTTAATAATTGCCTTACCCCTAAGGTTTAACAGGTCTTTGATCAGGATTTTACCGCTTACTTTACCCAGAATATCGGCTTGCTGGCCTTCCACATCTCCTTCAATCACTCCTTCAGCGCCAATCAGCACCTTTGCCGAGCCTGAAATATTACCTTTAAGCGTACCATCAATCCGGATATCACCATTACTTATAATATCACCTTTAATTATTGTACCCGCACCAATAAGGCTTGTGCTTGAGGAAGATGGGTTAATTTCAATGTCAGACCTGGATTTTGATGAAAACATAGTTATTGGTTTTTAGTGAATTAATCTTCGGTTTTATCTTCCTTAGGTATGGTTAACAGGGTTGTATCTGTAATAATAGCTGTAGTATTTCCTTTTAATACATTTTGAATATTCTCAAAGTATTTATCTCTGTATTTCATTTCCTGCTGTAACGAATCAACCTGCATTTTCAATGTTATCAACTCCCTTCGCTCCGATCCGCTTCCATAACCCGGCACATAATACCTCAGCGGCGTAAATACCAGCAAAGCAACGGTTAAACCTACCAGTAACACAAAAATTGTGCACAAAGTAATATATACGCTCAATCTCGAAAGCCTCAGCGTAACAACCTCTTCATAGGTATCATCATTCATAATCACCATCCTGTACCTGTTCCTGAGCCGTTGAAGCGTTGCGTCTGCGTCGAATATTTTTGCCATTATCAGTTATTTCTGTTAAAAATAACCACTTTGACCAAGTTGTAAGAACTTATACTTGAAAAAATGTACAATTGAAATAATTTCGCTGAAAATTAGTTTATTATACTACCGAACTACAACTTCATGTCCTATCGTAAAAAAGCTTTAACGACATTGGTTCTCTTTTTATTTTGTTGTGGTTTTATTTCATCTGCAATAGCACAAAAAGATGCTACACTGGATGTAAAAAAACCCGAGAAATATGAGAAACGTATATTAGGTTCGGATAAAACCTTTACTACAAAGTATAACATTCCACGCAGGCTGATGCAGGGGATGAGCACACATTACAATTTCTTTTTTAACGGTGAGATTAAGTTAAATGATATAATTACAGGAGCCAAGCAGGCTTTCAGGGATGACTATACAGAACTATTACCGTTTTACAATTATACTTTAGAAGCTACCGCAGCCCAAAAAACCGAGCTGGACTCAGTGTTGCAAAAGTGCAACGCTGCTATTCTGCTGCACGATTTAAGAAACGAGTGGATTGATGATATGTATTTCTTAATGGGCAAGGCATATTTTTTTAAAGACCAGATGGACTCCGCGGGCATCACCTTTCAGTATCTCAATTATTATTTTCAACCTAAGAAACCGGAAGAACTGGGATTTAAGAAATTTGTAGGCAGCAACCTGAATGATGAGGGTAATGTATATAACATCTCTACCAAAGAAAGAAAAGGTGTTGTTCAAAAAGTATTTAGCGAACCCCCAAGGCGCAATGATGCATTGGTGTGGCTGGTCAGAACTTTTATAGAAGACAGTGCGTTCGGGCATGCATCCGGCTTAATCCAGACATTAAAAAGAGATGAGATCTTTCCTGAAAGGTTAAAGCCTTCATTTGAAGAAATGCAGGCGTACTTTTTTTATAAACAAGGCATGTGGGATAGTGCAGCGCATCATCTCATACCTGCATTAAGCAATGCGGAAAATATGGCTGAAAAGGCAAGATGGGAATACCTCATCGGACAATTATTCGCCCTCAGCAAAAACAAAACAGAAGCCAACAAATATTTCGATCTTAGCATAAAACACGCCATTGATCCGGTAATGATGGTATATGCAAGGCTTAATCAAATTAAGCTGGCACATGGAGATGATGACAAAAAAGTTATTGAAGATAATATTCAGGAACTGCTGAAAATGGCCAGGCGTGACAGGTATTATAATTACCGCAACATCATTTATTATATGGCAGCCCAAATGGAAATGGAGCGCGATAATTTTGATGGAGCAAAAACCTGGCTGCTGAAAAGTGTAACCTATAATCAGGAAGACCTGACACAAAAAAACCGTTCATACCTCTACCTCGGAAATCTTGCTTTTGACCATAAACAATATGAACTTGCCGCAAAGGCCTATGACAGCCTTGACGCAGGCAGCCCGCTTATTAAAAATCCTGAAGAAATCGGGCAGAGAAAGGCGGCTTTAGCTGAAGTAATTTCAAGACTGAAGACGATATCTATGCAGGACAGCCTCCAAAAAATTGCGGCCATGCCTGAGGCTGAAAGAGAAAAATTCCTGAAAGCGGCGGCAAAACGGTTACGTAAAGAAAGAGGTCTGAAAGAAACCGATTCTTCGAGCAGTTTCAGTTCTAATAACCCCTATGCCAATAAAGGCGGCGGTGATATGTTTGCCGCTAACGGAAAAGGAGATTGGTATTTTTATAACAACTCCTTAAAATCAAAGGGGTTTTCAACATTCAGAAGCACCTGGGGTACCAGGCCAAATGTTGATAACTGGAGACGCATAACCGATGTTTCAGCCAGGTCAAAATCGCCCAATATCAATCCAGGTGCAAGCCCGGTACCGCTCGACCAGAAAGAAGAACAACTAACCGACATCAGTTATGAAGGATTATTAAAAACAGTTCCGCTTACCCCTGAGGCATTAACTGCATCTAACGATTCTGTTGAATCAGCGCTGTTCTTTCTCGGTAATACATTTAAAGACAAATTTGAAGATTACGGAGAAGCGGTAAAGAAATACGAAGAGTTGCTGAACCGCTTTCCCAATACACCCAACCTGGAGGAAGCGCTGTTCAACCTGAATTACTGTTACACTAAATTAAATCTTCCGGTTAAAGCAAAACAATACAGGGAATTACTGACGCAGCATAACAAGCAAAGCAAATACCTGCGGTTTATTGATGACCCTAAAGCTGCGCTGGAGAGCATTAATAAGCTGCAAACCGATGCCACTAAAAATTACGAAAGGATATATAATATGTTCCTGGAAGGAAATTTTGAGCAGGCTGTTATTGAAAAAATAAAGGCTGACAGCTTATTCGGCAACGTATACTGGACACAGCAGTTATTATACATAGAATCTATTTATTACATTAAACAGCGCGATGACAGCTCTGCTATAAGTGCTTTAAGAAATCTTATAAAGATCAACACCGAATCCGGCATGGCTAAAAAAGCTGAAAATATTATTGATGTTTTAAAACGTCGTGCTTCTATTGAAAAATATCTTACGGATTTAAATATTGAACGTGCCGAAGAAGATGCTGTCACATTACCCGAAGAAAAAAAGCCCGAACAACAGATTGTTGAAAAACAACCGGAACCTCAGTTAAAAGCTCCTGGTAAAGAACAGGTAGCCCAGCGTAAGCCGGAACCTAAAACTACCGATATAACAGCGCCCAAAGCAACCGCGGCAAGGCCTGCTATAGATTCTTCCATGCTTAAAAAACCTGTTGTTAAGCAATCGGGGTTCACCTATAATCCCGCCGAACCGCATTTTGTTGCTATCGTACTCAATAAAGTAGACGTGGTATATGTTAACGAAGTGAGAAATGCATTCAACAGGTATAACCGGGAATCATACAGGGCTCAGCCTATTGAAATAAGCATAGAGGCTTTGGATGATAACAACAAGCTTATTTTAATGTCGGATTTTTCAGATGCCGCAGCAGCGCTCGAATACGTTGAAAGAACAAAAAAAGTAGCAGGTGCGCAGATTGTGCCCTGGCTGGCTGCCGACAAATACTATTTAACTATAATTTCACCGGCAAATCTTGACGTTTTGAGAACAAATAAGAATCTTGACATTTATAAAAATTTTGTGCAGTCAAATTATCCCGGACAACAGTAAAAAATCGTGCATTCGTGGCATTAATTCTAAAATATGCGCATGAAATTTGCAAAACATATACAATTGATATTTTTTAATAATTAATTACAGCTATGGCTAAAGCGAAAAAATATTTGTGGAGAATTTTCTTTATAGGACTGGGGTGTGGCATTCTATTTATCCTCCTGATAAGCTGGGGTGTATTTGGGAAATTACCCTCACTTTCTGAGCTGGAAAATCCATCCATATTATCTGCTTCAGAGGTACTTGCCAGGGATGGAAGATTAATGGGAAAATACTATATCACCGACAGAACAAATGTTCCCTACAAAGATATTTCACCTAATGTGCTGAATGCGCTTGTTGCCACAGAAGACGAGCGCTTTTACAAGCATTCAGGTATTGATGGGCGAAGCCTTGCCAGGGCGGTATTTTATTTTGGTAGTGAAGGGGGTGCAAGTACCATTACACAACAGCTGGCAAAAAACATGCTTGGGCAAGGCAGCAAAAACACACTCTCCAGGATGATTGAAAAGTTGAAGGAAATGATCGTTGCCATTAAGCTGGAAAGAAATTTTACCAAGGAAGAAATCATTGCTTTATACCTTAATACAGTTGAATACAGTGATCATGTATATGGTATCAGGAACGCCTCCAGAACATTCTTTCAGAAAGAGCCCGACAGGTTGAGCGTTGCGGAATCAGCCGTTTTGATCGGGATGCTTAAAGCTACAGGTACTTATAACCCGAGAACAAACCCCAAACAATCGTTAGACAGAAGAAACACCGTAATAGACCAGATGGTGAGGAATAATTATATAACTGCTGCCGAAGCTGCTAAAATAAAAACTACGATCATTGATCTGAAATACGAAAAAATGACGCAGAACACCAACCTGGCTCCTTATTTTATTGATGTTTTACGCAACGATCTGAGGAAATGGTGCAAAGAACATAAAAATCCAAAAACCGGTGAACCGTATGATATTTACAAAGACGGGTTAAAAATTTATACAACCATTGATCCCCGTATGCAATTGTATGCAGAGATGGCAGTGGCGAGACATATGCCAAACCTGCAAAAGGTTTTTGACAACCAGAAAAATATTAAAGATGGCAGTGTGTGGAAAACAAAAGATGGTAAAGCTGTTCTGGAAAAAGCTATGAAGTCGAGCGATCGCTGGCAAAAGATGAAGGATGATGATATTAAAGAAGCCGATATACGCAAGGCATTTAATGAAAAAGTGCAGATGAAAGTATTTGCATGGAACAGCAAACGGGAAAAGGATACCATAATGTCGCCCCTGGATTCTATTAAATACTGCAAGCAAATGCTGCAGGCATCTTTTGTAATAACAGATCCGCTTACCGGCGAAGTAAGAGCATGGGTTGGCGGTATTGATTTCAAGACTTATAAATATGATCACGCCAACTATTCAACCAAAAGACAGGTAGGCTCTACATTTAAGCCTATTCTGTATACACTTGCCATCATGAATGGTTACACGCCTGAAACGCCTATTCCGCTCGACCCGGTCAATCTTGGCGGAAAGATAATTGCAGATAAAAAATATACAGGAACGCGTCCGCTGAGTTATTGTCTTGCAGCTTCCATAAATACTGCCGCTGCCAAATTAATGAATGAAATAGGTGTAAACAGAACGGTTGAATTTGCGCACCAGGCAGGTATACAAAGTAAAATACCTCCCTACCCTTCTATTGCGCTTGGCGCCGCAGATCTTTCACTGCTGGAAATGGTAGGCGTATATAGCATGTACCCTGGCGGAGGAATGCATACTGATCCCATTTATATTTCCAGGATTGAAGATCGCAACGGCAATGTACTGGAAGCTTTTAATACAACACATAAAGAAGTGATCAGCGAAGCTGACGCTTATATTATGACCAGGATGATGCAGGGTGTAGTAGATTTCGGTACGGGTAAATCTATGCGGAGCGCATATAACATAACAAGCGAAATAGCAGGTAAAACCGGCACCACCAACAATAACGCTGATGGTTGGTTTATGGGATTTACCCCTCAATTATTAGGTGGCGTATGGGTTGGAGCTGATGACCCGATATTGCGTATTTCAAACAACTATGTTGGACAGGGCGCCCAGATGGCAATGCCTATATGGGCCTATTTTTTCCAGGAAATATATAAGGATAAAACGCTGAGTATTGATCCTAAACAAAGATTTGTAGTACCGGCAAGCATCAAGAGTGAAATGATACAGGATTGGAGCGAACCTGCAACAGATACTCCATTTGTTGAAGGTGAGAATGCAGGACAGAGCGAATCCAACCAGTATATTGACGTTCCTGTTAGCGATGGAAGGGAAAGGGTTCCTACTGAATCCAAGCTTACTTCAGAAGAAGAAAAGATAAAAATGGAAGCGCAGGGCAATAAAAAAGAAGAAAAGAAAACTGATTCTTCAACCGGCGAAAAGAAAAAAGGCTTTTTTAAACGCCTGTTTGGAAAAAAAGATAAAAATTAGCAGCTACTGCTAAAACAAATGCTTTATCGTAATTGCCCTGGTACAATAGTATTATTCTCTTACTGCTTAATTGCCGCATGCACTTACTCTGCCAAAAGTAGCCAGCGTTTGTTGAAAAAGGCTGAGGCAAACGCTCCATATGATGTAATAGTTGTTCCGGGCATTCAATTTGAAAACAACCAGTGGGATACCGTTATGAAAGGACGTGTATACTGGTCAAAATTTTTGTTTGATAAAGGCATTGCCCAAAATATAATATACTCGGGCGCCGCGGTATATACACCATATTGTGAGGCAGAAATAATGGCTATGTACGCTGAAGCTATTGGTATTCCCAAAGCAAATATCTATACGGAGACCAAAGCAGAGCATAGCACTGAAAACATATTTTACGGGTATAAAAAGGCATTGCAACTCGGTTTTAAAAAAGTCGCGCTGGCATCAGACCCTTTTCAAACAAAAATGCTCTGGAAATTCATCCGCAAAAAAGTGAGTAAAGATGTTGCAATAATTCCTTTTGTAACTGATACTTTAAAAATGTTGCAGCCGGCTATGATCACTCCTTCTATTCCTTATGAAAAAGCATTTAAGGAAGATTTTATTTCAATAAAGGAAAGAGACGGCTTTTGGCGCCGGCTCCGGGGCACCATCAGGGGAAATATAGATACAACGGCCTATCGTTAACCAGCAGAAACAAACCTGTCGTCAACTGTGAGACGTGAAAAGTGAGAGGTTACTACCAAAACACTGATAGCTGAAAGCCGATAGCTCACAGCCCGCCGCTATTCCCCGCTCACAATCCTGCGGTGATAATTAATTTGCCCGGTATGATAATTCAAATGCCCGAGCAGGTGCAACAAAAAGTAAGCTGTATTTGTTTTTTCATCAATTACAGGCAGTGGATAATCTTTTTGCAGATCATTTTTAGAGAGCTGTTCCAGTGTATCGGTTACTACCGCACGTGTAATTTCAATATCTTCCAACAGTTTGCCTCTTGGTACATTCTTCAAACGAAATTCCGCATCGCGGTTACGTACAAAGCCAGAATCGCCCAGTACGGCGCCAATGTAATGCTGGAGGTTTCCGGTAAGATGAAGACAAAGATTACCGCCGCTGTTGGTAATGCCTTCTTTAACCTGCCACAATAATTCGTCTTTGGGATATAAAGTAATTTCTTCTTTTAACTTATCGAGATCTTTCTGAAAAAGCGGAATAAGATGTAAAGTGATCATGATTTTTTCATTGATATACTGTGCGATTATGAACGCAATATCAGCATTTAAATTATCAGAAATAAATTTTTGTATTTACCTGTTTTGAACTTTATTTGAAAAATCCAGCTTTCAGCATTGATCATATGCTATTAAAATAAAAGTATTTTTCCGGAACGCCTTTTTCAATATTTATCCCGGCAAGTTTTTACATTCATGAGTATTTAAAAAAATTTACCTACTCTTTATATTCTTTTAAAGAACACTTAATAATGAAAAGAATTTCAGGTTTTCTGCTGCTTACCTGCTTAACTACATCAATATACGCGCAGTCTCCTGTAATTGAACAATCGCTGATTTTTCCGCTGCAGGCGCAGCATGCACATGGCAGCAGCCTTGTTGAATTACCTAACGGAGATTATTTAGCCGCATGGTTTTTAGGCAGCGGTGAAAGAACTGCTGACGATGTAAAGATTATGGGAGCAAGGTTAATAAAGGGTAAGCAGAAATGGAGCGAACCCTTTCTGCTCGCCGATACTCCCGGCATTCCAGACTGTAACCCTGTGCTCTTTCTGAATAAATCCGGAACACTATTTTTAGTATGGATTGCAGTACAGGCAAACGAATGGGAATTTTCAATTATAAAGTATAAGCAAGCCAGGGATTATTTAAAACCAGGCGCCCCGGTTTGGAGCTGGCAGGACAATATTTTGCTGAAACCGGGAAATGATTTTGCGGAAGAGGTAAAAGCCCGTTTAAAAGAATTGCCCGGTAACGGGCACGGATGGAGCGCTTATGCTCCCCCATATGACAACATGATCATAGATGCCGCGAATGATTTAAAAAAACGCAGTATTGGATGGATGACGAGAATTAAACCGGTAATTACATCCACCGGGAGAATATTGTTACCCTTATATTCCGATGGATATAATTTTTCCATTGCTGCTATTTCAGATGATGATGGTGAAACATGGAAGCCTGGTTTACCTATTGTAGGGAGAGGTCCTATACAACCCGCGTTTGCGCAAAAAAGAGACGGCACTTTAGTTGCCTACATGCGGGATAGCGGTGATGAGCCTGCCAGGGTACAGATAAGTGAATCAAAAACCAATGGACAAAGCTGGACAGTGGCCCGTAAAACAGATATTCCTAATACGGCAAGCGTTGAAATTTGTGTTTTACGTGATGGAAAATGGGCATTCCTTGGTAATGATATTGATGATGGGCGATACCGGTTAAGCCTGTATCTATCTGACGATGAAGGGAAAACCTGGAAATGGAGAACCGCTATTGAAAATCATGAAAAAAACGAGGGCGGCTATTCTTATCCCTCACTTATACAGGGAAAAGATGGATTTTTGCACATGACATACTCTTATCACAACGACAAAAAAGTAAAATCTGTTAAATATGTTGTGGTAGATCCGGCAAGAATACTGCAATAAATACCTGTTTTATATTAAAACTGAGCTTTTATTATTCATAAACAGCCGCTTTTAAGCATAAAAAGCCTCCGAAAGCCTTGCCATTTCTGCATTTTTGCCTACCTTTGCCGTCCCAATTTTTTAAAAGCATTGGGTTTATATCATGTCAGATAATCAAATTGTTAACTCAAACGCTGATGTTCAGGAGGCTGCAACCGCACCTACAGCGATAACAAATCAACCTGCACAGGTACCGGCCGAACCGGAAACTGCTCACGACGATTTCGACTGGAGCATTGACAAACGCAACGTATCTTCTTACAAAAAAGAAGAAAAAGAAAAGTACGATGCAGTATACGAAAGCACTTTTAAGACCATTACAGATAATGAAATGGTGGAAGGTGTTGTAGTAGGCCTTACTAAAACCGATGTTGTAGTAAACATAGGTTTCAAAAGCGATGGATTGGTTTCATTGAACGAATTCCGCGATCTGCCAGGCTTGAAAGTAGGTGATACTGTTGAAGTAATGGTAGTAGAAAAAGAAGACAGGGAAGGACATCTTCATCTTAGCCGCAAACAGGCACGCATTACCCGTGCATGGGAGCGCATAGTTGAAATACACAAGACAGGCGAAGTGGTGACCGGTGTTGTTACCAGCAAAACAAAAGGTGGTTTGATTGTGGATGTGTTTGGTATGGAAACCTTCTTACCAGGTTCACAAATTGACGTTAAGCCTGTAACTGATTACGATCAGTTTGTTGGTAAAACAATGGAGTTTAAAGTGGTTAAGATCAACGAAACCATTAAGAACGCTGTTGTATCTCACAAAGCCCTTATTGAAAGCGATATTGAAGCACAACGCGCTGAGATCATCAGCAAGCTTGAAAAAGGCCAGGTACTTGAAGGTACTATCAAGAATATTACCGACTTCGGTGCATTCCTTGATCTTGGCGGCTTAGATGGTCTGTTATACATCACTGATATCAGCTGGGGCCGCATAAGCCATCCGAGCGAAGTGTTGAAAATGGATCAGAAGCTGAATGTGGTTGTGCTTGACTTTGATGATGATAAAAAACGCATCAGCTTAGGCTTGAAACAGCTTACTCCTCACCCATGGGATACATTGCCTGAAACCATCAGCGAAGGAAAAGTAGTAAAAGGAAAAGTAGTGAACATTGAAGATTACGGCGCTTTCCTTGAAATACTGCCTGGTGTTGAAGGTTTGGTTCACGTAAGTGAAATTACCTGGGCTAATACTCCTATCAATGCTAAAGAATTCTTCAAATTAGGTGATGAGCACGAAGCTAAAGTGGTAACGCTTGATAAAGATTCACGTAAGATGAGTCTTTCTATCAAACAGCTTACTCCTGATCCCTGGAATGAGATCGAAAGCAAATACCCGGTTGAAAGCCGTCATAAAGGACTGGTGAAAAACATTACGCCTTACGGTGTGTTTGTTGAGCTTGAGCCAGGTATTGGTGGCATGATCCACATCAGCGATCTTAGCTGGCTGAAACGCTTTAACCACCCGAGTGAGTACACTAAGGTTGGCAGTGAAATCGACATTATCATCCTCGGTATAGATAAGGAAAACCGCAAATTACAGTTGGGCCACAAACAGTTGGAAGAAGATCCCTGGAATGCGTTACAGGATACCTTCGCTGTTGGAAGCATACACGAAGGCACTGTAATCAAGAAAGATGATAAAGGCGCAGTAGTTCAGTTACCTTACGGACTGGAAGGTTATGCACCTGCACGTCACCTCTTTAAAGAAGATGGCAAAACAGTTGGTGCAGATGAAACAATACAGTTTGTGGTAATTGAATTTGACAGGAACGAAAAACGTATACTGTTAAGCCATACACGCATTTGGGAACAGGCTAAAGCTGACGAAAAAGAAGCAGAGAATAAAGAGAGAAAAGCTGAAGCTGCTAAAACCAAAAAAGCAGTTAAAGACATCCAGGGCAAGGTTGAAAAGACCACACTCGGAGATCTTGGCGTACTCGCTGAACTGAAAAAGAAAATGGAGCAGGGCGGAGAAGAAAAATCCGCTGAATAAATTCCTGGCAGAGACAAAGCATGCTTTGTCTCTATCCACAAATAAGAAATCCGCCTGGTGTATAGCCGGCGGATTTCTTTATTTGTGAATCAAGCATTCCAAATGCACATCCTCATATTCTGCTGGTTTACTGCATCGCTTATCCTGTATTCCAAGCTTCTGTTTATACATCATTAAACTATATTAAAAAACTCCAAAATCTGGTATGGCCTTTTGACTACAAGGCTGAAAAAAATATAGCATATAACATACCTACAAAGAATGGAAACACAGCATACACACGTTGTAAATAACGGTTAAGGAATATCTCAATCGTTCTCTCAAACACCTGTTAATTCAATAACAGAAAGTAATTAAATTTTTGCTTTCAGGATAACAATAAAATAATTTTATTATTTAATATAAAAATATTTAGCTTTATTATCGGTTTCAGCCATGCATTGTTGTTTTATTTTTTCAGATTCAACAAGCCCGTCAAAATCCAACCAGTTAAACAAGCATTTTCTCTAAATTCAGTCTCAACCGGTTATATTTTCTTTGCTGTAAAAAAGAAATCCATTCCTGTTTAAAATACATCATCATCCGACAGAAGTAAAGTTCAGCCCAAATCTAAAAATGATGAGAGTACTGTTATGCTTGCTGGCAAGACATTTTATATTCCTTTTACTGGTTATAATTGTCTTTGCCTTTTCTAATGTCATCCTGCATCTTATCCTTGATAACTGGGGAATTGACTACCGTTTTTTTAAAACCCTTTACGAAACATTTGATTCTATTATTTATCTGGCTGATAAACTATTGTTCAAAACAGGCTACAAGCCTAATTCTCATACAGGAGTACCAACAGACAGTTTATTTGCCGTTTTATTTCTTATACTCAGTATCGCAGTTGTTCTGCTGATATCTATTATCTGGACATTTATAGAACGGAACCACGTCAAGGAAGCCAATAAAAGATTGGATAACTATGATCTGAAAACAAGGGAAGTAGTAAGAATTGTATTGGCCCTGATAATGTTTCATTACGGAATTATCAAACTATTTTTAAGGCAAATGCCTCCTAATTCTATTGTGCAACTTTTAACCCCGTTCGGATATTACAATAAGCATGAGCTAATGTGGTCGTTTATAGGAGCTTCTAAAACTTTCCAGTTCTTTCTTGGGTTTTCAGAATGCTTATGCGCAACATTATTGCTATTCAGAAAAACATCACTGCTTGGATTAATGACCTGTTTTGCCATTACACTCAATATTTGTGTGATGAACTTTTCTTATGATGTACCAGCCCGGTTGCTGGCTTGTTTGGTAATGACTATGATTGTGTATTTATTAACACCATACGTGAAAATTTTATACAAAATTCTTATCCAGGGTAATGTTGCACGAATAACTTTTCCCGATCGTCAAAAAAACCTGAAAATCAGTTTATCAGTAAACAAGCTGCTCAGTATACTGATTTTGTTAATACTTGGCACGAATACTTTTTTTACATATTCCAGGATTAATAACAGAAATAAGCTTCCTCCTATCCGGGTTTATCATGCTGATGTCACCTCTCAAACAGCGCTTTCTGAAAATACTATTATAAAAAATAACATATGGGACCTGGCATTTTTTAAACCAGATAATACACTAACTGTTATCTACACAAAAGGGAACAGAACGAACTTTAAATACAGTATAGATTCAGCAGCAGGCAGTCTTTCTTTATTCCGATATGCCTATTTCAACGACAGTCTTCCACTACAGGTATATAAAATTAAGAGGCTTCAAAACGAAAATATAGCACTTCATTCCACAATTGATTCTACTACTATCAACCTTCAGGTTGTTTCACCATCTATTTTTGATTTTGAAATTAATAGTAACCGGAAATGGACGGAGAAATTACCGGTTTATTCCATTAAATAATTCCTGACCAATTAAACAACAGGAAAGTTCAACTTCAAAAGTTTAATCAGATTGTCCGGCTATCCGGTACGGTTACAATGCCATTTTGTTCAATATTTCTAAATTAAAATCGTGAAGAGTATGAAGTTTTATATCCGCCGCTCCCCATTTTTCAAGATTGTAATGACCAGGAGCTGGCACTACAACACATTTCATGCGTGCCGCCTTCACTGCTATCATTCCGTTAAATGAATCTTCAAAACAAATACATTGAGCGGGTGAAACACCTAATTGCATGGCGCAATTAAGATATACTTCAGGATGTGGTTTACCATATTGTAATGCTTCGGCAGAAGTTATGCTACTCAGGTAGTGCCGGATATTTAATTTATCGGCAACAATATTTGCCAGCTTTATGGGCGAAGATGTAGCGATTGCCATCCTGAATCCCCTGTCCTTAAAAAAAGCAAATATTTCAGGTACCCCGGGCATGGCAACGCCATGTTTTTCAATTTTATCAATGGCTTTATTAATAATACCTGTTACCGCGTTGTTCGCATACTGTTCTTCTATCTTAAAAAAGTTGAACCAGTGCGCTATCCACTCCACAGTACGCAAACCCGTGGAACTATGGTACTGCTCAGGCGTAAGCTCAATATTAAATTCCTTTAAAAGCTCGGCTCCTGCTTCCTCCCATAAAGGCTCTGAATCAATAAGAAGCCCATCCATATCAAATATAACTGCATCTGATTTCATGGCGCAAATATAGAGCAGGGTAATATATTATGGAGGTTCTTTTCTACCTAACCGCACAAAATCAATAGAAACACAGGATAGGATAGCGTGGGTAAGTCCTGTTATTAAAGCTTATTATCCGTGTATTCTGTGTATAATACAGGCAGCAAACTATTTATGTGCTATGCGATAAAGTAATATCATTTTTCCTTATCAAACTGCTTTAATATTTTTTGAGCTCTCGACTTAAAAGCGGCAGTTTCATGAGGGATCTGATCCTGGATAGTAAGTTTTAACTCAGGTATGATTTCGGGGTATTGCTTTGCAAGATTTGCAAGCACTGTTAAACTGAAAGCCTTTACTGCAACCATCTCTTCCGGGTCAGCTATGTATTGAAAACATAGGTCCATTATCACGCCATGCAAAGATTTTGGTATTTCAACAGCCTGTAAAAGCCTGATGGTATTTCTTCTCACAGCATTATGTATACCTGGCTTTTTCAGGTTCAGGATTATTTTTTTCAAATGCTTTTTAATGAGTTCAGGATGAGCGATTACACTATAGCTTAATGGCCACGCTGCTCTTTGCACAACGCGGTATTCATCATTAAAAAAAATAGCTATCAGCGCATCAAACCTTTTTTGATCCTTGCCGATATACTTTACAATGTATTCACATTGTTTTTTTGAATGTTCCTTTAAAATAGCTGCTTTTAAATCCATAATATTAACTCCCAATTTACGAAAACGATTGTGTGATTTTTTAAGATTATTCAATTTATAGCCGCGGGGTTTGTTGTTTTCCTATACTTTTAAATAATTTCGAATGATGCTTAAAAATGTACTTCAGGAATTTGGCCTTACCGCTCCGGAACTGGAAGTAATTCCTTTCGGGTCCGGATTGATCAATCATACCTGGAAAATAAATCAAAACAACGGCAAGGCTTATATTCTCCAACGGATCAATCATAATGTTTTTAAAGCTCCGCAAGACATTGCATATAACATACGATTGATAGGTTCCTATCTTGCAAAGCAATATCCCGAATACTTTTTTGTACGCAATGTATTTACAAATAAGGGTGATGATATTCATTTTGTAGAAGGAGAAGGGTATTTCAGGCTTGTACCTTTCGTAAAACAATCGCATACGGTAGATGTGGTTCAAACCCCCGGTCAGGCTTTTGAAGCAGCCAGGCAATTCGGAAGATTTACACATGTACTGAATGATTTTCCCGTATCACAGTTAAAAGTAACCATTCCTGATTTTCATAATCTCACACTACGTTATAACCAGTTTATACAATCGTTGCAGAGTGGAAATAAAGAAAGAATAACAGAGGCGCAGGAAGAAATTGCCTGGTTAGAGCAGAAACATTATATCGTGGAAAGATTCGAAGCGATGAAAAATAACCCTGATTTCAAAATCAGGGTAACGCATCATGATACAAAGATCAGCAACGTATTGTTTGACGATAATGATAAGGGCATATGCGTGATAGATCTCGACACAGTTATGCCGGGTTATTTTACAAGTGACGTGGGCGATATGATGCGTACCTGCCTGTCGCCAGTTAGTGAAGAAGAAAAAGATTTTTCCAAAATTGAAATACGGAACGAGTATTATAAAGCAATAGTGCAGGGATACCTTGCCGGCATGGAAGGTGATTTAAGTGAAGCTGAATGCAAAAGCTTTTTTGACGGAGGTTGTTACCTGATATATATGCAGGCCTTACGTTTTGTAGCAGATTATATAAACAATGATGTTTATTATGGATCAAAATACCCCGGTCATAATTTTGTAAGGGCAAAAAACCAGATTATTTTATTAAAGCGACTGCTTGAAAAAGAAGAAATGCTGAGAGCTATAGCGTAGCTATCCCTCCCGGCATCTTATTAATGTGTAAGGTGTAACATTATCAATGTGAACATCCGCAGCCATGTCCGCAACTTCCGTCTCCCTTGTGCTCGTGCTGATGGTGCGTATGTGCATTATGCACGTGCCCGTGTGAAATTTCTTCGGTGCTGGCCTCCCGGATATTTTTAATGGTTACAGCAAACTGCAATGTTCTTCCTGCAAAAGGGTGATTACCATCCAGGATGATCTTATCCCCATCAATATCCGTAACAATCAATTCCTGTCCATCGGAAGCCTGAACCATAGAACCCAATTGCAACCCATCTGCTCCTTCAGGAAATTGCTGACGGTCCACTTCAAACACCAGCTCTGGATTAAAGTCTCCATAAGCTTCACCGGGCGTAAGTGTTACTTTCTTTTCTTCAGCTATTTTCAAACCTGCAAGTGCATTTTCAAGTCCGGTAAGAATATTACCGTGACCATGCAGGTATTCAAGCGGTTCAAATTCCAGATTGCCGTCAACAATATTACCGGCTTCATCGCTGGCGGTATATTGAATGCTTACTACCTTATCTTTTTCAACAACCATATTTTATTTTTATTGTGTTACTGTAAAATTGATCTTCCTTGCAAGCCAGCTTTGTTTTACAGGAATGATCCAGCTTTGTTCAAGCTCCTGTTTTGTTTGCACGGTATTATTGAAATATAATGTATCCGGTTGAACGAAACCATTTTCAGCCGCATACTGAATTTGCGGTAAAGGCAACAGTTCTATTTTATCATTTTTTATAAATGCCAGTAATTGCCTGTCGAATAAAGCAATATTGAACCGCTGCTCCAGGTCCTTTATTACTCTTACAGAGCTATCGGTACTGCAGCCGCTTACACCGGTTTGTGTTTCATCAGCCATCAATATAACAAATTGCCCGTAGAATATAGTTGCAAACCCTTTTACAGGCGAGCCATGCGCATTCCATTTACCAACAAATTCATTCAGAATTTCTTCTGTTGCCAATACTTCAGAAAGCATAAACTTCCTGTTTGCCTGGTAAATCCACACCCTGGAAAGGGGGTCAAAATCTTCGGGAAGTAATTGTTGATAGTGTAAATCCATCCTGCAAAAATACGGAAAGGATTGGAAAAGCCTACCGCGTGTACGTATTTCAAATTTTCAATGCATATTGGTTTGCACCTACCCCTTTGTTCCCACCACGAAGCAGAACAATAGTTAAAATACCTACAGGCTATTTGGCGGAGGAGTCCCGATCTTCCTTTCAATTTCTACCAGTTCCGCCTTTCGCATTTCATCGCTGTTATATAGCCCTTTTCCCAATAATTTAAGGTCATCATTTGAAAACGTCTCAATCCGGTTCAGGTCAAATTCGTTTAAAAACACATCGCTCACATTCCAGGCACTCAGTTTGCCCCGGTAAAATATCACTTCATCTTTGGTTACCTCAGCCACCCTGAAATACCTTACAGTTCGGTTATTGTTATAATCTGTATACCTGATTTTGTATATGTCGCCGGTGCGGGGCTGATTGAGCAACAGCGCGATGCTCTGCTTTCTTTCTTTGTTTACATAACGAATGTAAAAGAACAGGAATAAGCCTATCGCCAACGCAAGAATCAAAATGTTTTTTCCGTAACGCAAAAGATTTGAAATTTTAGATTTTAGGGTTTCCGGTTTTCTTTTTATATATGGTATCTTTCACATTTCCATACACTCGCATTTCCACATTTGCTCCACATTTTTAAATTCATTAATTCTCAAATTATTCCATCGCCATTGCTACTAACTCTGCAATATCCAGCACTTTAGTGTCTTCTTCTTTCTCTTTACTTTTCACGCCATCCGTAAGCATGGTATTACAAAAGGGACAGGCAGAAGCAATAACTGCCGGATTAACACTCAGAGCCTCTTCTGTTCTTTCAGTATTTATTCTTACTGTTCCCTTCTCCTCCTCTTTAAACATTTGCGCGCCACCGGCGCCGCAGCATAAGCCTTTACTTTTACAGCGTTTCATTTCAACCAGTTCGCTATCCAAAGCTTCCAGCACTTTTCTTGGTGCTTCATATATATTATTGGCGCGTCCCAAATAGCAACTATCGTGATAGGTGATCCGTTTCCCCTTAAAACCTCCCTCCTCTTTCATTTTTATCTTTCCTTCATCAATCAATTGCTGCAAAAATGTGGCGTGATGTGTTACTTCGTAATTGCCACCCAGTTCCGGATATTCATTTTTGAATGTGTTAAAACAATGTGGGCAGGCAGTTACTATTTTCTTAATGTTATAATTATTCAACACCTGAATATTCTGGTATGCCATCATCTGGAATAAAAACTCATTGCCGGCTCTGCGTGCAGGATCTCCTGTACAAAGCTCTTCCTTCCCCAAAACAGCATATTTAATGCCTGTTTTATTGAGGATAGTAGCAAACGCCTTAGTAATTTTTTGTGCACGCTGGTCAAAGCTGCCGGCACAACCTACCCAAAAGAGTATTTCAGGATTTTCCTGGTTTGCAAATAATTCTGCCATTACCGGAACATGCATAGGCAATAATTTGTTTCAAAGCTAAACGAAATTTATTACTATCCTATTGCAACCGCTAAAGTTACCAGGGTAAACGCATCTAAATTAGTTTAAGCTATTCACAAATGTGTATAACGAGGCTGGTTTTGGAAAAAGTCTGAAAAGTTATCCTGAAATGATTTTAGGATATGGACGAAGGCCGATATATGCATTTAAAAAATGTTATCATTCTTTGATGACTTAACTGTTCCGAAAGTCGATCGCACTATATTACATTCCGTAAAAGATATAATTGGCATCACTATTTTATGCGGTAATAAGCGGCTGTAATGACTGGGATGAGATAGCGTTTTACGGACAATAGAAATCCTATTGACTTAAACAGTTTTTAGCGTTGCCCAATAGCATTCCATCATATAATACCTTCAACCGTGTTTTTGCTGCTCCTGGTCTGCATGAACTCCAGCATTGCTTTATATCGTGGGTTCAGGGTCTTGCCCAAATTACGAATACACGTGTTGTGAGCATTGATGGTAAACGGTTAGGCAATAGTGGAGTTGAAGGCAAAAGGAATTTATACGTATGGCCTGTGCCTGGTGCAATGCCTGCAATATGGTTCTGGGTCAGGTAAAGATCGATGAGAAAAGCAATAAGATCACTCCTATTCCTGCATTGCTGGATTTATTAGCACTGGAAGGGCCTATTATTAACATAGATGCAATGGATTATCGGCAACAAATTGCTGAAAAGATAATTGATCATAAAGCAGATTATGTACTTGCAGTAAAGGAGAACAAGCCCCATTTACTTGATGATAATAAAAGAAGCCTTTGAACAAACAACTGATGCCCAAAGCCACACATCACCCGCGACATTGGAGTATTGAGAATAAACTTCATTGGAGCCTTAATGTTACTTTCAAAGAAGACTTAAGCTCTAAAAGGCAGGTAATGCCGCATAAAATTTTAGCACAATTACTAAAGTGGCTCTTAATCTGCTAAAAAAATAATAAATCAAAAAAATGAGTGTAAAGAGAAAGCGATTACTATGTTCATAGAACAATGATTTTCTTGCACATACTGTTTTTAGGCAAATTTAGATGCGTTTGCACTGAAGTTCATTCAAGATAGTTCAATAGCCGGTAATCTTACGTTAATACGTAATCTTCCTTTATAAGACAATATAGTCATAGGATCGCATGGCGCCATATCGCAAATGGATAAAATACTGCTGTCTTTTAAAAGAGGGTCACAAAGACGCAGTGAGCATCCCGACCATTACAAAGACCATTTAAAAAAGCTAAACAAATTCAGACCTGATGAATATTTTGACCTGAAAGACTTTATCAGGCCATAATTAATAAAATATTCAAAATCAACTTCCTCACCTCAAAATAATTTTGCTCTATATTTACCCTCTTTAACCAAACATTGAAAGAATGCCATCAGGTATTTTTGCCATTCTGGATGATATAGGCGCATTAATGGACGATGTAGCAGCAGCAAGTAAAATCGCTACACGTAAAACAGCAGGAATTTTAGGAGACGATTTAGCAGTGAACGCAGAAAAGGCCACAGGGTTTCTTGCCTCCCGCGAAATACCCGTGCTTTGGGCAATTACCAAAGGATCGTTTCTGAACAAGCTTATTATTGTTCCCATTGCCTTACTACTCAATGCTTTTTTTCCTGTTGCCATTAAAATAATTTTGGTGCTGGGGGGATTTTATTTAGCCTACGAAGGTGTAGAAAAAATTATAGAATACCTGTTTCACCGTTCACCTAAGAAACATTCTGTTATAGAGCAGGAAACAGAAGACAATGCTGCAATCGCGGAAAAAAATAAAATAAAATCCGCTGTTACAACTGACTTCATTCTTTCGGTTGAGATTGTAATTATAGCATTAGGAGCGGTTTCAGACAAAACACTGGCAATACAAATTGTAGCTGTTTCTGTTGTTGCCATTCTTGCTACGATAGGTGTGTATGGACTGGTTGCATTGATTGTAAGAATGGATGATGCCGGCCATAAACTTATAAAACAGTCAAACGGCAAAGGAGCTTTATCACAATTTGGTAAATTATTAGTTAAATCGCTACCGGTTGTTATTAAGCTTTTAGCGATTATTGGCACTATTGCATTATTGTTGGTTTCCGGAGGTATATTTGTTCACAACATTGATTACCTGCATCATGCATTTCCGGAGGTGCCGTCAATCATTAAAGAACTTGGCATTGGTTTTATTGCAGGGTTAATAGTGGTGATAATAGTGGCGGGGATAAAAAAAATCATTTCGGCTATCAGGAAGTAAGACTCACTTATAAAGCTAACTATAAATATGTCTCTGTTCATTTCCATATGTATTGGCATTGGGTTAGCTGCAAGCAGCGGCTTCAGGATTTTCATTCCCTTACTTGCTGCAAATATTGCAGCACTCACAGGTTTTCATCAGTTTGGTAATGGCTTTGAATGGCTGAATGGATGGACAGCATTCTACATTTTACTTACTGCAAGCATTGCAGAAATCGCCGCATATTATATTCCCTGGCTTGATAATGTTTTAGATCATATCGCAATGCCTGTTGCCGTTGCGGCCGGTACATTATTAAGTGCTTCATTTATATCTGCTGAGTGGGAGCCTGCGCTTAAATGGGGGTTGGCATTATTGGCAGGCGGGGGTACTGCCGGTATTATTCATAGTGGCATGGGGCTTTTGCGTTTGGGCTCCACTGCAACTACAGGTGGACTAGGAAACCCCGTTGTTACCACGGCCGAAAATGGCGCATCAATCGGATTTTCGGTAATGGCATTACTCCTGCCTGTTTTAGCGATAATTGCGGTGCTGGTATTGCTTTTTTTTATTTTACGGAGAAAAAAGCTGAAAGCCGGGATATGAGTCATTTCATGTCTCACAATAAAACATACATCATGTACATTATTTAGCCATATTCATTGTTATCACCGGCTCATTCATCTTTCTTTTACCCCGACGCCGTACGATACTCCTTTTCCGGTAAATTGATTTTATCCATGCTATCAGTCCGAAAATTATACCAGTCAAACCTACCGCGGCAATAATAACAGCAACAACTTCAGATCCGTTACAGGCTATACTACATGCTAATGCTGCCAGTAACGCCGTTAACACAACTCCTGAAAAAATAGCAAGAGCAAGCTTCCAACCTTTATTTTTTCCTGTTCCACTTTCATCGGGCTTCGTTATTACTAATCGCTTTAGTTGCTTCTTCAATCCTGCTTTTAACTTCCGCCATTCTTTTATTGAAAGCTTTTCTTGCTTACCATCCTTACCAGGTACAACCACATTATTATTCCTTTCAGGAAAAACTATACTTGCATGGGCTGAATTATGCAATTGCGAAAACAAATTGGTATTAAATGTAATGATCAGTATAAAAAATGAGCAAAGCGCAATAATAAAATCGTTTATTTTCTGCCTGATATAATAACGGTATTCAAAGTAAACTTTCTTTTGTCGTTTATCGGGATAAATAAACACTGCAACAATGAAAAATAATAAAACAAGACTGAAAGCTTTATCAGAAAAATATATACCCTGCTCCTGCAATTGATTTCCTGTGTATAATGCTAAAAAGAAGAGCACGATTTTAATCAGCAGCATTATCAGCCGGGCTTGCACGGCATGATACATAGCCCATGAGGATATTTTTTTCATAAGCAACCATTTTAATTTCTTACCGGTAACTTTCCTTTTCTAATTTAAGCATAAAAAACAAAATTCCCATCTTTATAAAAACTTGCAGGGTTATTTACAATTGCACGGAATGGGTTGGGTGGAGATTACTATATTATCAAAATATCTTTCCTGATCCTTTACAGCACCTTTATTCCAGTAGTTTTCAAAAAATATCGCATTGATCTTATAGCTGCCGGGTTTATTATTCCAGTCTCCATGCCAGTTCAGATCATAGCTGCCGGCCTGCAAAACATCATCAATCCAAAATTCAAATATACCATCACTTTTACCGGGAGTATTCAATTTTACATGGGCTACAATACAATACCATTTACCTGCTTTAACATCACTAAAAATATCATTTACACCTCGCTTATTACCCAGCCAGCGCAGGTTCCTGAAATCATTATACCGCTGGGTTACCAGTTCCCCTTTATCATTTATCCCACTTGCGGGATCCATTACAAGATAATTATGATCAGCAACTCTTCCTCCAGACCATATATGTGCAATCATAGACTGCTGCCAGTTTCTCCCTGCAATAACAGTAGCTCTGGAAAGCTTATCCCCTCCTCCACCCTGCCAGTTGGGTTCAAATTTAATATCCATACGCCAGTATATTTCATCAAAATCTTTGTCAGGCATAGCGGCATGGCTCATATAAGGGTCAGGGGATCTGCCAATAGCTTTATGAAGTTTTCCTGCATCTACTTCTCCTTTCTGCCATCTTACACGCATTCCGGCGCTTCCATTTCTCCCCGCATTCTCCATACGTATAAAATCGCCATCATCATCATCGTATGCAAAATACCTTTCCCGCAAATCTTCCTTATTTTCAAAATCGTCACAAAATATTGTTCCTTCGGGAGCATTGCTGCAGGAAAAACAATCAGGTTGAGCATTAAGCCCTGCATTGATTAAATAAAGCAGATAAAGTACAAGATGATGCATGAATCTTTAATTTAAAAACAGCCTGGGTACTTCTTAATTTTCTGAATGCCTTAAGAACCAATTATTATTTGCCATATCAATATAAATGCTTTATTTGTTAAAAAAAACTGTGATCCGATTTATTATTTTTTTTCTGCTTACTTCAATTTCAGGCTGTAAAACTACAGTCAGCTATTCCCCTAACGCCTCCCGCTTAATATACAATAATGACGGCAGTGAAATACTTGGTAACAATTGGTTTGATCAACGCCCGCTTACGATTGCAGATGTCAATCAATATGTAGATATGATCGCCCATTCACAGGTAACTACATTTATGATATGCTCAGGCAGCGATTTTTTTTATTACCCTTCAAAATATGGCAGATTAATCGGCAATGATAAAAATGCAACATTGAGTTGTATAAATGATACTGCTCTATATAAAGCATTGCGAAGGTTTTATAACAATGCAGCAGCACTTGAAAAACAAGGCACTGATATTATTGAAGCCACAGTAAAGAGAGCTAAAGAAAAACAACTGGAAGCATTTATAACCTATAGAATGAATGATCTGCACTTTGCTGACACCAGCACTCATTGTTCACTCCAGTATAGTGATTTCTGGAGTGAACATCCAGAGTTCTGGACGAATGATACCACCTTAGCTGGCTGGAACAGCCGCAACGCGCTTGATTTTGCTCATAAAGAAGTTAGAGATCACAAACTGAACATCATAAGAGAACAACTGGAGAAGTACGGCGCATTAATTGATGGCTATGAACTGGATTTTATGCGTTTTATAGTGTATTTTAAAAAAAGTGAAGCAGAACAAAATGCACCGCTCATTACAGACCTTATCCAATCCGTAAAAAAAATCACAGATTCTGTTGGTAAAATTCATAACAAAAAAATATTACTTACCGCCCGTGTTCCCTCAACAATAAGCGATTGCAAAAAGAAAGGACTGGATGTACAAACCTGGGTGAAACTGGGATTAATAGATTTCATAACGCTTGGCGTGCATTGGAGAGGAGAACCTGCCATGCCTGTAGCAAATTTCAAGAAAGCGGCAGGCCAGGCAATTCCTGTATATGCAACACTTGATGACGGAGGCTATAATCCCCGCGAAGTATACTCGCATGGCATGTATAGGGGAATGGCTTCCCATGCGCTTGCCCAGGGAGCGGCGGGTTTAAATTTGTTTAATTATTTTTTTACTGCTTACAATAAAGCTGGCGGCCAACTAACAACGGAACAGGGAACAGTAGTATGCAGGATTATTGCTCCTGAGTTATTACAGGAACTGGGCTCATTGAAAACATTAGAAAAACGAAATAAAATTTATACGTTGTCTGATGGTGCCACTTCATACGACTTAACGCCCAACAGCCCTTTACCATTAAAAATTCATTCAGGTAATAAAGCGAATATTTTTGTTGGCGATGATGTTAAAAAGAACAAGCCAAAAGAAATTGTACTATTTGTAAGAACAGGCAATACGGATTCATGCTCCGTATCTGTAAACGGATATATATTGAAAGATACAAGTGCCGCATACCCGGAACTATACGACAGGCGGAAAGGATTAAGTAATGATCAGAAAGTTTGGGCATTTGTTGTACCGCACGATTATATAAAACAAGGTAATAACGAATTATTGTTCTCCTCCGCAAGTAACAATTTAATGGTGCTTCGCATTGAATTGGCATTGAATTACGGTGACATTAAAAACTATGGTTATTTTTAGTATACAATAAATGCATTATAACAATAATGACTAAAGCATTACTAACCGGGTATTGCCTGCTGATGTTGAGCATAACCTGCACTTACGGCAATACAGATAGCATTCCCGGTGTAAAAAAAATAAAAGACCTCATCATCTATAATGACACTGCATTTTACTGTGCATTCCCTTCTGTTATAAAAAAGCCTGATGGAGAATTAATCGTTGCATTCAGGCGTGCGCCCAACCGGCTGATTTTTGGAGAGAAAGGCAACAATCATGTTGATCAAAACAGTTACCTGGTAATGGTTAGATCAAAAGATGGAGAAAACTGGTCAGCCAGCCCTGAACTGCTGTATGCACATCCATTTGGAGGGTCGCAGGATCCCTGCCTGCTACAATTAAAAGATGGAACAATATTATGTGCAAGCTACGGCTGGACACAGGTACGTGCCGATGGTATACCGAATTTGAAAAAACCCTACTTTGAAAACAGTGGGTATATTTTTCTTGGAGGCTATCTTACAAGATCAACAGATGGCTCCAAATCATGGAGCGATGCAATTTACCCACCGCATACAGCTGCTGAGATTCATTACAATGCTTATGGTCAAAAGCTGCCTGCATATAACCGTGGAGCAATGTATGAAGCAAAGGATGGAAGAGTGCTGTGGATAGTTGCCAGTTCAGACAGTGTAAAGAAAACATCAAATTATTTGCTAACGTCAACGGATAAAGGCTTAACCTGGCAATACAAAAGTGAAGTTGCCAAAGATTCAGTCATTTCCTTTAATGAAGCCTCTGTTTATGAAACACCCGGGGGAGATATCATTGGTTTCCTCCGCACTGCCAATTTTAATGATAATGCTGTTATAGCCCGTTCAAAAGATGGCGGCAAAACTTTCAAATGGGAGTCAATGGGTTTCCAGGGACATCCTTTAAATGCGCTGCGGCTTCCGGATAACAGAGTGCTGCTTACATATGGTTACAGGCATAAACCCTGGGGTATAAGGGCAAGAATATTAAATGCGGAATGCACTGATTTTAAAACAGCGCCTGAAATTATTTTACGTGAAGATGGCGGCAATGGTGATATCGGCTATACATGGCCGGTACTACTTGATAACAAACGAGTATTAATCGTATATTACTTTAATCAAGAAAACGGTATACGCTATATTGCAGGAACTATACTGGGAATAAAATAAACATATAAAAGCCTTAAAAGTTTAATTACAGCTATTTTTAGTAATATCATTCTGCTGAAATTTGCAAACGCTATGAAGCCTTTAATTATTTTGATCCTTGTTTTTGGGATTGCATTACTATCGGTAAAAACAATAAGTGGCAATTATGATCCTGCTTTTTCCGCAAGAATAGCTATGTCAGCAATGTTACTGTTTACCGCCATTGCCCATTTTGCATTTTCGAAAGGAATGGAAATGATGTTACCGGGTTTTATTCCCGCCAAAAAGGCAGTGGTGTATTTTACGGGGCTGATAGAGATAGCTGCAGCAATAGGTTTACAGGTATCAAACTTAATAACAACAACAGGCTGGCTCCTTATTCTTTTTTTTATACTGATTCTGCCTGCCAATATTTATGCAACCATCAAGAAAGTAGATTATCAAAAAGCCACAACAGAAGGAGCAGGAAAAAAATATCTTTGGTTCAGAATTCCCCTGCAAATATTTTTTATCGCATGGATTTATTTCTCAGCTATTGATTACCATTAATAATGCTGTTCGAACGTATCCGCCCATACATTACATATATTTTCCCGTCCATTTTATCCCCCGATTAACCTCCAACTCACTTTCTCCCCAGCAAATACACTGCTACATCTGCCAGTTGCTGCCCTGTTACGCCTGCCACTGCAGGTTCCGGCATCAGGCTCTTATCCTGTTTTTTTCTTGAACTTATTTTTTCAACAGGAACAATATGCTGTTTTCCTGCCACATCTTTTATGGTGATGGATTGATTGTTCTCACTTATTAAAAAACCAAAGAAAGATTCTCCGTCTTTTGTATTCACAAGCCAGGGTTCGTACCCCAACAATATCGCGCCGCTCGGATTTATGATTGCATCCAACAAACCAATCTTATCAAATTTCTTACCGATACTTGTTAACTCAGGACCAATATCATTACCTGTTTGCTGAATACGATGACATGAAGCACAAAATTCGGTGAATACTTTTTTCCCTGATTCCGCATCACCTTTCAATGCGGCAATCTCTTCAATCGGATATACTTTTTGCCCGCCGGGCTGTTTAAAATATTTACCGGCCTGTACTCTCACCGCAAGGTCGGGGTTCTTAAAAATATATTCTTCCATCGGCGGAACAAGCAACTTAGGAAATTTATTATCAGCAGCCAGGCCTATCAGCATTTGTCCTCCTACAGAATCTCTTGCTATATCTCTTAACCTGTATCTCCTCGCATCAAATGACAGCCCCTCATCCAGCACCGCCTGCATTTTCGCTTTCATTGTAGCTACTTTACGCTCATAACCGGTATTTACATTTATTTTTTTCCAGTCAAGCAAATTATACCAGTCATTTCCCTGCCTGAACGAGAGCCAGTACGAAGCCTGTTCTGCCACATCTTTCATCGTACTTTTGCTTAATGAGAACATTGCTTCAGCAGCTTTCCTGTCTTTCATAAAAGCAATAGCTGTAATAGCCGCCCTTCTTTCTTTAGCATCAAGCGTTGCATCTGTTGCTCTTTGCAAAAGATCGCCAAGTGCTGCCGCAGGATGCAAATCCCATGCTATGCCTGTCATCTTCCTGTCCCATTTACCGGGCGCTTTTCCTTCAGCAAACACTTGTTTTATTTCGGCATATAAGTCTTCCTCATGCCCTTTTACCGCAGCGGCAATTGTATTCAGGTACCATTTGTCTTCGCCATCATATTGTTTCAGCAGTTCGATAAGAACTGGTTTCGTTCTATCAAACGATAGATCACGTATAGCAACAGCCACCTCTCTTCTCACTAATGCAGAAGGATCGCTTTGCAATTGCACAGCATAAGGCAATATATCAGGTACGGCTACACGAAGCGACCTGAACGCAGTAACGCGTATCATTTCATTGTCACTCTTTAGCAGCTGTTCTGTTTGAGCAACACCCTTCGCTCCGAGCTGCGGCAACAACCAAACAGCCCTTGCCTGTATGTACGGATTCTCATCTTTCAGTAAAGCCTTTACCGGTTCAATCACTGATTCTCCTTGTTTCTTCAACGCGGTAAATGCCAGATGCCGTACGTTAATAGCCGGATTCCGGAAGGCAGCTATCTGTCCTTCCGTATTACTCAAATCAATATTGGGTGTAGTAAGTTTTTTATTTTTGGGTGTGATGCGGTATATTCTTCCAAAGCCTGTAGTATCCTTCATCTGGTGACCGCCCACCACTGGATCATACCAGTCGGCAATATAGATAGCGCCGTCCGTTCCTATCGCTACATCACTTGGCCTGAACCATTTTTCCTTATGCGTATTTGCAGCGCTGTCATTCCACACATACATAGGATTATCATCACTGAGAGAAGTAATAAAATTGGTTCTCTTACCTGGCAAAAAACCTGACTTTTCCCGAATAGGGAGATACCCGAAAATCACATTTCTTCCGGCATCAGCACTCATCAGCATACCGCGATACGCAGCACCTAAAGCATCACCTTCATTCAGCACTATTCCTGTAGGCGCTCCTGCCCCGCTCCTGTCGCCCACCGGCATTACACCCGGATCTTCCTGGTGCCAGTGCGCTGTAAATATATCCTGGTCGGGCCGTTGATCTGCCTGCCATGATCTTGTGCCATCAGTACTAAAAAAACCCGCGTTACCACCTTCCATCAACCATGATACACGACAAGCCGCAACTTCATCATCATTGTCATTCTGCCATATATTACCATAAGAATCCATTGTAAGCTCATAGGCGTTCCTGAAATTATGCCCAACCACTTTTAAACCCGCACCATCAGGTTGTATGCCCAAGGCAAGACCTCCCACCCAAACTTTACCGTCATCACTTTTCATATTGCCTTCATTCTTTTTATTATAAGGCGTGCCGCCGGTATAAATACTTCCTGACCGCAACGTCCATCCATTCTTATCCGTTACAATATGTGGACCTGCATTACCGGTATTAAAATACCAGTTCCCGTCCGGTCCGGCAAGCACCGCATGCAAAGAATGATCATGGTCTTTTCCACCAAAACCTGTAAGAAAAATTTCTTTCTTATCAGGAATATCATCGCCATTATCATCGGTATAAACAATGATATTCGGCGCACATGATACATATATTTTATTACCTATCACAGCAATGCCCAACGGCGCCACCAGGCTGGTATCCTGCACAAATAATTTAGCAGTATCTGCCACGCCATCATTATTGGTATCTTCCAGTATCATTACCCTGTCACCTTTGGAATGGTGGAAGAATTTTGTTGAATCATTATTAAAATTCCTGTAATTCACCGCTTCGGTTACCCACACCCTGCCTCTCGCGTCAATATCAATATTGGTAGGATTAAAAAACATAGGAGATTCAGCCCACAAAGTAGCTTCAAGATCATCAGGAAGATAAAAAGGTAAATCTGTTTTGGCTTTCGTTGAGGGCTGTTTACAACTTATACTTATTAATAAAAAAAATACAGCGAAAAGAGGCAAGCGTTTAAAAATCATTTATAAAATAATTTACGTAAGTAAGCGAGATTATGTTTATAACTTAAAACGGTTTCCGCGCCTTTGGGTATGGCGCCTTCAATCTGCATCCAACCATTACCGGTATAATTCATTGCATATACGGCATCAGCAACGCCATTCCAGTCTACACTCCCTTTGCCCAGTAAAAAGCCATTTTCTTTCATATGCAGTTCACACACTTTGTCTTTCCCCAATTTTTTAAATTCAGCTACAGGATCAAAACCGGCATCAGCCGTATTCCTGAAATCAAAATATACTTTCAGGTTTTTAGAACCTACAGCATCCATTATTTCTTCGTGTTCTTTTGCATTGAGATAAGATTCAATGCCCAAGATCACGCCTGCTTCTTCTGCAAGCGGCATTACTGCTTTAAGGTGTTGTATTGCCGCTTCCTTTCTTGATGCGTCATTGCGCAGATCACTCGCATTAAAAAATGCCAGCAACACTACTTTGGTATTAAGATTTTTAGCTGCTGTTATCGAATACTTTATCCAATCCTGTGTGCGCGGATCGCTGTGAAAAGGAAATTGATTAAAGAGCCCTAGCGCAAGACTTGAAACAATAATGCCTGTTCGCCCGGATGCTTTTTTATATGCCTCCTGCACTTCTTTGTGGCGTATATGCAGGTCGTTATCAGGACCACCCATATTTACCATAATACCATCTAATCCAATTTCTTTTGCTACATCAAAAGCTTCCACATTACTGCTCTTGCCAATAGACCAGTCGCATGCGCCAATTTTAATTGCAGGCATTGACGATGCAGCCATCAGGGTTTTAAAAACACCTGTTTGCATCAGCGACGAAAGCAGCAACGATTTCTTAATAAGCAGGCGGCGTGAATACATGGCAGAAATTTGAAAGTGAATAGTCAATGGTGAATAGTGAGTCGGTTATAGTCGAACATTCTCTATTGACCATTCACCATTACCCTTCTCAGAATTAAATATATCAATTTTTACCGGGTTTTGTAAACTTGCATAAATTTAGAAAATGGCGACCCAGATAAAATGTCCGAATTGCAGTCATGTGTTCCAGATGGAAGATGCGGTTTCTGAAGAATATAAAAAGGAACTGCGTGAAAAGATGAACGAGTATATCAAAAAGAAGGAAGAAGAAAATGTAAAAAAACAGGAAGAGTTCTTTAAAAAAGAGCAGGCATTATTACAACAAATACAACAAAAGGAAACGGAATACTCCAACCGCTTATCGCAGGAAAAAATAAAGCTCCAGCAATCGCTTGAGGAAAACCTGCGTAAAAGTATAAGCGCGGATTTTGAAAACCAGCTCAGGTTATTGCAGCAATCTAATAAAGACAATGAAATAAAATTGCAGGAAGCACGCAATATGCAGCTGGAATACCTGCGCAAAGAACAGGAACTGAAAAATAAAGAGCAGGAACTGGAAATACAGATACAGAAACAATTGCTGGCAGAAAGAGAAAAAATAACGGATGAAGTGCGCAGGCTGGAGGAACAAAAAGTGCATGCCCGGGAAACCGAGCACCAGCTTAAAATGAAGGAAATGGAAAAGCAGCTTGACGATCAGAAAAAGCTGATTGACCAGATGAAACGCAAAGCCGAACAGGGTTCAATGCAAATGCAGGGCGAAGTGCAGGAGTTATTGCTTGAAGATTTGTTAAAAAACGCTTTCCCTTTTGACGAAATAAATGAAGTAGGTAAAGGCGCTAAAGGAGCTGATTGCATTCAAACTATCCGCAACCAGTTTGGACAGGAATGTGGTAAAATTATATACGAAAGCAAGCGTACGCAGCATTTTTCTGCCGACTGGATAGAAAAATTGCGGGTTGATATGCGTACCCAGGATGCAGATATAGCCGTAATTGTTACGCAGGCCATGCCTAAAGATATGGATCAGTTTGGAGAAAGAAACGGCGTTTGGATCTGCACCTTTGCGGAGGTAAGCGCATTGGCGCATATTTTGCGGGATGGTATTATTAAAATTTTCACTGCCACCCGGTCGCAGGAAAATAAAGGCGATAAAATGCACCTGTTATATGATTATTTAACAGGCAGAGAATTCGCCGAACAATGGAAGGCGATACGGGAAGGTTTTCTTTCCATGAAAATATCTATACAAAGAGAGAGAGACGCTATGGAAAAACTATGGAAGGCGCGGGAAAAAAACCTTGAAAAAGTATTGTTAAATGCCGCCCATATCCGGGGATCCATAGAAGGAATAGCAGGTCAGGACTCTATTGACCTAAATTTGCTTGAAGAAGAGGATAAAGATAATTTATTGGGTAACTGATACGTTATACCTTGTCCAAGCGCGTTTTGATGTATATCTGGATAATACCCATCATATTAGCTATTGCTTTAATCTGGCACTTTTCGCATACGCGTATCCGTCAGACGATTACTGAATCTGCTGATCAGCAGGGGCATGATAAACTTGCCCAGGAAGATGCGCATATTGAATGCCCGCTGGTATACAATGGCAGCGAACTGGAATTTTCTGATGAAGTATTTCATATTGTACTTTCAAAACATTTTCAATATTATAACCGCCTGCTGGATATTGATAAAGAAAAATTCATCAATCGCCTGCGCAAATTCATTCATAACAAAATATTTGTAATTCACGATAAAAAGGGATACCGCGAAATGCCGATCCTGCTCAGCGCTTCGGCTATACAGTTGACTTTTGGTTTAAAAAAATTCCTGTTATCACATTTCAATATCATACAAATTTTTCCGGAGGCTTTTGTGGGGCTGGAGCCCTTCAGAATACTTATAGGCAATGTAACCGGCAATACCATCAATATTGCCTGGAAGCAGTTTTTGGAAGGTTATAAAAACAAATATGATCTGCAGAATGTAGGGCTGCATGAAATGGCACATGCGCTATACTACCAGAATTTTGAAACCGAATTATATATTGATAAAGATTTCCGTGAATCTTTCCAGATGTTTAATGCCATTGGCGATAAAATATATCATGTAGAAAAAGTGCTCACTATCGGGCTTTATTCAGAATATGCCATTAAAGATTTCCAGGAATTTTGGGCAGAAAGTATAGAGATCTACTTTAAAAGCCCTGACCGACTACAACTGCATTACCCAGAATTATATAAAGCGCTGTGTGATATCCTCAACCAGGACCCGCTGAATTATCCGAATCATTTGTTTCAATCAAGTTAAAATGTCGTTTTAAAGAATATTGGAGGATAAAATCAATTTAGTTTCCCGGTTTGAAGCTTAATAAAGTAAAGGAGAAATCAGGGTAAGCCTAAATTCACATATTGCCTTACCTCACATACTTACCTATCTGCTGATATAATTTCTTCCTGTCTGCTGGCGCCAGTGCATCCGCTTCTGAGATTTTACCTTCGGCATCTATAATAACATATAACGGTAATGCATAACCTTTGCCGTTCCAGAATATTCTGGAAATATCCCGTATCAGTCTTTCATTGGCTTTAATATGATTACCTTTTAAATCAAAATACTTTATCAGCTCTTTCCATTCACTTTCTTTGTTTTCAACATCCACCGAAATAAACAAATGCTCTACTCCTTTTGACTGGAGATATTTGTGCAACTCAGCTTCATGATCAAACTGATCTTTACAGGTAATACACCAGGTAGCCCAGCATTCAATATATACAGTTTTGCCTTTAAACAGCAGCATTAAGTCCCTGAATGTGTTGATAGCTGCGTAATTCGGGATAATTTTTTGTTCCGGTGAAAACGGTTGGTTAACTTTTTTATCATAAGCAATAGCCTTATCTGCCAGTGGCTGAATAAAAGCTGTGTATGCGCTCTGCGGGTAACGCCTTTTAAAATCATTAAATAATAATCCTAAAGCTTTATAATTTTCTTCAAGCTGTAGTGATGAGTATAGCAGATCCGCCTGCACAAACTCAGCAACCGGGGGTTGCATGTTGTTTTGAATACGTCCGAACATTTCTTTCATATCTGCAGCAGGATCGGCAAGCGGCGCAGGCGATGAGCCTTGTTTATTCTTTTGCCAGCCCAGGTAACCACTTATATAATCTCCGGCATAGGTATTGAATTTATCGCTGTAACCAAAAGTTCGCAATGCCGGGGGATTATTCACAGGGTACTGCTTATATACCTTTTCCCATAGTGTACCGAAATCGGCAGGAAAAACAGGCTTATAAAACGGGTTGTCTTTTTCAAGCAGGGTGGCCGCATATTTGCCGGCAATTACTTCTGATATTAGTGATGCATGATAATAATCCAGCGTAAGCACTATAAAATCGTAAAAAGCTTTGTCAATCTTTTTCTGTTCATACAACAATTTAAAAACGTTCAATCGTACCTGCTTATCTTCTTCCACGTGCTTCTGAAGTAAAGCAGCCGTTGTATCATTCTTATAGCGCATTATCAAACTTCCGGGATACAGCAGCTCCGCTTTTGTCAATTGTAATTGTCCTTCCCTGTTATTACCTTCAATAATAATCGGGTTTTCCTCATTCTCTTCGTCTATGGTTACCCGTAAAGCATTTCCTTTCTGTACAAATAATTTTATTTCCCTGTTAAAAACACTAATGTTTACAAAACCGGTTTGATTTTCATGTAAAGCAATTACAAACGGCTTTTTACCACGGAGAGTATCGGTGCGCATCGCACCCCAGAAAACCGTATGATTTACAGGCAGGAGAATATTAACAAGTCCTTCTTCCAATCCTGCAACTTTTAATTCAATAGTTGCCTGGGGCTTCTGCGCAACAACAGTCAGCACCAAACACCATAACACTAACAACAAGCCTGATCGTTTCAATAGCAATACATTTTTGGGTTGAGTAAATACTGCAAGGGTATTATAAATCTTAATCCAGCACCTGTGTGCTGATAATATCGTCTATCGTTTCTCTTCTTCTTATCAATTTGGCTTCACCGTTTTTAACCAATACTTCCGCAGGGCGAAATCTTGAATTATAATTTGAAGCCATTTCAAAGCCATAGGCGCCGCCATTATAAAATACCAGGTAATCGCCTTCTCTTACTTCCGCAATCATACGGTTGTCTGCAAATGTATCCGTCTCACAAATATTTCCTACTACATTATACGGCAACATTTTCCCCTTAGGATTTGATATGTTTTCAATATGATGATAAGAGCCATAAAACATTGGGCGAATCAAATGATTCAGCCCGCTGTCCACCCCGGCAAAACGGATATCGCCGGATTGTTTCAGCACATTTACTTTCGTTACAAAATATCCCGCTTCACTCACCATAAATTTGCCTGGCTCAAACCATACCCTGAATGTTTTACCATATTGCTTTGCATATGCGGAAAATGCCTCAGCTACCTTTTTACCAAGTAACGGGATATCTGTTCCCTCATCACCTGGCTCATAAGGCACTTTAAAACCTCCGCCTAAATCAATTATCTCAAGCTCAGGAAAATGCTTAGCTGCTTCAAACATTACCTCAATGCCTTTTACAAATACATCCACATCTTTTATTTCGCTGCCGGTATGTATATGCAATGTACGGATATGAAGATTCGTATCTTTTACCAACTGCACTATTTTATCAACATCTTCTAACGGTATACCAAACTTACTTTTACTGTGACCAGTGGAGATTTTTAAATTGCCGCCTGCCATAATATTGGGACGCAGCCTTATCCCAACAGGATAACTATGCCCGTATTTTTTCCCGAATTTTTCGAGGTTGGAAAGGCTATCGATATTGATATGCACGCCCAATTCTTTCGCCGCTTCAATTTCACTGAAAGCGATATTATTGGAAGTGTACAAAACCCTGCCCGGCTCAAAACCTGCCATCAATGCTAACCTTGCTTCATTTACAGAGCTGCAGTCAATATTGCAACCAATGCTTTTGATGTGTTTCAGCACATTAATATTGGTAAGCGCTTTGCATGCGTAAAAAAAAGTAGCATCAATGCCTGAAAATGCATCTGTCAGCCTGCTGTATTGCTCAGTAATTCTTTCTGCATGATATACATATGTTGGAGTGCCAAATTTTTCCGCAATATCAATTAATTGCTGATGACTTAATACCTGTGGCATAATTTTGAGAGATAAGAAGCAAACGAGGAAAATATACTCAAGGTTTTACTTCCTGGTTAAAAAATTTGGCTGCGAAATTACAGCAATAGCAGTAGATCAGGAAAAATAGGTTATTATTAAAAATTACCGATCAACGCCGGACAGGAATATACAAGTTGTCAATTTATACCGGGTTTACAAAAATTACCTGATTGAACAATGATCTGACAGCAATAAATTTTAAGGTTTTGTAACATTGAAAAAAGGAAAATTCCAAAAAAAGGTTGTACCATTAACTATCAATTAGCGTAATCTTATGGAAACCGACAAAGTATTTGCGGAGCAATATTCAAAGCCATCTGACTTTAAATTCAGTAGTAAAGTAGCCGGCGTTTTTGACGATATGGTTAACCGTTCCGTTCCCTATTATGAAGAAATGCAAAGAATGGCGGCTGAATTGGCCGCTGATCATGCAACAGAAGGTTCATATGTATATGATCTTGGCTGTTCTACAGGTACAACGCTGATCAATATGGATCAAAAAGTACCTGCTACCATTCCCTTTATAGGCATTGACGATTCAAAAGACATGCTCGACAAATGCAGAGCTAAGCTGAATGCCCTGGAAATCAAGCGTAAAGTAGATTTAATTACTGCTGACCTTAATAGAGATATTACTATAGAAAACGCATCGGTAGTAGTGCTTTGCCTTACGTTACAATTTGTGAGACCAATGAACCGTGAACGCCTGCTGAAAAAAATATTTGATGGGGTAAACCGGGATGGCTCCTTGATATTGATTGAGAAAATTCTTGCGGAAGACAGTCGTTTTAACCGTGACTTTATAAAATATTATTACGACATGAAACGCCGTCATAATTATAGTGAACTGGAAATTTCACAGAAAAGAGAAGCGCTTGAAAACGTGCTCATTCCTTATAAGCTCAGCGAAAATATAACCCTGCTCAGAGATGCAGGCTTTGAGCACTGCGAGATATTTTTTAAGTGGTACAATTTTGTTGGAATAATAGCCAAAAAGAACGCATGATAACTATAGGCAATTTCTTTTTTAAATACCGTAACCTGCTCTTTATTGTATTATATCTTTTGCTTTTCGTTCCTTCTCCCCCGCTTTTCAGTGAAGCTGCTTTTGGACCAAACTATTATATATGGCCGCTGGTGCTTGGTTTATTGGTAACAGTAACAGGGCAAATAATAAGAGGAATGACCATTGGCCTTGCTTATATAATAAGAGGAGGAAAAGATGGAAAAGTTCACGCAGATCAACTGGTTACCCAGGGCATTTTTAATCACTGCCGCAACCCTTTGTATGTAGGCAATATATTAATGCTAGCCGGAGTAGGCATCCTCGCAAATTCATTATTGTATATGTCGGTTATAATACCGTTATTCCTTTTTATATACCAGTCTATTGTTTTAGCCGAAGAAAATTTCCTCCGGGGAAAATTTGGTGAATCATTTGAAACTTATTGTAAAAAAGTTAACAGGTGGGTACCCTCGCTAAAAGGAATATCAGCTACATTTTCATCAATGAAATTTAAATGGAAAAGATGGCTGATTAAAGAATATAACACTCAATTCGTATGGCTCACAGGTATCACCCTGATCATCCTTTTTAAATACCCGCAGCTCACGCAAAATGATACCGGAAAAAGAAATGTGGTATTGGCTGTTATTTTACCGGTACTGTTATTATACTACTTCACTATACGATATCTCAAGAAATCAGGCAGGTGGAACGATTAAAGTAATCAAGGCACATTTAAAATGTAAAACAGTAACAAAAACAGCTTCTTAAAGCTGTTGGCTGGAAGCTGAAAGCTACCGTTGCTGATAACTGACAGTTGAAAGCCTTAATAATACCCATACATGCTCCTTACCTCTCTCACTATATCCTCAATCACCGCGTCATCACCCTGGGCATTATAGGTTTGTTTCAGGCTGCTGCCAAACACCCATGCCACGCTCTGCCAGAAGCCGGCGGAAAAACTGCCTTTATAATCTTTAATGATCTCGTAGCAGGTATTGCCTGTTTCCCTGGCAATCAGTTTCATCAAAACTTTACCCTGGTAAACCGAGAGGTCAGTAAGCGGTTTGGTAAACTCGCTGCGCAGGTCCTTTTCCCGGCTTTTTACATACGCCTTGCGCTTTTCCTTATCCGGAATACTATCCAGATGCGCCTTAATATCATTAAAAACAATAGAAGCTTTTCTGGCATAAGGGTAGGTAACATATACCGCGTTCCTCAACCTGGTCCATTCCTTATGCGCCCTGCGTTGCGCTGGTGTAAGATCAAGAAAAATATATACGGTAGACAGCTCGCGGTAAGGCATGGTATCGCCCTTATAAATAATAGCAGGAACAGTAAGGGTATCATTCACTCCATACCTGCTTTGTGATTTTGCCGCAAAAAAGCACAGCATAACACAGAGTACGGTAAGGGTTGATTTACGATATAATTTACACACACGCGTCATTCAATAATTAAAATAAACGATTTTTCCTGATTTTTAATACGTCTGAGACAATAATGGTAACCCAACCGCTGCCAACATGGAATAATTTAACTAAAGCAAAGTTAAAAAGCTTTATCAGGGAATATTATTTTGCATAATATACGAACGTGTATAAATACAGGTTTGGGTATCTGGCGGGCTATTTATTCTTTATCTTCAGCAAGCACATGAAACAATGGATTGCATTTTCTTTGGTAGTATTACTTTTTATTGCATGTAAAATCAAACCCCAAAACGACACACCTGCAATAGAAGAACCCCCGGTTTCATCATTATCCGGGAAAGAACTGGCTTTAACCTATTGCAGCAGTTGCCATGCTTTTGTTAATCCCGAATTATTGCCTGCTTCAAGCTGGAAGCTCTCAGTGCTCCCTGCTATGGGTTACCGCATGGGTATATATAACCGCGGATCCAGACCCGACAGCTTATTTGATGCTGGCATAAGCGGCGAAGTGGTGCGCAATGCCAATATATTTCCTGAAAAGCCTGTTTTAGCAAAAGAAGACTGGCATAAAATAGAGGAATATTTTATAAAAAATTCACCTGATACCATTTTGCCGCCTGTACGAAAAACCCCTATCCGTATGGGGCTTAAACATTTCCGGTATACGGAAACGTCATTTTCGCATCGTCCCGCATTAACCACAATGGTTAAAATACTTCCCGATAACAGGGGGATAGCCTATGCAGATGGGAAGCCTGGCCGAAGTATCCTGACATTTTTAACCCCGGATCTACGGGAAAATTTTAGCCTGCCGCTGAGGTTAACGCCTGTGCAGTTCAGGGAAAAATCAAATGAGTTATTCCTCACTATTGCAGGAAATGGTATTTTTCCTACTGATGCATTCGACGGTTCTTTACAACGCCTGGTAAAAAAAGATACGGGAATGGGATTTCAATCAAGTGATATGCTTATTCCAAACTTAAAAAGACCGGTTTGTATAGCTTTTGGAGATTTGAACAAAGACGGGCTGGAAGATGCTGTGGTTTGTGAATTTGGTAATCAAACAGGCGAGCTGGCCTGGTTTCAGCAAAACCAAAACGGTGGCTATACCAGGAATGTGCTCAACAGTAAGCCCGGCGCCATTACCGCAATTATTAAAGATGCCAATAAAGATGGATTACCTGACATATATGTATTGATGGCCCAGGCTGATGAGGGCGTTTTTTTATACGAGAACCTGGGAGCAGGCAGGTTTAAAGAAAAACGGTTATTATCATTTCCTCCACTATACGGATCTCAGTACATTGAGCTGGCTGACTTTAACAAAGATGGTTTTGATGATATTGTATATGTGTGCGGTGATAATGCTGACAAAACACCAATCCTGAAAAATTATCACGGCATTTATATTTTCTTAAACGATGGTAAAAACAATTTCCGCCAGTCTTATTTCTACCAGATGAATGGTGCATATAAAGCCATGGTAAACGATTATGACCTGGACGGAGATCCTGATATTGCTGCTATTTCTTTCTTTCCCGACTATCGCAATTATGCCACCGAAAGCTTTATTTACCTGGAAAATAAAGGGCACCTGAAATTTGACGATTACTCATTTCCGGAAGCAACAAAAGGAAGATGGATTGTAATGGACGCCGGGGATATGGATGCAGACGGAGATACAGACCTGGTTTTAGGCTCTTTTGTTTATTTTATTGCAGACGGAGATACAACAGGACTGGGAAAACAGTGGCTGACTACCGGTCCTTCTGTTATTGTTTTGGAAAATACAATAAGGTAAGGGGTCCTCACCCCCCCACCCCTCTCCACTCCGTGGAGAGGGGTGCCCCAATTCCTGACAGTTTAAAAATTAATAAGAGCGGCAACCTGAAAATATGAAAGTGTAAAAATGATTAAACGCCTGGCTGGTTATATTTTGTAGCTGATGTGGTAGTTAATATATATAGTTTGGGATTATGCTGTAGCACCGCCTCTCCCTTGCAAGCCTACCTGTCCGGCAAAACATTGTAGAACAAGCCGCAGAGCGGCGTAATATTAACCTGATGCATGTGATGTTTAATATTTCGGTGCGCTGCGCCTGAAATTGCCGCATTCACCATCCATCATGAAACTAATTGGCTGAAAATCTCCGGAACATACTCATAAAAAACCCAATGGTCATAATAATTACCCCCAGCCATAGCAGTCCGATAAAAGGAAACTGAAACGCTTTTAAAGTAATAAATTTCATTACCGCATTAGATTCTTTAACACCCAGTTCAATTCCTTTAGCGGTTTTATCAACCTGCAGCACAAGGCTTTGAGAAATAACAGTATCACGTTTAGGTATTAAGCTATTGCCCTTGGCAAACAGGGCCGGGTTTGCTTTATAGCTTATACCATCATTACTTACAACACTCACATCTGCAAGCCATGCGCTATCAACCAAGGGTAAATCTTTATTAGAATTTTTATTCGCTTCAATAACCTGGTTAACTAAAATATAACCCTGCGAATAGTAAATAGTATCTCCTGCACGAACAGGAATATTTTTAAATGTAGCCGTATCTTTTACACTTTCCTTATCAGACATTGACGTAACAAATGTAAAAACATCTTTATGCCAATAATGTTTAGAATCGGGATTGGCAGATAATTGTGTTCTTCCTTCCTCTCCTTTCACCAAAAATGCATCAGGATATAATGTAAACTGCTCTTTTATCTTTTGTGTTGCAGAATCCTTATGTACATAGTTTACTTTAAAATACATCTTCTCATCATTCGGCAAACTGGTATCTCCTTCATATGTTACCATGTATTTGCCCATAGGTGTAGGCACGCCCATTATAAGCGTAATATTCTCAAGCCCGCTATCAGGTCTTCCTTTAGGGTCTGTCAAGCCCGGTATCATTATGCCTGTTCTGTTAATAGATATCACTTCTTTTTTTGAAGAAGTAATTAAGATCGCCACAAGCACCAATCCAAAACCAATGTGCGCAACCGAACCGCCGGCTGATTTTAATTTTCCTTTTAAACCCGACCAGATATATGCGGTGTTTGCTACTACCGAATATATTGACGCGAACAATGCAAGATGTATAGCGCCGAGATAGCCTGCACCATACTTATCATAACTTATTTTCCCGAAAATGCTTATCGACAGGGAGATCAATGCCGCGATGAAAGTAGGAACGGCAACCTTTTTCATCCAGAAATTCCGCGGAGTACCTTTATACTTCAGGTATTGTGTTATAGCCGTAAGCAAACCGATAATTACCGCTATCAGTATCATCACCCTGTTATAAATATATTCAGGGTCTTCGCCTATGGCTTTGTTGGTTCCGAATATCTTGTTGATGATGGGCAATGAAGTATAAAACGTAATATATGCCGCGGATATTAAAAATACCAGCGCTCCAACAAACATCCAGAATTCCCTTGATGATATTTCTTCTTCTTTTTTTACAACAGGGATTTGTTTGCTGTTTTTAAAATAAAGAAAAATAAACAACAGGGAGAATAAAGACATTTTTATGATCAGGTGCCAGAATAAAGAATCGCCCTCTCCTGTAAATGAATGTACAGATGTATCGCCCAGCACACCGGTGCGGGTGAGAAATGTTGAATATATTAATGTTAAAAATGCAAGAAACAAAAACCAGAAGCTGGCTTTGGATGAATGCCCTGTTGATTTATTCACCAGCATAATATGCAGCCCGGCAACCATGATCAGCCAGGGAACCAGTGATGCGTTCTCTACAGGATCCCATGCCCAGTAACCGCCAAATGTAAGCGATTCATAAGCCCAGGCTGCCCCCATCATTATACCAACCCCCAGCATCGCGGCACTGAAAAGCGTCCAGGGCAGGGCAGGTTTTATCCATTCGCTATACTCTTTCTTCCACAATCCTGCTATGGCAAATGCAAAAGGAACAATAGTAGAGGCAAAACCAAGGAAGATCACGGGTGGATGTATTGTCATCCAGTAATTCTGTAACAGTATATTGAGTCCATTTCCATCACGCAGGTATTTTTGCAGGTATTGCGGGTCCTGGAAGATTGGTGCCCAGGGATTTTCATTGCGCATCAATACAAACGGACTGCTGCCGACCTTTACATCGAAAAAATAAATACCTATTACAAATGAAGATAAAAACACCTGGGCAAGCGAAACAATAGTCATAACAGGAGCTTCCCATTTCTTTGCCGTGCTTATTATCAATAAACCAAGTATGCAATGCCAGAAATTCCAGAGCATAAAACTACCTTCCTGCCCTTCCCAAAAGCTACTCAGCAAATATTCAGTAGGAAGTGTGCGGCTTGAATGCTTATATGCAAACTGGTATTCAAAATAATGGTTGTAAATAATGATATACAACATTACAAATGTTGTTATCACAGAAACAAATTCAATGTAAAAAGAAATACGCGCAAGTTTCTTCCAGCTATTATGCTCCTCTACTAATCTGGCCTGCGTAGCCTTAAAATAAGAAAACGTTGCAACCAAAGCAGCTATAAAAGACAAGAGGACGCAAAAATGTCCTAATTGCCCTGCCCATAAGTGTTCACCCTGATAAAGCATGTCTGATTAATCCTGCATTTTGTTTGTTAATTCTTTTTCCTGGTGTGCAGGATCGTCTTTGTATTTAGAAGGACATTTTAATAATATCTCTTTGCACTCAAATGTATCGCCGTTCATTTTACCCTTCAGCACTATTCTTTCACTCATTTCCAGCTCCGGCGGCTTAGTGCTATGGTATATAACTTTTGTTTGACCGCCCAATGAGTCAACCGCGTAAAAAGCAAGGTAATTGGGATCTTTAACCGGGTCGTACTGAATATCCTTTGATCTGTCTAATTTGGCTATCAGGTGAATATATTTTCCCTGTTTCTGGCGGGCTGAAGCAATGGTATCGTAAGTGGTAAGATCTTTTGACATGGTAACCAGCATATATGCAATAGCTACGGCAATCAATACCAATGTTATTATATGAATTCTTTTCATAATGGAAAATCCGGTTGAACTCCGCAAAATTAGCTTAAAAACCAACGCGATACTCGTTTAAACAACTAATAAATAAGCACTGCTATTTTGCCTCCGTTTAAATTAAACTGTTCAACAAAATTTTAACATATTGATGGCTGTCGGGTATCAGGTATCAGCTATCAGGTGTCAGGTATTTATATTGTGCGAAAAAGGCAAGGAAGGTGTAATCGAAGCACAAATTAACCCCGGGAGGCAAATGATTATGGGTGTCTTGCAACTTCACCGGCAGATAACTCGTTTATTAAAGAACCTTTATTGTTTTAAATTAAAAAAACGGTCATAACTTGCACCGCTTTTGAAGTAGTATGGACCTTTCAAAATTTGACCCCAATTCGTCAGGCAACCCCAATTATAATATATTCGGGTTACCTGTTACAGAAGAAGAAGCACGCCTCGTAATTCTCCCGGTTCCCTGGGAAGTAACGGTAAGCTATCTTGCGGGCACAGCAAGAGCCCCTGAGCGTATACAAAAAGCCAGCCTGCATGTAGAAATTTTTGATGCCGATGTAAGAGATGGCTGGAAAAAAGGATTTTTTTTGCGTGAGCCGGATAAGAAAATATTATTGAAAAGTGATTACCTGCGCAAAGAATCTGAATTATACATCAACTACATCTCGCAGGGAGGATGTATAGATGAAAACCGCTTTATGTGCAAAACGCTTAAAGAAGTTAATGAAGGCGGCGCTTTTTTAAATCAATGGGTATACGATCAAACAAAAGATTTGCTTGCCAAAGGCAAACTGGTGGGTGTGCTGGGTGGCGACCACAGTGTGCCGCTTGGCTTTTATAAAGCTATCGCGGAAAAGTATAGTGATTTTGGCATTTTGCAGATTGATGCACATTGTGATTTGAGAGAAGCATATATGAATTTAAAATACTCTCATGCTTCTATTATGTATAACGCACTTACGGAAATTCCTCAGATGACCAAATTGGTACAGGTAGGTGTTCGGGATTATTGTGAGAGCGAATGGAATTATATCAACAACAGTAACGGCAGGGTAATCGCTTATTTAGATAAAAAAATTAAAGAATCAATATTCGAAGGGCAGACCTGGCAGCAGATAACCAGTGATATTATCAGCAACCTGCCGCAACATGTTTTTATCAGCTTTGATATAGACGGGCTGAACAGAACTTTATGTCCGCATACGGGCATGCCGGTGCCGGGTGGTTTTGAGCTGGAACAATTATCTTACCTCCTCCGTAAAATACTCGAAAGCGGCAGAACACTTATCGGCTTTGACCTATGCGAAACCGGCGTGAGCAGCAATGAATGGGATGAGAATGTTGGCGCAAGAGTATTATTTAAATTATGTAATTTAATGGTAGCAAAAAACTAATGGTGGCTCCGGAAAAACAAACAGATCTTTTTCAATACATCCTCATCATTAAAAAAGAGAAACCTCTTAATATTGATTTGATCAGCATATTACTGTGCTTTATTTCTTTCGCTTTTTTTATTTATCACAGTTTTTTGCAAAATAATTTCGTCAGTGTGGTTTTCCTGGGGGCTTTGCTTATTCCTGTAACAGTTACCCGCTCTGTATGGCTTAAAAAGAAATCAGGCAAATCATCCATCACTTTTAAACATCCTTTACTAATAACCGGTATCATATGGTTATTTATACCAGGATTGCGGTGGTTTTTTATCCTGTTTGTTTTATTTGTTTTATTTGATCACCAGGCCCGTCATCCGCTTGAGATAGGTGTATCAGATGAGCAGATCGTGATCAATACTTTCTTCAGGAAAAGATACAGGTGGAGTGATTTTTCAAATGTTATCCTGAAAGACAACCTGCTGACGCTTGATTTTAAAAACAACAAAGTCCTGCAGAGAGAAATCGAGCCATATCTCAGCAATGTGAACGAAAAGGAGTTTAATGCGTTTTGCGCGGAGCAGATTCAAAAAGGCTGATAGCTATCAGCCGTCAGCTATCTGTTTTACATCGTTAATAAAATAATTAGTTTGCATGTCATCAAATTCTTTTGAAGAAGGAAAAGTTTTACTGATCAATAAACCATTACACTGGACATCATTTGACGTGGTGCGGAAAATCCGCAACCGCATCAAAATTAAAAAGGTTGGGCATGCCGGCACGCTTGACCCGCTTGCAACAGGGTTATTGATTGTTTGTACGGGTAAGTTTACCAAAAAGATAAACGAATATATGGCGCAGGAAAAAGAATATACCGGTACTATTACACTTGGCGCCACTACCCCAACCTTCGACCTGGAAAGTGAGCCTGAAAATTTTAAACCGCTGGATAATATTACACCTGAAAAATTATTTGCCGCCACAGCATCATTTACCGGTGAAATACAACAGGTGCCGCCTGCGCATTCCGCTATAAAAAAAGATGGCAAGCCGGTTTATCTGTTGGCCCGTAAAGGCAAAGATGTTCAGTTGGAGCCACGCACAATCCATATAAAAGAGTTTGCTATTACTAATATTGAAATGCCCCTGGTATATTTTAAAGTTACCTGCTCAACAGGAACATATATACGCAGTTTGGCGAATGACTTTGGCGCAGCATTAGGCTGTGGCGGACACCTGAGCAGCTTATGCAGAACCAGGATTGGAAACTATACCATTGAAGCATCGCAGACGATGGAAGCGTTTTTAAAAGAATGTGAGGAGGAAGGTGGAAGGGAATAGGCAGAAAACTGACACCCATAGCCGAAAGCTGACGGCTGATAGCTGATAGCTAACAGCTCTTAAAACGGATACCCTATACCAAACTGAAATGTTGGTGTTCGCATATTACTTTTTATAAACCATCCGTCATCAGTTGGTTGTATATGTGCATCAGAAGCATACAAAGGATCTTTAAGCCGCCAGCCCAGGTCAAATCTCAGCAGGAAATACCGGAAATCCAGTCGCAGACCTGCCCCTCCTGCAACAGCAATATCAGCATAAAGCCTGTTTGCCTTAAACACACCATACTTAAATTCAGGATCGGCAGATTTCCTGACCCATACATTACCTATATCGGTAAATAAAGCGCCTTTCAGCCAATATCCGTATACAGGAAAAATATCAAACCTGTATTCAATATTCGCTTCAAGCTGGATATCTGCATAACGATCATCAAATCTCTTTTCCACAAGCGTTGTATCATTGTAGCTCCTTACCCTCAGTGTATCATAAAATATACTTGAACCGGGGCCTAATTTCCGTAGCCGCCATCCGCGCATACTATTAGGTCCTCCGGCAAAAAACTGCCTGAAAAATGGTAAACTGATATCATTATCATTCCTGCTCTCCGTTTTAAACCCTACCCCGTAACCTGCAAAAAAGCGAAAAGCCCATGATGTTTTTGGACCAGTGAGATAATGCCTGTAATCAGTGCTCAGCTTTATAAAACGGTACAGATCCTGCAATGCTTTACCCGAAGCTGTTAAACTTTTAAAGAGTTCTCCTAATATTAATCCTGACTCTTCGCCATAAACCCTTATAATACCAAAACTCCTGGGATTAGCCGGGTTAAGTCTCCGGGTATACGTTGCATTTATACCTATGATCAGTCCATCATTATAGGAGTATCTCAATAAAGGATAATCATCAAGCAGTTGCTGAAAGCCTTCTCCTTTGTCATAAATACGGGTGTACTCTATATTGGGAAACCTCACCTGCCACCCTGCATCAGCATTTCTTTGAAACTCATACCCTATGTAAGCATTAACCGTATTGATCTTATAATATTTATACCTGTCAATATAAGACCCGTCGAGGGTTATAAAGCTTTTTGCATTGACCAGTTTTTTCTCATCCCGGATTTTAAACGGTGTAAGCAGGTATGGAAAAATAAGTTTATTGCTCAGGCTTATTTCAGACGATAATATTTTACTGAAATCCGTAAATTCAACTCCTGTTCTCAGCGTGTTTTGTAATTGAAGCGCCTGCTTTGCAACATTCCTGTTTTTTAACTGAAAATTTATTGCCAGTCCTTTATTGCCTGCATTGTACAATTGATTTTGGGCAGACAAAATGCTTGAACCTTCAAAATCAATGCTGAAAGCGTACTTTTTTGCCGGCACCATTCTTATGTAAAAATCTGCGAGCGCCTCGCCAAGCGAGTCTCGGGGACGACTGACAATATTTACATTCTGCCAGGCTTCAATGCGGTTAAAATTCAGCAGTGTTCTGTTATAGTTAGAAACCCGGTATAAGTCTCCCGGCTTAAGTGCAACACGTTTTACAAGAAATGAAGGTTTAAACAGATTATACCTGCTGTAAATCCTGTAATCGCCCTGTTTTACCATTTTAATACCTGCTCTCCCACCCTGCAACAACTCTACGGGCTCATCAGGAAATATACTTACGTTCCCAACTTTATACAAGGTGGTGATGGTAGAATCCTTAACAGGCACCTGCAATATATTAACACTGATCTTAGGATCCTGTATTCTTTTTTGTGCTTCAACCTGCAAACGGATAAACTCAAAAGGATCAGCGGTAGGATCAATCAGTGAAATATCAACCGTATCCAGTTCAGCTTTGATCATTTCACGGTTTATACGGAAATAGCCATTATCCCTGAAAATGTCAACAAGCCGGTTTAATTCATCATCTACCAACTGCCGGTTGAAGTCGTTAGACTTTTTAAGCAGAGCCCCTTTACTGTTATTCATTGCAAGCTCCTGCAAAGTGGTATCCCGGAAAGAATAGATTATGGTATCTATATGAAAAAGCCTGTTGGTATTCACATTGTACACAACTTTCATTCTAAGTTGGTCAGGCTTATCTGCAACTGTATCAATCCTGCTCCAGTCTGCTGTTACCTCACTGCGGAAATAGCCTATATTATGAAGCAGGTTGGTCATATTCAGCACAGATTGCTTTACATAGTTGCTGTCGAATACAGGGGGTTTATTTAAAACAGAACGTATAAACCAACTGCTTTTAAACTGGGGTTTCACGCTGTCTTCTATCTGTGTTTCAAGCCTTGCTTTGAGTTCTTTCTTATCAGGTGGTATATCCTTTCCGGTAAACGCTATTTCGTTGGCAAAAACAAAAGGTTTGTTGGATTTATATTTTCTGACTATCGTGCATGAGGAGAAAAGCAGAAGAATAAAAAAGAGATGTAAAAAAAAAGAAGGACGTATTTTCGTTGGTGAAACAGACATAAATTGTAATAAGGTGCTCAGCAAATCCAGGGTCAAATATATTCAAACTTTATTCCATAAAAAATTCAGAGATGAGGAGAAGCGGTTTATAATAGAAGGCCCTAAAATTATTAACGAATTTTTGCTTGTATCTCCCCGCATGATCCATGAAATTTTTGCAAAGGAAGAATGGATACAATCAAACGGGAATGTGCTTCACAATATTCATAATGATAAACTTACGGCTGTAACCGATGATGATTTAAAAAAAATATCCGGGCTGCCCTCTCCTAACCAGGTACTGGCGATTATTGAAAAGCAGGAATACATTTTTCCTGAAGTTTCCGGAAATGAAAATATTTTAATGCTCGATGAGATACAGGACCCCGGTAATATGGGCACTATTATCCGTATTGCTGACTGGTTTGGCATCAATAAGATAGTGTGCAGCAAAACCTGTGCAGATATATACAACCCCAAGGTTATCCAATCAACAATGGGCAGTATTTTACGGGTGAAGGTGTTATATACCGATCTTTTAAGCTGGTGCAAAAATCACGCTTTCTTACCGGTATATGCTGCTACATTACATGGCACATCAATTTATGAAATAGCCAATATTACCCCTGGTATTATTTTGATGGGCAACGAATCAAAGGGCATCAAGCCTGAGCTCCATTCATTGAGCACAACTAAAATTACCATCCCCCGAATTGGCGAGGCTGAATCACTGAATGCAGCGATTGCTGCAGGAATAATACTCTCTCATATCACTCAAAAAACTGTTCTGCGCTGACTTTTCCGCTCTACTTTTTTAAGTTAAGATGTGAGTATTAATGATTAAAAAGCGAAATATTTAAACTGCTACGGTGTTTTACCTTTGTAAAAAATTATTTTATGGCTGTACAATGGAAAGGGGTGTTTCCCGCATTAACTACCAAGTTTACTTCAAATGATGCATTGGATCTTCCATTATTTGAAAAAAACCTCGAAGCACAGATTGAGGCAGGTGTGAGTGGTATTATTTTAGGTGGCACGCTGGGCGAAGCCAGTGTACTTACCGTAGATGAAAAAGAAACGCTGGTAAAATTTGCTATTGATAAAATCAAGGGCCGCATACCCGTTATATTAAATATTGCCGAAGGAGCAACACGCGAAGCTGTTAACCAGGCCGCCCTTGCCCGTAAGTGGGGCGCGGATGGATTGATGCTGCTGCCCCCCATGCGCTATAAAAGCGATCACAGGGAAACTGTAACTTATTTTACCACTGTTGCCAACTCAACTGATCTTCCCCTGATGTTGTACAACAACCCGCATGATTATAAAATTGAGATCACACTTGATATGTTTGATGAACTTGTACCGGTGAAAAATATTGAAGCGGTAAAAGAATCAACAAGAGATGTTACCAATGTAACACGCATGCTAAACCGTTTTGGAGATCGCTTTAAAATTTTGTGTGGTGTTGACACAATTACTTTTGAAGAACTGGCAGCAGGTGCAGATGGGCTTGTAGCAGGTTTGGTTTGTGCTTTTCCTGCGGAAACCGTAGCAATATACAACCTGGTAAAAGCTGAAAGATATGCTGAAGCGCTGGCTTTATACCGTTGGTTTATGCCATTGCTTGAGCTGGATATTCATCCCAAACTGGTGCAGTATATTAAACTTGCAGAATCAAAAGTTGGATTGGGCAGTGAATATGTAAGAGCTCCAAGACTTCAGCTTGCAGGTAAAGAAAGGGAGCAGGTACTTGCCACTATCGATAAAGCATTAGCCAGCAGGCCGGTATTGCCGGAAGATGCGTTGGTAACGGTGTAAAGTAAAAGGTATAGGGCGTAAGGCATATACCCGTTATAATTATCCTGAAAAAAATCAGCCGCAAATATGCATGAGTATCTTACTGCATGCACAGGCTCTGTTATTTACGATATAAGTATCTTGCAGATCCTAAAAATAATTATTTAGTAATGAGTGATATTAATGTTGTAATGCAAAATGCAGCGGATGCGTTTAAAGCGTACTCCGTTTTAGCACCTGCTGTAAAAGTTGATTTTTTAAACGAGATTGCCGCGCAAATAGAAAGCGCAAGAGAAGTACTGGTTAAAACAGCAAATGAAGAAACCAATTTGCCTTTACCCAGGTTAAATGGTGAGCTTACGCGAACCACCAATCAGTTAAAACTTTTTGCCAACCTTATTAAAGAAGGAAGTTGGGTAGAGGCAGCGATAGACACTGCAGATAAACAACGCACTCCTCCAAAACCGGATACAAGAAAAATGTTATTACCCGTAGGACCGGTTGTTGTTTTTGGTGCAAGCAACTTTCCTTTTGCCTTTTCAACCGCCGGTGGAGATACAGCGAGCGCTTTAGCTTCAGGTTCAACTGTAGTAATTAAAGGACACTCTGCTCATGCCAAAACTTCATCGCTTGTGTTCGATGCTATAAAAAAGGCAATAGAAAAATGTGGTATGCATCCATATACGGTTCAGCATGTACTTGGCTCCGGCAGTACCGTCGGCAAAGCTTTGGTGCAACACCCTGAAACAACCGGTGTTGGTTTTACCGGTTCACTCAGCGGCGGTACTACATTATGGAAGCTTGCCAACGACCGCGAAAGGCCAATACCTGTATTTGCTGAAATGAGCAGTATTAACCCGGTTGTTTTTTTGCCGGATACTTTAGAAAAAAATACCGAATCATTAGCTAAAACGTACGCGGCTTCAATAACGCTTGGCATGGGGCAATTTTGCACCAATCCCGGATTATTGCTTGCTGTAAAAAGTAAAGTCCTGGATGATTTCCTTGCTTTATTAGGCAATGAAATTGAAGTCATTACACCTCAGAAAATGCTGCACAAAGGCATCCAGGAATCATTTACAAAAGGTTTGAACGAAGCCCTTGCACAGAAAGGCATCCGGAAAATAGGCCAAGCTGCACAAGAGCCTGGCGATGGTGAGGCATACCCTACTGTTGCGGGTGTGTCAGCAGATATTTTCTTACAAAATCCTCATTTGAGAGAAGAAGTGTTTGGACCATATTCTTTAGCTGTAATATGCAACGATAAAAAGCAATTAACAGAAGTGCTTACTTTATTGAAAGGGCAGTTAACTACTACGATAATGGCAACTGATGCCGATATTGAAGCGCATGATGATATTATTAAATTGCAGCAAACACTTGCCGGCAGAATTATTTTGAATGATGTGCCAACAGGTGTTGAAGTTTGCGCAAGTATGGTGCATGGCGGGCCATTTCCTTCTACCACTGATGCAAGATATACCTCTGTAGGTACAACGGCTATTAAACGTTGGGTACGCCCTGTTTGCTTTCAGGGCTTTAAAGATAGTATGCTTCCTGATGCGTTAAAAAACAGTAACCCGTTAAATATCTGGCGAATTGTTAATAATGAATATAGCAATACAGGTTTATAGTTTATAGTTTGTGGTGCCAATAAACTATAAGCACGGAATTTCAAACATACCGGGAATGAAAAAAACTTTTTTTTGTATTGATGCGCATACCTGCGGTAATCCTGTTCGGCTTGTAGCTGGTGGAGGCCCGGTATTGAAGGGCAATAATATGAGCGAAAAAAGGCAGCATTTTTTAAAAGAGTACGACTGGATAAGAAAAGGACTGATGTTTGAACCACGTGGGCATGATATGATGAGTGGAAGTATATTATATGCACCGCATGATACAGCCAACGATGTTGCCGTATTATTTATTGAAACAAGCGGCTGCCTGCCAATGTGTGGACATGGCACTATCGGCACCATTACCATTGCGTTGGAAGAAGGGTTAATAACTCCTAAAGCACCAGGCACTATAAGAATGGAAGCGCCTGCAGGACTGGTTAATATTGCTTACACACAGGAAGGCAAAAAAATAAGAACAGTTAAGCTCATTAATGTACCGGCTTACCTTGCCGCAGAAGGATTAACAGCTGAATGTCCTGAACTTGGCGAGCTAGTAATAGATGTATCATATGGCGGGAATTTTTATGCCATTGTAGATGTACAAAAAAACTTTAAGGGACTGGAACATTATGCTGCTGATAAACTTATTGCCTGGGCCAGGACATTACGCAAACGCATCAATGAGAAATATAGTTTTGTTCACCCTGATGATCCCACAATCAATGGATGTTCACACATTTTATGGACCGGCGCCGTACTGGATAAGACATCTACCGCCCGAAACGCGGTATTTTATGGAGACAAAGCAATAGACAGAAGTCCGTGCGGCACCGGCACATCTGCGCGAATGGCACAATGGTATGCTAAAGGCAAACTAAAAAAGGGGGATGAATTTATACACGAGAGTATCATAGGCTCAAAATTTATTGGCAGGATTGAGGAAGAGCTTACCCTGCATGGTAAACCGTCCATCCGCCCAAGCATTGAAGGCTGGGCAAGGATATATGGATATAACACTATCACTATCGATCCTGATGACGACCCATATGCGTATGGTTTCCAGGTGATATAAATTTGAAATTTGAAATCAGCTAAGAAGCTGTTTAAAATTAGTTTTTTAAATAACCCCTGATATATTTCCTGTCAAGAATTCCGGTGTTCGCATCGGCGGGACAGGGTTTGCTACACAATGAGCCACAAAGCATGTACAAAGTTACACAGAGCGTTTTATTATTCTTTGTGGCTCATTGTGTAGCCTTCGTGTACCTCTGTGAAATAACCAGGTTATTACACCGGAATTATTCGTAATAATGAGTGTGATTCTTGGCTAAAAGTGTACGCAATCATTATATCAAAAAATCCCCGTAATCGTTTTAAACAGCTTCTAAGAGAATAAGACACTGATAGCTGATGGCTCAAAGCTGAATGCTGATAGCTGATAGCGTATTATGAATACGCCGTCTTCTGCCTTTCTCCTTATCTTTGTAATTATTATTGGTCACTATAACATACATATATGAGCTTAGGTTATTTCAGCTATCCTTTACCCGTAAATGAACCGGTTTTAAATTATGCACCCGGGAGCAATGAGAAAGACCTTCTGAAAACAACATTAGTCGAATTAAAAAAACAAGAAGCTGATATACCTATGTATATCGGTAATAAAGAAGTAAGAACGGGAAAGAAAATTGCCATTCGTCCTCCGCACGAAAAAGATCATGTGCTTGGCTATTTTCATGAGGGCGGTGAAAAGCATGTACAACAGGCTATTGATGCCGCTCTTGCTGCTAAAGAAGCATGGGCAAATACCAGTTGGGAGAACAGGGCGAATATATTTTTAAAAGCAGCCGATCTTATAGCAACCAAATACCGTTCATACATGAATGGTACAACAATGCTGGGACAAAGCAAAAACGCTTACCAGGCAGAGATAGATTCCGCATGTGAAATTGTTGATTTCTTGAAATTTAATGTTCACTTTTTAAGTGAGATATACAAGCAGCAGCCCATCAGTTCTTCGGGTATACATAACCGTTTGGAATGGCGTGCGCTGGAAGGATTTATATTGGCAGTAACACCCTTTAACTTCACCGCTATCGGTGGTAATCTTCCTACTTCTGCTGCAATGTGTGGTAATGTGGTAGTATGGAAACCGGCTTATACACAGGTATATTCTGCACAAATGTTTATGCGCATTTTAAAAGAGGCAGGCTTGCCGGATGGTGTTATCAATCTTATTTATGTAGATGGCCCTGTACTGGGAAAAGTCTGTTTTACCCACCGCGATTTTGCAGGCGTACATTTTACCGGCTCAACCGCGGTATTCAACAACATGTGGAAAACGATTGGAGAAAATATACCGAACTACAGAACCTACCCCCGCATAGTTGGCGAAACAGGCGGAAAAGACTTTGTAATTGCACATAAAAGCGCAAATCCTGATGTGGTGGCAACAGCATTATTACGTGGCGCTTTTGAATTCCAGGGACAGAAATGCTCTGCAGCCTCACGGGCATATATACCTGATAACATTGCGGACGAAGTAAAGAAGAAGCTCATTGCAGGTATAAAAAGCTTTAAAATGGGCTCTGTAGAAGATTTCAGCAATTTCATTAATGCTGTTATCGACGAAAAGGCGTTCACGAAGATCAAAGCATATATTGATAATGCTAAAAAAGATAAAAAAGCTGAAATTATTGCCGGAGGAAAATGCGACAGCAGCAAGGGTTATTTTATTCAACCTACGGTTATTGAAGCAAAAGACCCTCACTATGTGACCATGTGTGAAGAAATTTTTGGACCGGTACTGACCTTATATGTATACAGGGCAAATAAATTTGAAGAAACCCTGGAACTTGTAAACACCACTTCAAACTATGCGCTGACAGGATCAATTATCGCTACCGACAGGGCAGCAGTAGAACTTGCCACCAATGCTTTACGCAACGCGGCAGGCAATTTTTATATTAATGATAAACCAACCGGTGCTGTTGTTGGTCAGCAACCATTTGGCGGGGCAAGGGCAAGCGGAACCAATGATAAAGCAGGCAGTATGCTGAATCTTTACAGGTGGTTAAGCGCAAGAACGATTAAGGAAACGTTTAATCCTCCAACAGACTACCGGTATCCGTTTGTGCAGGAAAAATAATATTTGCGTTATCGTTCTTTGCGATATTTTTATTTATAAATATAAACAGTTTGAGAACCATACTCACTAAAGAGCAACTTGATATAACCATTAAAAGACTGGCAAACCAGGTGCTGGAAAATATCGTAAACGCGGAAGACATTGTATTGATCGGCATACAACCGCGGGGTATTTTTTTAAGTGATAGAATTATGGATGATATCAAAAAAGAATTTCCTGCAGAAGCTGAAAAAATAAAATACGGCAAGCTTGATATCACCTTTTATCGCGATGATGTAAGAGATGAACTGCATACAGCAAACCAAACAGATATTGCTTTCTCAATAGAAAACAAAACGGTTATCCTGGTTGATGATGTACTGTATAAAGGAAGAACAGTAAGAGCAGCTTTGGATGCACTGCTTACTTTTGGCAGACCCGATAAAGTAGAATTATGTGTATTAATTGACCGTCGCTTTCGTCGCGAATTACCTATACAACCGGATTATTGCGGAAAAGCTATTGACTCTATTAATTCTCAGAAGGTAAAAGTGGAATGGGATAAAGAAGAAGTAATATTATACTAACGCTTCGACCATTGGCTCAAAATGATATTACCGTAAACTGCTTCTCCGGCAGTTCCATTTAAATAAAACGAATTTAGCCTCTGTTTTTTCATTATATTCGCATACAAGCAAAATCATCAGCATTATTACTTACAATTATAGCGATATTAATAAACAGCAGGCAAGTGCTGTACATGATCCTTATTCAATCTTCCGCTACAAACAATTTGCAAAACACATTATTGGAAACAACTTAACTATTCTGGATATAGGATGTGCAAGCGGAAAAGGAGGAAAAGTTTTAAAAGAATGCAATCCCACTAATAAGATCATCGGTATTGATGTTGTAGCGGAACGAATAGATTCAGTGGATCCCAACATCTATGATACTCTTATCTGTGGATCGGCAACAAAAATTCCATTGCAGGATAATTCGGTTGACGTAGTAGTTGCAGGTGAATTTATTGAACATATTCTACCTTCAGATTTTGATATTATATTGTCTGAAGTACAAAGGGTTTTAAACCCAGATGGCTTTTTTTTAATTACTACACCAAACCCTAACGCTTATCTCGTAAAAATGGGTAGAGACCAGGTTTTAAAAGATCCCGCCCATGTGAATATTCTTTCTATAAAACAATTAAAAAAAATATTATCTGATCATAGTTTTAATTGTATCAAAATAGTGGGGTCGGGAATGGCTACCAGGCTTTTCGGAGAGATGTTTCCGCTTTTTGGCGTTTACGGGAGTTATCTTGTAGTAGCAAAAACATAAAAATCCCCGGGATAACATCACTTGCTCATTGGATATCCCCTGTCAATCCAATCTGCCTTTAAATTTTGCGGTAAATCCAGCAGCTTAAAATTGGTAAATCCCATTGCGCTCAGTAAAGTATATGCCGGGCGTATATTAGGGCAGTTCTTATACGGACAGCAGCCGCAGTAAACAATAATCTCCTTATATTTTTTTTCTTTAGCAAGCAGCTTCTTCAGGCTTTCAGCATTTGCTTCTTCACGTGCCGGGCCTATATTTACAGCCCCTTTAATTAATCCCGAAGGGCCTACATTAATAATGAGTGGTTTTTGAGGAGCATCGCTCTTTATTACCGCAACAAGACTTGCAGGAACAATCATCTGCTCTGGTTTCCACGGTAGCGGGCTGATCTGTGCTTCTACCTGCATACAGAACATCGTAAAAAAAATGAAAATCAAATTGCGGGCGTTCATAAGGCTTATATTTACTGCAAAAATAGATATTCCCCGGTGTTATATCAAACATGAGGAAAGAAACAAACTTTCACACCCAGGTTTCAAGAAAAATTTCGGTATAATCTCATTAGCAAAGAAAAGAAGTAATTATAAAAAGAAAGTAACCGCTGAATAAGCGGTTTTTTATATATCAGGCATATGGGGTCAAAAAAAGAAAACGAATTTAAGTTGATTGCAGACTTAGCAGATCATTATCGAAAACTATCAAACGAACAACTGTTGAAGATTAATCAGGAGTACAGCCCAAATTGGGATATTAAATATAGAAAAACCTTAAATACAGTTTTAAAAGAAAGACAGTTAAAAATTTCAAACTGAGATACTACCAGTATTTACGTAAACAAGTATTTTACTAATTTTCCTGCCCTGTAAAACATGCAGGTCATTTACAGCTTTCACTCATTCTGTTTATTACATTTGGTAAAAATTTGCTGATGGCCATAAATAGAGATTATATTATTCCTGCCCAAACCCGCATAGGCCATGTGCATTTAAAAGTATCAGACATTGAACGTTCACTGGAGTTTTATTGTGGTTTGCTGGGTTTTGAAGTTACAACCCTGTATGGAACACAAGCGGCTTTTATTTCTGCCGGAGGATACCATCATCATATCGGTTTGAATACATGGCACAGCAAAGGCTTGCCACCGGCACCTGAAAACAGTATTGGACTATATCATACCGCCATCTTATACCCTACCCGCAAAGATTTAGCTTTTATATATAACAGGCTAAAGGAAGCCAGGTATCCATTAACGGGCGCAAGTGACCACGGTGTTTCAGAAGCGCTGTACTTTGACGACCCCGATGGTAATGGAGTGGAATTGTATTGGGATAAGCCAAAAGAAAAATGGCCCCGCAATGAAGACGGTTCACTGATCATGTATACCCGTCCGCTGGATATACATGACCTTTTAAACGAACTGGCACAATAAATGAATTAATCGTACATTTTATGAATAGCATAAAAATCTTATTTGCCATTGGACTATTGTTTTTCAGCAACAGCATTTTCGCTCAGCAATCAACCAATACCCTGCACAAACTTAAAACCCTGATCGTCTTCTTTGACGGCCTCCGCCCGGATTATATTACACCCGGGCAAATGCCTAATTTATATGCCTTTAAACAAACAGCCGCTTATGGCAAAAAACATCATAGTGTATTCCCCACCGTTACCAGGGTAAATGCATCATCATACGCCACAGGCAGTTATCCAAAATCACATGGTATATTAGGTAATGCTGTTTATTTTCCTTCCGTAAATAAAACACAATCTTTAAATACCGGAAGTGTTACCGATATGAAGAAGGCGATGGATGCAGAACATGGGCAACTACTTACCGCAGTATCTGTTGGAGAGTTGTTGGCAAAGGCTGGTGAAAAAATGATGGTATTCAGTTCCGGCTCTACCGGTCAGGCATTTCTACAAAACCATACCATTAGTGGCGGAGCCATTATTAATACGGATACTATTTTACCTGCTGCAATGCAACAAGCTGTTTGGAATGCCATCGGCAAAGCGCCTGCTGATATGCCTGATAACAGAGCCAGGCATGCATGGGTTACCGATGCTTTATTCCATTTTGGATTTGCAGATAACGGACCGTTAGTAAGCGCAATTTGGTATTCGGATCCCGACGGAGCAGCACATGAACATGGTATAGGCTCTCCCGAAGCGGTTGAATCCATTAAAGTAGTTGATGAACAGTTTGGAAGAATTATTAATTATTTAACAGAACACGATCTTTTGTCGATATATAATATTATCATTTCAGCAGATCATGGCTTTGTTACATATACCGGCAAGGAAAGCTTAACCGATTTTCTTATTCAGCAAAAATTCAAAAAAGATAAATCCTCAGATGATATAATAGTAGCGGAAGGTGCTATCTATGTAAAGGATCATAACCCGAAAACAATAGAAGCAGTTGTTAAAAGTCTTCAACAACAGGAATGGGTAGGTGCAATTTTTACCAAAGGGAAAAAAAACGGAGATATGAAGGGGACTGTTCCCGGCACTTTATCATTTGAAGCTGTGCACTGGAACCATCCAACAAGATCAGGAGATATACTTGTTGACAAAAACTGGAATGATAATAAAAACGATAAAGGATATACCGGAACAGGCTTTTCAAAAGGAGTTGCGGGACATGGTAGCATTAGCCCTTATGAAGTACATATAGCGTTGATAGTATCCGGCCCGTCATTTAAAAAAAATCATGAAAGTAATATTCCTACTTCCAATGTTGATATAGTACCAACTTTACTGTTTATACACAATATTAATGGGTACGAAAAAATGGATGGACGTGTTATGGAAGAATTACTTTCAGGCATTCGTAAGCTACCCAAACCCATAACAGATGTTATAACTACTGAAACTAAAATCAATAATCTCCATTACAAATTATCGCTTCACAGCACTAAGGTTGGCAAGAATGTATATGTGGATTACGCCAAAGTGGAAAGGTATTGATTTGAAAATGAGATGAGCCATACAGGCAATCTCATACAATGGTATAAAAGCATTGAGATTTGCATTAGTGCTAGCAGTGAAATGCAAACGGCGCCCGTCATTTCGATCCCGCCGCAATGTGTGTTTTATTCTATTTTCCCGAGGGCGGGATCGAAATGACGATGCCTGCAAACGGTTTCTTTTAAAAGCGAAATCCCTGCGGGATGCCCCTCTCTTTGCGCATTGCGCAAAAAATTCTTATTTTCGCCTTCGTGAAAAAGCTTACCGCTATATTTTTACTGGGTATATACCTGATGGCATTCAGCGAATGTCACCAGTTTCTGAAAATACCATTTCTCATAAAACATTTTCAGAAACACCAGCAGGCTGATCCGGCTATGAATTTCAGCAGGTTCATTAAAATTCACTACTTCTCTGCAGCGGTTATTACAGATGATTTTCAGCAGGATGAAAAATTGCCTTTCAGAGGTATGGAATGTAATACCACCAACGCTACACATTATATATATTCTCCTGCTTCTATTTATATTAATCCCCCGCAGCAATTATTGAAAAAATTTTACAGTTACAACGACACGCATAAGATACAACACTCACTTTTCGATATTTTTCAGCCTCCCAGGCAAGATTGCTGAGATACATTCTTATCTCACTTCTTTACAATACTTATTACTTCTCAAAACAAATTATTATTTCAACTTCCATTAAGGAGGTTTTTGTAATGTATCCTTTTGATCAATCTTTCAAAAGGAAGACACACAACAAATAATTATATAATGCTTAATTCCATTATTCGCTTTTCCATAAGGAATAAGCTGATCATTGGTTTATTTACTATCGCGCTGATCATCGCCGGAGTAATAAACCTTGCCAGGCTTCCTGTAGATGCATTACCGGATATTACCAGCAACCAGGTACAGATCATAACGGTATCGCCTACCCTCGCGGCTCCTGAAGTGGAGCGGCTCATCACTTTCCCGCTGGAACAGGCAAATGCCAATATCCCGGGCTTGAAAGAAATAAGATCAATTTCACGTTTTGGTTTATCAGTTATTACCATAGTATTTGATGATGATATTGATGTATACTGGGCAAGACAACAGGTATCTGAAAGATTAAATCTTGCAAAAGAGCAGATACCGGCAAGCGCCGGAAATCCTGAGCTGGCGCCGGTTACAACGGGCATTGGTGAAGTATATCAATATGTGCTGCGCCCTAAGAAGGGATTTGAAGAAAAATACAACCTCACTGAGTTACGATCAATCCAGGATTGGATTGTAAGACGGCAATTATTGGGCACACCCGGCGTGGCGGATGTAAGCAGCTTTGGCGGTTTCTTAAAACAATATGAAGTAGCGGTGCAGACAGACAGGCTGAAAAGTATGAATATTACCATTGCGGATATTTTTGCTGCTATTGAAAAAAACAACCAGAACTCCGGCGGCGCATATATTGAAAAAGGCCCCAACGCTTTGTTTATCCGCACAGAAGGCATGGTAAAAACAATAGAAGAACTCGGGAATGTATTCGTTAAACATACAGGAGCAGGCGTGCCGCTCTTTTTAAAAGATGTAGCGGATGTTCGCATTGGTCATGCAATAAGATATGGTGCTATCACCTATAAAAACGAAGGCGAAGTAGCAGGTGCTGTTGTATTAATGCTGAAAGGTGCTAACGCCACTGAAGTAATCAAAAATATAAAAAGCAGGATAGCGCAGATCAAAACAACATTACCGGAAGGTGTGATACTGGAGGTATTTTACGATCGCACTAAAATGGTAGACAGCGCTATACATACAGTAAGCAACAACTTAATGGAAGGCGCGCTGATCGTGATCCTTATTCTCGTATTGTTTCTCGGTAATATGCGTGCAGGATTGATAGTGGCTTCAGTAATCCCGCTTGCTATGCTTTTTGCCATTATCATGATGAATCTTTTTGGTGTTTCCGGTAACCTGATGAGCCTTGGTGCATTAGATTTTGGGCTGATTGTTGATGGCGCGGTAATTATAGTAGAGGCCGTATTGCACAGGCTGTTTCATGGCAAAGGATTGGCTTCGCTGGACCGGTTAACGCAGCAACAGTTAGATCATGAAGTGGAAAATGCTTCTTCAAGAATGATGACATCAGCGGCCTTTGGCCAAATCATCATTCTTATTGTATACCTGCCTATTTTAACGCTCACAGGTATTGAAGGAAAAATGTTCAAACCCATGGCGCAAACTGTTTCCTTCGCGCTAATTGGCGCATTCCTGCTTTCACTCACGTATGTACCCATGATGACAGCGCTATGCCTGAATAAAAAGATCAGCCATAAAAAAACATGGTCTGATAAAATGATGGCACACATTGAAAAAGTATATACGCCTGTACTGAATGGCGCGCTCAAATTTCCAAAAATGATCGTAGCAGCAGCACTATTGCTTTTCGTTGTTGCATTACTGTTAGTATCACGATTAGGCGGTGAATTTATCCCTGAGCTGAATGAGGGCGATTTTGCCGTTGATGCAAGATTAATGGCAGGAAGCTCATTAACGGAAACCATTAATACTACACAGAAAGGTGTTGACATATTGCAGAAACGTTTTCCGGAAGTGGAAAAAATTGTTACCCGTATCGGCGCAAGTGAAATTCCTACAGACCCTATGCCGATTGAAGTAACCGATATCATGATATCGCTTAAGCCTCAGAAAGAATGGACATCAGCAAAAACATTTGATGAACTGGCCGATAAAATGAGCGCGGCGTTGCAGGAAGTACCTGGTATGACAAGCGGCTTCCAGTTTCCGGTGCAGATGCGTTTCAATGAATTGATATCAGGCGCCAAGCAGGATATAGTATGCAAAATTTTTGGCGAAAATCTTGACAGTCTTGCTGCTTATGCCGGCAAACTGGGCGAGCTAACCAGGAAGATCAATGGCACCAGGGATATTTATGTGGAAGCCATAACAGGCTTACCACAAATTGTTGTGCGATACAAGCAGGATGCGATGGCACATTACCAGCTTACAGTTGCCGAAATCAATCAATTGATCCGAACCGCGTTTGCAGGAGAAAGCGCAGGATTGGTATATGAAGAAGAACGGCGGTATGATATCGCTGTTCGCCTGCAGAACAATGCACGAAAAGATATAAAAGACATCCGTGAGTTGTTGATACCAACACCTATGGGTACACAGGTGCCGCTATACCAGGTGGCAGATATCAATATTGAAGAAGGTCCCAACCAGATACAACGTGAAGATGCAAAGCGGAGAATTATAGTGGGCTTTAATGTAAGAGGCAGGGATGTTGAATCTGTTGTAAACGAGCTGAGTGATAAAGCAGGAAGGGGTTTGGCGTTGCCTTCCGGTTATTATATCAAATACGGTGGCCAGTTTCAAAATCTTGTTGAAGCCAAACAGCGTTTATACATTACCGTTCCCGCAGCACTATTGCTGATATTGATCATGCTGTATTTCGCATTGGGTTCCATCAAACAGGGTCTGCTCATTTTCTCTGCCATTCCATTGTCTGCCATCGGTGGGATTTTCGCATTGTGGATAAGAGGCATGCCTTTCAGCATATCAGCAGGCGTGGGTTTTATCGCGCTTTTTGGCGTTGCAGTATTAAATGGTATCGTATTGATCACAGAATTTAACCGGCTTAAAAAAAGTGGGTTACAGGAAATTAAACACATTATTATGCAGGGAACTCATACAAGATTACGCCCGGTATTAATGACAGCTGGCGTAGCTTCTCTCGGCTTTCTGCCAATGGCAGTCAGCCAGAGCGCAGGGGCAGAAGTGCAACGTCCATTGGCAACCGTAGTTATCGGGGGATTAATAACTGCCACTATGCTTACTCTCTTAGTATTGCCGGTATTATATATGTGGTTTGAAAAAATAAAAAGCAAACCGAATATTATAACAGCAGCACCTGTATTTATTGGCTTATTAATATGCTGCAGTACAGCAACTGCGCAACAACATCAAACATTAGACGAAGTATTAAAACGCGCAGAAGAAAATAACCTCAGCCTGCAATCAGCAACCCGGCTGGCCGATTACTGGAAACAACTGCAAACAGGCGTATTTGACCCTCCCAAAACACAGGTTGGTGCTGAATATGGCGCTATCAACAGCATGCAGAATGATACCAGGTTATTTGCAGGACAGGCTTTTGCTTTACCTGTTGTTTACCGGAGTCATCGTAATCTTTATAATGCACAGGAGCAATTGCAAAGGAAATATGCAGATTGGAAAAAAGCAGAGATTGAAAAAGAAGTACGGACGGTTTTCTTTCAGTTAGCAGATATAATGGAGCGGAAAAAATTATTACAGGAGTTAGATACTGTATATAGTCGCTTTGCACAAGCTGCAACATTACGGCTCAATACAGGAGAAAGTAATGTATTGGAAAAAACTACTGCTGATGCACAACTGCAGCAATTACAATTGCAGATGCAATACACTGCATCGGATATTAAGATTTTGCAGCAACGCTTACAGGTTTTATTAAATACGGAAGATTGGATCCAGCCGCAATACGATTCTCCTAAAATGAGCCTGGTTTCGCTGCCAGACACCGGCACGGTATCATCGCATCCGCAGGTTGCATTTAATTTACTGGAAGAAAAGGTAGCTGCAGCCAGTATTGCCGTGGAAAACGCTAAACTCAGTCCTGAATTTTCTGTGGCTTACAACAATCAATCCATTATCGGCTATCAAAGTCCGGATGGTGTTTCGCAAAAATATTATGATGCAGGCCACAGGTTTCATTTTGTAAATATCACTGTAGATGTTCCTTTGTTTAACAGGGCAGCCAAAGCAAGGATAAAAGCAGTAAAAGTAAATGAAGATGTAGCAAAAATAAACACAAAGGTTACTGAACAGAATATCAGGTATTCAATTAATCAATTATTAGAAGAATACAATAAACAACAGAACAGTCTTCATTATTATGAGAAAGCCGGTTTAAAACAAGCCGGGCAAATCATTATATCTGCTAACCTGAGTTTTAAAAACGGTGAGATCAGTTACCTGGAATGGACAATGCTGATGAACAATGCCGTAAATATCAGGCTTGGTTATATTGAAGCCATTAAACAATATAACCTGACACTCATTGAGTTGAATTACTTAACAGCTAAATAAATACCATGCGTACATCACTATATATTTTCCTGACATTATTTTTTCTTTCCTGTTCAGAGCATGAACCGGAAAAAACAGCAGAACACCATGAGGAAGCTGAGGATATAATTACGCTTACAGAAGCACAAATAAAAAATGCGAACATTGAAACAGAGACTATCAAAACGCATGTTATGAGCAGAGAATTAAAGGTAAACGGGCTGGTAGATGTACCGCCGCAGAATATTGTTTCTGTTAGTTTTCCTTTGGGCGGATATTTAAAAAGTACCAACCTCCTGCCAGGCATGCATATCAATAAAGGCGAGATCATTGCTACCATGCAGGACCAGTCGCTCATTCAATTGCAGCAGGATTATCTTGTGGCAAAAGCAAAGTTGCAATATCTTGAAAAAGATTTTGAGCGTCAAAAGATGTTGAATGAAAATAAAGTGAATGCTGATAAAATATTTCAGCAGGCACAGGCAGATTTTGCAGCACAAAAAGTGCAGGCAAGAGGTTATGAAGAAAAATTAAGACTGGTAGGCATCAATCCTGATAAGCTTTCAGACCAGACGCTATCACGCAACGTTCACATCTATTCTCCTATAGATGGTTTTGTTTCAAAGGTGAATGTAAACATCGGCAAATATGTAAACCCATCAGATGTATTATTTGAATTGATAAACCCTGACGATATACACGCTGCGCTAACGGTATTTGAGAAAGACATCAGCAAAATAAAACCAAAGCAAAAAGTGATGGTAACATTTGTGGATGATCCGTCAACACAATACGAATGTGAAGTTATACTCGTGACAAGAAATGTAGACAATGACAGAAGCGCTTTGGTACATTGCCATTTTGAAAAAAAACCAAAACAATTATTGCCCGGCATGTTTTTAAATGCCGTTGTTAATCTTGAAGACATTAAAACCACTGCCGTACCCGAAAATGCAGTGGTTAGATATAATAAACAAAGTTTTATTATTATGGAAACCGGCGATACAACATACCGGCTTATACCTGTTGAAACAGGCAATACTTCTTCCGGGCTGGTTGAACTGGTTGACAAAAGCAATGACTTGCAGGGCAAGAAGATCATTACCCAAAATGCTTACGCCGTATTGTCAAAACTAAAGAATGCACAAGGCGGCGACGATCATTGATAAGTACTCAAACTGTGGCTATATATACACAACGTGCATAAATTTACCGCTGCAATTTAAATCCTGCACCTGATCATGCCTGTTATAATACAGGCATGAATTTTTATATACTATCAATATCTCCACAAAACGGTTTGATAGTATGAAACAAAACCACACCATATATATCGCTGTGCTTTTTTTATTATTCATCAAAACAGGTATAGCGCAAACAGATACGCTTCCCCCACCCTATGCTACAAAATCTACCATGAATTTCAGTAATGTTTTAGGATGGAAAGAAGGGGAAACCCCTGTGGCGCCGGAAGGTTTCATCGTAACGAAATATGCAGATGATTTTCAAAATCCACGCTGGATGTATGTACTTCCTAATGGAGATGTGTTGGTGGCTGAAGCTAATACACCGCATGGATTTTTTGAAAAGGTCGGAGCAGCTATTATCGGCGCCAATAAATCTAATGATATGCGCAAAAGCGCCAACCGCATCACCTTACTGCGTGATACGGATAAAGATGGCAAACCGGATATACGCACAATATTTTTAGAGGGTCTGAACCTGCCGCTAGGTATGCTGCTGTTGAAAAATAAATTCTACGTGGCTAATACTGATGCAGTATGGATGTTTCCTTATAAAAAAGGGCAAACAACAATTACCGGGGAAGGTAAAAAGATCATTGATCTGCCTGCAGGTAAACACAACCGGCACTGGACAAGAAATATTATAGCCAACAAAAAAGGAACGAAAATTTATATTGCCATAGGCTCAGGAAGTAATGTAGCCGAAAACGGATTGGCAGAAGAAAGAGACAGGGCAAGAATCTGGGAAATCAATCCTGATGGCAGTGATTTAAAAATATACGCCAGTGGTTTAAGAAACCCTGTTGGCATGGACTGGGCGCCGGGTACCAACGCATTATGGACTTCGGTAAACGAGCGTGATGAACTGGGTGATGAGCTTGTGCCTGATTACCTCACTTCCGTGCAGCGTGATGGGTTTTACGGATGGCCTTATAGTTATTATGGGCAGCATTTTGATCCGAGAATAAAAAAGGAAGAGCAGGATACGGCACTCGTCAATACAGCCATCATACCAGATATATCGCTGGGATCGCATACTGCCTCATTAGGTTTAGTATTTTATACAGGCAAAAGCTTTCCGGCTAAATACCGGGGTGGTGCATTTGTGGCGCAACACGGCTCGTGGAATAAGTCAAAACTGACCGGGTATAAAGTAGTGTTTGTTCCATTTAAAAACGGCATACCTGCAGGTAAACCGGAAGATTTTCTCACAGGTTTTATTGTTGATCCGGAAAAAGATGAAGTAAGGGGAAGACCTGTGGGGTTAACCGTTTTATACGACGGCTCAATGCTGCTTACGGATGATACTATGGATACTATATGGCGGATTAGTGCGGATAAATAGCTTAATTTAGTTCAAACAAATTTGCGGCGATGGTTAGTATTGATAACTTCCGGAAAATATGCATGACATTTCCTGCAGTAACAGAGCAACCTCATTTTGAAAAAACTTCATTCAGGGTAAACAAAAAAATATTCGCCACATTAGCAGAAGAACAAAAAACCGCAGTTATAAAACTATCAGAAAAGGAACAATCGGTTTTTTGTGCTTTTGATCCGGCGGTACTATATCCTGTGCCTAACAAATGGGGCAAACAGGGATGGACGATGATCAACCTTAAGGCTGTAAAAACAGCCATGTTGAAAGATGCGCTCACCATTTCTTACAACGAGGTATCTTCAACAAAAAAATAATTACATTGCAGGATATCTTTTATTGAAACATTTATTAATGATCAGGCACTCTGTTATCTTCAAGCTCAAACATCACAAAGGGTCTCAGGAAGAAGCCTTATTCCTGGAAAAAGCAAATGCACTATCATCAATACCGGGCATACAAAATTTTGAATGCCTGAAGCAGGTAAGTCCTAAAAATAAATTTGATTTCGGTATATCAATGGAGTTTGAAAATGAAACCCTGTACCAGCAATACAACAATCATCCTGACCATGTTTACTTTGTTCAACAGTATTGGTTAAAAGAGGTGGAGGATTTTCTGGAGATAGACTATGTTCCTTATACCTGAATGCTCACATTTCACCTTTAGCCTGCCACGCCAGCCTGTAATACTTAAACGGCACAAACAACATTCCAAAACATTCACCATCATTTTTATTGAGATGCTTATGATGCATTTTATGCGCCCTGCGTATGGCAAGCAGGTAAGGATTTTTTGTATTTCTGAACCATTTGAACCGCTGGTGAATAAACACATCGTGCACTAAAAAATATGCAGCTCCGTAAAGCGTTATACCTGTTGCAATCCATAGTAAGGATGGCAGATGTAATAATCCGCCTGTAATAAATAACAACATTGCAGGAATAGCAAAAATCAGAAAGAAAAAATCATTTTTCTCAAAGAAACCGGCTTCATCTTTTTGGTGATGATCTTTATGCAGCTTCCATAATATACCATGCATAATATACTTGTGCGTAAACCACGCTACACATTCCATAAAAACAAAAGCAGCTATTGCAAGTAATATATTCACCTGGATACATTTTATTACAACAAATTCAACTGGTGCCTGATCATGCAGTTAAACAGTAAACCCATTTTCTTTACATTATTCACCCGTATGCGTTTAGAAAATATTTCAACAGGTGGCAGGTTTTGTATTTTTTTGAAAAGCGCAAGGTAATAATGATATGCAAGATATACACCGCGTCCCGAGCTGGCTGGCAATTGCTTTATTCCCTGCAGGGCTTCAGCTAATTCCTTTTCTATTTCATGCTCTATCTGCCATTTGTCTTCTTTAGAAAAATTAGCCAGGTCAACACCAGGAAAGTACAGCCTGCCCAGTTGTTCATTATCTGCTTTTATATCCCGTAAAAAATTGATTTTCTGAAATGCAGAGCCCAGCTTCATAGCTGGCGGGGTTAAGGCATTATACAAGTGTTCATCTCCTTCACAAAAAACTTTAAGGCACATTAGCCCAACAGCCTCCGCGGAACCATAGATATATTTTTCGTATAATGTTCTTGTATAAAAATGTTGCTGCAGATCCATTTCCATACTATCGAGAAAAGTATTGATCAATTCCCTGTTGATAGCGTATGTATTTACCGCATGCTGAAAACTATTTAAAATAGGGTTAAGACTGATACCGGAGTCAATGGCTTCGTATGTTTCTGCGCTGAACTTTTTTAAAAGATCGGTCTTATCGTAATTGTGAAACGAATCCACAATCTCATCTGCAAAACGCACAAAGCCGTAAATAGCGTATATGGGTTGCCTGAACCTTTTTGCCAGGAGTTTAATGCCCAATGAGAAAGAAGTACTGTACTCTCGGGTGGTGATCTTACTGCACCGGGCTGATACATGATCAAATAATTCTTTCATAAGTTATGAGGTTTTTGACAGGATATAATCTGCAACCACCTGCCCCGATATAATAGCCGGTGGCACGCCTGGCCCGGGAACAGTTAATTGCCCTGCAAAAAAAAGATTTTTTATTTTTTTACTCCGGATAGACGGTTTCATAAAAGCAGTTTGCCGTAAAGTATTTGCAAGCCCATAAGCGTTTCCCTGGTACGCGTTATAGTCTGCTGCAAAATCTTCGCCGTTATAGCTTTTCTTAAAAATAATGTTTTTTGAGAAAGCCTCACCGCAAAACTTCTCTACATGGCTGATCACAAAATCAAAATAATTTTCTTCAATAGACGGGGAAGATGACAAACCCGTTGCCACAGGAATAAGTATAAACAGGTTTTCCATCCCTGCCGGAGCCACGGTTTCGTCTGTTTTTGAGGGACAGCAAACGTAAAACAAAGGATTTTCCGGCCATTGTTTCGTTTCATAAATAGCCTTTGCATGCTGCCTGAAATCCTGCTGAAAAAAAAGATTATGATGCAACAGCCGGGGCAGTTTTTTATTCACGCCTATATAAAAAATCAGACAGGAAGGCGCGAACGTTTTTTTCTGCCAGTAATCTTCACTGTAACTTCTTTCTGCTTTTTTCAGGAGTTTGGCTTCTATATGATGATAGTCGGCTGCTCCAATGATATAATCCGTTTCATAAAATTTTTCACCGGTAATAATGCCTATCGCTTTTCCGTTTACTGTTTTTATGCCGGTTACACGGCTATTCAATTTTATCTCTACCCCTTTTTCAACAGCAAGAGCAGCCATTGCTTCAACCAGTTTATGAAAACCGCCTTGCGGATACCATGTGCCCAGGCTGATATCTGCATAGTTCATCATACTATACAAGGCAGGAGTTTTTGACGGCATTGCACCGAGAAACAATACCGGGAACTCCAGTATCTGCAGTATATGCGGATGTTTAAAATATTGCCTGATGTGAGCAGAAAAAGCACTGAGCATATCAAGGTGGAACAGCGCTTTTAACATCCGCCAGTCAGTATATTCTTTTACACTTACAGATGGCTTGTAAACAAACTCATTAATACCGGTTTCATATTTGTACTTTGCTTCCGCTAAAAATTTATCGAGTTTAGCGGCGCTGCCTTTTTCTACGCTTTCAAAAATTTGCTTGAGTAAATGCAGTGATGCAGGAATCCGGATCGCCTCATTATTTTCTACAATCACCTGGTAAGATGGATCGAGCCGGGATAAATGAAAATAGTCTGCGGTTGTTTTTTTAAAGCGGTTGAAATATTTTTCAATCACATCCGGCATCCAGTACCAGCTTGGTCCCATATCAAATGTAAATCCCTGCTCCTGCAATATTCTTGCTCTCCCGCCGGTTTGATCATTCTTTTCAAAAATAGTTACAGCAAAACCCTTTTCAGCAAGGCAGGTGGCGGCACTAAGTCCTGCAAAACCTGCTCCTATTACGGCAATTTTTTTTTGATCTTTCACCTGATTCAGTGGATAAGGGCGGTAAGTTAAACAAACTTCAATTATATCTGAACGGGTATAATATAAAATAAAAATCCCCGGCAGGTTGCCGGGGATTTCAAATAATCTAACAGAAAAGAAATTATTTCTTGGCGTATTTCTTATTGAACTTATCAATACGACCTGCTGTATCAACCAACATCTTCTGACCGGTAAAGAACGGATGAGAAGTGCTTGAAATTTCCAGTTTGATCAGCGGATACTCATTTCCGTCTTCCCACTTGATCGTTTCTTTAGAATGCGCTGTAGAACGGGTTAAAAAGGTAGTACCGTTACTCATGTCTTTGAAAACTACAAACTTGTAGCTTTGCGGATGGATACCTTGCTTCATGATTATCAATGTTTTAAGGTCGCACGGATTTTGCCGTGCTGTTAAAAAGAGGTGCAAAGGTAATGGGTGTTTCTTTAAAATGCAAATTATGTTTAAAGGGCTCATAGCTCACTGCCGATAGCTCACTTTCCCTTCTTCCCTGCCCGTAAATTCAGCATTTCCACAAAAACAGAAAACGCCATAGCAAAGTATATGTAGCCTTTGGGAATATGCTGCTCCAAACCTTCCGCAATTAATGAAACGCCTATCAGCAAAAGGAAAGATAGCGCCAGCATTTTTACCGTGGGATGCGTATTTACAAACGTACTTATCGCTTCAGAAGAAGCCAGCATAATAAACACAGCAATAACCACCGCTGCTATCATGATCTCTATATGATCTGCCATACCAACAGCCGTAATTACTGAATCAAGAGAAAACACAACATCCAGCAATAATATTTCAATAATAACCCGGCCAAATGTTGTTGACCTGCGGGCTTTAATTTCTTCTTCTTCGTTTCCTTCCAGCTTTTCATGAATTTCAGTAGTGCTTTTATAAATCAGGAACAAACCACCTACAATTAAAATAATATCACGCCCGGATATGGCTAACTTCTCATGCCATTCGCCTTCATGTATACCAATCCACTCGCCTATATTAAACAGCGGTGCAACCAGCGTCATAATCCAACTTATGGAAAGCAACAGTAATATGCGCGTAATCATTGCAAGCCCCAGTCCCCAACGCCTGGCACTTTTTTGCTTATCCTTCGGCAACTTGCCGGAAAGAATAGAAATAAAAACAATATTATCTATCCCTAAAACAATTTCTAAAACCGTAAGTGTTAAAAGAGATATCCACGCTTCCGGGTTGGTTATCCATTCCATATATTATAAGTATGTATATTTTCTACAACAGCTAATAGTGTTAAGTTAATCGTGAAAAGTAAGGTAATAAACGAGCGCATCTACCTCTTACCATTAATTTCCCATGTATATATGTCATATCAACAACAGTAATTTTTGTCAGGAAAAGGTATGTTACACATTAATATCCTCCGGCAGTGCCATCTGCTTAAGCTGAAACAAAAACTCTTCCAATCCTGCTTTTTTCCGTTCATCCATCACATAATTAATGTTGTATTTATAATACTGGTGCAGGTCAAAAAGATTGAAAGCACTATCCCGAACGATCTGCTCAATATTTTCGAGCCCCAGCGCATTAGCAGCATTAAAAGCGGCAACAAAACCAGGCGGCAGTGCTTTATTGGCAATCCATGCGGCAAAAACAAAACCTAAACCGGTATAATCCTTCCATGCTTCGCCCAAATCATATATATACGTTGATTGCCTGCGTTGCTCAAAAGCCCGGTCGCCAATCACCAATCCTGCGGTAGTACCTGTAATACGATGGCGGTACTCCTCTCCTTTTGCATCTTCAAATTCCGGTTCGATATCCCAGTACCGCTTCAGCAAAATTTTAGCGAGCATAACCGATGTGCGGGATTGATAATCCAGCAATACTTTTTGTATCCTGTTTACAGGCACTTCACTAAAAAGGCAAACGGTAGCCACCGGACCATCGCAGCCTATACAATAATCAGATACGATATGATGCTCTTTAAGATGCGGAATTATAGCTACAGGCACAATTCCCGCGTCCACCTCATCCGTTACCAGCATTTGCGCAAGCTTAGCCGGAAAAGTTTCTATTATCTCTATATCATTTATAACAGGCGAATGTTGTATTCCGTACAACAAAGGCTTTACATTAAGGTAATTGATTACACCAAGGCGTATTTTTCTTTGCATTATCTCTACTGTTTACACAGGCAATCGTGTGTTACGCACACTCCTCCACTAAATTCAACTTTTTCGTGTAGGTTTGCCCGCAAAAGTAGGTCAACCGTTTATTATTATTCAATATTTATTGTATGGATTTATCAGCACTTACGGCTATTTCCCCTGTTGATGGAAGATATAGAAACCAGGTTCAGCATTTAGACCAGTATTTTTCAGAATATGCATTAATCCGGTATAGGATTTTAATTGAGATTGAATATTTTATAGCGCTTGCTGATAAAAAGTTCTTTGCGCTGAAAGCCCCGCAGGTTAAATCATTAAAAGCTATTTATACCGGTTTTACTCCCGAAAAAGCCGCAGAAATAAAGGAAATTGAAAAAACCACCAACCACGATGTAAAAGCCGTTGAGTACTACATTAAAAAGCAGCTTGACACACTCCATCTCCCTGCTATAAAAGAATGGGTACATTTCGGATTAACCTCGCAGGATATCAATAACACCTCTATTCCGCTATTATGGAAAGAATCGCTGGAAAACGAATATTACCCGGCTATTGCCAACCTTATACTGCAATTAAAAAAATTGGCAACCGACTGGAAAGACATTCCAATGCTGGCACGTACGCACGGGCAACCGGCTTCGCCTACCCGTTTGGGTAAGGAAATTATGGTATTTGCAGAAAGGCTCGACCAGCAGTTGCAGTTACTGCAAACCATTCCCTATTCCTGCAAATTCGGTGGCGCCACCGGCAACTTTAATGCGCACCATGTTGCCTATCCTAAAACAGACTGGATAGCATTCGCCAATAATTTCTGCAATAATGTGCTCGGCCTGCAGCGTCAGCAATTCACCACACAAATTGAGCATTACGATAACCTCGCCGCTCATTTTGACGGCATTAAAAGAATAAACAATATACTCATCGATTTTTGCCGCGATATATGGACATATGTTTCAATGGAATACTTTAAGCAGAAAGTAAAGAAGGGTGAAGTGGGTTCATCTGCCATGCCGCATAAAGTAAACCCCATTGATTTTGAAAACGCTGAAGGAAATTTTGGTATCGCCAACGCCCTGCTTGAGCATCTTTCAGCCAAATTACCCATCTCAAGATTGCAACGCGACCTCACTGATTCAACTGTTTTAAGAAATATAGGTGTGCCATTTGCACATACAATACTCGCGTTAAAATCCATCGGCAAAGGATTAGGAAAATTATTACTGAACGAAGCTCAATTTAAACAAGATCTCGATGATAACTGGGCAGTAGTAGCTGAAGCTATACAAACTATTTTAAGAAGAGAAAACTATCCCAATCCATACGAGGCACTAAAAGAGCTGACCCGCGGTGCTGAAGGTATCAATCAAAAAACAATGCACAAGTTTATTGATACACTGAAAGTATCAGCGGCCTTAAAGAAAACATTAAAATCTATTACGCCGCATAATTATACAGGGGTTAATAATAAGTATTGATTTTTGGAATCTTTTGAAAACAGGAAACCCTGCAGCTAAATGCTGTTATAGAAACTCATAGGTATATCCCTTGTTTTGCAGGTGCCACTGCTTTCTAACTTACTATGCACCTGCTCACAAGTGATACACATTCCTTACCTTCACCTATATCATATTCAAGAGTCACATGATACATTTCAGGAAGCATACTATTTATACGATTGCATGCTGCGCACTAATTGTAAATGCCTGTAAAAAAAACCAGGAACCGATTGACAATGCACAACCCATCATACAGCAATTCACTATTGAAAAGAAAAATAATGAAGCGCTTGCTACAGATATAACCTTCAATATAAAAGGCGATTCCATCATTGGTACATCCGTCAATGTATTTTCAAAAAAACTGAAAGCAACCTTTACTACTGATGCGGTAAGTATAGTGGTTGCACAGCAGGAGCAGGAAAGCGGATCAACTGAAAACGATTTCTCCGGTGTGGTTACCTATAAGCTGAAATCTGCCAATGGAGTGCAAAAAAATTACTATGCCAAAGTAAACTGGCAACTAGACAGCCTTCCGCATATTTACATCAATACAGAAAATGGAGCAGCTATAACTTCAAAGGAAAATTATGTAAATGCAACTATTGCCATTAATGGAAAAGGGAAGTACGAAAATTATAGTGGCGCTACGCAGATAAAGGGCAGAGGCAATTCTACATGGTCAATGCCCAAAAAGCCTTATCGCATAAAGCTGGCATCAAAAGCTTCCCTGTTCGGGCTTTCGTCAGAAAGAGACTGGGTGCTGCTGGCCAACTATCTTGATCCAACATTAATGCTGAATGCTGTAGCAATGAAAATTGGTCAGCAATTGAATATACCATATACCAATCACATTATACCTGTGAATGTTACGCTTAATGGCAGCTATATTGGCTCATACAATTTTACCGAACAGGTAGAAGTTGGTTCAGACCGGGTTGCAATAGGTGATGATGGTTTGCTTTTAGAGCTTGATAAATATTTTGACGAAGCGTATAAATTTCATTCACAATATTATTCCCTACCGGTAATGATCAAAGCGCCTGATCTTAGCAACAACAGCGAGGTGGATCCTGTTGCATTACAGTTTAACGCAATGGAAGCCTTATTAAATGACGCCGCATTTCCCAACAACACTTATAAAGATCACATAGACATCAGTTCTGTTGCCGGTTTCCTGATAGTGTATTTGTTAACCGACAATGAAGAACCTAATCACCCCAAAAGCACCTATATGCATAAAACAGTTGCGGGCAAATTCGTTATGGGACCAATATGGGATTTTGACTGGGCTTATGCATATGAGGGCGGCTCCTATTTTTATTCTGCTTCCAGGCCATTATTCTGGACATCAAACAATCCTCTATCAAGCGGAACAAAATTTTTTACCAGGTTTTTAAAAGATCCTGAATTTGTAGTGCTGTTAAAACAACAATGGGCTGACTATAAATTAAACTCCTTCAACACGCTTATTAAATTCGTAGAAGATTATGCCACACAAATTGAATCTGCAAAGAATGAAGATTATAAAAAATGGAAAACCGGGGATGGTTCTTTTATGAATGATGCAGGCAAACTTAAAAACTGGCTCATACAAAGAGTTGCATATATTGATACTTATTTACAAGGGCTTTAGTAAACCCCTGCTATAGATTTAAGCACAATATAGAATGTACACTTTTGAACATATACTGTATCAAAAACGAACGGTACGGGTACTGAATCTTCCATTACTATACTGATTAATAGCAAATTATACAGCTGGCATTTTTTTAGTGCAGAGTTTAATACAAACACTTTTCACACGGCAGCCAAAACCTGTATCATGTATGAATTTCAATCCATATGCAGAAAAAAAATAGCCATGGTAATTTCCAATATTGGCTCAGGAGGTGATCTGAGAATATATGCCGGTAAAATTATTCTTACCGAAAAGGCACGCTACTATTTTGTAAACAGCACACAGCATTGGGAAATAGAAATTGAAAGAGATATCATCAAAAAACTTCAACCTGTACAACCCGATGCCAAAAGTATTATGCTAGGCGCCGATTATTTTTTTTCTATGGAGGTAACAGCGCTTAAACAATCTCTTTTCCTGCAATCCCTCCTTAACGCATAACTTATTCTTCAACTCACTATATACCAAATCTACCTTTAAAACATCTATTGCATCTCCAGTCTCCTCATAATAAAATCCTTCCCGTTTTCAAAAAATAACTGTTCGGTAAACTGTTCAATATCAAAACCTGCCGGAAGCTTTACCATATCTTTATTCGCCTGTGCATACGACATAAATCTTTTACGGAAATTATTTTTCAATGTATTAATCTCTGTTACTGTCATGCAGCACCACACCGGGTTAATTAAACCATCAAAATCTGAACCGATGCAAATTTGCGTAAGCGCCTGCTGAATATCGTAATCGCCTGCAGCCTGAACAACCCTTATGAAATGCAACACATGCGACATAAAATGGCAGAGATGATAATCAGCCAAAGCCGGGTTAACGTCCCCCCCTTCCAGCACATCCTGCATAGTAATACAATTAAAATCATCCACCTTTGTTCCAATTTTTCTCTTAGAAAGATAAACGTCTTTCTCAGCATTGGAAATATATTCTTCCTCAAAAGCAAACTCATTCATAGCTGCAGGACGGCTATCACCTTCCGTATATCCTAAAATTCTTTTATCAAGATTTAATCCTATCATACCGCCAGACCGGACTATTGCCATTATATCCTCATCATACAAATTAATACTGCTGGGATTAAATGCCGTCATTAATCCATTGAGCGTATGATATATTTTCCGCTTAGCCCAAAGTATATAGCTATATTCCTTTCCTCTTTCTTTTTTAAAATCCATCATATAGTCAGGAATGTCCTTATACGACAAACCAGTAAACCCGGCGTGTGTACAGATCAAAGGCTGATTGATTGGTAAAAAGTCCGGACGGTTTCTTATGTCTTCTACCAGCATTCTTCTTGATGCAAGACTAAGATGTTTTACATCTATCATTATCTTTCGTTCATAACAGTGCCTTATAATCGCTAAACCCTCTTCAGCAATACGATTACCGGTAGGCCTGAAATCTTCATTGGCAATAAACTGTATGCCGTAAGCATGATTGCAGAAAGGATATTGCTCAAGATGCGTTACGTTAACGGAAACAAGCGGGTATTTATCCGCAATCTCATCCAGGTTACGAATAATCTCATCTTTTGTTATTTTATGCTTATCCAATGTGGAGGACAGTGAATGACACCCTTCCACACTGAATATTATATAAATTGAAGATTTATCCTCTGGGTCATAAGGCGTTTGCTTTGAAAGCACTTTTACTTTCCTATCAGTGATCCCGAAGCGCTCTGCATTTAATAACACCTGTATATCTTCCTGTACAAGGTCAGGATAAGGTTTAAATGTTTCGTCGTTAATTTTTTTTAAGCGAGAGGGATTAAGATAGGTTTGCAGGGATCCTTCTGCCTGCTTTAAGATAAGCTTGTTATTCGTCATACCCCGCTCAGGAACAAAAATGGCTACACAAATAATATCAGGCCCGTCAGCACTTAATTGAACCAGGTTTGCCTGCGAACCTAATATATACGGAAACTCTGTACACCAACGAAGTAACCAATGAATCTTTGTTACATCAATATTAACCCATGGGCTTGTTTTAGTTTCTTCTTCCGAAAACATGCTCTTTAATGTGGGATGCACATGAAAATCGAACAGTGGCATAACTATTAATTTAAATGAAGAAATACAGGTTTCCAAAAGAAAGGAGTAAGTAGTGCAGGTTAAAAGTTTACCAGGAGTACTAAGATAGTTTACCAGACATCATGTTAAAATAAAAAAATAATTATTCATTTGCAAGTATAAAAAGTTGCAGGTTGTAAGTTACAGGGGGCGCATTTCAAATTTTCGCGTGTTGGACTATCATGTGCAGATGCCTCGTACCTCGGCATACAAACTGCAGAGGTATGTTCAGCAATAGAACAATCGTTCAGCATTTGCACTATTGCTCAGCATATATTCAACCGCCTGTCATGCCGAGGTACGAGGTATCTGCCGTAACAGTAGCATCTACATGCGAAAAATTGAAACACACCCGTTACAGGTCGATTTCTCACCATCAACCTCTCATAACATTTTTAAAAAATCATTTCCGGAATTGAAAATTATTTTCTATATTTGATATCATTTTGATATCATTTTAAATAATTATTTATGGAAAAGATCATTCGCCCCGTATCAGGTTATCTTGCTTTATTATCAGCAATCATATTGCTATTTTTAGCTGGTTTCCTGTTTTTTTATGGAGTAACAAATGGTTCAGGAGTCGTTGTTTTCCTTGCAATACTTTCATTTACTGCTTCAATCTTCCTGTTCATGGGCGTTATAGTGGTCAGCCCCAACCACTCCAATGTGCTTACCTTTTTTGGTAAATATGTTGGCACGGTTAAAGAAAATGGGTTATTGTTTGTAAACCCTCTTTTCAAAAAACAGAAAATATCGCTACGCTCAGAAAACCTGGAAAGTTCAAAGCTTAAAGTGAATGATAAATTGGGTAACCCCATTGAAATTGCAGCGGTAATAGTTTGGCAGGTAAATAATACTTACCGTGCAGCATTTGATGTGGAAGATTATAATCACTACGTAAAAGTGCAGAGTGAAGCCGCGGTAAGACATTTGGCAACCAGCTTTCCCTACGACCAGTTTGAGGATGAAACTGCAACAATCACCCTGCGTGACGGCGGTAATAAAGTAAACGAAATACTTGAACAGGAATTAAACGAGAGACTTTCTCCCGCAGGTATACTTGTGAAAGAAGCAAGGATCAGTCACCTGGCCTATGCCGCTGAAATAGCCGGAGCTATGCTGCAAAGACAACAGGCCACAGCAATTGTTGCGGCCAGGTCAAAAATTGTGGAAGGTGCCGTAGGTATGGTTGAAATGGCATTGGAACTGCTTTCAAAAAAAGATATTGTAAATCTTGATGAAGAAAAGAAAGCGGCCATGGTCAGCAACCTGATGGTTGTATTGTGTGGTGAAAAAGCTGCAACACCTATTTTGAATACAGGAACTTTATATCAATAAACATGCGGGTTAATCAATCATCTGGTGAAATACTGTTCAGGGAAACGCAATATTTCAGGCAAACCTGGCTATGGGTATTGCTTATTTCCTCTGCTTTATTTTCATTAACGCCTGTTGTAATTATAAGTATTACTACAGCATCGCAGCAAACACCTGCTCCTGTTTGGACAATACCTCTCATCTTGGGTATTAACCTCATAAACCTGGGATGTTTTTATTTTACCAGGCTGGAAACCATATTAACTACCGAAGGCATATATTACCGCTGGATTCCCTGGTTTGGCAAATACAGGTTTCTGAGTAAAACAAGTATCAGGGAAATCCAGGTATTAAAATATCCCTATTTGAAATATGGATATCATAAACGGAAAGGGTTTGGAGCAGTACATAATACGGGAGGCAACAAAGGATTCAGAGTAACACTTAATAATGGAAAAATGTTATTCCTGGGTTCACAGAAAATTAATACTGTGACGAATATCCTCGACAAAAATTATGCTGAGGTATACCGGTATTCTTCTAATTAAAATCCATACCAGTGAAGGGTAAAAAAAATTTTGTATTACGCATTGATGACGAAGTGTATAAAGCACTTGAAAAATGGGCTGCTGATGAGTTCAGAAGCGTAAACGGGCAGATAGAATGGCTTATAGACAAGGCGCTTAAAGATTCCGGAAGAAAAAAAACTGAAACAAAATCTTCAGCTAAAGGAAAATAAGAAAAGGCTAAAGGCAGATCGCTCTGCCTTTTCTTTATTTTTTTGGCGAATAATTAATCATCCACTTCACCCCATATTTATCTGTAAAACTTCCATAATAGTCACCCCAGAACTGATCAGCTAAAGGCATCTCTACTGCTCCACCCGCTGACAATCCTTTGAATAGTTTGTCTGCTTCTTCCCTCGAATCAGGAAAAATGGAAACATAATTATTATTGCCCTCAATAAGTTTATGCCCCATTGAAGGAACAATATCAGAGGCCATCAAAAGATCATCACCAACCGGCAGCGCAATATGCATCACACGATTTTTTTCGTCGGCAGGCAGATTTTCACAGCCCGGAGCGTCACCTATTTTATGAATACCGCCCGCAAATTCGCCGCCAAATACGGACTTATAAAACATGAAAGCTTCTTCAGCTTTACCATCAAAATTTAAGTAAGGATTTAACTTTGGCATGATAATACTATTTGAGATTTGAAATTCAGATTAATAAAAGAACTGTTCAGAAACAATTTTGCCATCTTTAACCCTATATAATCCTATCTCCTCCATATTAACGCGCTTGCCATCTTTGCCTGTGTAATCCATCGTCATGAAACAGGTAAAATAATCACCGGCAATAACAGGCCTATCAGTTGTACCGCCATGCATTTCGCTGATCATATCATTCCATTTTTTTCCTTTCTCTTCCATTTCTTTCAAACCGCTGGCTTTTGGCCAATCAGAACCCGGCGCTTCTTCGCTGGTGGCATCAGAACTATAGAGCTCTGTATATATTTTAGTGAAAGCTCCCTGCTGCATGTAATCATAAAATTTACCGGCTACTTCTTGTGTTGTCATAATTTTATTTTTTTTAGGTAAAAAATATACTGGTTAAACGTTTCCCTGGAAAAGGGGCACCTGTTTTTTTGTTCGTATAAAAATCATTGCAATAGCTGTTGTTATCACACCCATTACAAGCGAAGCAATGGTACTTTGTACAGCATAATTTTTATAGTTGAAATACGCCTCCGCCGCTTCCCTGGTTTTATGATAGCCGGTTTTCAAGGAATATTCAATTACATTAGGAAAATATTCCGGCGTAATAACATAAGATATTACCCATTGCATTAAAGGGCTGAGCAAGGCGATGACTACAGAAATGATCACACCTGAAATCAATCCCTGCATATAGGTCATTTGTCCCTGATAGTAATTTCTCTTTTTATCTTTTAAAGCAAGCACCATTACTATTACTGCAGGAATGGCATACAGGTTAGTAAGGTACTTATGCTTATCAATATGGGTATCATGAAGCCCGGTCAATTTTTCGAGCAGCATCCACAATAGTGACATGATAATAAAAATAATGGCCCATTTGATTTCAATGCGATACTTTCTCATATATGCGGTGATTTAATTAAAAAATCAGTTGCTCAAAAAGTATTCCACCTGCGCCACCGTAAAATCTATCAACGCTTTATCTACATTTCCATTTTCATTTGCCATCATATAACTCCCGTGTCCTGAAGGAAAGATCATCAACCTTGAACCATGGACCAAGTTATGCATCTCTGCAATATGACTGGTTTTCATCACATCATTATCTCCTGCAATAAACAAAACAGGCGATTGAATAGCACGAAGCATACTATCGTCCCAATCTTTAAAATGAATCATGCGCTGGCTATCTTTCTCAAACATATGCTGCAGCTTTCGCGGGTCAGGATTTAATTTGAGAAAATTATCTTTCAAATATTGAGGCATATGATCAATGGTCGCTTGCGCCATCCCTTCAAAAAAGCCATCCATCATTCCACTGCGTTTGGTAACTCCTGAGGCAGCAATGATCTTTTCAACTTTCGCAGGGAAAAGGTTTGCGATCAGTAATACTGTTGTAGCTCCATTACTGAATCCCCAGAATGACGCTTTGTCAATACCGAGTTGACCCAGCACCGCTATAATATCTTTTGCATCCTGCTCAAAAGTTTCCGGCACTTCACGATGTTCTGATCTGCCGTGATTCTGCAGGTCAATCCCGATAAGCTTATATTGACCGCTCATTCTTTGAATTACTTCCCTGTAATCAAATTGCAGGTCACTTCCTCCACCATGAATCAATACCAAAGGTTTGCCTTCACCATATATCTCGTAATACAGGTTTATGCCATTAGCTTCTTTATAGCCGCTTTCCCTAAGTTGCATCATTAGTAATTTAATGTTTCATCCACATTGTATTTCACTCCCGCATAGCCAAGTATCCTGCGCATCAATCCCATCTGTCCACATAAATAGTCTGCCCTGCCTATACTCATCCCTATAAAGTTCAAAATATTTTCTTCAAAAAAAAGCACATCCATGCCTATAGGAAATTTCTTTTCCAGTTGTTCATCAGTTGCAGCCAGCAATTTTTGATATACTAATAGAGAAATTTTATGAAAGCTTTCTTTTAACTGCTGCAAAGAAGGATAACTTAAATTTTCATCCAGCGCTTTTGCCTGGAAGAATAACGAGCTGTATGGGTCTTCCTCTCTCAAACCAAGTACCCATCCCAAACTATACCGGTTATTCACAAAATTGCCGGCCATCCACACTACATGATTGGTCTTTTCATCAATTCTTTTAAAGGCATTTTGTTCTGAAATGCCATCCAGCACGTTTAAAAAGGTTTGAGAATGCCAACGATACGCCGGAACAACAATATTCAGTTGCTTTGATACAGGGGTATCCATATTGCCTTGATTTGTATATTAAAAAACTACTTTAGCCGCTTCATTAATTTGTTGCTGCAGGAGATATCAATGCTCATCCGGACTTTATTTGCTCAGCAATCTCATCCTTTTCTTCTACATATGTTTTAAACCGCTGTAAAACAGATTGGCAAAACTCCTGCTGTACTTCGTCTGGCACTAATTTTTCAGGTTCAAAGCTTTCCCGCACAATAGTATTCCGATCAATCTGCTGAAATTCTATTACAGATTTTCTTCCATCATCCTGAGTGTATTTTATATACTGCAATGGAATTACTTCATCATATTTCCCTTTATGATCAAAACCTTCCCTGCCATCCTTTGTTTCCATCCTGAAAAAAAATCTGCCGCCTTCTTTTACTTCATTCTCTACCACCGGGCAGCACCAGTTATCAAAAGGGATATTCCATTTTTTGATATCCTCAGGCGTAATCCAATTTTTCCAGACAATATCCAATGGACTGCCCACTAAAACTGTTGCTACAAGGTTACCAGGTTTCATTATCGGAAGGTTTATTTCATTGAGTGCAGCCCGATAGTATTCCCCTCGGTATCGGCTACAATAGAGCAAAATCCATATTCACCTATAGACATTTTAGGATTGGATACCTTACCTCCTGCTGCCACCACGCGTTCTTGCTCCACAGAGCAATCTTCGCATGCAAAATATATAATGACATTACTGCCACCGGCTTTCATCCCCTCCATTTTCACAAGTGCGCCGGGCGTTCCATACCCTTCTATGTTCCCGGGAAAAGATTTCATTTGCATAGATTGATCGGTGGGGTCTGACATCTGCTCCAGCTTTGTTTTAAAAACAGATTCATAAAATTTAGTAGCTCTGTCCATATCATCCACATAGATTTCAAACCAGCCTACAGGGTTTCCATTTTTGTTTTCCATTGCTCTTGTTTTTAAATGTGAAGAATATTGCTATGCTGCTCTGTTGCAGGCATAGAAAAACCGGTCTCAGATATTCAAAATATTTATTTTGGGGTTTCAACAGGAATTCTGGATATGCATCTGTTCCAGTTCAAAAATAGTGCATCAATACGCCAGTTCCTCTTGCCATTTGGCAAGTATTGTCCTGAATGATTTTATTAAAATGTTGTTCTTGCCATTTGACAGGTTGAAGAAGCTATATCAGCTTGCGAAGGTGCTGCATTACTGCGATGAGCTGTTGCCCTGTATTGAGCTCGATACTATCTTCAGAGGCAATTTTTCCTTTAACGCCATTAATCAGCAGGCATGTTTCATCAGTAAAAGATGCACCCAGCGTTTTCATCACCAGCTTAATTTCTTCAAACGATTTTCTGCCATCAGCAGATGCCACAATGATTGCCAAAGGCTTTTCAGAAAATATGGTTGTGGCAACACACCATTCCTGTAAATTTTTCAGTCCGGCAGGAATACTAAAAATATATTCCGGACTTGAGATGAGTACGGCATCCGCATTTTCAATTTTTTTACGTACCTGCTGAACAATGCCAGGCGTATCATCAAGGGTTTGCACTGCGTCAAAATGCGGCAGGGTTCTAAGTTCATCAAATACATCAAAATGCAAATCCCCTGAAAAATGTTTTTCAAGAAATTTTACCAGTTTAAGATTAGAAGAGTTCTTTTGTGCACTGCCGATAATCACAAAAATATTTTTCATTCCCTTACATTAAGCGGTAATATCTTTCCTGATGCGGCTTAGTGAAGTGTCTGTAACACCAAGGTAAGAAGCAATTTGCTTTAGCGGTGCGTGCTGTATGATCTGCGGCTTTTGCTGTAATAATTTTAAATAACGGTTAGTAGCAGTTTCCATTATCATATCCAGCGAACGTTGTTTAAGTACAAACAATTGTGTTGTGAACCATAACCTTCCCCATTCAATAAAACCAGGCAAACGATGAAACAATTGCTGGAATTCATTAAACTCAACTTTCCATAAAACACAATCGGTTAATGCCTGTAAGTTTTCCTGCGATGGGCTGCGCTGAAACAATGAAGTAGGCACTATAACAAGATCATTATCTGTAAAAAAATCAGTTGTAATTTCATCACCATCGTAATTATATACAAAAGCCCGGATCAATCCATTCTCCAGAATATAATATTCATTAGCTATACGCCCTTCTTTCAGAATAATATCTCCTTTTACAAACGTAACCTGCTGATGAATAGCTGCTATTGCTTCCAGGTCATCAGCTGATAAAAGCGGATGCTGATAGATGTTTTTAAACAAAACGTTCATTGTAAAGAAAGTTTTTTTTGGTTACAGGTTTCGGGTTTCAGGTTACAGGGATTTCGCTTTTAAGTTGTATAGTTACACACTTTGCATTAGTGCTGGCAGTGAAATGCAAACGGCGCCCGTCATTTCGATCCCGCCTGTACGTTGAAATTAATTAAAGTGTCTTGCGGCGGGAGAGAAATCCGTTGGGCAGTAGAGCAAATGTTGAGCATTAGTACCCGGCCCCGGCAGATTTCTCTCCCGCCGCAATGTGTGTTTTATTCTATTTTCCCGAGGGCGGGATCGAAATGACGATGCCTGCAAACGGTTTCTTTTAAAAGCGAAATCCCTGTTTCAGGTTAGGGCTTACTATTTACCAATAGGCTTCTAATTGGAGTACCTACCAGTAACTTGTAACCTGGAACCTGTAACCAAAACCAACTTACTCCTCCTGCCTTCCTACAGTTCCTCCATTGTCAGGTAGCGGCCCCTGAATTTCTCTGTCTGTAATCTTGTATCTGCATTAATATGCATTACCTCTGCCGGTTTGCCGGGAAGAACCGCATTCCATTCCGGTAAGCCCAGACCATTGGGATTGCCGGTTTTAATAAACTGTTCAAAATAGGATTGCAGTATCTGGGATACCAGGAAATCATCCGGATGCCAATCAAATACGCGGTTGGTACCCAGGTTACCCATAGCATACTCTATTTCCGCGGAATGAACCGCTCCGGTAGCTACAGGTGCAGTTGGATTTTCCCTGGTAGCAGGGCGAGGGCGCTCATAATAATAACGGTAAACATTACCTGCACCTGTTTTGGCATGTATATCACTCCAGCGCCAGGTGCTGAAGGCTATAAACCGGTCTGAAGCCAGGTCGGTTGCGGCAGCCTTGACCTCTTCATCTGTGGCAGGATTATATACCTTCAATACTTCAGCCGCTTTTGCTCCATACAATTGCTGTACAGCTTTTATATAATTATCCTTAGTTGGTTCTTCTTTCCCTAAAATACTTTTCCAGTTACCCTCTTCCGAATTCCAGCCAACCATCAACGGCACTTTTGATTGCTGTTTGGCCAGGTAGATATCCACAGGAGATTTTGGGAAAAAATAGCCATCTATAACGACACCGCCTGAACGAAATTTCTTAGTGACATCCAATACCTGTTGAGCAGAAAGCTTACGCAATCCGGCAAGGGTTTTAACACCAAGCGAATCCGCAAATTGTTTGCCCTGCTGTTCTGCTTCTGTTAAGGTAAGTATTGGTCTTGTTCCGAGCAACGAACCGCTCTCTCCTATTGCCCCTGCAATAATATCACGCGAAAGTGGCGAGGTCATTTGAGCGCTTACGGAATAAGAGCCTGCAGATTCCCCTGCTATTGTAATTTTTCCAGGATCACCGCCAAAAGCACCGATATTCTGCTGCACCCATTTTAAGGCGGCAGCCTGGTCCAGAAATCCATAATTCCCGGATGCTTTATGAGGAGACTCTTTAGTGAGCTCCGGATGCGAAAAGAAACCAAAAACAGATAACCTGTAATTTACAGTAACAGTTACAATACCTCTGCGTGCCATGCTTTCCCCATCGTAACGATATTCGGATCCGTCACCTGCAACCAGTCCGCCGCCATAAAAATATACCAGCACCGGAAGCTTATCATCAGCCTTTTTTGCCGGCGTCCATACATTCAGGTATAAACAATCTTCGCTTACGCCGTCAGATCGAAAATTCATATCGCTGAACAACGGAAGCTGCATAGCTCTCGGACCGAAATGATCCGCTTTTCTTATGCCGTTCCATGGCTTTACGGGTTGAGGTTCACGCCAGCGCAGATCCCCAACCGGCGGTTGCGCAAAAGGAACGCCTTTAAATATTTTTATACCGGAGGAGTTAACACCTTCAAGTATACCATCTTTAATTTTCACCTGTAATGCAATGTTGCTGCTTTTTGTTTGCCCCATTAAAATTGAAGTATATGCAGTGAGAGAAAGTAACACGATCATTCTTTTCATAGAAACAATTTATCGTTGAGCAGTATGGTGCAAGATAGGAAAAAGGGGAAAAATTTGTTACAATTAGAAATGTTTATAAAATTTAAAAGGCTTACCAATAAGCTTACCTGCATCAAAAACCTGTAGAATATATATACCGCTCTGTAATCCGTTTGTAGATATTTTATCATTCCTGATTTTACCGCGGTTCACAACTTTACCGGACATATCTATGATCCGGAAATCAGGCAAGGTTAATATCGGTCTGCTGAAATTCAGGAAAATTTCATTTTGAACAGGATTAGGAAATGCTTTGTAGATGAGGGGTTCATTCAATTCCTGTAAAGAATACCCGTCTACCCTGATATTATCCAGGGCCAAAAACATAGGATTACCACTGATGCTGTCATTCGTTCCAAGCTCTGCTATAAATCTTATTTGCATAACCTGCGATCTGAACGAATCTAAGCTTGCAAAAAAACGTGGGGGTAATGTATCCCAAACCTGTATGCCATCATATATTCTTTTCGGTCCGAAAATGTCACTCCTGTTTTTCTTAAATACGGTATGCCATCTATCTCCATCAAACACTTCCGCAGAAACATAAGCTGAGTCAATTACAGGAGAAGCCGGATTCACCCAATACTGATAGTCAAAACTAAGTTCTACATCATAATATTGACTGGCATCAAAATAAGGAGATGTAAAAGCTATTGTTTTACGATCACTATAACCCCATGAATTATAACGCCAATAACAGGTACTATCAAAATTACCCATTTCAAAAAGAAGGTCATTATTATTTTCAAATACTCCGGCAAGTACAGGAGTACCAGATGTATCAGGTCTAAGTATTTTAGTTTCCCAACTTCCCTGCGTACAGGATTCATTAAAATCATTCAGCAATATTTTTTTCGACTTGTTCCTGAAATAAGGGGCCTGGTAAGAATAAGTATTATTACAATAGCCTTCATCTAAAAATTGCCTGATGTCAATACGATGATTGGCTCCATCTGAAAATAAATTCTTTATTACAATTGTTTGTGGCGAATCACTAAAGGAAAACCCGGTTGGTATATGATCAATCAATATATAGAACAAGCCCGTTTTATTATGATTGTGGGATATTTTTAATTGCAGATCGTGTTTGTCAGCATTCTCATTTATTATCTTTTTTTCTTCAATCATTAACTGTGTATTTGTTACTATTATCGCTTCACTCCTCAACGAACTATCTGATCCACAAACTTGTTTTACTTCTACTTTATAGTTCATGCATGGCTCCAGGTTCTTAAACACTGTTGAAGAAGCATTTGTAAAAAAGCTGTCTAGCGTAAAAAACGTACTGTTGTCTCTTTGCATCAGTTTTACAATATAATTCCCATTTCCCTGCCATGATACTTTGACGCTATCTGGTACATTAAAATATGTTATATGAGGTGGTGCAGATAGTTTGCAGGGTGTTATATTATTCTCATAAAGTTTATAACAGGAATCACGACTCATGATAAGATTCCTTATTCTATTATTGCTACTTTGATCTGCCAAATGTTCATACCCCGTAAAAGCCTCAAAGTCGGTGGCTCTGGAAAAACGGGTAGCAGAAAGCACAGGGTAAGATGTCATGAAAAATGATTTCATGCCCGGAACAATCCCATTATCATGATCAGCCCCTAATGAATGTCCTAATTCGTGAACAGTAAGATAACGCAAGCCAATTGGATCAGGGGTATAATACTTCAGAAAATTGAAGGATCCGTAACTGCATGCCCCAAAATCAGGGTTTGAAAAAAAAGTTGTAATACCTAACGCTTCCACTTCACCGGAAAATATTCTTCGCGGCGACCAGAATTGATAAAATAGTGATTTTTTTTGCGAATAATTATTTTGAACCCATGACTTTGCAGCATTAAGCAGCTTAGGTAATTTTCCGCTCTTATCTAATATATCACACGATTCGCAGGTAGATATTACGGTTTCAATAATCTTAAAGCTAATGCTATTCTTTCCTGTATCTGCATCAATATCGGTATTAAAATTAAACGAATTAAATATAGCTTCTGAAATATTAAGGTTTGCAAAAAGGAATGTTTCGAGTGAATCAATATTAAAATCGTACTCTTTCAACATTTCATAATCGGTAACCTGCAGTATTTGTATCAGGCGTCCAACTGAATCATTGTCTTCACCTTGTTGTTTCTTCGTTATACTCACCTGCTCATTGTACAAATCAATGTTTCCAGACTTGCCTTCAAAGCCACATTTCAGGGCCGTATCAGCAATAACATCGTCACTTGCATACAAAAGATACTCATTTGAACTCGCTTCACCATACCTGGATGCAGGCTCGAGTACAAACTCTTTGTTATCTACCGTCACAACTCCATATATAAAATTATCCTTTATAGCAAGTCTGACGTACCCTCCTCCGCTGTTCAATGATCGGCCTTTAAATAAAAAATCCGGGCGAAAAACTTCAGACCGCTTTCCTGCCGGAGTTACAATTGTCCTTTTATAATCCAACGAGACCAGCGTGGATGGCTCGAGCTCAATATCCCACTGAACATCATCCTTAAAATTTAATCTGAAAGATGATTTAGATTTACTTTTTACAAAAGAGGAAATTTCGGCTACAGGCAATCTGAATGATTGATATTGTAATATCTTCTTATCTGCAACAGCTATCCTTTTTTGAGGTGTCGCCTGCGCATAAAATTCTTTAAATTCAATTTGTGCATAAAGCGAGGTCATAAACGACATACACAGGCAACAAGCCTGAAGCTGACGCAGCAGGTACTTTTTCATACAATAATTATAGGAATAAGGGGCATGAGTTATACTTAAGTATCAATATACCTAACAAATATAATATCTCCAACATCTGCATGGACTTTTCGATGGTTAGAGGTATTCAGCTATATATATGATTACCTGCACTCCTCACATCCTGTCCTTTTGCATTTTATCACTACTTCTGTTCGCTGGTAATAATAAACTTTAAACAACCGGTTTGTTAAGTATTTTGTTATAACCAATAACTATTGCCATGAGACAAATGATATTCCTTTCTGCTATGCTTCTTTTTCATCAAATTACAAACGCACAAATACCATTAACAACTGCACCGAGCGGTGGCAATAAAAAAGCTACTGTTGCAGAACAGGTAGGTTTAACAGAAGTAACCATAAATTATAGCAGGCCCGGGGTTAAAGGCCGTGAAGGGAAAATATGGGGACAGCTGGTGCCTGCAGGCTTTACAGACCCGGGATTTGGAAGCAGTAAATCCGCTCCCTGGCGTGCCGGCGCCAACGAAAATACCATCATCACATTTTCCAACAATGTTAAAATAGAAGGGCACTCTTTACCAGCCGGCGCCTATGGCTTTTTTATAGCCTATGCGCCTGATGAATGCACATTGATATTTTCGAAAAACTCAAGCTCATGGGGACATTACTATTACAATGAAAAAGAAGATGCATTACGGATAAAAGTAAAGCCTGTAATGCTTGATAAAAGTGTGGAATGGTTGAAGTATGAATTTGTAAACCAGGCAGCCGGCAGCGCAACAGTAGAGCTGCAATGGGAAAAGCTGGCTATTCCATTTATCATTGAAACCGATTATACCAGGGATCAGATTGCTTCTTTCAGAAAAGAGTTGCGAAGCTCAAAGGGATTTATTTGGGAAAGCTGGGACCAGGCTGCTCAATGGTGTGTACAAAACAATACCAATCTTGATGAGGCATTGTTATGGACTGACAGCGCAACAAGCATCAATTTTGGAGGGAACGGTGTTTTTACCCCCTGGGTGACCAAAGCAATGGTGCTCGAAAAATCAGGAAGAAGCCGGGAAGCAGAGGCTGTTATGAAAAAAGCATTGCCTTTGGGAACTGTTATACAGGTACATCAATACGGGCGTCAATTACTGGCACAAAAAAAGCCGCAGGAAGCATTTACTATTTTTAAAGCCAACCATGATAAAAATCCAAACCAGTTTACTACATTGGTTGGATTGACAAGAGGATATTCCGCATTAGGAGATTATAAAAAAGCATTGAAATATGCCACCCAGGCATTACCGCTTGCTCCCGACAGCTTAAATAAAACAAGTGTGGAAGCCATGCTGCAAAAATTAAAAGATGGTAAGGATGTAAATGAATAAAAGTGATTCGGGAATAAGTAGTAAGGGATAAGTAACTTCACATACTGAATTGCTTTGACCATATGAATATCCCCGCCAAAAATATCATTTACACAATAGGGCATTCCACCCACAGCATAGATGCATTTCTTGCTATGCTTCAGTCATTCAATATTAAAACCCTGGCAGATATACGGCGTTTTCCGGGATCTAATAAATATCCGCAGTTCAATAAAGAAAATCTTGAAAGATCATTAAAAGAGAAAGGAATAAACTATATACATCTTGAGGAGCTGGGAGGAAGAAGAAAAGCGCAGCAGCATTCAAAAAACCATAAATGGCAAAACATTTCCTTTCGTGGCTATGCTGATTATATGGAAACCGCAGCATTTGAAAAAGCTGTCTCAAAACTTGAAACAATAGCATTACAACAACTCACCGTCTATATGTGCTCAGAAGCGGTGTGGTGGCGATGCCATCGTTCTATGGTATCGGATTATTTAAAGGCAAAAGGCTGGAAGGTATTGCATATTATGGCTGAAGGCAAGGCAGAAGAACATCCTTATACTTCACCTGCACGTGTTGTTGGCAACCATGTGTATTATTATGATGAAGATTTATTTACCTGATAAAGCATTTTATTTATGGCAACAAAATTCAAAGTAGGCGATAAAGTAAGCTGGAATTCTGAAGCTGGAATAGTTTCAGGAACCATCATAAAAATCCATACAGAAGATTTCAGCTATAAAGGTTATACGCATCACGCTACAAAAGATGATCCGCAGTACGAGATCAAAAGCAGTAAAACTGATCATATTGCTGCACATAAAGGATCTGCGCTTAAGAAAATATAGTTGCCTTGTAAAAGAAAAAGCCGCCAATGCAAAATTTCTTTATGAATATGAACAGTGTATGCTTGCTAAAAAGAATACACTTACTACAGTTGGAATTTACTTAAGAAATCTGAGGCGTATATAGGTAATAGTGGTCCGGAAGTTACGCTTGAAAACAACGTGTTTGCTATAGATGCTACCACTATTGATTTATGCTTACCAACTTTTCATTGAGCAATGTTCCGCAGTACAAAAGCAGGAATAAAACTGCATTTTTCCATAGCTTCGATTCATAATGTAAATGCTTTGGATTTTATCTGTTTTGAAACTAATAGCTCCTAGTGATGGACAGAGAACATGTAGGTTACAGGTGACTTTACATGATTTACCAGGCTGATGTATTTTATATCACAAGGGCAAAAAACAACATGAACTGCCGGTGTGTGAAATCTATGCCACCAGATAAAACCAATGGTGTGCTTTGCGACCAGCATGTATTATTAAAACAACTATTATGCTGCCATCGATTATGAGAATAAAATCCTTTGTCTGATTTAAAAATAATTACATTATCATTTTATTATTAGCAAGCTCCCGGAGCGCTATATAAACCATCAGTCCCACACCAACCTCCAAAGCATCTTCATCTATATTAAAATCCGGGCTGTGCAGCGGGGCTGAAATATTCTTTTTCTCGTTTCCCACACCGAGATAATAAAACACAGACGGTCTGTCAAGCGAGTAATATGCAAAGTCTTCAGAAGCCATCCACCTGCCGGTATCGATCACATTTTCTTCCCCTACATACTCTACCGCATATTGTGTCCATATATCACTCAATTGTTCATCATTATGCAGGGAAGGATAACCGCGGTTAACAGTAAACTCACATTGTCCGCCCATACTGCTCACAAGTTTTTCCGCCATTGATTTCATCCGGTTATGCGCTTCATACCTCCATTGCTCATCAAAGGTTCTGAAAGTGCCCTCCATCAATACCTCATCAGGAATAATATTTATAGCGCCATTTGCAATCAGTTTTCCAAAAGAAAGCACTGTTGGTGTTAACGGACTTGCAAAACGGCTCACCACCTGCTGCATAGCAGTTATTAGCTGTGCAGCAATATTTACAGGATCAATTACCTTATTGGGTTGAGCAGCATGCCCGCCTTTGCCGGTGATCCTTACAAATATCTCATCCATTGATGCCATGGAAAGCCCTTTGCAAATACCAACCTTGCCTGCAGGCAGGTCAGGGCGTACGTGCTGACCAAATACTACCTCAGGAACAGGGTTTAACAACACACCTTCATTTATCATTTCTTTAGCTCCGCCCGGTAATTTTTCTTCTGCAGGCTGAAATATCAATTTAATTGTACCAGAAAATTCTTTTCGCGTACGCTGTAATATTCTTGCAGCGCCTAACAGCATTGCCATATGTGCATCATGCCCGCAGGCATGCATTACACCGGCGTTGAGCGATCTGTAAGCCACATCCGTATTTTCTGCTATTGGCAATGCATCCATATCGGAGCGAAGCGCTATAACAGGTGTACTGCCCAGCCCGCCATGAATTTCTGCAACAATGCCTGTGCCTGCTTTTTGCTCCCAGGCAATGTCCGCTTCTGTTAACTGCTGTTGAATATATGCAGAGGTATTAACTTCCTTAAAGGATAATTCAGGGTTGCTATGCAAATACCTTCTCTCTGCTATTATTTCTTTCCTGTTTTGCCTGGCTTGTTGCTTAATCATCAACACCGGTATTTCTTTCATAATTCTTCTTATTTGGAAACTAGCATAGGGAAATACTTTTCACAAACAGCATCAATTTTACGTAACTGTCCCGGCGACAATATTTCCTTCTCTAACAAGCATCCCGTATAATGCATCACTCCTTCCCGCCTCAACATTTCATGAATACCTGCAATACAGCCATGAAAGTTATACTCCACATCAAATACCGCCGCATTTGTATCTGTTATTTCGATGCCCTTAGCCAATACATTATCAATGCCGGCATAATCATTGGCAATACAGTGTTTAACTTCCTTTAAAGTGCTAACGGCATGTGCAGTACAAAATGCCCAATGGCCTAAAAGGCCCCCAACAAAAGTTTTCTCTACCATTTTTCCATTTACCTTAAAACGATAAGGTGTAAGAAGATCGGCGACAATATTATCATCATTGCCGGTATACAAAGCAATTTCGTCCCTTCTTGAAGCATTACAAACAGCCTGCACTACATCTATAGTGTGATACCTGTTGAATGCAGCGATCTTTATCGCATACACTCCCTGTATCTCTGTAAATTTTTTCCAGAAATCATAACTCAGCACCCGGCCTCCTACCGCAGGCTGTAAATAAAAACCAAATACAGGAATGACAGACGCAACAGCTTTCACCCTTTCCAGCAATTCATCTTCAGTATAGTGTGACAGCCCGCCCATGCTCAGCAGCCCCATATGATAGCCATATTTCAATGCGGTTTCGGCCTCTGCAACTGCTTGTTTTGTTTCCCCGCATATACCGGCTATTTTTAAAAATGGCCTTTCCAAAGAAACCGAATCAATTTCTTCCGCAACAGTTTTTAATACCGACTCCAGCAACTGAAACTCCTTATTGCGTATTTCAAACTGCGTGGTATGAACGCCTACCGCTACTCCTCCGGCCCCGCCGCTGATATAATACCGGGTAAGCGCTTTTTGTCCGCTTTCATCAATCTGTTTTGAATTTTCCTTTAACACCAGCGGATGTGCCGGAATAACAGTACCGCTATATAGAAGCTTTGCTATTGCAGCAGGCAGGCCGGTTTGTGTATGCTTAGTAGTTTCCATCTCTTTCCTGAAAATGTGTTGGTTTATTTAATGTTGCTCCTGCATTTTTTACCCATTCACCAATCATTTCCATCATCACTTTAAGCGAAACAGAAGGATATCCAAATCGTTTAAAACTTTCCGTAGCATTGCTAAGCAATGCTGTTGGTGATTCCTGCCCGGTGAAGACAGGGGTCTTATCAAAAAATTTACCGTACCACTCTGCTACCCAGCGTACTGAAACAGTTTCCGGTCCCGTGATATTTAATATTGTGGAAGGCGCTGAGCAATGCAGTAAGCTTCTTATGGCAAATTCGTTGGCATCTGCCTGCCATATCACATTTACATTACCCATATTAAGGTCAATAGCCCTGTTCTCCCAAACTGAACGTGCTACCTCAAGCAATACACCATATTTTACATCGTTTGCATAATTCAAGCGGTAAATAAGAATGGGTGTATTATATTTTCCTGAGAAGTATTGAAATATTCTTTCCCTGCCAAGGCACGACTGACCATATTCACCTATGGGCTGGGGTGGTACCTGCTCTGTTGCACCGCCACTATACGTTGCCGTTAGCGGGTATACATTACCTGTAGAAAAGACCACTATTCTTGCATCCTTATAATATTCTGCCACACGTGACGGCAGAAATGTATTCATTGCCCATGTAAAAGGCTCATTGCCTTTAGTACCAAATTTTGTACCGGCCAGGTAAAGTACATTTTTCACTTTTGGAAATGATGCCCATGCTTCAGCATCCAACAGGTCGGCTTTAATGGTTTCTATGCCCACATCTTCCAGTTCTTTTTGCAGCCCCGGCTCCGAAAACCTTGCTACTCCAATAACTTTCTTTTCTACTCCTGCCTTAACAATGGCTGCCTTACAAAGCCGGGCAAGGTCCGGTCCCATTTTGCCGCCGACACCTAATATAATAATGTCGCCATCTATGGCGGCCATATCTTTTATAAGCCCCTCAGAAGGTTGTAAAAGAGCCTCATACTTTTGTAACAGATCAGTCATATATTATTTTAAAAAAAGTTCTTTAAAATTAAAGAATGCCATTATTACTATTAAAGCCATGCCTGTACCAATAACCAGTTTCATCCAGACTGTATTCACATAACTTCCCATTAACGCTTTGTTGTTCGATACATAGAATAATGTGAACCCGATTACCGGCACAATAAATATGGTTATGCTTTGCGCCAGCACAATAAGCTGAAGAGGAGCAGAACCAAAAATAATTGAAATAACAGCACCAACAATGATAATAGCAGCCGTAAGCCACCGTGATGTTGCGCCGCCAACTTTGCTGCTTTTACCTATAGCGTCGCTCAGTAAAGTTCCTCCTGCAGATGCATTACCTATCAGGCTGGAAAATGCTGCACCGAAAAGCCCGATCAAAAAAACATAGGAAGCTGATTTTCCGAAAGCCGGTATCAGTGCAAGCGACATATCCGTGGCTTTTGTAACTTTTATGCCTGCGGGGTGTAATACAACCGCGGCGCAAATCATTACAATAACACTCAATGTGCCTAATACAAGTATTCCAAAAACACTATCGTACTTAACAGGTTTGCCTTTTGAAGCTTTTCTTTTTTCATTTACAAGATATGCCTGGTAAAACGCGCCGACAATTGAAATAAATGAAGCGCCGAAGGCAATCACCAGGCCCAGTGAACCATCAGGTATCCGGGGCACTAACCCTTCGGCCATTGCCTTTGCTTCAGGCTTCACAATAATAAAAGTAACTACAAAAGATAGCAGCATTATTGCAATAAGGCTTATCATTACCCTTTCCAGCATTTTGTAAATGTTTTTTGTAAAGAGCAATAAGATGGAAAGCGCATTTACAATCACAACCCAAATAACAGGGCTGGTATCAGTAAGCTCTCCTAATGATATACCAACCCCCGTGGAATTTCCTGATTGAAAGGAGGCGCATACAATAAAAATACAAACACCTAACGCTATAGCAGCTTTCCTCCCAAATTTTTCAGCAACAACCGTAAGCACTGATTTATCGAGCGCCATACCTATACGGACAGCCATGTTGGAAAAAAAGCACATAAAAAATATCGCCACGCCCACAATCCACAATAATGAATAACCGAACTGCGCTCCAAGCTTGGAGGTTATGGTCATTTTGCTTGGTCCAAAAATAAGTGCCGCGGTAATTAAACCGGGAGTTAATGATGTTAAAAGCTGACGTACATTCAAAGTGGAAAGTTTGATTTTTAAGTATATGCCTGATTTTAGTTTGCCCGTCTTCTTAATCATGTGATCCGGTAATACCCGCATCAAATTGTAAGATCGACATCATAACAAAAGAAAACGGTGACTGGCGCCGGGATTTGCGAAGCGTTAAATCATCGGGTACCATTTTTTAATATTGGTCGTATATATCTTATCGATCACTTGCTTAGGTAAATGAAGAGCTCGGAATTTTCCCGGCACTTCCGGCGCTTCCATCATTTCATCGGAAACAAAAAATCTCCAATGATTTATCCAGGTGGCATAAGCATTTGCCTGAACAGTTTCCGGAGATATGGAATCATCTACCGTGATATCGGTAGCATACAGGATCCTATCCTGGTACCTGATAAAGAAATCTCTTACTTTTTCATATTCATCAACAGCCTGGTATTGCAGGTGTGAGATACGTTCTGCCATATCTACGGCTAAATTGGGGAACCTGTCCAATCTCTCAGCAATTTCATCCACGCTCCATTCCAAACTGGCAAGATGAGCCCCCACAAACCGCATATCAGGATGCTTCTCAAGCATATGATCTCTTGCTTCAATCTGCTTTTGATAAGAAGGATATTCCGGGTGCAGATACATGTGGTACTCAGGATGGTGGCTGAAATATTCTTTGTCATTGGCCACGGTCATCTCTTCAACAGGCAGCCAGCAATTTCTCGGCTCGCCCAGGTGCCCCAGGAGCGTCTTGTTTTTTTGCGTAATAAAGTCAAACACAGGATCCAGCCGCGGATCATCTATCATCACAAAATTCCCGTTCTTATCCTTATATTCCATCCCGATATTTTTCCATACTTTAACGCCAGCCGCTCCGCGTGCAAAAGCATCATCAAGGCAGGCAATTGTTTTCTCCAGCCAGCCCGGGTATTCCATATCCTGTATCCGGAAGCTGGCGATGAACGCAAAATATCCGGGGTTGTTTTTCAGATGCCCGGTCGTGAACTCCTGCTGCTGTTCCAACGAAGGGAAATCCGGCACATCTACATTAATGCTCAGCAAACCCAGGTTATTTGCTTTTGCAAAATTTATCAATAGCGTACTATTGGTATTTACATGCATATGTGCATCAAATTTTTGAACGGAAGGGAAATCCTCCATCGTATAAAAAAAGGCTTCCCTTGTTTCACTGCCGATCAAAGATTGGTCTTTCATTATAATTTAAGATGAAATGTTCATACTGATTTTAGTTCGGTGCTAGCGCACTATATTCAATTTTTCTGCTACCAGGTTTTTCACAGTTGTAATAGCAGGAGGAAATAATTTTCTCAGGTCAATTTCCTCTTTAGACTCAAAACAGGTATGCAAAGTACGAATGAATATGTTTTTGATCTCAGTAGCCAGGTTGATCTTGCAAATACCATTTGCTATAGCTTTCTGCAAACTTGTGGCAGGTATTCCGGAACCACCGTGCAAAACCAGCGCGGCGCCTGTTATGGCATGTATCTCTTTCAGTCTTTCTATATCCAGCCGCGGTTCTTTTTTATAGAACCCATGTGCGGATCCGATAGCTACTGCCAGGGCATCAACACCGGTTTGCTCAACAAAGATGCCAGCTTCCTCCGGGTCTGTAAAGCCAACCGTTTCCGTTGACTGTCCAAGCTTGGCTATATATCCAAGCTCTGCTTCAACATTGGCGTTGTATTTTGCTGCGAGCTTCACTACTCTCCGGGAAATATCGATATTCTCTTCAAAAGGTTTTTCACTGGCATCTATCATTACAGAATCGAATCCTGCAGCCAGGCATACTTCAACAAGTTCGTAAGAATCAGAATGATCCAGGTGAAGCCAACCTTCAACCTGATAATGTGCCAATGCAGCCCTTGCCATACTTACAGCAACCTGTAAGCCCATATAATCTATGGAGCTTTTAGTCAGTTGCAGAATAACGGGTTGCCCTGTTTCCTGTGCCGCTTCCATTATTCCTCTCAGCGTTTCATAATTATAAAAGTTCGTGGCAAGCAATGCAGCGCCTTCCTGTTGCTTCAGGTGCAGCTTTTCCGTTAAACTAACTTTCTTCGTAGCCATATTTTTCTTTTAAAACAGTAAACACTTGCTGCCTTCCGTAAAATGCACCTGTGCCACCGGCAGCTGTTGTAGAAAGTGCTGCTATCATATTTCCAAACCGGTGGCAGTACTCAAGCGGTTGGTTCTGCAAAAACCGGTAAACAAACCCGGCATTAAAACTATCTCCTGCCCCAATAGCATCTACCACCTTCTCATTCAAAAAAGCTGGTAAGGAATGTAATTTGCTGTTTTGTATTATAGTGGATCCCTGGTTACCTTGCTTGATCACGATGATCCTGCCTGCCGGCTTTATCTTTTGTAACGCATCTTCTATGGTGCTGGTTTGCGTAATTTTCAATATCTCAGATTCATTAGGAAAAAACAGGTCTATGTCGGGAAGCATGCGATCAAGATCTATTCCCCATTTCTCTGCCGGGTCCCATTGAGGATCAAATGAGGTTGTCAATCCCAATTGTTTGGCTTTTCTGAAAATATCACCTATGTTTTTTTGCAAAGAAGTCTGAATAAAATAAGACGAAATATGCAGGTGCCGAGATTGCCGGATAATCTCCCAATTCACTTCATTACCGGAAAATGTTTCCATAGCGCCGGGATGAGTGATCATTGCCCGGTCTTCGTTGAAGTTCACTACTACCGTGGCCCCTGTGCTGCATGATCTATCCCGTACAATCCCGGTAGTATCAACAGTTTTTGAGTGCAGGCTGCTTATAACAAAATCGCCAAACAGGTCAGCACCTGTTTTTCCGATAAATGCAACTTTAGCGCCGAGGCAACTGAGGTTGCTGGCGAAAATAGCGGAAGAGCTTCCCAGCACCAGGTTCATCTGCCGGGCAAGGATCTCCTTTCCTATCTCAGGGAAAACATCTGTCTTATTTAAAATGAGATCTACATTTAATTCACCAATAACAACTACATCATATTTTTTGATACTCATTGTATATGCTCAATTTTGGCTTGTTTTATTTACCGGCATGTTTTCCATTGCATGAAAAAGGATATATAAACACTCCTTTTACTACCCGGGTGATGGTTGCATTTTCGCTTGGACTGTCGGGCTTTAAACCAAATTCGAGTGATTTATAAAATCCCAGTATCTGCGCCGGCAATACACTACATACGGAAAGAAATTCCTCATCTACTTTGTTGCCATCTTCCGACAAGACTATTAAAAGGTTTGTATTAACATCACTGTTACGCGTTTCCGTAACTCCAATGCTGAAAAGCCCCTTTTCTCCGGCTTCTATATCGTTTATTAAATCCCTTTCATATTGATATACATACTTATCATTCGAAAATAAATATACCATCAGGGTGTATGGATTAATAACAGCCTTAGGTCCATGCCTGAAACCCAGGAACGAGTCAAACTTACATATTACTTTTCCGTCTGTCAGTTCCTGTACTTTAAGATCAGATTCATTAGCAACAGAACGCAAAGGCCCTGACCCCAGGAAAATAGCTCTCTCAAAACCCAGTTTTGCAGCTTCTCTTAATTTTTCCCTGTAATTATTAAGAATATTATTGGCATAATCACACAGCCTGCTCACCTGTCGCTCAAGCTCCTGTACCTCTCTTATGCGTGAGATCAGTAGTCCGGCCAGCAACATAGATGTAAAGCTTCCTGTCATGGCAAGGCTTTGATCATCTGCTTCAGGCGGCAACAGAAATACCAGTACCCGGCTATTGGCTGTTTCCTTTGACAAGGCCAGTTTCCCTTTGGGATTACAGGTTATAATAAGATGATAGGTTTTTTGAGAGAAAACATCTGCCAGTTGTAATGCCGCAACACTTTCAGGACTGTCGCCAGACCTTGCAAACGAGATCAGGAGATTGGTATTGGCATTAAAATAATGTGCAGGGTGAGAGATCAGGTCTGTTGTAGGGATTGCCATCGTTTGCCGCCCGGTATTTTTTTGAAAAGGCCCCTGCAGCACATCCCCTATGTAAGCAGAAGTTCCTGCACCGGTGAGGATCACGGAAAGTGAATCATGTGCAAAAGCTTCACGAAGAAAAGATGCCAGGCTGTCCTTTTGTGATGCTACCAGGTTCCAGGTTTTGATCCAGAGATCTGGCTGTTGTGCAATTTCACGGGCAGTAAAAAATGCTCCTTTCTGTTGCAGTTCATTTTGAGAAAAACCGAGATAGCCTGAAATCCCTTCTTGCTCCGGCTGAGTAGGATGCCCTTTCTTTAATTTCATTTTGTTTCGATTATTGGCTCAAAAGTAAATAATACCTTTCAAATTCCAATCATTTTTTTATTTTTACACTTTCGAAACTTTTCCTTTTTAAAAACAGCATTATATCGGGCAGGTTAACGAATAATTATTATTTTAAATAATACAATATGGAAACCAAAAAAACAGGTTGGGCTTTTTTTACCGGTTTTATCTTTTTTATAAGTCTTGTACCGGGAGTGTCTGCACAAACATTCACATCATATACAGAGAGTGTGCCGGGTACTAAAATACATTTGGACATGGTAGCGATCAAAGGAGGAACAGCTACGATAGGGAGCCCTGAAAAAGAACATGGCAGAAAGAATGATGAAGGTCCTGTTCATTCCGTAGAGCTGGACCCTTTCTGGGTAGGAAAATATGAGATCACCTGGGAACAGTACGAACTATTCGTGTATCCTGCTATAGAAAAAGAACGGAACGCCAAAACAACTACAGTCAATAAAAGCCGGGTCATGGTAGACGCTGTCACTTCTCCTACCCCACCTTTTACCGACATGAGCTTTGGTATGGGAAAAACAGGATACCCGGCAGTGAATATGACGCAATATGCTGCCCTGGCATATTGTAAATGGCTTACAGAAAAAACGGGGCATTTCTACAGGTTGCCTACGGAAGCTGAATGGGAGTATGCCTGCAGAGCCGGCTCTAATCAGGCCTATAGCTTTGGAAATGATAAAAGCCAGTTGACGGAATATGCATGGTATAGTAAAAACAGCAATGAGAAATATCAAAAAACAGGTACGAAAAAACCTAACGCATGGGGCTTGTACGATATGCACGGTAATGTAGCTGAATGGACGTTAGATCAATACTTCCCGGATTTTTATTCCAGCGCCGGAAGTATAAAGAGAAATGCCTGGGCACAACCGAAAACACTTTATCCGCGGGTGGTAAAAGGAGGGTCATGGGATGATGATGCAGAGGATCTCCGGTGCGCAGCACGATTGCCTTCCAAAGCATCATGGAAGCAACGTGATCCGCAGATACCTAAAAGCGATTGGTGGAACACTGATGCTTCTTTTGTAGGCTTCCGTATAGTACGGCCGCTTAAACAGCCTTCTGCAGAAGAAATTGCCCGGTATTTTGCCAGGCAGCCCCAGGATCTTTGACGGGAGCTTTACCTGATTTTTCGCGGCGCCTATAGCGGAGCAGCCTGCACAGGGAATTTTTGCTTTTTATGCTTATTACGCATACAATTCATTCCACTACAAATACTATCAAGATGAAAAAATGCATGCACCTGCTTGTTTTTTTATTCATGCCGGTACTATTGCTGAGCCAGATAGCAGAAGGTATTGCAGTAGTGCGACCTAAGGAAACAGACAGTGTATTGACCAACCCCGGCATAGGATTCAACACATTCCAGCATTTTAACGGAGATTCCTTATTTCCGGGGTCAGGGTGGGAAGAAGGATATCCAATCAAATATCAAAATTATAATGGTACGCTCCTTAACAAAGATTATCCTCCTGCAACTATCGCTTACTGGCGTGTATATTGGAAGTTCATAGAACCTGAGCAGGGAAAGTATCGCTGGGACCTGATCGACCAGGCGTTGGACAGCGCCCGGAAAAGAGGACAAAAATTACTGCTTCGTATAGCGCCTTACGGTACCGGTGCAGAAAGAGACGTGCCCGCGTGGTACAGGAAAATGGTAGGAACCAATACGAACTTTACATATAATAATCCCGTGAACAAATGGATGGCAGATCCCGAGGATCCAAGGTATGTAACTTATTTTGGCGGGATGATCAGGGCATTGGGTTCGAGGTACGACAGTCATCCTTCACTGGAAGGCGTTGATCTCTCGATCATAGGCGCCTGGGGCGAGGGAGGCGGATCAGAACTGTTAAGCCGGCATACTATGGAAGCGCTTGTGGATGCTTATACCGGATCATTCAGGCTTACGCCATTGTATGTGCTGATCATGGATGAGAAAACAAACAAATATGCAAATTCTAAAGGAGTACGCACAGGCTGGCGGGCTGATTGCCTGGGAGACCTCGGCTTTTGGGCAAAAGAGCAGAACGGGTGGACGCACATGCATGATTTTTACCCTCAATCCATTATTGAATATGGACTACAGGATGTATGGAAGACCAACCCTGTAAGTTTTGAAATATGCGGGACATTTTTACAATGGAGGGATGTTCAGCAATATAATGAAGAGGACGTTAAATATATTTTTTCGGAGGCGCTCAAATGGCATATTTCTTCATTCAACGCCAAATCTTCGCCGGTGCCTGCCGAATGGCAGCCACTGGTTGAAGAATGGCTGAAAAAAATGGGATACCGGTTTGTTTTAAAAAGCTTCAGCTATAATAAAGTAGTGAATCACAAAAAAACAATCTCGCTCAGGACATGGTGGGAAAATAAAGGGGTTGCTCCCTGCTACAATAACTATCCACTCACCATACGGCTGAAAAACGCAGACAGGACATGGCCGCTTACTACCGATGCCAATATCCGTACCTGGCTGCCCGGCGATAATATGTATAACAAATACCTTACTGTTCCATTAAACATACCTGCCGGGCAATACGATATCCAGGTGGGAATAACCGATAGCAAAACAGGGAAACCGGCTATTAAACTGGCCATAGAAGGACGCGATGCTGAGGGTTGGTATACAATGGGAAAGATCAGGATATTATAGCTTAAACCAGCAGTATTACCTGCATTCGTTTGTACTATCCTGGCGGGAGCTACAGCATAAAGCGGGTAAACAGCGACAATCTTTATAAGATATAACGTTTCGAAATAAATATGATTATTTTTTTAAAAAAATAAGATTAAATAAGTATTTTATTTTTTAATTGGTATTATTATATTTACTAAACATTTCTTTAATGATAAAACCTCTCTGCTATGATCGATCTAAATCTTGTATTCGGCGGACTGATCACATGCACGCTGTCATTCTTTCCCGGTTGTTTTCTCAAAAAAGATTGTTGGCCGGAAACGGAAGTGCCTAAAGGACCGGTTACAAACGAAAGCCGGAACTGGCAGGAAAAACACCCTGAATGGCTGTTCAGCGATGATTTTGAATCGGATGAGCCAATGGTTAAGACAGGCAGATATTTTGAGTACAACAATAACGGAGGAGACTTTGTACCCGTAAATGGCGTGGGCATAAACGAGTCAAAAGGCATGAGGGTAAAATGGCAGCAGGGCGAAGTAGGAGCCGGAGATCTTAAATTAGGATTTGGCAAACAACCCGACGGGTATATGGATCAGGGCATCCGCAGTACTGAAAATTTCCGGGACATCTATTACCGGATGTACCTCAGGATGGAAAATGGATGGCAAGGTAATCCTTATAAACTTTCGAGAGCCACGATATTCAGCGGCGCCGACTGGTCGCAGGCGATGATCGCCCATATATGGCAAAACGAAGGCGATGGTTTAGCCATAGACCCTGCATCCGGCACTGACGCATCAGGTAATGTGGTTACCCAGGGATACAATGATTTTAATAACCTTACCTGGCTGGGAAATAAAAGTGGCATAACACCTGTTTTCAGCGCTGAAAATGCGGGTAAATGGTTTTGTATTGAAGCACATGTTAAATTAAATGATCCCGGCCATGCTAATGGCATACATGAGTTTTGGATTGACGGGGTGCTGCAGGCAAAAAGCGATGATCTTGACTTCACAAAAACATACACGGATTTTGGTATAAATGCCATTTTTTTTGAAAACTACTGGAACGGCGGCTCACCCAAAGACCAGGAACGATATATAGATAATATTGTAGTTTCTACTAAAAGAATTGGCTTTTAAAAGGGAACTACATTCATTTTTTTATCAATCAGTGTACCATTTGAATACCACAAACTGGCAAGGAAGCCTGAAAGCATTTGTTGATATCAGGCTTCCATATTCTTTATTTCTTTCAAAGACTCGGTATTATTTTTTTCATAAATAGAAACACATTTAATGACGTTACATATTTTGTCTGATCAAAAAAAACTAGGTATAGAAGCGGGAAAAAAAGCTGCTGAGCTTATTAAAAAGGCTATTAAGGGAAAAGGAAATGCAACTATCATTCTTGCAACAGGATCAAGCCAGTTTGAAACTTTAAAGCATTTGACAGATGAACAAGACATTGAATGGAACAAGGTAACTATGTTTCACCTGGATGAATATATCGGCTTACCGCCATCTCATAACGCAAGCTTTAGAAAATACCTTACGGAAAGGTTTCTGAATAAAATTCCATCGCTGCAATCGGTTAACCTGATCAATGGGGAAACTGATCCTCAAATAGAACTTAGACGCCTTAATGATCTTATCAACAGGTTCCCGGTTGATGTTGCGCTTATAGGTATAGGAGAAAATGGACATATAGCATTTAATGACCCACCTGCAGACTTTGAAACACCGCTGCCTTATATTATTGCTAATTTAGACCAGGCATGCAGGCAGCAGCAGGTAAATGAGTTATGGTTTGACTCAGTTAGTGAAGTTCCGATGCAAGCCATAAGTATGTCTGTAAAACAGATCATGCTATCGGAATATATCATCTGTTCAGTTCCCGGAGCCAGGAAAGCCAGGGCTGTAAAGGATTGTCTGGAACAAACAGTCAGCAACATGCACCCTGCCAGCATTTTACAAAATCATCCCAACTGCCTTCTATTTTTAGACAAAGATTCAGCGTCTTTGCTGAAAGGTGGAAAGCACGCATAAAAAGGTGCCTGCAAACTAAACAAAGTGTAGCTTAAAGGATTCACATTAAAGATCTTTACCTGTTAGATAAACCAGAGTATGCAGTATTCAAAATACTAAGGAAATAGGGTGTATCGATAAACCTAATCCGCAATCAAAACCCTGATACCAAGCCTTTCAAGCTTTATTCTGCTGTCGGAACTAATATTTTTATCAGTAACAACCGTACTTACTTTATTGATATGGGCAATAAATGCAAGCTGCCGTTTCCGGAACTTACCGGAGTCCATTATAACAATGGTTTCTTTAGCAATGCTGATCATTGCCTGGCAGAGACTGGCTTCTTCCAGGCTGGATCCGGAAATGCCGGCATCAATATCAAAACCTTCCACATCAAGGAAGAGCTTATCGCAATAATATTCTCTGAGCTGGCGAACTGCATGAGCGCCTGTGAGCGATGCGTTTTTTTGCTGAAAAGTTCCACCTGGCACTATTACGTTCACATTCGGGAAACCTGCCAGCAATGTTGGCACATTCAGCGTATTTGAAATAACGGTAAGATCTTTCAGATGACCCAGGTTTCCTGCAAGCTCATATGCAGCAAACCCAGAATCAATGATAATCGTATCTCCTTCATTTACCAGCGCCGCGGCTTTTTTTCCTATTGATATTTTTTCCCGCATTGCCTGCTTTTGCGGATCAGAGATCTGGGAATGTGCTTCAAGCCTGTTGTTCCTTTCTATTTTCAATGCACCGCCATGCGTTCTGATCAAGGCTCCCTTTTTTTCCAGTTGTGCCAGGTCGTTACGTATTGTCATACTACTCACCCCAAGCGAAATACTGAGCGTTGACACATCTGCAAGCCCATTCTTATGAAGGATATCTAATATTGCATTTCGTCTGCCTCCCGGCTGGCTATGGATCATGATCTTTTATTTTTACCGGTTCACGAATAAATACAAGGTGTTATTACCACCAACCTGAAGGCATATTTATTATATGTTCTTTTTCTGCTGAAACAGCTTTCGCAGGTCCGTAAAATACACTTCCGCCATAGGTTGTCAGGAATATTTTTCCGGCATGATGCATATCGGGTATAACACGCTGCCCCCATTTAAAACGATACCCTCCAAGCCTTTGCCAGGTGGCTCCGTGATTTTCGCTGATAAATGCCGCGTTTTGAAAGGTGTTGATAAAAATTCTTCCTTTATTGAGGGGATCAGCGGCAGCCGAGTTTACCCTTACGCGCTCATCAAACACCTGTCTCCAGGTTTTCCCTTTGTCAGCGCTTTTCAGCACACCGCCGAATTTGTCTTTTCCATCTACCTTCTGCGGCCAACAGCTTATATACATTTCATTATTATCGAGCTGATCAATCAGCAGATCGTGAGGGCCTGTGTATCCGCCGGGCAATACCAGTTGTTGCCAGGTTTCAGCCTTATCATCGCTGTAATATACCGCGCCGCTTATGGAAGCGCCATCTTTCCGCCACCCACGGGTACAAAGCAGGTAGAGCCTGCCGGAACCGGCAATTCGCAGTTGCCATGCAAAAAGGTTTTCACCTAGTCCATTGTTTTTTTGCGTCCAGGTTTTACCATCATCGGTAGATTGATATACTCCTCCGTCAAATACCGTTACATACAAAGTCCTGTTACCGGGTTGAGAGTTGGTATCTACCAAAATATTCGTACAGATCGCATTTTCCGGAATGCCCTGGTTCGACTTTTCCCAACTTTTCCCGGCATCTGCCGATAAGGCTACTCCGCCTTTATAACCTGAAAACCCATAACGGGAGAACATCTTTTCCCGTGGAAGATCATGTGCATTGGCCCATACAGACCATACCTTTCCTTTTACAGCCGGATCAAACGCAACCTGGTAACAGGTATTTTCCCATTCCCGCGGAATGCCTTTGCGTGAATGATACCAGCTCTTACCTCCATTATAAGTATCAAAAAGGCCTATATCGGTATAGCAAATGAAATAATGATCTTTATCAAAAGGATCAAAGTGCACACCATAGGCTGTCGTAACATTAAGCCCGTTCGTTGTTGCCGATCCATCGGGTTGTGTAGTGCTGTACGCCTGCACCCAGGTTTTACCTCCATCCATTGTTTTATAGGCACGTCCTTCATCACTGGCATAACAGATATTCGGATTGGAAGGTGCAATGCCCAGATCAATAGGACTTCCACCCCAGCCGGGGTCAAAGCTATCTTCCATCCATGCACCATAAAAATTATTGGTAATATATCCACGCGGTGTAGACGACAAAAGCACCGGCCGCCAGTGTTCGCCGAAATTATCCGTTTTATAGATCGCGAATATCCGTTCGCGTCTTGCTTCCGCCCTGGGCTCATTTCTTTCTACTGATATATAAGCTACATTCGGCTGCGATTCACAAACGTCAAAGCCGTGATTTATAAATGGAAGCCCCGATCCCGTTACCACCAGACCGTTGTTTACCTGCTTCCAGTCTTTACCACGGTTTTTGGTAACATATACTCCTCCGCTGACAGATTTACCTGCAACTTTTACAGGCGATTGTATGTATATGGTTTCCCCGTTGCCTTTAACTGCGGTTATCTTAGTTACCGGAAGCGCCGTTGCAACTATATTTCCGTTGCTTTCATTGATCGTAAAACTAAGGCTGTCAGTAAAAATGAGCAGGCCGGAACCTGATGTGCTTTTCCTGTTTGGAAATATTTGTTTTACCACTTTCCCGGGAAGCTTTGCAATTCTTTCCCACGCCCTGCCACCGTTTAATGAACCTATTATTATCACGGAATCTTCTTTTTTATTACTCTCGTTCCTGAAAGTAGTTAAAGATGAAAGCCCCAGGTATATCTTTCGTGGTTCAAAGGGATCAATGGCTATCTTATTAATTGATCCATCCTCAGCTCCGCTGATAATTTCAGAAGGAAGAAAATCCTGACTTTGTAAAAGATCCAGGTCTTTTGCAATGTTGCTTACATCCGGATATATAATTTCCCAGCTTTTCCCCCTGTCTGCAGAACGGTAAAGGACACTCAGGGCGGAACCCCTTTCTTCCGCATGCCTGTAGCCCTTTGTTGCCACATAGATAATATCAGGTTGTGAAGGATGAAATTTAAAATCCGCTGGTACGGTCCAGAGATTGAACATACTCCATTGTTTTCCTCCATTACTACTGATATACGCCGCCGTCATATCACAATGAGCAAGAACTAAATTTTCGTCCAGGGGACTTATTGTTGGTAAGAAAACCCCTCCGCCTCCGCCAGGACCAATTACTTCCCATTTTGAAATATTGTCCCTCCCGCTATCGGGCTGAAAAATATTTTGACACAAAGCGATATTGAACACTTGTATAAAGCTAAAAACAACAAGCATTAAGCTTCGTTTTATATTGTCAGATAAAATCATAAAATACTTTCGTTTAATTAATGAGATGCCTGAGTAGTTCAGCAGATAACCGGCGGTACCCTTCGGCATTCGGGTGAACACCGTCATCTGTAAACAATCTCCTGTCTAATGCTTTTTGTGTACCCATAAGCGATTTACCAGGATCCGCGAAATCAATATTGAGCCTGTCTGCGAGTTTTGAAATCTGCTTATTAATTACCATTATCCGCGGTTCATAATGCTGCCTTGGAATAATTCCAAGCAACAGGATTTTAGCCTGGGGCTGCCTTTCCTTAACTGCAGCGATCAGCATATGTAGTCCACGGATGATCTCCGGATCATTATTCCACTGAAGATTATTGGAGCCGATTAGTAATACGATCTGCCTGGCATTAAAGCCATCGAGCTCATCATGGTAGACCCTCCATAATGCGTTTTCGATCCTGTCCCATCCAAAACCGGCATTCCTTGGATTAAGAGGCAGAATATCTTTTTCCCAGGAATCTTTACCCCGCTCCAATTGGGCGCCACCCCAATAATGAGTAATTGAGTTTCCGATTAAAACCAAAGAAGGAAAAACGCCTTTTGCATTATTCTCCAGTATTTGCTGATGTCTTTCCCTCCAATCATAAGTATTGGCATCGCGGTATTGGGTGCAAGGCTGGGTCGTAATTTCTTCCCCCGCAGGTTCATTGAGTATAGACCGGATCTTTTTTTCATAAGCCACGGCATATTGCTGCATCTTATCATCTGCAGTATGCATGACATCTGCCATAGCACCATCCGTGAGATGTATCTCATCCTTACCCAGGTAGTAAAGGTCGCTTATACCTTCCTGCTGTAACGACAAGAATACCTCTTCAGCCAGCTTATTGAGGACATATATCCTGTCCCTGTTTACAACATGGATAGCTGTATCACCATAACCCGGATATTCTGCAATTAAAACAGGAACAGACGGCTTCTTTTTTCTAAGCGTCCGCACAAAAGAAAATAAACGCTGTTTCACTTCTTCTGCCGGGTAGATAGTTCCGCTTAGGTCTGGTAAACAATCCAGCACATAAAGCCTGGCATCCAATGCTGTTATTGCTTCCAGTATCTCTTTTTCCAGTAACCTGTTTTCTGAAAAAACCGGCTTAATCAATGGTCTGTCCAGTTTGCGATCCAGAATGGAAGTCCATGCCATGCCCGGTCGCGACGCACAGGCTCCCTGCAAAATGGAGTTACCATACACCACTATGGGTTTTTCTTTCCTCACTATATACGGGCGGAAAGCAGAAGCTGATGTTACTCCCACTTCAAGCCAGGCAACCTGGTTATGGAGGGGCAGATACAAGCGGAATTGCCCTCCGGTTTTATGAAAACCACTGCTACTATCTTGAGTATTCAAGTCAAACCGGTATACAATCGTATCGCCAAAGGAATAATTGCCTTTACACCATACCCAGCCTCCATCTTTTGTAATACCATAAAGATCAACACCACTTACACCTGTTGCCGGCATATATGGTAATGATATTGATTGAGTCACCTGGTAACGTATAACAATTTGCTTACTGTTTGTTTTAAAGTTGATCGTTGATCCTGCTTCCTGAAAGGCTGGCTGTACCCCACTGCCTGCTTTTGCCTTCGCTCGGTCAGGTATTCCTGCGAACTTATTCCCGGTTCCATTTACCCAACCCTGTCCTTCTATTACAGGAAACGGATGGGTGGCAGGGTTCCACCATATTAATGAATCATTATTCCGGGCAACAGATGAGCCGAAAACAATAAAGAAGAACAATGAACAGATGGCTTTCTTTTTTATATTGCTGATTGAAAGATGAACACGTAACATATTATCAAACGGTTTATCTCTATTTGACATATCCTCCGGAATATAATCTCTGTGCATTCTTATAATAGATCTTTTCCAGTACAGTACTGGTTAACTGCAAACCCGAAAGCGGCCAATGATAATCCAGGTAATCATGGTAATAAAAATGCTCATCGGTTGATTCTAAAATGCGAAAAGTCATGTCATACATCCCTGCCTCTGAACCCATATCTGTTCCATACAATAATTTATCCTGGTTGTCTTCAATAAATTTTTTTGCAAACCGCGGAATAGCTGCAATTTCTCCAAAACGTGCAGAGATATCGGCATATAAATTAGGATAACGATATAGCAGCGCTCCTAATTTGTTTAAGTCTGCACAGCTATTCCCGTAATGGCAAAGAATAAAAATCGTGTGAGGATTTTTAAGAATGGCAGTATTTACCGATTCAAACAACCTTGCATGGCTCCAACGGCTGTGGGTTGTGGTATCAACGTGATATATTGCGCCATTCATTAGTCCGTCATTAAGAGAGTCCGGAGGTAAATACATCCAGGCATCTTCGCCAATATGTATACTGACCGGTAAGCCCAGCTCGCCACACCTTTTAAATATCTTCAGCATGGATGGATCGTCGAAATGCGGACCTGGTTTTGATTTTCTGCCGGAAAAAGAAAATTCTTCCCCAAGTCCTTTATCACCCAGTTCCCCTACTCCTTTTGCCCCGGCACGGGCACATCTTTCCAATTCCGCTATTGCATGTACTTCCCAACCAGGCGTTTCGTAACTGCTATAATCCAGGCCGCACCAGATGTCAAACCTATCCTTGTAATTGCTGTATTTTTTTACAAGTGAGTCAAACCGTTTGCCGGTATAGGCTGATAAAATAATTGTTTTTACAATACTTTTCGCGTCCATTGTTTGCACCCATCGCTCAATTTCAGCAGCAGACCTGGCAAAATCGTGTGAGTGAACATCAATCACGGGAACCATTGGTTTTTCTATTGATGTAACCGGGATATTGAAGATTGAAACGGGCTTATAATTTTTAAGCAACATATTGCTTATATTCTGCGAATAGCAGCATTGTTGCATAGCGAGGAAAATTGCCATGCCTGCAATAAAACGGATTATCGTAGAGTAGTACCTGAACATAAAGATTGATTTTACAGAACAATGTTTGTAACAATTTCCCGGAAGCGGGATACTGGTCCCGGGAAATTAATTGCACCTGTCTCCTTCGCAGCGCTGTATAGAATATAGTTGCTAAAACGGCGGGAAAATGCCCTGCTTTGGATGATGTACCGGCAACCCCGGTCTCACATCCCACCACAATTTGCTGGTAAAAGCATCCCCGTTACTCAACCTTTTGATTGCCTCGGAAATACTTTTTGCATTAGAGTTATATTCGCTTTGCGGGTACTGCACTCTCCTGGGTATTTCTCCCTGCGTATCGCCCAGTGCGCTACCGGTCCATATCCGGGGATATCCTGTTCTTCTGAATTCTGTGTATCCTTCTTCAAACTGCAGGTAATTGGCCAGCCATTTCTGAACGATCAGCGATTCATATTGCTGCTCTTCTGTTCCGCTTAAAGTACCGGCGCTGCCGGCAAGATAATCATCCCGGTCAGCAGCGTTCACACCGAAATTATCCATAGACAGTGAAATTCCTGTTCTGTACAATGCTTGTGCATCTTCACCGGTGATACCTCTCAATGCCGCTTCTGCCCTCAGAAATGCAACTTCTGATGCGTTGATCACCGTAAACCTGAAATCAGAGCGCCAGAATAAATCACTCAGTGCTGACAGGGAGGAAGATGGTCTGCCAAGATCAACCATTTTTTCATCGGGAGACAAATTGAGCATAATACCGAAATAATCGCCCAGGGATGTTAAATCAATGAATTTTGAAGCCCTGGGGTCATTGAGCTTTGTAAGTGTTTCTGCCATAGTAAAGCTTGCCCACCGGAATTCCTTTGCGCCACCGGATATACCGTTGTAAACAGGGCTTCTGTTGGCATCTGCTGCTTCGCTGGCTGCTCCGGCTACCAGTATTGCATTTTGACTGTTTTGAACAATTAAAAGCTCGCTTATCAATTCATTAATATGCGTTGATGCCACTGAGGGCGCTACATAGCTGATCCGCATTGCCAGGCGAAGCCGCAGCGAATTACCCAGGCGTATCCACTTTTCTACGTCTCCATTGTAAATAAGATCTTTATTGCCGATATTGAGCCTTGTTCCGTCGCTTTGCTTCAATACAGCAACCGCTTCTTTCAGCTCTTTCAGCATATCGGTATAAACAAACTCCTGGGTATCGTATGCCGGAGCAATATTAACTTCCGTTACGCTTTTGGCAGCTTCAGTATAAGGTATATCGCCATAAAGATCAGTGAGCCTGCTATACAACCAAGCCCGCCATATCCTTCCAAAAGAAGTAAGATTTGCCAGTTTCTCATCCCGTGAAGAGAGCCGGATCGATTCATTGAGATTGATCAGGTATGAAGTGTAAAATGTTGAAAAAGGGCTACCCCATGGTCCCTTGGTGAAAGCGCTCGCAATCGTATTATTTCCGATATAACCGGAATACGCTTCAAGGCGGGTGTCATTATTTGCCATGCCAAACATTGAGTTTTTTTGAACATGTGTAAGTAGTAAAGCGGGGTCGGCTATATCTTCTGTTACAATCCTGGGGTTGGTATTTATTTCTTTAAAGTCTTTAGTACAGGCGACCAGGAAAATAACCGCGCCTGCCACCAGTAAATATTTCAATGATATATGTTTCATATATGCTTATTAAAAGAATTAAAAATTAACATTCAGGTTTACCCCAATGCTTCGGAGCACAGGCATGTTGCGCGATTCTACACCCTGGGCTGCAGCCGTAGGCGCAAAGCTGGATTCCGCGGATATTCCCATCGCTTTAAACTCTTTTGACCGGTAGATGTACGCCAGGTTCCTTCCTACCAGCGAAAGGGTCACACCTTTGATCCTGCTGTTCCAGAAGGCCTTTTTTAACCCCCACGATAAGCTTACTTCACGCAAAGCAGCCGTTGATGCATCCAGTACAAATTCTTCTACCAGGTTGCTCCAGCCCCTGTTAGCGAACATTGCCATCCTGGTAATTACCTTGGTGTTTTCAACATAACTATGATCAGATTGCTCTACTACTCCATCTATAATAAAGTTGCCCGGATCTTCGGTACCCACACCTGTGCCTTTCTGCCATTGATCCTGTTTTGTCCGCGAATACACTTTTCCCCCAATACGGGCGTCTATGAGTACCCTCAATTCAAAGCCTTTATATGAAAAAGTATTGGTGAAGCCTCCCAGTATTTTCGGTTGTATATTTCCCAGCACTTTTACACTGTCGGCAATACGATGCGTTCCTTCCGCATCCACAACCACTCTTCCTTCCGGGCTCCTTTCATAAACGCTGCCCACAATATTTCCGTAAGGCTGCCCTTCCTGAACAACAATTGCCGCGCCGGCATTGAAGAGTGTAAACTCTTTGATGTTATCAGTAAGTTCTACCACTTTAGAAAAATTCCTGGAGAAGTTCAATGAAGTATTCCATTGAAAAGCAGGTGATCTGACAATAGAACCGGATACGACAGCCTCAAACCCGCGGTTGCGGATAGCGCCGGCATTGATCAGTTGGGTGCTAAACCCTGTAGAAACAGGAAGCACCACACGCATGATCTGATTTTTTGTGGTTGCATCGTAGTAGGTAAAATCAATATTGAGTTTATCCCAAAGCTTCAGCTCTGTACCAGCTTCAAACGATGAAGTAAGCTCATTCTTTAAATCTGCCAGGGGTACGTTGGAGCTTATACTTAACATTCTTTGTCCGCCAATGTAGGGAGTTGCACCCAAAAAATATCCTGCTGCAGTCTGGTATGGATCTGCATCATTGCCCGCCATTCCATAAGACAGGCGAAGCTTACCATACGAAAGCCACCCCGATTTATAGCCGGGCATATCTGTGAAAACAAAACTGGAACTAACAGAAGGATAGAAAAAAGAGTAATTGTTTATACCAAGAGAAGAAGACCAGTCATTTCGGCCGTTTATATCCAAAAACAAATAGTTGTCGTAACTCAATTGTCCAGCAAAATAGAGTGAATTGACGGTCTTCCTGTTGATGAATTTGTAGTTCTGTATGCTTCTCATGTTCTCTATGATCCAGAGATTTTCGAGGTCACGGTTTGTTCCCACCTGTTGTACAGACTCATACCTGAACACCCGGTTATTTCCACCAACTGAAAAAGAGCCATTGATTTTACCGGCAACGCGACCATAAGCAGAAACCAGGAAATCATTATTGTTTTCACTGGTGGTGGCAGTTTCGTTGTTGACATACCCTGTTTGGTAGCCGCTCACCGGGTTTTTATCAGGTACCGTAATATTCCTGTTATCCGTATAATAATCTATCCCTGTACGCCCCATAACCTTCAACCAGTTCAGCAGCTTGTACTCCAGTGATACAAACCCTATCAGCCGGTTCCTGGTATCGTTGGCGTCTACTTTATTAACTACCCAATAGGGATTTACCGGCAACGATCTGAAATTCCTGACCGTTCCGTTGGGATTCAGGTAATTCTCCATAAAGCTGAGGGGAATAAACACCGGCGTTAATTGCAGGTTGGTGGTAGCATCAAGGAAGCTACCCCCGATACCTGGCCTGTTCTTGCCTTTCTGATTGATATAGTTAGCCTTTACAGCAAGAGACAATTTGCTGGAAAGTTCTGAATTTAACCGTACATCGAAAGTTTTGCGGTTTAAACCGGACCGCGGTGTAATGCCTTTATTATCCATATTGGATGCAGATACGCGGTACGTGGTAGCACTATTACCACCCGATAATGTAAGCGAATTGGTGAACGTTTGACCTGTATTAAAAAACTTCATCAGCTCCTTGTCGCTTATGGCAGTATAAGGTATGGGAGCCGCATCGGGAATATCCTGGAAAACGATAGGCCTCCCATCCAGCTTTCCACCCCAGTTATCAATCAGCCAGTTGGGCCAGCGCCATGCTTTAGTTCCATCAGCAAGTGTTACTTCTTCCAGTGAACTGTAATCATCATCATAGCCGCCACCCCATGTACGTTGAAATTTTGGTATGGTATTGGGCTTTTCAAAAGTGGCATTGGAATTGAAACTAACGTTTACCCCTTTGCCTGATTTACCTTTTTTTGTAGTTACCAGTATTACACCATTTGCTCCCCGTGAGCCATACAGGGAGGAAGCATTGGGGCCTTTTAATACGGTTATAGATTCAACATCATCAGGATTGATATTGCTGATACCATCTCCAAAGTCAAACTGGGCTCCGCCCTGTTCGCGCACATTGCTCTCATTAAGGATCGGGATACCATCTACCACGTACAAAGGCTGATTTTTGGCAGTATTAAAAGATTTAGCTCCTCTTATTACCACGTAGGCTGCTGAGCCTGCTCCACCTGCTCCCTGGTTTACATACACCCCCGCTACACGGCCAGATAAAGAATTGATAATATTCGTTTCCCTAACTTCTGCGAGCGGAGCGCCGCTTACTACAGTGGTTGCATAACCGAGCGATTTCTTCTGGCGTTCCACTCCAATGGCAGTAACCACTACTTCATTCACTTCTGCAATTTCCAGCAACAGTTTAATGGATAAAGTGACTTCGGCGCCTATCGTAACCGAAACAGTTTTATAGCCAATGGCAGAAAAGATCAATACATCCCCCGGCTGTACATCAATGGTAAATTCACCTTTGCCGTTGGTGGCTGTGCCGCTGCCGGTTGATTTTACAACAACCGAAACATTGCTCAGCGCCGCGCCTTTTTCATCGGTTACCACGCCTTTGATGGTCCGGAAAACAGTACTGCTGTCAGCTTCAATATTCTCCGTACGGGGTATTCTTTTTTTAATCACTACCGTTGTGCCAATAATGGAATATGTAAGGGGCTGACCTGAAAAACACAGGTCAAGCACACGCTCAAGAGAAGCGTCTTTTATTTCCACGGTAACTTTACCTGCCTGGCGAAGCCAGGATTCATCGAAAAAGAAAGAGTACCCGGTTTGCTTTTTGATTGACCGGAATACTTTCTCCAGGGGCACATTTTTTTCCCGGAGCGTTACTTTCTGGGCATTTGCACCGGCGCTTACCTCCAGGCAAACCACCAGTAAAAAAAGGGCTGTAAACTTCATTATCAACAGCGCCTGCCTTGCCGGCAGGCAGGTTTTGGTTACACCATTCCTGTGGTAACACAGGAACATACAAATTCTTTTTTGCATACATTTGTACTTGTTTGGGTTAAAAAAACAGTTTGCGCAATTGTGGACAGACCCAAATATTTTGTCACCGTCCTGAGGCTCAATTCGGGACGGTGCTATTTTGTCTTCCAGCTTTTTATATTGAATCGCCTGTTATGGCAACACAATGATCTTTTTCTCTTCAATACGGAACCGCACATTACTTTCTTCCATTATTTTCAGTACCTGCGAAGCATTGCTGCTGCGTGCGATCTCCCCGCCAAATTTCCTGTCAGGAACAGTGCCTGCATATTCCACATCCACATCATACCATCTGCCGATCTCGTTCATAAGTGTGCGCATATCGGTATTGTTAAATGAAAAGAAGCCGTTCTTCCAGGCCATTACCGCATCCATATCTGCATTGCTATCCAGTTGCATCCTGCCATTTTTATCAGCAGTTACCTGTTCCCCCGGTTTGATCATCATATGCCGGTCATTCAGCACCAGTTCGATGCTGCCTTCCAGCAGGGTAGCTTTTACATCCCTGTCATCTCCATAAGTATTTATATTAAAGTGGGTGCCCAGCACCTGTATCTCTCCTCTATTACCTTCAACAGTATTGAACTGCACAACAAATGGGATTTTTTCCATACTCCCTGACCGGTCTTTCCTGTAGTGCAACGCGATCTCCATATACACTTCTCCTGTTATTTCCACTTTCCGGTCGTTGCCGCTAAAATCAGCAGGATACCGGATAGAAGAAGCTGCATTCAGCCAAACCTTACTGCCATCAGATAAAACAAGGCTGAATTGTCTTCCTCTCGGGGTGCTGATAGTATTATACAGCACTTCATTGCCGGGAGTGGCGCCTTTTTCATAGCTGATCCTCCCATTCTTCCCTATTATTTTGCTGTTGCCCTGGGAAGCCAGTACGCCGTTTTGAACACTATCAAGACTTATTTGAGTGCCGTCAGCCAATAGCAGCACCGCCCCTGTTTTCCCGGGTTTCAGATCCTGCTTTTTTTCAGGCTGGTCTTGTTGTGAAAGGCTGCGGACTTCAACTCCGGTCCCGGAAAAGAAGTAATATACCGTTCCGGCAGTAAGCAGCAGCAAAATGGCCGCCGCCGCATACATCCATCGCTTTACACGGCGAACAGGTGATATAGCATATGCAGGCTCCTGTGCATCTTTTTGCAAAATACGATCAAGCGACTGCTGCCAGTCTCTTTTGCCTTCCGGCAGGAGAAAATTGGCTTTTTCATATTCTTTAAATATCCTTTCTTTCAGCGGATGCCCCTCCTCCATTTCATTTATTAACCGGAAGAACTCCTCTGTTTCTTCAGGAGAAGACCTGTTGTCAATAAAAGCATCATATAATTGTATCAGCCGGGCCGAATAATCAGTCATATATGTTGGTTATAGCATCACTACGACACGAAACAACATATATAACTATTGCCGGGAAAAAAATTAAGTGCTAAAAAATATCAGAACAGGAAATAAAGCAGCAGAATATCCATTTGACCTGCATAGGTGCGGAGCGCTTTTTCAATAGATCGGTTGGCAGCAACAAGCGCATTATTGATTGTGCTGGGCGACAGTCCTAATAATTCCGCGATCTGTTCGTGCGTGAGCCCTTCCTGCCTGCTCATCCGGTAAATCATTTTCCGCTGCGGGGAAAGTCCGTTGATCGCTTTGTATAATAACACCTTCAACTCAGCATTGATCATCAATTCATCTGCCTGTGGTTCGCCGGAAAGGGATGCATAATCAATATATATCTGCCGCAAACGGGTGTGGCGGGCGGTTACCCGTAAAAAATCCAGCGCTTTATAGTAACCTACTTTATGAAGAAATGCGCCGACATCTTTGATCTGTTCTGCCAATGCCCTTCCTGTCCAAAGCTTCATAAAAATATCCGTAACAATTTCTTCCGCAACTTCGGGAGATTTAACATGCTTCAGCAGGTAGTAAAAGAGCTTATCACGGTAACGCTCAAACAGGATTGTAAAAGCGGCTTCGTCTCCCAAAGCTATTGCAGAAAGCAAGATTGAATCTGTCTGGGAAGTACCGGATGCCACAAGCAATTATTATTTTGATCATGCTAAAGATACTTTATTTTCCCAGCATAGGAAACAAGCTCCTTATCATCTCTTCCGAAGGTTGCGTGCCATACTCGCATATTTCGAAAGCCTCCGCGTGCTTAATCTGTGCAGCTCTCCGGCTCCCGTAAAATTTCTCCAGCGCATTTTTTATCTCCGGGCTGATGGTCCCGGTTAAGCGCTGCCCCAGCCATTTTTTTCTTGCAGCGGCGTCAGCCGGTACTTCATCCAGGTATCCCCCGATCCAGGGAAGCCACTCATAAAATTGCGACTGGTGGGCATCAAGCGCGTCTATTTTTTTATCAAACACCGGGGTAATGTCTACAGCAATGTCAGCACGAAAACTGTTGGGGCGTTTAAAATGATCATACGAGTATAAGAACACAGGATTTTTTTTCAATGGCGGACAATCAGGTACTACGTTAGGCACTCCCACCATGTAGGCCGCATCCTGCACAAGAACGCCGGTATACCGGTGATCGGGATGATAGTCGTTGGGACGGGGAGCAATGACAATATCGGCATTCCATTCCCTTATTTTCCTGATGATCTGTAAACGCACTTTTAATACAGGCTCCAGTTCGCCGTCATGATTGTCGAGTATATCATACTCCACTCCAAAGCGCCTTCCCGCCTCTTTAGCTTCTTCAGCCCTTCTCTTTGCCAGCATTCCTCCACCCTGGCTTTGATGGCCGGCATCTCCGTTTGTTACAGATACAAATTTAACGGCGTGCCCCATCGAGGCGAAAATAGCCGCAGTTCCTCCGGCATCCAGGTCACAATCATCGGGATGCGCGCCAATAACTATTACACGGATTGGTTTGCCGGGTTGCTGTGCATTCAGGTTTATTCCCCACCCTAAAAAACAGTATACTATAATAAACTTTAATTGATGACGAAAAGCAATCATGCTAACAAGGTTAAAATTAAAAAATTCAGATAATGGTCAGGATAAGCCAGCTTATACAAATTTAATTCCGATCGGACGCATTTCAAGTTTTCGTAGGGAGCTATTTTATCAGTTCACTCATTAATATTACGTTTTAACCTTATGACCTAGCAAGAAAAGCCAATTGTTAACTCAACCTTATTACATTATTTGCATCGGCATTGAAGGTAATAAGGTAGGATATGTCTGGTTCAGACGCGTTACTTAGGTAATAAGGTTCTTAGATTTTACGATAAATCTTAAAGAGCGAATATTACTTGCATTCCTGTTTTGAAGCGAAAATTTGAAATGCACCCTTTCGATCCGGTGTTACTTCTTCAATATTTTCAATGCATTGCCGCCATATATTTTCTTCAATGTGCTGTCGCTTAAATTAAGTCCGTGTAAGGGCCAATGGTACCCGAAATGCTCCGTAGCATAAAAATGTTCATCAGCAGTTTGCAATATTCTGAAAGTAATTTCATACTCGATCTTTGTAGGATGATAATCCGTGCCATATACCACTTTATCTCCATATTTCTCCAAAAAGGCAGCAGCAGCCCTGGGTATAGTAGCAATTTCAGCAAGATGAGCGCCCAGGTCTGTATACAAATTACTGTATGTTGAAAGCAGTCTCCCTAAAACGGAAAAATCATTTTCGCTGTTGGCAAGATGGCAGGCAATAAAAGTTGTTTTGGGGTTTGACCTTACCACATTCTCCAAAGTTTTAATCATTTCCTCATGCCCCCTGAAGCCGGGTTTTGTTTTATGTTTATCCAGTCTCCATTTATAACCATTCATTAAACCATCGTTTGTTGAGTCCATAGGTTCATACATCCAGATCGGATCTGCCACATGAATGCTCACGGGAATTTTCAGCTCAGCGCATTTTTGATACAGCGGCTGTAATCTCTGGTCATCGGGGTGCATCCCATAGCCGGGCACCGGTTCCGAGAACACTTCTCCCAGCCCCTTGTCGCCCAACTCTCCTACACCGCGGGCGCCAACCTTAACACATCGTTCCAGTTCCTTTACTGCCACCGCTCCCCAGCCGGGCTCCTGGTATCCTGTATAATCAAACCCGCACCACAGCTCAAAACGGTTGAGGTATGGGCTGTATACCTTGTAAATGGAATCGAAACGGGCGCCGGTTGATTGTGTAAGGATCACTACTTTATCTATTCCATACTGATCCATCAGGCCGATCCACGCTTTGATCTCATCCACACTTTTTGCGTATGAGTTATGAGAATGCATATCAATTACCGGGAACTTTGCCTTTTCTATTTTGGATACAGGAATTTTATAAACCGACCTGGGCCGGTAATTTTTCAAAAGAAGACTGTCGAGGTTTTGTGAAAAAGTCGCCTGGGTACTCCCTAACAATAATAGCAGGGAAAAGAATCTGGTTACTGTCATATTAATGGTGATTATGAATTGTATAATGGTTTATTTGATGATCAAATAAAACCCTGTTTAAGAAAGATTATAAAATAAAAAATTGAAAACGGTCTGTCAACGCATCAGGGTAACGGTTCCTCTCTTTTCAATTTCTTTCCCCTGCCCATCCATTGCCATCACAACCCACGTATATATGCCGGTATTTTGAGCTACCCCCTTTAGCGTTCCGTCCCACCCTTTGTCAGCTCCGCCGGCAGAAAATACCTTTTGGCCCCAGCGATTGAATATCATGAAATTTTTCAGCGTATAATCCCCCCGCAAAACCGGGCGGAAAACATCGTTCAGCCCGTCACCGTTAGGCGTAAAGGCCGACGGTACATAAATGCCGGGTACCTGGTTTATTTTGATCATAACCGAATCAACAGCATTGCAGCCGTTATCATTGGTTACCGTTACCACATACCTGATATCGTTGCGGGGCGTTGCCACAGGATTGGCAACAGACGGATCACTAAGCCACAGGGGCGGCGACCACTGAAACCCGGTGCCCCCGCCTGTTACAAAGAGCTGCACCGATTGCCCGGTTTCAATGATTTGGTCGGGTGGCACCTGTATATTGAGCTGCTGCAGCGCTATGGTTTCGGAAATGGAGTCTGCGATGCACTGCGTTGCGGTTGTCATTTTCATTTTCACGGTATATATTCCAGAGCCGGAATAGCGGTGAACCGGGTCTTTTTGAACGGAAGTATGCCCATCACCAAAATCCCAGCTATAATACACGGCGCTGGTATCGGGCAGGATGGTGGATGTATTTATAAACCGCACATAACCCGAATCGCATCTTATCAGCGTATCAAAACCGGCTTTTATAAATGTGCCGCGGGGAAATACGGTTTTGTTCCGGTCAATATAGCCGCAGGCTGTAGGTGAAGTAATGGTCAGTTTTACGTTATAGGGTTGATTGTAGGGGGAGAATGTATGTTGCGGATTTGGTAAGGAAGAAGTAGTCCCATCGCCAAAATCCCATGACCATTGAACTGCGCCGGTGACAGCGGTTTGCCCGTTAAATTGTATGATGCCCCTGCAACTGTCAATTACCTGTGTCGTAAAATAATTATAGGGGTCAAAAGGCCAGTCATTGACTGCAGCAGGAAGCCCTATTTCCCCTTTTTTGGTTATGCCCAGGTCAATTTTATCCGCTTCGAAAGTACAGCCCATTCCTTTTATATTTGGATGGCTGATAACGGAAAGTTTGGTAGACATGCTGTTCAGGTATATTTTTCCATCAGGCCCGGTTTGAATGCCTCTAAATTGACCAATAGTGGGAATAAGCACCCTGGATGCATTAATGGCTGCTGCAGAGCCCGGCTTTGATTCAAACTGTTCAATAAAGGTAGCCTCACTCCGGAGAGGGGGCTGTAAAGGAAGGTACAGCAGTTTTGAATCAGGCGAAAATTCACAGCCGTAATATTTGGAGCCCGGGTTACTGATTTCCCTCGCGTTTGACAGGACACCTGTAGCATTGTTAAAATCAAAAAGCTGGAAAAAATTCCCGGGATAATTCGTTGAAACAGTTTCACAAAGCTGGCTGCCATCAGGGCTGACCTTCATCATACCATTCATACTACCTACATCATAATATTCATTCAATGCCCTTCCGGTAACGGATGTAACAGGAGTGGCCTGCAGCCCCGTACAGGTTAACAGGTATGTTTTGAATATATTTGAATTTTTTTGGTTTGTGATGATCCACACATCAATACCGTTGGCATGCCTTGCCGCGGTAAGGCGTTCTGTTGAGGAACCGTATAGTAATACGTCTTTGGTAACCACCGCGCCTTTCCCTCCATCCTTATCCATATCCACAACAGAATAACGGTAGCCATTGGAAAAATCAATATGTCCATTACAATAACAATCGGTAGTAAAAACATAATACATACTGCGGCTGTTGGGAAGAGGAACGATGAGCGCCCCTTGTACGGCGGTTTGATAGGTATCTCCCAGTAAATTGTCTCCGTTAAGCATTACCTGGTGCGTGCGGTTATAAATGTTTTGCCCGTTTGTATAAAACAGCAAATTGCCATTCGAATCGCTTATGCTGGCATTACCCTCGTGAGCGCTGTTAACACCATCTGTTAACGTATAGGGTATCGTTGCGCCCCCGGCATTAAAGCTAATACCGGCGCCTTCTCCAAAATACCAGGTATTATATTGCTGCGCCTCACAGGGGCGCAGCAATACAAATGAAATAAAAAGAAAGAGGGCTCTCATATCATCTCATCAAAATTTAAAACGGTATGCTAAAAGCCGGCTTAATTACAATAATTTCCGGTAAAACTGCCTATTACCCCTCCGCTAAGGTTATGTATTTTCCCGTCAGCAGGGTTCATAATAAGAGTACCCGTTAATGGAGCGGTAAGCCCAGGATCCCAGTAAACGGTTTGGCCAATATGAAAACCACCAGTTCCAGTTGCAACAAACCTGTATTCAGGTGTGCACAGACCGTGTCCGCTGGCGCTAAACCCAACCTCTAAAACATCATAGGCCATTGGTCGTACCTCATTTGATTGCGCAGACAATGTTTTTTGGGGAAACGCGGGGGTATCCGTGATTTTAAAATGGGGAACTTGGTTTACGCTTGCCCAAACAGGCTGCTCAGTTTTGGCAGGTACCTGTTCCTGGGCCTGCACATTTGCGAAGTAACCAAGCAAAAAAGCTAAAAGCAATATTTGCTTAAATTTAGATTTTCTTTCCATAAACATAAATTTTAATTTAACAATAAATGAATAAAAGGATCATCATGTTTTATTTTCACATAATGACCCTTCCGTAATCAAAGAAAAGGTTTAATATATTTCCGGAGGGAACTGTCCCTGCTTAGGATGCAGGAACGGTAATCCGGGTTTTGCATCCCACCACATATGGCTCATCATTTCATCACCTCCGTTCAATCGGGAAACTGCTGCTATAACATTGGCATTATTTCTTGCATATTCGGATGAGGGGTATGTTAACCGGCGTGGAATATTCCCCTTGGTGCTGCCCATGTCTGCTCCGGTCCATATCCTGGGATAGCCTGTTCTCCGAAATTCCGCCCACGCTTCTGTTCCCTGGTGATACATAGCGAGGTATTTCTGCACAATAATGTTTTCAAGCTTTTCTTCTTCCGTTCCGGTTGCAATGCTGCCTGCCGGAGAAGCCATATAAGCATTTGCATCATTGGTTGAAATTCCGTACTGCTCTAAAGATTCCGATATACCGTTGCGATACGTTTGTTCCACATTCTCACCCGACAACCCCGCCAGTGCTGCTTCTGCTCTCAGAAAATATACCTCTGCTGCATTCATTACAATAATAGTATGCACCGCTTCCCTGAAAAATACAGGCAACCTTGCTGTGGAGTCAAAGCCATATTTTATTTTCTGATCTCCCTGCAGGGTCATTGGTCTACCCCGGTATCCCGCTGAAGCAACTGATGGAAGATCTGCATATACCGGTAACCTTGGATCATTTCTTTTTAAAAGTTCCTGCGTAACCGTAAAGCCTACCCACACCGGATATGCGTTACTGTTCACATAATCATTGTACAACGGATTCCTGTTGCTGATATCTGTGCCGTCAATGGTCGTCAAGGTTGCATTCAGCGTATTGTCGTCGATAAGCGGGCTGTTGATCACTTCACTGACATGCTGCTGCGCCAGGTCTTCGTTTGCATACCTGACACGTATTGCGAGCCGTAATCTCAATGAATTTGCAAACCGTTTCCAGTTGTCGACATTACCCTTGAACAAAATGTCTGCATCTCCAAAAGACACCTGCTCGCTATTATCGCTCAGTTGTGCGGCAGCTTCTTTTAATTCTTTCAGCATGTCTTTATAAATGTCTTCCTGTTTATCATAAACAGGCTGGTTAATGGCTTCGTCTACACCCAATAATGCTTCTGAATAGGGCAGATCACCATACGCGTCGGTAAGCTGTTGAAAAAGCCAAACCTTCCATATCCTGCCCATGGCATGCTGGTTCACCAGTTCAGGCTTATCAGCAGTTAACCGTACTACTTCAGCAATATTGATCAGGTCGCCCTGGTAATCTGAAAAAGGGGAAGTCCAGTCCTGGTTCTGAAAAATAACACCGGAAGCTTCATTGCTGTAATAGTTGGAATATTCTTTAAAAATCGAATTTTCATACGTGGAAAAAACAGACTGTTTTAATACCGCGGTAAAAAGCATGGAAGGCTTGATGACGTCCTTCGTTACCATTAACGGGCTGGTATTCATTTTTTCAAAATTCTTTGTACAGGCAAGGCCGAACAAAAGAAAAAATACCACTGTTACAGATTTTATATACTTCATATTGAATTCGTTTGGCAGTTAATTAAAATGAAAAAGAGAGGTTAAAGCCCAGGCTTCGTGTAGTAGGCACACTCAGCATTTCAACTCCCTGCGCGGCAGTAGTGGTATTGAATGCTGTTTCCGGGCTTATTCCCATGGTCTTAAACTGAGGATCCCGGTACAGGTAAAACAGGTTTCTCGCTACTACTGATATCTTGGCTGACTTTAGAATGCTCTTTTTAAGTAATGATGCCTGCCCGAGATTATAACTGAGGCTTGCCTCCCGCAATGCTACATAATCTGCATCTATTACACAGGTCTCTCCTATATCTGTCCACGGTCCCTGCAACGCGTAGTAATCCTGGGCCAGTAGTACCTTATCGCTCTTTACATATTTGCCGTCGGGCTGTTGAATTACACCGTCGGCAATTAAATTATCCCGGCTCTCTGTAAACTTACCTGTGCCACCTGCCATCTGGTTGTACTTCGACATGGAATACACCTGGCCTCCCTGTCTAACGTCAATCAATACACTAAGTTGAATTCCTTTATAACTGAAGGTATTTGTAATACCTCCCAGCCAGTCCGGTTGTACATTTCCAAAAACAACCGGCTCGTTGCCTCTTTGCCAGGCGCCCTGTTCGGTCAACACTCTATCGCCGTTTTCATTCCTGAGGAAAGGCAATCCCACAATATTTCCATAGGATTCGCCGATGCGTGCCTCAATAACAGCCCCGTTGTAAGTATCCAGCAGCGTAAGTGTTTCAATTCCATCGGCAAGGGAAACGACCTTTGATTTATTCTTTGAAAAGTTAAGGGTCATATCCCAGCGGAAGTTCTTGGTAGCCACAGGTGCGGCATTTACAAAAATCTCAACTCCCTTGTTCCTGATCTCACCGGCATTGATGATACGTGTGACAAACCCTGTAGCCACGGAAATTTGTACCGGCAATATCTGGTTAATGGTAGATGCATTATAGTACGTAAAATCTATCCCCACCCTATTTTTAAAAAATCTCAGCTCAGTACCCAATTCATACGACCGGGTCAATTCATTTTTCAGGTCTGCCAGCGGGATTTCGTCTGATATATAAGCATAAGGCTGACCGTTAAAGCTGGAACTGGAAAGCAGGTAACCGCTCTTGGTCCTGTACACATCCGCATCGGCGCCAGCCTGGGCGTAAGATGCCCGTAATTTACCGTAAGACAGCACAGATGACTTAAGCGCTAACGCATCGGTGAATACAAAACTCAGGTTCGTGGAAGGATAAAAAAACGAGTAGTTATTTTTCCCGAGCGTGGAAGACCAGTCATTCCTTCCCGTAATGTTCAGGAACAGGTAATTTTTATACCCGAGCTGACCATCAAAATACGCGGAGTTAATTTGTTTTTGGGTGGGATAGCTGGATGCGGTTACTCTTTTAGCATTGCTGATATCATAAAGATCAGGGATATTAAAACCGGTACCTTCCACGCTCAGCGATTTGGTCCTGCGGTTTAAATGATTGGCGCCAGCCGAAAAAGAGCCACTGAAATTTTTAAACAAATTACCTGATGCGGTCAATAATACATCACTGTTTTCCTCTTTAATATTATATTCATTATTATTTACTCTTCCGTCCACAATTCCCGGTGTGCCTACTCCTATTCTTGAAAACCGTGTGTCGTTATAAAAATCGGTTCCGCTCCTTGCCTGCAGCGTAAGCCAATCGGTAAATTTATACCGTGCCAGCACATATCCTATTACGCGGTCTCTCCTTCCATCCGCCAGCATTTCGTTCATGATCCAGTAAGGATTTCTTGGTGTACCTGATTTGTAGTTGATGCTGGATCCGTCTGCCCTCTTATAATCCTTCATCCAGTCCAGGTCTAAAAAAAGCGGCATCCTGTTCAGTGCAACAGTAGCGGAAGTTCCGCCTCCGCCGGTTTCCGGCGGATTTATGGTATGCTGCCGCACATAGTTCACTTTGGCTTCAACAGATAACTTCGGGGATACCCTGAAGCTGGCAAGCATATTGACCGTTTGGCGGTTCATACTGTTATTAGGTACGATACCGGTATTGCGCATATCAGACAACGAAAGCCTGAAAGTTGCGTTCTCTGATCCACCGGATACACCTGCCGTATTAGTGATGGTAGAGCCTGTGCGGTAAAACTTTTTGAAATTATCATCGCCCCTGGCTGTATAAGGAATCAAACCAAGCTCCGGCCAGGTAGCGATAGATATCAGCCTGCCATCGTATTTGCCCCCCCAGTTATCCTGCAGCCAGCCAGGCCATTGCGATACGGTTTGTCCGTCAATAACCGCATTATCGAAAGAAGCATAATTATCATCGTAACCACCTCCGTATATACTCTGGAAAGTGGGGATTACGTTCACCTTTTCAAATGTTACGTTGGAATTAATATCTACATTTAGCTTTCCTGATTTCCCTTTTTTTGTGGTGATCAATATAACGCCTTTTGCACCACGGGAGCCATATAATGCTGCTGCGGCAGGTCCTTTCAGTACCGTAACATTTTCAATATCATCAGGGTTAATATTACCGATACCGTCACCATAATCCCGTTGCCCGCCAAATATAGAAGGCCTGCCTAATGTCTGGTTATCAATAGGAACTCCGTCAACCACATACAATGGCTGGTTGGTACCGGTCAAAGAACTGCTTCCCCTGATCACCACGTAAGACGAACCTGATGGTCCTCCTCCTGAGGGATTTACATGCACACCCGCCACTTTTCCTTTTAATGAATTGGCCACATTTACCTCACGTACTTCAGCGAGTTTGCTGCCTTCCACTGTTTGAGTAGAATACGCCAGTGATTTTTTATTACGCTGGATACCCAACGCCGTAACCACTACTTCTGAAAGCTGCTTTTCATCTGATTCAAGAGAAATATTAATGGTTGAACGCTTCCCCACTTTTTCTTCCTGTTCTTTATATCCTGAAAAGCTGAACACCAAAACAGCATTGGGTTTTACAGTCAATGTATACTTACCATCCGCATCACTTACGGTTCCGTTATTTGTTCCTTTCTCCATTATGGTCACACCTCCCAATGGCTGACCGGCAGCATCTTTTATTGTACCGGTCACTGAAGCAGCCTGTGCAAACGCCTCTGTCCCTGTCAACAGGGCAAAAACGAAGAACATTAAACAAAGGGTTAAAAAATTTCGTTTCATTTACAGATGATTTTGGTTTTATTAAATAAAAGATTACAAAAGATTTAATTAATAATTAAATTTTCGTTTTGCTTATAAAATTATATTTATTACTATTTCAAACCAAATTTTTTTTCTTTTATTTACTATTTTATTTTCGAAATCTTACTAAATAGAAAAACGAAGCCTGAGTATGCATAAAAAAGCCTTCCGGTAAGGAAGGCCTGCCAACAAAAAAATAATTATCTTTTAATATTCATCGGAGACAGCAAAGTCATTTTTCCGCTTCATCCATTTTCCTCCTGTAAAATCAGGGAACTCCACGGTTTGATTTCCCAATTCAACAGATGCTTCACTAAGGGGAGTTATTGCGCTCCAGGCTGCCGCATCATACACATCCATGGGCGTGGGCGTCTTTCGTTTGGCAGCTTCAATAAAGGCATGCAGCACAAAAAAATCTATCCCGTCATGCCCGGTACGCCTGGCTTCTTTGCCCCATCGCTTCCATAACGGATGCTCGTATTTGTCGTACCAGGCATTGGCATCATCCCATTTTTCATGGTCGTATTTGCTCACACCTTCTATGAATATCCCGTTATTGATATTCATCCAGATACCATTGGTGCCCTGCACCCGGAAACCGAGTGAATATGGTCGCGGAAGATTAGTATCATGCTGTAAAAAAATAGTTTCGCCATTGGCGCATTTAATATGGGTAGTAACCACATCCCCCAGCCTGAACAACTGTTTGGCATTAGGGTGGTCTTTGCCGCCCTTTTTAATGATGTAATCATGCAGCCCGCGGGACTTGGTAGCAAAAGAGCTTAATGTTTCAAACCGGTTGCCCCTGTTAATGTCTATCATCATAGCCATAGGCCCCACATCATGGGTTGGGTAAAGATCACCATTGCGGTGAACAGAGTGATTGGTTCTCCACCTCGCTTCCGAAAACCCTTTTTCACCAAACTCAACGCCGCTGTTATAAGGCGTAACCCCGTCATTGAATTTTACCCCGCGCAGATCGTGCTGGTAGCCGGCCTGCAAATGCACCAGCTCACCAAACAGACCCTGTCTTACCATATTCAGTATAGCCAGTATATCCCTGCGGTAACAGGCGTTCTCCAGCATCATTACATGCGCATTAGCGGCCTCAGCGGCACGCACCACCTCCCAATGATCTTCAAGCGTAATACCTAAAACCACTTCGGTAGCTATATATTTTAACCCGGCGCTGATGCTGTCTGTAATCATCGGTTTATGCCATTCCCAGGGAGTTGATATAATAACTGCGTCTATTTTATCAGTCCGCAATATATCCCTGTAGGCTATATCACTGCCGGTAACGATCTCAGGCATAGCCTTGCCTGATTTCCGGATCAGTTCTTTGCTCATGCCAAGCATCCTGTCGTCAATATCGCAGATCACTTTTACTTCCACATCACTGCGTTCCAGGCACATTTTAAGATGCGATTGCCCACGCAATCCCACGCCGATGAACCCAAGCTTTAATTGTGGCGCCCGCGCTTGTGCAGTCAGGTTAAGCGGCTGCAGCAGGCTGAAGCCTGCGGAAGCAAGCGATATGTTTTTTACAAAATCTCTCCTGGTAACTGGCATACAAAACGGATATTAATATGAGTGATCAATTGGTTTTTGACTGGTTCAAAAAACGGTTGCTGAAGAAAGCCATGTATTCCTGTAGCTGTTCCAGGTATGATTCCAATCCCAGCTTTTCTTCATCATATATCAGGTAATTCATGCCCGGCACACGGCTCGCAAAATGCCGGGTGCGCTCCTGTTCAAAAAAGTATTGTTTACCGGGGGTAGACATTCCTTTCGGCAACCGCGTGCGCTCCCATACTGCACACAATTCGTTGAATACGGTTTTGCGTCGTTCAAGGTTATTTTTTACGATCTGCTCAGCTTTCTGCAGGTAATGAAAGCTTGTATCATAACTGACAAATCGCTGCCGGTGCGCCTGCCTTACGGCATATTCTATCTGAGAAAGGTCAATATATGTAAGCGCTGTATTCTGCGCAAGCTGGCAAAGTGTTTTAAAAACCTCTATATCGTACACATTATTTACAGACGAAGCTATCAGCCTGTTGCAGATCGCAATAGCGGCATTCATCTTTTCTAAATATATTTCAGCTTCTTTCAGCCGGTCAGCATATTCCGTATTCCAGAAGGGGTCATATTCCAATGCATCTCCGCGCGGAAGATCCGGTAAATGAGTTTTACCGATCTCACCCCAATGCCAGACCCTCCTTTCAAAACTTTCCATATAAAAATAAGCAGCCTCATTCAGCATAAAATAGAGGGAATCCACACCTGCTGCCTGCCCGCCATACCGATTACGGTAAAATAAAGACGGGAACTCCTGCAATGAAGGCCCTTTCACATTCCATGAATAAGCAGCCGTGGTGGCAAAACACAGCATCCATGCCTGCATAGGCAACCCGGAGTCATCCCAGGAAGTACGGATCACGCCGTCAAATACGCCCCTACCAAGATTTGCTATCAAAAATTTGTAAGAATTTTCAAGTGCGCCGGGCTCTTTTACGTCTTTGTTCTTTGAAAAAAAATAAGGCAGGAATAACATTTCAATACCGGGATTAGGATCATAAGCGTATACAGGATACCCGAGCGCTTTAGCTTCTCTGGCATATTTTAAATCCGGCGTTTCATAATCATACGACTCTGTCAGCACCATTCCTTTTTCCGGAACCACTTTAAAGCCTGTTTCCTTTTGATCCCCGTGATAAACGCTCAACCGGCTTTTTGCCCAACCCATTGGTGCTTCCCAGTTCATCACCCCACGCCCGTAAGGCCTGAGCATGCGGGTTGACTTGCCCAGGAAATGATGAAATAAACCGCTCCGGCCTATTTCTTTTACTTTTCCGGCACACTGTGCACAGGCGCCCAGTTCATAGGTTTCATCCGATCCTATATGAATAAATGAAGACCCGGGGGTTGCTTCCATTGCATCCTTCCACAGATCCATCAGCAAACTATAGCTCCCTTCTTTTAACGGGCAAAACTCAAAATTAGAAGCAGGTATTTCACGCAGGTGAGCAAATTGCGGCCATTTTAAAATAAAGCCTACGTGACCCAGTCCCTGCACCAATGGCACGATCTGCACATGATACTGGCGGGCATACCGGGTCAGCTCCTGCATTTCCTGCATGGTGAATGCACCCGGTGCTCCGATTTCCGGGTGACTGGGGTATTCGAATTTATCTTCCCACTCCCATATCAGCATATTCATTTTGTAACCGGCAAGCTCACGGATAAAGCGCTTTACATATTCTTTGGTATCCTGGTGATGCTTTGTGTCGTAATGGGCTGCCCGTTGCTTTGTGTCAGGCCAGTCGCGTATCTCCAACCCGTTTACCAATACTTCAGCACCGTTTTTTCTGAACAATTGCTTGGCTGTTTGAACACCATAAAACAATCCGGCGGCGGCCGGAGCAGCTATTTCAAATTTTTCTGCGCTTACCGATACCCGGTAACCTTCAGCGCCCAGGGTTTTGTCTTTGCCTGTGCGTTTTAAAACGATGGATGCTCCCCCGGAACGGGCACTTACAACCGCTTCCACACCCAATTCCCGGCGTATAAATTCCGCCAGGTCTTCCGCAGCAAATTTGTCTTCAGCAGCACTACCCACCACTATATTTACCCGTCCATGCATTGTAAAAGCAGGTCCTTTAAATGAAATTTCTTTCGGTTGCGGAAGTATTGCCAAGTCAACCGGCTGGGCTGTAACCAACTGTGCAGATAAAGCCAGGCCAAAAATCAATATTATTTTTCTTCCTGAAAATAGAGACAGCGCAGTTTTCATTCCTATTCATTTTTTAGAAAAGTAAAAATATACAAGATTAATTTCCTTTCAAAATATTTTGTATTTAAAAAATAATGTTTCGTTATCTTTCTTTTAATGAAAATCAATATTAAGCCTGTTCTCTAAACCGAATACGCCAAAAGGAATTTTCAAAATCACCGCAGTATATAATGTAGAGACCGGAACAGGGAAAATAATCCGGACCGTTTGATAAACCAACGGGGCATACAACAGCCGGGAGCCAAAAAAAACAATATTGAACAGGTTTAAGATATAATCAACAGCACTGATGAGAGGGTCCCTTGTCTACTGCAAAGTAATACTGCATTCCTTTCCGGTTACACCGGCAAGATTCACCGGCCGGAAAAATATCTTTTCAGGTTGCCCGGCATAGGTTAACACAACAGAATCTCCAATATTCTGCCATGAGCTGTCCCTGCTGTTTTTCATCTGAAATGTTTTGAGATTTGGCATACGCGATCTTAATTTAATAACAGCTTTATCCTTATCATACGCAGCATCTGCAAGGATATTATCCGGGCGCCATTCTATTGCGTTTTTACCGGCAATGCGGGTAAACCTGTTTGCAGCATAAGCCCAGTGAGGCCTGCCATCCCATATCCAGGTATTGCTGTCCGAATACTCATCTTTATATATCAGCAGGTTGGCAAGCGCATCCCCATTATCAGGCCAGTGCACAAAGCGATCATTGGATGCTTCCCAGGCTATCCATGTGAATGTTTGCATGAATGCTTCTTTGCTTACATGTTTCCATTTTCCTGCTTCGTCTTTCAGTCTGTCGGATGTTATCACATTACGGCTGCTACCTTTCACCATCTGCACATCTTTTCCTTTATTCTTCAGATATTCCTCCCTTACTTCCAATGCCGATAAAGGAATACCATCTTTTTCAAAATGATGATCATACTTGGCATCGCTTAAAAACCATTTGTGGAAAGTATTGCTCCATATTTCGTTGGCGCCATGGTGTCCATCTTCCCCGTTTTTCACCCCTGCACCGGCGCCTATGCAGCGGGTAACATATCCATATGCGTTCATCACGGCATTCTGAACGATCATATAATGACCACAATGAAAACCCTGTCCCTTTAATGCTGCTTCCAATATCCTGTCGGCATACTCCTGCCCGGGATAATCCGGTTCAAAATCGCTGATCTTAATAATGCCTGATATCCAGCTGCGCAATAGCAAAATGCGTTTAAATTCATCCTGCTCATCATGAAACACAGTATCCGGGCGGAACCTTGTACGGAGCGATTCAAACTTTGGTGAAGTAAGATCCTCAAAGGAAGTAAAAGGTATTGCACCCGTGTCCCGGGCGCAATCAACCAGCACCCCGGTAATGGCCGGCTTGTTGTTACAGGCCACCAGCCACATTGCACAGCAAAAAAGGTACAGTATAAGTTTCATGGCTTAAGTTATTTAAAATATAATTAATTGCTTTTAATGGGTCCTATGTATTGTTTGGCAACTACTACGTTGCTGTATTTAATGTGATGCGAAACACCGGGCGGGCTTTTGGAATCATAAAACTCGATGCAGATATACGATAACTTCAACCCGGGGTCGGTGCGCCAGCGAAAACCCCGGAACGGGGGAGCATCCGGGATATTAAACCATGAATCTTTATCCCATTTTCCATTCGGGAAACCCGGCCCCCAATGCCCGACCAATACGCCATCCTGCCATATTTTCAATTCGCCGTTGTAAGCTGTTACCGGGTTGTTCAGCTTTATCATCATTTCAACGCACATCCATTTATCCCATTCCAGGTTCCTGGCTGTGGGGCTGCCATTGACCATATCATTTCCATAACAGCTTGTACCACCATTCCAGCTCTTCATATCTCCCCAATATAAATAAGTATCCATTGCCGGTTCGTCCACCGGCTCATACGACATAGACATGCGTTTGTCTCCCAGCCCGCATATTCCTGCCTGGCCAAAATGATAATCACTGGGAGGATTATGCCCGCCTACCCGTACAGACTGATGATGAATAAACCCATTTGAGCTTAAAGGGTATTTTACATAATAACGGATGAATACCGTGCTGTCGAACCCGGGTGTAAATCTTTTAAAAAGATGGCCTCCATCGTTCACTCCACCGACGTTGGTTATGGTAAGTGCTGCCTGCCTGCTTCCTTCAGGAATATCTTCATTGGAAACAGACATGCCTTCTTTGTTTTTAATATCCGTATAACGCTTCAATATATTATCCCAGCCATCATTGAACATTTCTGCAAATAATACATTGCTGTCTTTCTCTATACCCACATCATTGGGGTAACGGGATGCTATAGTCGGTAGGCTGTCGCTATAGCTTTCATTACTTCCGGCCGGAAGCGCCTGGTTGTTCAAACAAATCAAAAAGATAAGGCTGATTAACGATTTCATATTCATGCTTATTGATTAATCGGCTTTTTGTCCTACTCTATGCCCTGCTATACCGAAGTACAGCATATACGCATAAGCCGGGATCATTGCAAAAAGGAAGGCGTGCTGGAAATGTACACCTAAATGATCTTTAATATAACCATACACCAGCGGCCAAATGGCGCCACCTGCTATCCCCATGATCATGATCGCCGATCCGGTTTTGGTAAACCTGCCTAACCCTTTTATACCAAGGGGGAAGATAGCAGCCCACAAAAGCGAATTGGCTATACCCAGCAGTGCAACAAAAATGAACGATACGGTTCCGTTAGTGAATACCGAGATCACGGTAAATACCATGCCCGTTATGGTGCAGATGCGCAATGCCGCCTGCTGCGATACATATTTTGGGATAGCGATCATACCGGCTATATAACCCAGCAGCATTCCCGACAAAGTGAATGCGGTAGCGTAAGTAAGGAAAAAACTGTTCACGCTCAGTTCCCGGCCATACACACCAATAATATCCCCGGCCATTACTTCTGCTGCAACACAGAAAAATATAGCTAATGCACCTAAAAACAGGTGAGGAAATTGAAATATGCTGGTTTTAACGGTACCCTTCCGTACATGGTCTTCATTTACAGGTTCAGTTGCATCCATATCTACTTCCGGCAGCCTGGTGAATTTTAGAAAAATGGCAAACGAGACAAATAATACAGCCAACGCGATATAAGGGGCATGCACTCTTTGAAGCAGTTCAGCCAGGATGTTCTCTCTTGTTGCAGTATCAACGGCTGCTTCCAAACGAGCCGTAACCTGTGCTGCATCCTTCAGAAAAAGTGTACCTAATAAAACAGGGGCAATGATGCCGGCAGATTTATTGAAGAAGCCAACAACAGACATGCGTTGCGCTGCGCTCTCAATCGGTCCTATTATGCTCAGGTATGGGTTGATGGCTGTCTGTAATAATGCCATCCCCGATCCCTGAACAAAAATGGCAGTCAGGAAAAGAGGGTAATTCCTGTAATCCGCGGCAGGTATAAAGATCAACGCACCCAACCCCAGGATAATGAGACTTACTACCAACCCATTGTGAAAGCCTATTTTTTTTAAGATCCAGGAACTGGGCAATGCCAGGAAAAAATAAGCAATATAAGAGGAAAAGGTAACAAAAAATGCCTGCAGATCTGTTTCGAGATCAAGCGACAGCTTAAGGAACGGGATCAGGGTGCCGTTGGCCCATGTTATAAAGCCCAGGATAAAATACAGTGCGCAACAAATGGCGATGGCACGGATATCTGTTTTGCGGGGATTAAGAGAAACGTTCATTTGATTGTTTTATTAATGGTTCATATTATTAAATCCTGTTTTCAAATAAATGAAGACAATGTGCCAGGCGCTCTATATCTTTTTTAGCATGCCCGCTGTTTATGATTATCCTGGTAACAATATCCCCTTCTGGTCGCGGATAGGCGAAGCTTGAGATCAGTATTCCATGCTTGTTAAGAAAGTCTGACAGGCTATGTCTGGTTGTATAAAAAACAGGATAACCGGCAAGCGCATTGAACATATCCCTGTTGGGGAGTAAGCTGTTAAATAACCTGATATTTTCACTCAACTGCCTTCTGGCATCACTATATACCTGCCCGGCTTTTGTAAAAGCATACAGGTAGCCCGGCGCTATGGGAGAAGATGTTCCAAAGAACGGGCTTGTTCGCAATTGCCCGATCATGGCATCAGCGCCTAATACAACGCCTCCGGGAATTCCCATGGCTTTGGCGAGAGAAGCTATAACAATAAGATTGACGTTCTGCCTGCGTTGGATATTGTTGTAAATACCCTGTCCATGTTCTCCGGTAACGCCTATACCATGCGAATCATCTATAACAAGTGTGATTTCTTTATTTTCAGGCAGGGACAACGTCCAGTTAAAACTGTAAGGTTTACAGAATAAAGGATCATTGGAGTTACATACTATTGCAATTTTATCTGCCTGCCGGCTGGCGATCATTTCAGCTATATCTTCCGTCCATCTTTGAAAATCACCTTCGTAAAAATCGGCCTGGTGCCGGCATACTGCAGGATGCGTGTTTGGCGCAACCACAAAATAATTATCCTCCTGTAGCATATTAACAACCAGTTGCCCGGCCATAAATCCCGATGAAACGGTTAATGCAGCAGGAGCGCCGGTAAACAGGGCTAACGCTGATTCTGCTTCTTCAAAAACTTTCAACCTGAAATTGGAATTACGGGAACTACCATAATTGTTGCCGTATTGCTCCATTCCTTCATTAATAAGTTCCCTGAACCTGGTATTGTAATTCATTCCCAGGTAAAAAGTGCCGCTGAAGAAAAGATATTCTTTTTTCTCACAGATAATATGGTTGTTATTGAAATGATCAACAATAATCATGGGAACTAATGCTTTTTACGATCTTCGTTTAACAGGTATAATATGGCGGAAGACATGCTTATCACTCCCGTTCTTAAAGCCGGTTCCGTATCCGGGATAAAAAGCGGGGAGTGTGTGGAAGGAAGCTTTATTTTTCCTTCTGCTTCTGCTTTCATATCTTCTTTGCTCACTGCCCCAACAGAATACAACACGGAAGGTATATTTGCTTTGGTACTGCCATACCTGCTGAAATCTTCTCCAAACATTTCAGGCCCCAGCAACAATACATTTTCATTGCCCAGCACTGTTTTCAGGTAAGCAGAGAGTTTTTCGGATAATGTAATATCATTAAAAACAGCCGGCAACCCGGGCTTTATGATCTCTACCACAGGATAATCTTCCGGTTTCGCGCCACAGGAATGTGCTATGCCCTCACAGGTTCTTTTTATACTTTCAATCAATTTTCGTTGAATGTCCGGGTTCAGCGACCTGACAGTTACCTGTATTTGTACCCGGTCCGGAATACTATTACTGCTTGTTCCACCATGAATAGTACCCACAGATATTACGGCAGGTTCTACAGCGGGCACTTCACGCCCTACAATATCCTGGAAAGCCAGTACCAGCTTGGAAGCGATCATGATGGGATCTATGGTTGTATACGGGCTGGCGCCATGTCCGCCTTTTCCTTTTACCGTAATATCCAGGTTGTCAATATTAGCCAGGCTATACCCGGGGCAAAACCCTATTTTTCCTGCCTCAACAGCAGAATTTACGTGCAGGGCAAGCGCATAATCAGGTTCCGGAAATTTTGTAAACAGCCCGTCTTCAATCATATGTAACGCACCCACTCCCGTTTCTTCGGCAGGCTGGGCTATAAAGACCAGCGTACCTTTCCAGGTACTTTTTAGTTGTGATACGATCCTCGCTACACCTGTCCATACCGCCATATGCATGTCGTGGCCGCAGGCATGCATAACCGGAACGGGATTACCTTTTTCATCTTTTGCCTGTACCCTGCTGGCATAAGGAACATTTGTTTGTTCTGCTATAGGTAAAGCATCCATATCCGTGCGAACGAGTATTGTTTTTCCCTGGCCGTTACGTAGCACGCCTACAACGCCATACCCACCAACACTGGTTGTTACTTCAAAACCGGCAGCAACCAATTCTTTTGCCATACGGGCGGCAGTTTCTTTTTCCTGCAACGATAGTTCCGGGTTAGTATGCAGGTGCCTGTACAGGTCAACCAGCCCGTCATATTCTTTATTTAACAGCCCGGTTATCCTGGCCTGGTTTCCCGGCTGCGAAAAAACCGTCAGGCAGCTCATCAGCAAACCTGCCACAAGGCTGCTCTGCTTATGATATTTAATGTATGATTTCATATATTTCTGTTGCCGTGTAGTTTTTATAGTTCACGGATGTAAATATTGGCAAACTGAAAAAGATTGTTATCTACATGATCGTCCTGAAGCGCAATAGCCCCTTCTGCCGCAATGCCCGGCAGTTGCGCATTGCTGATCACCGTTTCATTGTTGAGCACCACAGTAATACGATCGCCTTTTAATGTGATCACAAAACGGTTCCATTCACCCGGCGGCCTGTCTGCTTTTTTCGCAGGGGTTACTGCCGCCCTTATTTCAGGAGGTAGATCTTTATCTACCCTGTAACCATAAATTTCTCCTGAGCCGATATAACGATAGCCGATGTTTACCTGGTTTTTAGAATCTCCCCTGAGATAGATGCCCGTATCCCCTGCATAAGGCACTTCCACCAGTTGCACGCTGCCATCTGCGTTGAGCGCGTTTTCTCCGTTAGGTAATACAACAGGCGACAGCGCCGGCTCCGGTTTTCTTGTTAAACGCACATCGGCTATCAGTATAAAATCCCGGAACGATTTTTTACTCCACAGGCATTTGTCTTTCTCGCTGCTCTTTCCATCATAGTTTATCACATGGTTCTGTGCTGTCCAGTGCCCTTCGTGCCCCGGTTCCATGTTCCATTGCTGCAGGTCGGTATTGTTGTAAAGCGACTGAAAATGAAACCTGTCGGTATTGGCTTTCGTTTTATTTGCTTTTGTGGAAAGATCCCGGAGAGATATGGCTCTCACCAAAAAAGAAGCACTGTCGGATACAAAACTACAATGCCTCGGAGCTGATGTTCCGGAAACAGTAAAACGCTTATATTCCTTACCATTCACCCATACCGTAACCAGCCCCTGTTGCGTGCATAGTATTTTGTAATGATCCCAGCCATTACCGCCTGTATTTTCCTTACCTGTTTTGAAAATAATCTTTTCCCCACCGGGGAATGGTGAGCCTACCGAAGGAAGCATATCGCTATGTAAAACCATGAACGCATTGGTATCTGCCTGTTGCGGCAAATAATCAAACTCAAGTGCAAATGCTTCATACGAATTTTCAGAGCTTAGGTATGCCGGCGCCTTTCCGGTGCATGCAATATGCCCGTCCTTCACCAGCCAGTTACCGGGCGCCTGGTTAACGTTGATCCATCCTGTTAAATCAACCCCATTAAACAATGATATGCTTTCGCCTGACTGCACCTGCCGCCCCGAATGACAGGATATTGCCAGCAAGACAATGAGCAACGCCGTGATCCTGGCTGTCATCTTTATAAAACTTTTGATTGGCCAGGAAATGAGATCGGGTAATTCCCGTTTTTATCAGGCTTTACAGGAGGCTCGCTATTCCAGTCTAACTGCATCGGGGCAAGCACCAGCTCTGAATTTAATGCCTCATCCCATTCCACCATTTTCCCCGAATGAACGGCCATGCGCCCCATAATGGTTGTCATAGTGCTCATTGCCCCCCATTCGGTATCGTTGAGAGGTTTATTGTTCCTGATCGCATCAAAAAAAACATCATGCTCTATCTGGTAAGCGCTTTCGGAATCTTTGTTAGGATTACGCCATATCCTTTCTCCTTCGCTGTTCCTTATTCCCCCCTGTAAACTCGCTGTTCCGTTGCTTCCATAAAAATAAGCGCCTCCTTTATTCCATGTTCCCTCAATATGCCGGATCTGGCTGTTGAGCTTTGTTCCATCTGCATATTCGTATTCAATAAAAAAATGATCAAAAATATCACCGGTATCCGGGCCGGCCAATGATGATCTGCCACCCATTCCCTGTGCTCTTACCGGGTAGGCATTTTTTGCCCAGTTCACCACATCGGTGTTATGTATCTGCAACCCGGCAGGAGATCCTGCCCAAAGCCAGTTAAAATATCTCCAGTTGCGAAGCTGGTATTCCAGTTCCGTTTGCCCTGCCTGCCTTTGCACCTTCTTTACCGGCCCGATCAGGTAGTAATCAGTTACGGAAATGATCCTCCCGATCGCGCCTTCCTGCATCTGCTTTACCATTTCCTGATAGCCCGGATCATACCTGTTTTGCAAACCCACCACCACTTTTAAGCCCTTTGCATCCGCCAGTTTGCCGGTTTCCAGTATTTTACGGATGCCCGGCGCATCGCTGGCAAGGGGCTTTTCCATGAATACGTGCTTGCCGGATTTAATGCATGCTTCAAAATGCAGGGGACGAAAAGCAGGTGGTGTGACCAGTAAAACCGCATCGGCTGCCGCTATGGCCTTACTATATCCGTTCAATCCTACAAACTTGTTCGAAGCCGGTACTTTTACCTTATCTTTTATCGAATCTATCTTCAGCAGCGTATTATAAGTTTCGTCCAGCTTATCTTTGAATACATCCGCCATAGCAACCAGCACCACATTCTGGTTTGTTTTTAACGCATCCACTGCTGCACCAGCTCCCCTGCTTCCACAACCTATTAATGCGATCCTGATCGGGTCAGCATGTATTTTCCTGCCCGAAGCCTGTACCGGAAGCGCTGAACCGAGAAGCATTCCCCCAACCCACACGGACGAGTCTTTCAGGAAATCCCTGCGGCTATTACTTTTTAAACTTTTGTTGTTTGAGATCATATCCTATTTTTTATTCAAAATGAAAAAAACCGAAATTCTCGCACTCATGAAAATTACCGCTATTTTTATATAGCGCCCATAAGGTCTCCTCCCGTTCATGATCGTAATCAATCCTGTACAGGTTGCCTTTCCATGTTGAGCCGGATACCGGTAGTTTTTCCAGTACCGGCTCCATTAATGTATAAGGAATAAAAAACTCTGCCATCCAACCCCGCACGGAAGCGCCAGGTGATTGCTCCCCACCTTGTACGGTCACCGCATGTCTTGTTTTTCGGTTGTCCGGATACTGGAAGGGAATCCACCTGTTAAGATTACCACCCGAATTAAAAATAGCCAGCGGCAGTTCATAATTCAATGGTGAAATTTCATATTCAAAGTAATGGGTTTGCGAGATGTCAGGCTGTAAAAAAACTTCTGCCACATCTTCTTCCCAAAGCGGCATGAGATCCTGCTGCATTGATACCGTTAATGTATTGTCCTCGCAGCTAAATAAACAATAAATACCTGTTTCGGAATACAGCATCTTTGCTTTTGTTTTATTCTTTTTACCATTTCCCTGCAAAAATGGTATATCTGTCCACATCGTCTTTGTCCATGGCAACGCATCTCCCGTGCCGGTAACATTAAAATCAGGAGATTGCTTTACTACCATAACAATTTTCTTAATTTATTTATCATTATATAAAAATAAAAACCGCGATGAAACACATTGCGCAACACCAGGGTTACCCCTGGTCAATCTTTTCATTAGCATATTTATTTTCATTTCATTTCGATTAATCCTTCAAATATATTTAATTTATGTTACTACTTTCATATTTTTATTTCAAATCATTTCAAAACTTTATATAAAAAATTCTATCCGTATGCAAAAGGAAACATTTATTTTGCATTCAAAGAGTATAAGCATATGCGAAAATCAGGGGATAAAACAACTTTGCAACGCAGAGTAATTATTCTTGAAGAACTGGAAAAGAAAGGTCAGGTAGATGTTACTACATTAAGCAAGACATTAAAAGTAAGTGAGGTTACTATCCGCAATGATCTTAGAAGGCTGGAGCAAAAAAACGCATTGATCCGGGCACGGGGAGGCGCAATCAAAATAGACAGGGTTGGCATGGATTTTACCATATCTGACAAGAACAAGCAAAACCTTGTTCAAAAGAAACGCATTGGTAAAGCTGCGGCGAGTTTAATTGAGCCGGGTGATACCATCATTCTTGACTCAGGCACCACCACCATGGAAATAGCGAAGAATTTAGGCACCGTGGGAGAATTAACCGTGATCACCAATGCCATGAATATCGCCAACCAACTGGCAGAACATGTCAAGGTGAACGTGATCATACCGGGAGGATCTTTGCGTAAAAACTCTCTTTCGCTTATTGGTCCTACAGCTGAAGAAAGCTTTAAAAACTACTTTTGCGATAAGCTGTTCCTCGCCGTTGACGGGTTCAGTGTTACACATGGATTGTCTACTCCCAACGTGGAAGAAGCGCACCTGAACAGGGTAATGATAGCTATTTCAAAACAGGTGATCGTAGTTGCCGATTCTACAAAATTTCATAAAAGGAGCTTTGCATTCATTGCCGGTACCAACGATATTGACGTGCTGGTTACGGATGAAGGGATCCCGGAGGAAGATCAAAAGAAATTAGAGACTGCGGGAATCAAGGTTGTTATTGCATAAGCTCAGCAAATATTTGAATTATCTTTTTACAACCATTATGCAATCTTCTTTTTGATTTTCACAGGCAAAGTGTAGTTCTTTTCTTCCTGTACTAAATAAACTATAATATGTTCCGATATGAAAAAATTTATCATTATTTCGCTAAGTAAAATTGAGCACTTTCAACTTTAGAAACAAAATTGAAAAATGCGTATATCTCCGTATTTCTCTTTTTATTTTTTCAAAACTTATCATATATACTGTTATATCCGGTATTCTTTCATGACTTTTGTCAAAGTTGTTTTTGACTTCCCTTCATAAAAAGATTTGTCAGACAGTGTCTGACAAATTTCTATAAAACCAATGGAGACTATACCAACTCTTTTTTGATGTACCAACATCTTAATGCATTGAAAATCTACATCGGAAACGCTAATCCCAGTGCTCAATAAATATACTAACTTTGGTCGTTAACTTGTCTTACACGCGTTAATAGATCTTTTAAAGATTGCAAGTAAAACTGATTCAGTTAAGTAAAATGGTTTAATCTTTTTTGTTAGGCACATTTTCAAAAATGTACATTTTCTGACAAAGGGAATAACCTAGTAACAAAGATCTCTCGCATAAAAAATAAGGGAATCTTGGAATAAAGCTTATTCAAAGATTCCCTTACAAAATATTGATAATCAGTGTCCCCGCAGAGACTCGAACTCTGGACCCATTGATTAAGAGTCAATTGCTCTACCAACTGAGCTACGGAGACAAGCAGGGGTGCAAATGTATTGAAATGCAGAAAAAAACAGCATTATTTTATGGAAGAAATTTTATTTTCTTAACCGTATGGTAAGATCGGCCACGGAAGATCTGACATCCGCCTCTATACAATAGCCATCTTTGTAGGTATAAATATTCTGATAACCATCCGGCATCTGCAGGGCGTATGTATGTTCCGATATTTTTCTTATTACCAGGAATTTTTTGAATACTTCTGAAAAAACCTGCTTATTGTTCACCGGCTCAATAAACATCAGGCATGCCGTTGAATACCTGATTACTGCCTGCATGGAGCTGACATTACCGGATTCATTAATAAGGTATTTACCCTTATCCAGCGTTAACTGTACATCGGCTTTTGTATTGCCATTCACCTTTCTTGTAATACCACCTTTTTGCAAAACGCCATCTACAAATAACCCTGAAACTTTGTTATATACATCAACAGATACCAGCATCGTCATATTTATTTTTGACTCGGTCATGTACTCCACATTGGTACTGTTTTTTATCATTGAAGCATTCATTGTGCCCACAACTTTGCCCGACCTGACGATATCGTATTTAAGCGTTTGCGCAATACCTTCCTCATGTCCCGGACGATGCAGGTCAAAAAAACATAAGGCAAATACAAACGCTGAAAGAATACTATTCATATAGCAACACGATTTCAGAAATTAAAAAATACAAATAAAATCAGGGATATGCAATTACCTTATGGGAATAAAATATAAGAATGCCCTGCTTTCTTTAATTTGCATTGAATATGAAACCCGGCAAATCTGCAATCAGGTTAATTGAATGCCCCCGCGACGCAATGCAGGGTTGGACTCATTTTATTCCTACGGAAGAAAAGGTAAAATATATTAACGCCTTGCTGAAAGTTGGTTTCGACACCATAGACTTCGGTAGTTTTGTTTCAGCCAAAGCCATACCGCAAATGGCGGATACGCATGAGGTTACTGATAAGCTCGATATATCAAACAGTAAAACAAAGTTGCTGGCAATTATTGCCAATGAACGTGGCGCTGATGAAGCATTTAAGCATGATATCATTTCATTGATCGGCTTTCCTTTTTCTGTTTCCGAAACATTCCAGTTGCGGAACACCAACAGCACAATTGCCGATTCATTACACCGCGTAGCCAATATACAGGAAAGATGTGTTGCTATTGGTAAGCAACTGGTGATATACATATCCATGGGTTTCGGCAATCCTTACGGTGATGTATATAATGAAGATATAGTGTTGCACTGGATAGAAAAGATAACAGCGCTCGGCATAAAGATCGTTTCACTGGCAGATACTGTTGGACTGGCAACACCGGAACAGGTTTTCAGCGTAACAAAATCAGTTATTGAAAAATTCCCGGGTATAGAAACCGGTGTACATCTTCATTCCACGCCATTCAACCGCATTGCAAAAATAGATGCCGCGTTTAAAGCCGGTTGTACCCGTTTTGACGGAGCGCTGATGGGTATTGGCGGATGCCCTATGGCGGATGACGATCTCGTAGGTAATATGGACACTGAACAACTGATCTCATATTTTTCAAATGCAGGTGAACCATTGCAGCTTGATCAGCAGGCTTTGCAGGAAAGCATTACCATTGCACAATCAATTTTCAGATAACACATGGATTTCAGACTTGAATTTGATGTAAAGCCTTTTGTGTCCCGCATTCAGCACAATCAAAAAATTATGCTTACAGGCTCATGCTTTACAGAGCATATTGCCAAATATCTTTTTGATGCCAGGTTCAATATACTGAGTAACCCCAACGGTATTCTTTTTAACCCTTCAAGCATAACTTCTTCGGTTATATCCTACATAGAAAAGCAGACCTATACCGAAGCAGCACTTTTTTATTTCAATGAGAGCTGGCATAGCTGGGACTACCACAGCAGGTTCTCAGGCCCGGATAAGGAAAAGGTACTTGAAGCAATCAATAACTCACAGGCAGGCGCACACGAATTTCTCAAAACAGCAGACTGGTTGATCATTACCTTAGGTTCTGCTTTTGGTTACGAATGGACAGACAAAACAGGTGAGCTCCATTATCCTGCCAACAGGAACAGTAATATTGTTGCCAATTGCCATAAAGTGCCTACGGATAAATTTAAAAAAAGGTTATTGAGTGTTGAGGAAATTTTGGCCGGGCTTGATGAAATGATATATCGTTTATCGTTTTTTAATCCTGGTATAAAAATCATTTTCACGATCAGCCCTGTACGGCACATAAGAGATGGTTTTGTTGAAAACAATAAGAGCAAGGCAGTATTGATTCAGTGCGTTCACCAGCTTGTAGAAAAATTTGACAGGCTGTTTTACTTTCCCGCTTATGAACTTGTGCTGGATGATTTGCGCGACTATCGCTTTTTCGCGGAAGATATGGTGCATCCTAATTATTTCGCTACACAATACGTTTGGGAAAAATTCACTGCAGCCTGTATTGATCCTTCTGCTTATACACTTATGAAGGAAATCCAGAAAATAAATATCGCGTTCAGGCATCGCCCGTTCAATCCCGGATCCGCTGCACATAAACAGTTCTTACAATCAAACCTTAATAAGATACAAAGCCTTACCCAGGCATATCCTTACCTCGATTTTGCAGAGGAAGTGAAATATTTTGAGGGAAAGTGAGGAAGGGATGAAGGTTTGTGGTTTGTAGTTTGTGGTTTATAACACACTGAGCTGATTGCTGAAAGCTGATCGCTAACTACTGACAGCCCTACAAATACAATACATCCACCAGCTTTAAATGACTGCTGAGCGTATACACCCGCGGAACTCCTGTTGGAATATTTACTTCGGCTATATGAGCAGCATCTACGTTTTCGAGATACATCATTAATGCCCGCAGTGAATTACCATGCGCAACAATTAAAACATTTTTCCCTGCTATCAGCAAAGGTTCTATTTCTTGCTGGTAAAACGGAATAACCCTTGCAGCGGTTTCTTTCAGGCTTTCACCGCCGGGCGGTTGTATATCATAGCTTCTTCGCCATATTTCAATTTGCTCTTCACCATATTTTTTTGCCATTTCCGTTTTGTTCAGGCCCTGCAGGTCGCCATAGCTTCTTTCATTAAGTGCCGCGGATCTTGTAACGGGTATTTGTGTCTCACCTGCCTCCTCCAGTACTATATCGAGTGTTTGCTGCGCTCTCGAAAGCATGGAAGTAAATGCATGATCAAATACAATATGTTTTAATTTCTGCCCGGCTACATGCGCCTCGGTAATGCCGGTTTCAGTTAATGGTACATCCATTATACCGGTAAACCTGTTTTCAAGATTCCATTGCGATTGCCCGTGGCGGATGATGACGAGTAAAGACATATAGTAATATTGGAGAGCAAATATACCCTGATATTGTGAGGGTACATATCATAATATTTAAACAGATATATATTCCGTAAGCAATAGAACACGGATGAAACGGATTGAACGGAAGACACGGATACTTCCGTAAGCTTCCATAACATCAGCGTGCTCCGTGTGTTATTAAAGCAAAACATTTGCCCGTTTTACCACTAACCATTAATTTAGTTCAGAAAACTTCTCGCCATATGCAGGATGATATACTCATACAGATCAGCAATAAGATAAAAGAAAGCAGGAAGGCCCAGAAAAAAACGGTACAGGAGCTGGCCACTGAAGCGCAGGTGAGCAAGGGGTTGATCTCACAAATTGAGAACAACCGGACTGTCCCCTCCTTGCCTGTGCTTATGAATATTGTACTGGCCCTTAATATTGATCTGAAAGATTTTTTTGAAGATATCAGTCATAACAAAGAAGCCAAACAAAAGATCATTATAAAAACACAAAAAGATTACCAGGCTTTTGAAAAGGAACCTGCCAAAGGGTTTAAATACAAAAGAATACTTGCACGCAATATGGATGGCGGACCTGTAGATACCATTTTGCTGGAACTGAAAAAGGGCGCTAAAAGAACGCACATGATCAAAACAGACGCGTATGAATATAAATATGTGATCAAAGGAAAAGTAGAATACCAGATTGAAAATGAAAGCTATTTGCTGAACGAAGGAGATTCACTTTTTTTTGATGGCAGGTTACCGCACAAGCCGGCTAATGTAGGTACAGAAGACGCCCTTATGCTGGTAATCTATTACTTCATAACAGAGCGCTGATAATGGTTTTCCACATTACAAAAACTTAATCGTAATATTTCGGGTAAATGTTTACATTTGCTATATAAAATTTAGTATTTATAAACATTTTATTGATGACAGCTATTTCCACCACTCCCTTTTCAGCCAATAATATCAACTATACACCTGCTGCCAAACCAATCGTTGTAATATGCATTGATGGCTCAGCAGATGAGTACCTTGATATTACTGCAGCAAACGGCAGATTGCCTCATTTGCAGCAAATGAGCAAAACCGGTTTCAGAGGTATGGTAAGAGGCGCTTTGCCATCGTTTACCAATGTAAATAATTCATCGATCGTTACAGGCGTATCCCCGGCAGTGCATGGTATTAGCGGCAACTTTTTTTATGATGCGGCCAAAGACCAGGAAGTGATGATGAACTCATCTGAATACCTGCGTGCGGAAACCATATTGGCTGCAGCTGCAAATGCAGGCAGAAAAGTGGCAGTGGTTACTGCAAAAGAAAAGCTGCGTGATATTCTTTCTCATAAGCTCAATGGCATTGCTTTCTCTGCGGAAAAAGCGAATCTCGCCCAAAAGGCAACTCACGGCATTGATGATGTAGAAAACATTGTTGGATATAGAACGCCTGCTATTTACAGTGCAGACGCAAGCTTGTTTGTATTGCGTGCCGGTGTGGCATTGATCAAAAAAGGACTGGCTGATTTCCTGTATCTGTCACTTACCGATTATATGCAGCATACTTATGCACCTGAAGCAGAAGAATCGCTGGCATTTTACGAGGCAATGGATAAAGCAATTGGCGAACTGGTTGCTGCCGGCGCAATAGTTGGCGCAACCGCAGACCACGGCATGAACGCGAAAGTGAAAGCTGATGGCTCTCCCAATGTAATTTTTGTAGAGGAAATTCTTGAAGAAAAATTTGGAGATGGCTTCAGGGTGATTTGCCCTATTACAGACCCTTATGTAAAACATCATGGTGCATTAGGATCATATGTAGTGGTGCATATAAATAATAAAGACATTATACCAGATGTGAAAACCTGGCTTTCCTTACAGGCGGGCATAACCGAAGTGCACGACAGATCTACCGCAACCCGCCTGCTGGAACAGCCCGAAGACAGGATTGGCGACCTGGTAGTGCTTTCGGCAAGAGATGTAGTGGTTGGGCGACGCCCGAAAGACCACGATATTTCCGCGCTGGATGGTACGCTGCGTTCTCACGGCGGCAGGTACGAGGAGATGGTTCCTTTGATCATCTCTCATCCCATCAATCAAAAATACCGGATGAAAGCAAGCGGAGACCCAAGAAATTTTGACGTTTTTGATTTTACCATTAACGGAACAAATACTTAACGTGAGAGGTGAGAAGACAGACGTGAGATAAACCCGCTCACCCTCACGTTTCTCCTCTCACCTCTCACCCCAACCTTACACCTTACACCTTTATCCTTACACCTCATTCCTTTCACCTCATTCTTTCTATCATGAATCTTACATCTTACGTAGCAGGCAAACCAGTTACATCAGATAAAATGCTGGAAGTAAAAAGCCCTTACGATAATCGTGTAGTTGGCACCGTTACTTTGGCCAATGCCACACATACCGCTGAAGCTATTGAAGCAGGTTTAAAAGGAGGCAAAAAGCTGAATCGTTACGACAGGTTCAGCATCCTGGATAAAGCGAGGCAGTTGCTGGTAGAACGCAAAGAAATTTTTGCGCAAACCATCAGTGCCGAATCTGGCTTAGCCATAAGAGAAGCCCGTTACGAAACCGGCCGTGCACATGATGTGTTGTTCTTTGCCGCCATGGAAGCATTGAAAGATGATGGACAGATCTTTTCCTGCGATATTTCCCCGCAGGGCAAAGCAAGAAAGATTTTCACAACAAGAGAGGCGGTGTCGCTTGCAGTTTGCATTACACCTTTTAACCACCCGCTTAACCAGGTGGCACATAAACTGGCGCCGGCCTTAGCAGTAGGCACACCGGTAATTTTAAAACCATCAGAAAAAACGCCGCTTACCGCAATACTGCTCACAGAATTATTGTATGAAGCGGGTTTACCGCATTATATGCTGAGCACCTTGTTGGGACCAACAGCGGAAGTTGCGGAAGCATTGGTTAAAGATCCACGGGTGGATATAGTATCGTTTACCGGCAGTGTGCCGGTTGGCAAAAAAATTGCGGCTACAGCGGGCTATAAAAAAGTAATTCTTGAACTGGGGGGCAATGACCCTGTTATCATAATGGAAGATGCCGATATGGATACGGCGGTATATCTTGCCGCAGAAGGCTCGTTCCGCAACAGCGGTCAACGTTGTACTGCAGTAAAAAGAATTTTAGTGCATGAAAAAATAGCGACTGAGTTCACCAAAAAATTTATTGAGAAGGCAAAAGAATATACCTGCGGCGATCCTGCCGACCCGGAAACAAAAGTAGGTACCGTGATTGATGAAGGCGCGGCCATATATCTTGAAAGCGTGGTAAACAAATCAGTAGAGCAGGGCGCTAAAGTAGTATTAGGTGGAAAACGCAAAGGCGCGTTGATGGAGCCCACTGTTATTGTTGATGTACCAAGAAGCGCGGATATGGTAGTGCATGAATCCTTCGGACCACTTGCTCCCATCCTTACTTTTAAAGACATTGATGATGCCATAGCATTGTCGAACTCCACAGCATACGGGCTTTCATCAGGCATTGTTACCAATAACATGAGCTATGCGCTGCGTTTTATAAAAGAACTGAAAGTTGGCACGGTAAATATTAATGAAGTGCCAGGCTACAGGATTGAAAGTTCCCCGTTTGGCGGCATAAAAGATTCAGGGCTTGGTATAAAAGAAGGCGTGATTGAAGCAATGAAATGTTTCACCTTTGTGAAGACTTTTTCGTTGCCGTGGTAGTTTGTGTTTAATATTTCAAGCAGTGCTCACGGCGGAGCGGCGATAAAATGCATTTCCACTGCGTACGCTGCCCCGTTGTAAACGCCGCGTGAAACACCTTCATTGATGTAATCAGCGCCATTGCTACTACCGGCATCGTCGCCTGCCTGTCCGGTAGCCATCCTGTATACATACCTTATTTATGCAGGTTGCGCTGCACTTGTATTGTCCCTCACCTCCAACCCCTCTCCGCGCAGCGGAGAGGGGAGCCCAAATTCAAATCAGGTTGACGAATTGCGTGAGGGGGAGGTTAAAAATCTAAAAGTGTGACGAGTATTTAAACGTTTGCATGGTTTTGCTTTATATACTTGTGTATACAACAGGGTAGCTACCGGCAGGCAGGCTCGCGGAGAGGGAGCAGAACCTGCTTCAGCAAAAAGCATGAGTAATTTTCAGCATTTTTGTGGAACAGTAATAAATAATAACTAAAGCAAATGCTTCAAATATCCGGTAAAGATGCAGACGTAATAATTGTTGGTGGCGGCATTTTCGGTTGCGCCATTGCTTATTACTATACACGAAATAACCCCGGTAAAAAAATACTGGTGCTGGAACGCAATGAGCTTTGCAATGCCGCTACCAGCAGAGCTGCTGCATTGATCACCAAAATAAGAGCGAAGAAGCACTTCATTCCGCTTTCGCTTGAAACCTATAAAGTAATACCGGAGCTTGAAAAACTATTGGGCGAAAGCATGCATGTGCAGTATTCCGGTGCGCTGCATATTGCATCCTCGCACGAACGTGTAGCCGAACTTGATACACTCATGCAAACCGCCGCGGAATTTAATGAACGGGCAGATTATATAGGCGCATCGCATGTTTCCCGGTTATCACCCTGGCTTAAAACGGATGAGATTGAAAAAGCAGGCTTCATTCCCGGTGAAGCATACTGCGACCCATACCTGCTCGGCACTTTTTTTGGCAGGGCGGCAGCAAAGCAGGGGGCAATTATAAAGCAGGGCGTTGAAGTATTTAACCTGCTTGCTGATAAAAATACCATTACCGGTGTTGAATGCAGCGAGGGAAAATTATATGCTGATAAAGTAATCATCGCCAGCGGAGCATGGGCGCCGGTTCTGGCAGCGCAGGCAGGCATAGGGTTACCGATGGCGCCTGTAAGAAGCCAGTACTGGATCACAGAGCAACATACAATGTTTGCCGGTAATGCTCCCATTGTAATACTGCCTGACGCACAGGCCTACGCCAGGCCCGAAAGCGGCGGTCTTTTATTTGGCATAAGAGAGAAAAGATCGTTTTACGCTTCTCCCGGTAAGATCCCTTCCGATATCAGCAACTTTTCGTTTAGCCCCGACCGCGGTATGCATGATCTTTCTGAAGTAATAGAACAACTTGCGCATTTCTTTCCCGCAGTATATGATATCGGCCTCAAATACTATATCGCGGGTTTTTCTGCATACACGCCGGACAATAATTTGAGCATGGGTATTTCTGCCGGTGTTAACAACCTGCTGCTTGCAACAGGCTGTGTTGGCGCAGGCATTTCCGTATGCGGCGGCGTTGGTCTGGCTTTTGCCGAATTAGTGGCTGACAAACCCAATCCTTTTGACTTCTCACCATTCAGCATTGAACGCTTTGGTACAATTGACGCCTTCAGTGAGGAATGGCTGGATCGTTGTGCGGCAGCGAGATCAATGAAAAGAAGCGGGTGAAAAATAATTGTCCGGTGAACGTTGTAAATTCGAAAAAACATTTTTACATTTAGGATATCCAATCCAGTAACTTCTTTTGACGCACCTTGACCCGTAGCCTTCACATTTTTTACACTATTGCTTTTGTGCTTATTAATGAGGCAGGAAGGTGGTGTGAATATGAGAACTATTAATCTTTTCGTGAAGTAAACAATCTGTATTTGCGAAGGTTTGTTTTGTTAAAGCAATTTTATTAAACCAATAGCAATCAATCAACTGGAAAAAAAAGCGAAAGTTTATAGGGAGTAAGACTTTCGTATATTTTTGAGTTAGCGGTCAGTTTAAAGCGACACTCACAATGACAGATATCAAACAACGTTTTATTGGACTAATTCAAAATAGAAGTAAAGAGAACGCAGAATCGTTGCAAGATGATTTTGCTAAAAGACGAATTGGAAAGTGTCTGGAAACTTTACGGACAGAATTAGATTCTTTTATTCGGGTAATGTACTTAGGAAGAATATCTGACATTAATGAAAGAGAACGACTAATGCAGCAGACTTTATCAGGCGAAAAATGGACAGTACTGACCCATAATAATAAATGGAAACAAGTTACTGACAAGGATATGGTGGACAAAGCAAATGAATTGCTTGGATATGTTCATTACGTTTACAAATTTGGTTGTGGATTTATTCACTTGTCTGACTTTCATAACTATGAAACAACAAATCCATTTGACAAACTAAGTGAGACAGAAAAAGCAGATGTTAAATATTATCTCAATCAATACCACCATTTTCCAATTGACAATGACCTAACAGTTGAAAGTGTAAAAAATTATATTCCCAACGTCTTTGACAAAATATCATCAAACTTGACTTGTTATTTTGGGAAGATATTAAATGACGGAATGATAGAAATGTGAGAAAACCGAACCGCTAACATTGGTATTGCCAATAGTGGGGCTTGACGAATAAAGCCCAGCTTTAGTTCTTAATATTTAACTTTATCAAAAAGCCAAGCAGCGGTTCCGAGCGGACGAATATAAAATTCCCCACCATCGGCAATACCTGCTCGTTGGCGGGTACCTTATTGGCGACACTAGTAATATTAAGCCAAGTACTATAAAAATTAACTGTCTTGAGCCAAAAAGAGAACAATTCATTTTCAAACCAACAAGTAAACAATGTGGTTTTAATCTTAAAGCCTAATAATTACATAAACCAATTAGAAACTATAATAAATGGATATCTTAACATTTAAAACAGTCAGCTTAGCAATTTTAATCCTTATTCTTGTATCACATAGTTCTTGCAACAATTCTGATTCAGATGATTCGACAAACATTGATTCAGGATTTCTAATAAAGACAAATGAGTCGATAAAAAATAGACAAACTTTAGCTAATATAAATCAACGAATAACAGCATTTCGATTTGACGAAACGCTAGAATCAAGTAATAAGAAATCGACACTTTCGTTCACAAATGAAGATGTAAAAATTGTTTCGCTAAAATCAGAAGTTGGAAAGCTATTTGACCCTGAAAATCATCCATGCTCTTTGCCTGAAAAAATCGCAAAAAAACTAAAGAAAACAAACGCTGATGGAAAACCGTGGGCTCCCAAATTTGTCGCAGCCCATATCGCTGAAATGCCAGATAGTGTTATTTATATTCCTCGTCAAAGTATTTCAAATCTTTTGCATTGGATTTCAGTAAAAAAACAAGGCTCAAATGCGGAGATTAAAAAATTAGTTACGGCCTCACCTACATATGATAACCTTAACGTAGAGGATTATGTTTTGAGCGGTTTTAATTCATTCTTTTATTCTCTTGATTGTTCAGGATATTTAAATGCAGCAATTGAAGGTTCAGGAGCTGTTCCCGGAGCAGATATAAAATCTGTTGCTAAGTCGGCATTAGAAACTCAAAATTCTATGTTTATTGGCGGCGGTGTAATTCTATCTCCATTAAATGCTGCTTATTATGGAAAAAAAGTTACAATAAATACACCTACAAGACTAAATATTTTAAATGCTCTAATAGCTACAATAAATGAAATTGCAAATATTTCTGACAATGATATTGTCATATTAAATCCAGCTTATGATGCAGTTTGGGCTTCTAAAATTGGAGCTTCAAGTTTTAATGGTAAGGCTGACTTAAAAACAAGTGGCGGTGTTGGAATTGGCATTGCTCAAATATCCGCATCCGCAAGTGGTGGTGGTTCAATTTCAAGAAAGAGTTCCTTTTCAAACTTCAATACATATATTACAAAAGAACATCCGCTTGAAGACCCTAATGAATTTACAGTTGCTCAAATTAAAGCTGTTATTCAAAGTCTTAAAAATAATCATTAGGCATAACAAAAAGCAATACAAGATGAGAAAGCTATTCTTACTTATTTCTTTATTCCCATTATTTGTAGTTGGGCAACCTAAATTGAACGAATTAAGTAGGGTATATTCGGATACCCCATATTCAAATTTTGATTTGAGTAAAATTATTACAAATGTTAATGATTTTAACCAAACCCCTCTATTAGAGCCTGAAATTGAATCAAGAATTTCAGATATAATAAAAAGTCAGAATAGTAAATCGCTTTTAGAAATAGTTGTCCCTATTGATTCAAAGAAACTGAGATATCTAGGGAAAATACATCCAACTAAAACGAATTTATTTTATGAGGATTATAATTACTTTGTAAATAATGATCAGTCTATTAAAGGCGATTCATTATATACATATAAGTATGAAAATCTATTTATTGCCACTAAAACAAATACATTACTTGACAGATATTTAGTCTATTACACAATCCGAGCGTTTTTAATTATCAAATACCGATTGTCTGACATCAATAAATTTTTATTTGAAAAAACTCAGCAAATTCCAACGAACTTTTTATTGAACACCCCGAATTTATCCTACATAAATACAACAAAATATTTGTTTATAACCTTCGATGGAACACTTCAATTGCCTTCTAATAATGGATATTTTGGAACGAGCCAAATTAGTTTTGTTGCACCAACTTATGGTATTGAAGTATATCCCAACACTCAAGTAATTTATTTCAATAGAACAACCGTTTTAAACGGAGGGGCAGCAGGTAATATTCCTATTTATTCTGGGTTGACTGAACCTTCTCAAAAATTTCATACTTATATGAAGGACGGGTTTATTCATTCTCTTATTCATGAAAGAATTCATGATTGGATATTTCAATATAATAACTTTAATTCCTTAGCTGACTATCTTAGAAATAAATGTGTATCAACAGGAGTTGTAACAAATTACTACCCATTTGAAGAAGCTGTTGTAAATAATACAACGAATATATTATTTGAGATGAATTCTGATAACGGTGGATTATCTGACGATATTTTAAGATTTTATAGAAAAGAATTTGAGTTAAGTATAGACTCTTTTAAAACAAATGGTAGCTATCAAAAACTAAAAGCGGAACTTGCTAAATACAATTCAACAGTGGCTACTACATCTGTTTTTTATAAGGGTTCAATATCTTATAAGTTAGGTGACGATAACAAATTATTTTTTATTGACTTTAAGAGTAAACAAAATGAACCGTAATGAATTCATAAAAAAAACCGCTGTCTCTTTTGTTGTCTTAAACAGCCTTTCGGTATTTGATTTGTTTTCATCAGCAATGTCAAGACCCCCATCTTTAATTAATGAAAGCGACCTTGCAAAGATTGATGATTCACTAAAAGCAGAATTTATTGCTTTAGCAAAATGGTTAAAGGATAATAAATGGGAGGATTTTCTTTTGAAAAATATTAACAAAACTGCAATCTCATGGAATGAAGACCTAAAACTGTGTTCAGAGATAAGCAACATTACACGAACAAAGGCAAATGGCTTTGATGACTTTGGTGGTAATAGGTTGATTGAACCAGGTAATCCATCTTTGAGTTTATTGTATCATGCTTTAGCAAGCCCAAGAGTTAAAGACGATTCCATTTTAGCTTATCCAACAATAGAGCAGTTAGATATACTTGAAAATTTTATTTATGGATTAAAGAGATTTGACCTAAATAATTATAAAGACAAAAACAAATATTGTCTTGCTGTATTAGCATACGATTATAGACCTGCTTTTAAAGTGCCCCCGTATAGAAACATTTCAAAGTCTTTTTTAAAACATGCTGACTTTGTTTATTCGAGAACTGGTATTTCAAGAATTGGAGAATTTGAATTTAATTACAACAATTATAATCGAAGTTTTACTAATGAACCATTAAATGGCTGTAGCAAAGGAATTGCTGTAACACCTGCTAGATACGGTTTATTTTTGGTTGAACTTGTTTTATTGAAGGATTTTAATAGTCCAACTATTTCCTTATTAAATCGAGAAGATAACGATGTAAACAGATTTTTTATTAAACCAATTCGAAAAATTTTGAAGTCTGAAAAAAATATGTTTTCATTTGAAGAATATCATCTTTCAGAAAAATTATTCAAACTTACCCAGTTTGAGTATGAACCAAATTTAAAAATTGAGTTATCTAATCCAAATTTTAAAATCAGTGAACCGCCCTTTCGTAGAATTAATTGCACAAATGAAATGGGAAACCGAAAAGAGAAGATTCACAAAACTCATAGAGATTTGGTTAAATTAAGTTCAATTGGCTCTAGTGTTCTATTAAGTTCAATCCCTTTTCCACTGGTCAGCGAAGTTAAACAAAATAACAATCTAATTGGTTTTGTTGTTCCTGCTTATTGGAAAAAAGGGAATTTTGCCAATCGTAGGTACACTGCTTTCAAACTAATTAACCGAGATACGAAAGATGGAATTGATGCATTTCTAACTGACGGAATACATAGAAGACATAGGATTACATCTAGATTTGGCACCCCAAGAAATGCTCCAATGTTTGCCAATATTAGATACAGAAAAGAATCAGATAATAATTTTAAACATATTCCTTTAAATAATAAATTAGAAAATGATATTTGCAATGGTAATTATGTAGCTCAACTGTTTGAAGATAATATATGCGATGGATGTGTAACGGCAAATTTAGATTCAAAAAGCGATTATAATTTTTTCAATATGTTGCCTGCATTTTCTATTGTTACAGCACCAGACTTTTTCCCTTTTGTTGATAGTAATGATATAAACAAATACTATGAAAAAAATAAAATTAATAACGACATACATTTTTTAGAAGGAGGCACTCTTAATCTCAGTGGGTTGCGTTTAAAAGCAAATTCAAATATTTTAAACCCAGTTAGTTTAGAGAAAGCTTTTCCTATTACTACAGACGAAACTTGGAATACTGTATTGGCTGCATTAAGTGTGAATATAAATCTTGAATCTGAATTTGGTTCTTCAAATTTTAATACCAATTATATAAGAGATTATAATGCCTCTACTTTTTTACCAGATACAGCCTCGGGGATTTTCTATCCTGGTTGGGATGCCACATTTTCAAATAATGATGATAAAAAGGAGCGATTTTTAGCAACATATGGCTTAGGTTCTCCATTTCCAGAGGATATGAAATTGTGTGCGGCAGCAAACGGCATGTGGCCAGTTACTTCACCAGATGCAGGAAGAACTTTCCAAGGATCTTTAGTTAATATTCCTGGAATAAACCGAAAACCCTCAACTTCAATTCCTTTATTAGATAATGAAATAGGGTACCACCCTAATTCTCCATTTGGTTTGGCATATGGAGAAACATATGGTTGGGATGGTGAGCAAGGTCCATATTTGAAAAGAGGTGAAGCAGATAAAAAAATTTATGTCAATTTTACAGATATTGGCAGAGCTGATTATTTAGAGAATTGCCTAAATCCATCAATCGGGTTTGATATGTCAAAGCTGCGTTTAATTGATAGTGTGGAACTGATTAGAAGGATGGACTGCCTAAAAGATTCAATAAGAAAAATTAGCAAAAGAAAAATCAGGAAACAGCCTGAATATACAAAATATTGGTTGGTAGGTGCTGAATATGTTGATAACTGGAAGGTTGGAGCAAATGCATTTTGTATTGCAAATAATTTAATTGGTAACAATAACAACTGGGCAAAAAAATCAGATGGATTGGAGGGGTGCGGTTATTTGTTTGTTTTTGTAATCACAATAGATAAAGGATTAGCTGAGTTAGAAGAATTAACTAGTAAAAGAAGAAATCAGGAAGTTAAAAAAATTGCTGTTTGTAAAATAGCAAAACAAGACCTTTCATCAGCAACACAAATAAAATGGGTTATACTTGAAACAGATAATCTTCCAAATGATGGGGATAATATTGAAGAATGGAAAGATTAGCACTTAGAGGCACAATTGATGTTATAGTCATTGGTGATGGTATAGCTGGAATTGCCGCCGCATTATTCTGTTTGCAACAAGGCCTGAAAACACTTCTTATCGGTGAATCCAATCGCAAAACAAAAGCAAAAGATGATACAGTTGAAAGTATTCATCCCGGTGTTCAATCTCTATTGTCTCACTTGAAAATTAATGTAGATTTTTCTTCTGCAAAACTTGGAACTTATTGCTTTATCAGTAATGGTATAGTAAGAAAATCATTGAACCCATACACAGAAGACATTTGGCAAGGATTTCATGTTTCAAAGGCAAAATTTATTAATTATTTGCAAATGGAAGCCCAAAAGCAAAATCTATTCATCATGCAAGAGACAGCAGAAAATGTGATAGTTGAAAATGGAAGGATAGTTGGAGTAAAAACTAAATCAGGAATTAATGTTTATTCAAAATATTCAATTGATGGCAGTGGTAGAAAAAGAATTATTGGCAAGAAAATGAAATTTTACGAAAAACTTTACTCTCCTACTTTAGTAGCTTGGACAGGAATTAGTTTTACATCTGAATGTGACTTTAAAGATAGCCAAAATGCTTATTTTATTCCCAACAAAAATGGTTGGACTTGGATTGCACAGTTAGAAAACAAGTCATTTTATTGGACAAAACTATCATCAAAGAAAAAGGCAGATTTTTCAGTTCCAATAGAACTATCAAAATCGCATGAAACAATTATTAGTAAAGTGGCTAATATGAGATGGAGGATTTTTAGACCCTCGTGTATTGAAGGGGGGATACTTTGCGGTGATGCAGCTTGCCTAATTGACCCTGCGGCAGGTCAAGGAATTTTGAGTGCTCTTAGTTCAGGAATTAAAGCAGGGCAGACTGCTGTTGCGTGTATAAAAAATCAACCATTAGAAAATCTAATTCTTGCAGAATATGACAGTTGGTGTCTTAATCAATTTGAACAAAAGGTAAATCAATTACAAGAATACTATAAGTCAGAAGGAATCAATGTCATGAGTAAGCCAACCCACAGAAAAACACACTCTTAAAAACCGCTACATGCCAACGCTACAACCAAAGTTTTTAGAGAGTGTTTTAACGCCGTTGTGAGTGTTAAGCAAGGGCAATACTCTTTGTCATCACTAACAACGATGAGAGTATTTGAGTGACTCTTAACACCGTTGTTGGTGTTGAACAGGGGCTATGTGCTCCGGCCTCCCCAACAACTATGAGCATTTGAGTGCCCTTCCTATATCTCCTGTTGTTGGTAGAGCTAAGTCACATAACCAACCTGCGAATATCAACAACGGCACCCTGAGTACCACAAACGCCGTTGTTGGGTGTGTCACGAATTAAAGAAATAGGATAGTTCTTTAATGCCGTTGTTGGTGTTATGCAAGAGCAGCGTACTTCGGCTTCATCAACAACGATGAGCATTTGAGTGATTCTTAACATCGCTCCACTGTTGTTGGTGGGCCAAATCACAAACCAACCCACAAACACCAACAACGATTGCATAGTTGAACAACAATGCATACATTGAGTATATTTTTATACCGTTGCTAACATGGAAAACATCATCACAGAATACCCAATGTTCTTTACTGCAACAAACCTGGAGTGGAAGAAACTGCTGACGCCTGACAAATACAAAGATATTGTTGTAAATAGCTTACACTTTCTTGTACGGGAGAATCGCATCATCTTAAACGCTTTTGTCATCATGAGCAATCATTTGCATCTTATATGGCAAATGAAAGCCCAGCAAAAAACAGATGCAGTTCAAAGAGATTTTCTGAAATTCACAGCTCAACGTATAAAAGCAGATCTGTTAAAAAATCATCCGCAGGTACTGGCTCACTTTAAGGTAAATGCAAAAGACAGGGAATACCAGTTTTGGGAAAGAAACCCATTGAGCATTGAACTTAGAACCAACACAGTCTATGAACAGAAACTGGATTATATTCACTGGAACCCGGTTAAAGCAGGACTTTTTAACGCCGTTGTTGGTGTTGAGCGAAGGCAATGTGCTCCGACTTCACCAACAGCAATTGGATATTTGAATACCTCTTTCCATAGGATGTTGTTGATGGGGCTAAATCACATAACCAGCCCACAAACACGCCAAAATATGAGCATCTCATGCCCTAGCCTTCACTTCTCATGCATGTTTATCACATGATAATCTTAAGATGTAACTATAACATCATTTCTTTACATTTGACTACATAATATGTGCATATGAAAGAAGTAGTAATTGTATCCGCTGTTCGTACGCCAATAGGGAGTTTTGGAGGAAACTTAAAAGATGTTACCGCAACCAGGCTTGGTGCTATAGCCATAAAAGGAGCATTGGAAAAAGCAGGAATAAAACCTGCGGATGTGCAGGAGGTTTTGATGGGTTGCGTAATACAGGCTAATCTTGGGCAGGCCCCGGCAAGGCAGGCAGCTAAATTTGCAGGCTTACCTGATGAAGTGGTTTGCACAACTATTAATAAAGTTTGCGCAAGCGGAATGAAGTCAATTGCTTTGGGCGCACAGAGTATAATGCTGGGAGATGTAGATATTGTAGTTGCCGGCGGCATGGAAAGCATGAGCAATATTCCCTTTTATGCGGATAGTGTGCGATGGGGAAATAAATATGGTAATACAATACTGATAGATGGCCTGGCAAAAGATGGTTTAACGGATGTGTATGACGGCAAAGCAATGGGACTTGCCGCTGAACTATGCGCAGGCGAATGCGGTATCAGCAGAAAAGAGCAGGATGAATTTGCTGTTGAAAGTTATAAGCGCAGTCAGTCTGCATGGGAAAAAGGTTTGTTTGAAAATGAGATCGTTCCTGTGGAGATACCACAACGCAAGGGTGACCCCATAGTATTTGCCAAAGATGAAGAACCTTATAATGTAAAGTTTGAAAAGATCCCCACACTTAACCCATCCTTTCAAAAAGACGGCACTGTAACTGCAGCCAATGCTTCTACTTTAAATGATGGCGCTGCAGCATTGGTCTTAATGAGTAAGGATAAAGCTGAACAGTCAGGAATTAAGCCTATAGCCAAAATATGTTCTTATGCAGATGCGGAACAAGCGCCGGAATGGTTTACTACAACGCCTGCTATTGCTGTACCAAAAGCTGTTGCAAAAGCAGGACTTAAAATGAGCGATATTGATTACTGGGAATTGAACGAAGCATTTTCCGTAGTTGGTATTGAAAACAGCAGGCGAATGAAACTTGATCCTGCAAAAGTGAATGTGCATGGTGGCGCGGTATCCATTGGTCACCCGTTGGGGGCAAGTGGAGCAAGAATAATTGTTACACTTATAAACGTGCTTAAAGCCAATAATGCAAAATATGGTGCGGCAGGTATTTGTAATGGTGGCGGTGGTGCAAGCGCTATGGTTATAGAATATATGGGAAGCTGATTTTATTGCGGAAAATGCAGCATACGTGTTTACCCCTATCTTTTGCATCGGAGAAATAATATCATATTTGCTCCGTTATACAACTTGCTTTAATTTATTTACAGTTTCAACCATTATTATGAAAAAGATATTTCTTTTAGCCCTGTTTTTTATTTCATTTACGTTTGGCTTTTCACAAAGTTTTATGCATGGCGCAGGCGCGGGTGTATTTGTTGCAAAGGCTTCAAATGCCGATGCAAATGCTGCCTTTGTACTTACGTATTCTCCAAGGGTAAATTTTGTGGAAACAGAAGCGCTTTCTGTTTCTATAGGCATTCCTTTTAGTGTCGGTTTTTCAGGCAGCTATAATTATGATTACAATAGTTATTACGGGGGCTCTGAAACCAATACACTAAATTTTATGTTCAACGCGCCGGCTATTATTAATTTAAATGTTGGTGCAGGCTCAACAAAAGAAAATGAAAAACGATTTGGTTTTTTTGTGGGTGGCGGATTTGGTTATCACTATGGTACTTATGCGCAAAAATATATTGATGGGGATTATATCAGCTATGAAGAGAAATACGGCGGTTCTTACGGCCCCGCAGGTAATATAGGTCTTCGTTTTGCGGTAGGCAGTCATCAAAAAAATATTGAAGCGAGACTTTCCTATATGAAAGCGATCAGTGAAAGTAAAACAGCGGTATATGGTATTGCTGCACTGTTTAACTTCTAGTTCTTATAAATTAAACCATTAAGGAATTAAGAAAATTAAGTAAAAGCCTTAATGTACCTTAACTTCTTAATGGCTTTTACAAAACATCTGTTATTTTTTTCCGAACTAAACGTGGTTCCTGTCAGTAAATATCTCTGCCATCATACACCTTGCGCTGCCACCGCCATTGGTTTCGATGGTGGTTAGCGGCACATGAATTACCGGGTTGAACTTTTCTATTTTTTTTATCTGTGCTTTTGTTAATGAATGATAGGCTTGCGATGACATCACCAGTAATTGTTCTCCTTTGGTATTCTGTACCTGCAGCATATTACCAGCAAAATGTTTCACCTGGCTGAATTTAATAGCAATGATCTCTTTTCCTGTCATGCTGATGGTGCTTTTAAGATCATCCGCCTGCTTTTTGTTTTTTATACTTTCCAAACAAACCACCACATACCTGTCTGCCACACACATCATTACGTTGGTGTGGTAAATTGGGGTATTATTTTCATCGGTTGCGGTAAATACAACCGGTAAATAGCTCATTTGCCTGCAAAAATCATCCAGCACAGCAATATCGGTTCTTGGTGATAAGCAGGCGTAGGCTATTCTGTTATCACGGTCGAGCACCATGCTTCCCGTTCCCTCAAGAAACTTATTTTTTTCTTCATAATGCGTGAGATCGATTATCCTTTCAATGTTGTATTTATGCTTCAGCATTTCTATCAATTCGGGCTTACGCTCAAGCCTCCTGTTATTGGCATACATAGGATAAAGACAAATGGTATGCCCGTGAAAAGATATCCAGTTGTTAGGAAAAATTGAATCCGGCGTATAAGGGAAAGGCGTATCTTTTATAATTGTTACATCAACATTATGCATGCGCAGTGTAAATACAAAATTTTCAAATTCTTCCAATGCTTTTTGCTGGGCGTTATCCATCTTACCTTCAACCTGGAAAGCATTGTTTACCGCAGTTTCAGTATTAAAACTAAAATTAACCGGTTGAATCATTAGTATATGAGCCGTTGATTGCATCAGCAATTGTGTTATTTATAAAAATTAGCGTATCCGGGCATACTCATTACAATTCATCACGCAGCAAAGGCATGCTCATGCAATGAAACCCGCCACGGGCACGCGACAATTCAGCAGACGGAAATAAAATCAGGGTATCTTTTATGTCATCAACAATCACATCTCCCCTTTCTATACTATTGATTATTTCTTTAACCCCGGTTACTGTAAATCCGTGTTCTTTAAAGGCCTCTGCCGTTTTATTGTTACGGTCATATCCCAATACCACGCCTTCTTTCAAAGCAAGCAGGTTGCAGGAATCTGTCCATTGCTCCCTCACATCAAATGGAAACTGGTTATTGCCGGAGTAGATGAATGATACCCTGCCTTTGCAACCCAAATCATTTTTGCTTACATCAATAAGCAGGTCTTCCAGGTTATCAAAATACACAGGTTCTGATATTTTATCCTTATGAAACTGGGTAATAGCCAATCCATCTTCCTTACCGCTTAGCTCAAGTATACGCTGTACCGGGTCTGAGCTTTCATGCCGTATGGTTTTGCGGGAAAAGTTTCCAAGCATCACCCACATGTCTTTCTTTACCTGTGTAAATATGGTATCAATGTGCATGTAATCTCTCTTACGTGGAATTTTAACCACGCTTACTTTTTCCATAAGTTTTTTTTCAAAAACAATTTTTATCACCTGCTGGGCGGCTTCCATACTGGTTCTTTCACTCACGCCAACCAGTAAGTGATTTTTGCTTACTACCATCACGTCACCACCTTCGAGCGTTACACGTCTTTCGTCGGAATCGGGCATGAGAAAATGGCGGTGAATACCTGCCAGCTCAATTACTTTATGCTGGTAGCTGGCAAAAAGCGGGTGATTGAAAAAAATATATTTGGTTAACAGCGCTTCCCTTATCCGCGCAGCCCTCGCTGGTTTGTTTAGAATAATATGATCTTTAACAACAATGCCGATATCTCTGGTAAAAATAAGATTGGGCACCGGTGGAAAGATCATTGTTTTATCAGGCAGGCTGCCTGTAATAAAAACCTTTGCCAGTTGCAGCGGTTGCAAATTCAAAAGATCTTTTTGAATGAGGTATGAGCAATTTTCCACAGCGCACACACTTGCTACAAGCTTAGCTTTAATGGTATCATCATTTAAAATATCAGAAAGTAAACTTTGCCACTCCACTACTTTGTCTGATTTAAAAAAATCAGCATGCTCAGGCTTATAAAAATTCCTGCTGTTTTTCGCATCATCAATATTGCTGAGCCGGCCTTTTATCTTTTTTTCATCAAGAAAGTATAAAAGCAACTTGGTATAATGATCATATTCATCCCTGCGTATGGTTTCAAGATGAACAATATCTTCAAAAAGCCAGTCCTGCGCCTTTGAAGGAACAACTTTTCCGAGCCCGCCATCTGGTGTATGTACTAAAACTCTTCTCAACGTTCCTATTTCAGAAGTAACATTGACATCTGCTGTATTTTTACTATTAGCCATATACTGTAAAAGTAGATATTTAAAAATGCAGAAAAAATATTATCAGCAAATGAGACATTCAAATTGATTTTCTCATGTTTGTCCGGCCTTTAAGAATATTTTTTCCCTAAAGCTGCACAAAGATTTATACAAAGAATCACTAAGACAGTGACTCTGCCAGCAGCTTTCAATATATCTTAACATTTTATTTTAAACATTCAGGAATAATATTTGTCTGAAATTAATGTGTAACAAAATGCTGCACATTTACGTTAAAACCAAAAATGTATTATTTATGAAAAGGCTATTTTTACTCCTTTCACTCCCGGTGTTTATATTTTCGTCCTGCAAAAAAGAAGTCACAGAAGTTCAACAGGTAGACCAGGCATTTTCCGCAGTATATACCATTAATGCTTCAGACTGGAAAACAACTAATAATGGTAAGTCATATTCTGCAGAGCTGGATGTGCCTGAATTGGATAATATAATTTACCAGGATGGCGCGGTGCTTGTATATCTTTCATTCAGTGGAACCTCATATTATGAAGCGCTTCCCCAGGTGTTTGATGGCATTACTTATGGTGCTGTTCATGGTAGTGGTTATGTAAGTATAGATATGAGCGCAATAGATGGCGCTAATATTAATCCTCCAGGTCAGCCCGTTTCTGCAAAAATTATTTTAATTGATGCTACCAGGTTAGCCTTGAAAAAAGATATAAACCTGAAAGATATGCAGGCTGTTGAAAAAGCATTTAATATTAAGAACTGATTTTTTGTGAACGAAAACATAAAAGCCGCCTACAATGGGCGGCTTATTTTTTGAACTTATGTTATCCTTATCAATTCACAATTGCCAATGCAATACCATCATGGTATTTACTGCCCACTGTTTGAATAATGGTTGCGGTTACACTGGTTGTTTCGGATAACAGCTTTATAAATTTTTGAACTCCTTTTACGTCTTTGTCATCTGTATGCTCATCAAGAATCTTCGCTTCACGCACCACATTATCAACAATAATTAATGTACCTGGCTTCGATAATTGCAAAGCCCATTTAAAATATTCAGCATAAGGCTCTTTATCCGCATCAATAAAAATTACATCAAAGGGTCCGGCGTTTTCTGATTTTATTTTGGGCAGTTCTTCCAGTGCATTACCAATGCGAACAGTAACACTCTCAGCTAACCCGGCTTTTGCAATATTTTCTTTTGCTACATCAGCATGATGCTGATCAATCTCAAGAGAGATTAATTTCCCTCCTGCATTTAACGCCCTGCCAAGCCAGATAGTGCTATAACCACCTAATGTACCGATCTCTAAAATTTTTGAAGGATTACGCAATCGGGCCAGTATATGTAAAAACTTTCCCTGGTTTTGCGAAATGCTTATCTGTGGAAGTCCATTATCAATGATCGCTTTTTTAGCAGATACAAGCGCATCGTCTTCCTGTGCAAAAAGCCGGTCAATAAAATTGTCAACCGAACCAAAAATATCATTGCTCATAATCAAAAAATATTGCTCCGAAGATAAGTACTTTTTGAAAAGTGGATTAAGCCCGTTCTTCAACGTTGCATTCCAAATGTTCGCGTGTATGGTAATCATGTGCAGATGCCTCGTGCCTCGGCATGACAAACGGCAGTGCAGTGTTCGGCGTTAGTGCTATTGTTGAATCTTTGTACTACTGTTCAACACACATATCTCCTGCTTGTCATGCCGAGGCACGAGGCATCTGCCGTAGCAGGAGTACCTCTGTGCGAAAATTATATATACCCCAATATAGAAAATTGCCGCAGATGTGCAAATAAAATCTGTGCATCTGCACTAAAAAATGTATATACTAAGTTTTGCGGACGTGCCTGCAGGGTTAATTTGGAATGCACACGTCTTCAACGGGTCAGGAACAACTTATCCGCAGATATAAGCTGTTTTGATATTCCGGGGCCTTTGTAAAATGCATCCAGCCAGTAACCGCCGTCTGCATTAAAAAAATCTATACGTATAGGGTGTTTACCTGCTTCAAGTGTAATTTCACCGGAGGCTTCTTTCACACCATGATCGCCATCATTGTTCACCACTTTCTTATCATTAATGTATAATGCACTTCCGTCATCTGACTGTGTGTAAAATTTATATTCACCCGCCACATCTATTTGTATATAACCGGTAAATACAAGCCCGAAGCAGCTATTGTCTTTGCTTAATAAGCTATCGGTGCGTTTGGTATCAATAAAAAATTCATTGCTGTTCCAGCGTGTTGCAGGAGACAGCTTGCTGAACAAAGGCAATTGCTTCCAGCCGGCGCCTTTGTAAAAAGCAACCGACAACCCGGAATTCGCCTGTGGTTTCAAAACCCTGAAATACGCTGTGCTTACTGCACTTTCATTGCCATTATTATCAAATGCCTTTGCCTGCACAACGGTTGTACTGTCAATGGTAAATGGTGCTTTGTATACCGGGGAGCTGCTATCAGGCACACCGCCGTTCAGCGTATAATGTATAGCACTGTTTTCCACCCAGGTTTTCATGCTCACTTTCGCGGGCTCATTGATATATAAGCCACCGGCCTGCTGGTATAAATTTCGTTTAGGATATATTGTTGGTGTTGCAATTACTTCTTTTCCTTTCCATAAATTGGCGGGTTCATCAAAACCTTCAAATGCGGGTTTAATTGGCCTGCCTATCCATGCATAGGGAGGTGTAAGATGAAAAGCAAAGGCAATGGTAGCTGCAAGATCATATGTGTATACCTGCTGCTGAATTTTATACCCGTGCTTAATATCTTTCCCAAACAATATCATGGCAATTTCACCTTCTTCGGGGGTTGGACCTCCATGTCCTTTTCCAATACCGCCATGATCGGCAGTTATTATCACCAGTGTATTTTGGTCAATGCCTGCATCTTTGATACTTTTCAAAACTTCTTTCACCAATGAATCCGTTTTGCTCACCGCAGCATAATATGCAGGTGTGCCATGCCCATCGTGGTGACCTGCGTGATCCACGTGATCAAAATGTACGAAGCCGAATGTTGGTTTCTTTTCTTTGATATATGTTGTAAAGTCGGCAGCGGTAGAATCTTCTGTAGAAAAATGCTTATCATAATTTACCGCTTTCTTTTCAAACAATCTTCCAAAGCCTCCCCAGTGATACACCGTGCCAATTTCAGCATCAGGTTTCTGGCTGCGTATCAAACCAAATATTGTAGGAAAAATGCCTTCTTCACCTGCAACAACCGGCGGCAGCGAATGTTCCTCTCTTTCCCAATCATTATCTATAACACCATGCTGTTCCGGTCCCGCACCCATGATCATGGATGCCCAGTTCTGGCTGCTCGCAGTGGTCAGCACAGTTCTCACATTCCATTTTACAGCGCCGTTGTTAATCATGCTGTCAATAACAGGTGTTTCAGCATTTCTTATTCCGTCAGGACTTAATCCATCCACACCAATTACAATTACATGCTCAATACCCTGTGGAAATTTTTGGGTTGAGTTGTTTTGACATCCCCCAAGCAGGAGTGAAACTAACAGTAACGATAAAATAATTTTTTTCATGCTTATGATTTTAAGTAATGGGAAAGCTTTGCACAGGAAGCAAACTAAACTTTTCGTATGAAGGAAATGTTAATAAATACTAATCAAAAAGTTAAGTAATATTAAAGATAGGAAAGAGCGGTGAGATTTTGAATTTTTAATTTCCCATGAAAAAATGAATATATTATTGAGACGCCTTACTGCTATACCGTACAATATTAAGTATAGTAACAGGCGGTATAAACCGTTGTTCATTTTCGGGCTGCCTGTGAATCCTGTCTACAACATTCATTCCTTCCACTACTTTGCCAAATGCCGCGTACCCCTGCCCGTCGTGGTTATTTACACCCCCATAATCAAAGCCCGGTTCATTTTCCAGGCAGATAAAAAATTCTGAGGTAGCTGTTCCCGGTTCATTTCTTGCCATTGAAATAATGCCCCGGGTATGCAGTATACCTGTTTTGCTGGTAGGCTCATGCGGAACCGGTCTGAATTTCTCTTTCGAACCAGGATTTGCCTGCCATACGCCTCCCTGTATTAAATAAGAATGTGGTGCTCCGGTAACCTGGTTATCATCACGCAACACGCGGTAAAAAGAAGTGTTTTTAAAATATCCCGAATCAATATGCTGAAGAAAAGCAGCAACCGTAAGCGGCGCTTTTTCCGGGTATAGTTCTACTTTAATATCACCGAATTTGGTTTGAATGATCACTACCGGGTTATTGTATTTTTTTTCAGATGTGCACCTCAAAATCCCTCCGCCAATAATAACGGTAAGCGAAAAGCAAACACCCAAAAAAAATTTCCCAAAACCGGAATAATCGTTCTTCATGAAATATTTTTTTCTGAAACAGCATAACTTATTCAGCTTCCTGCTGTATAATTTCCTCTGTTCTCTCCCGCATTTTGTCCCTGAATTTTTTGCTTGGCGCAAGTACAAAGTAAAAATAGAAGAGAATAATAAGCCCGGCGCTGAAAGGAAACAGCGCAAGGTGCCTGGCACCCCAGGTGCCTTCGTCCCATCCAAAAAACTCTCCTGTCATCCAAAGGCAATTGGCAATGATCCAGCATACTACCGCAAGATTATGTAAAAGCTCTGACTGTATTTTTCTTGTTTGCCAGCTTATCATTACTGCCACGGTTATTGTAGGTATGATCATTATCATTCCCAAAACCCTTAGGTTTAATGCCCAGCATACATCTTTAAGCAACCATAAAAGTATGTGCAGGTTTTCAATACGTCTGAATTTGGCAGGAATGCTGTAAACATTTTCATTATGTATCATCACAGAAAATTTTGAATGGTATCTTTCACCCGAAAATAATTGTTTATTTTACATTTTTAACAGATTGCCTTGCAATAAGTATTATGTAAGATTCAATTCAACAATTTTTATGAAGCAGATTTTTCTTGCAGGTTATTTTTTCATTTCCTTATGCGCACCTGTTTTTGCACAAAAAAAAGAAACAAAGATACCGGATACCCCTGCACCGCAGACTAAAGAATCACGAGAGACAAATCGTGTACTCAATATTGATTACAGCATTACGGTTTCAAATGAAGTTACCATCCGCGGGCAAAAAGTTCCTTACAAAGTAACTACCGGCAGCATCCCGGTATGGGATGAGGAAGGAAAAGCCATTGCCGGCGTTTGTTACAATTACTATGAACGTTCAGATATCAGCGACAGGTCTTCCCGGCCGCTGGTGATCTCTTTTAACGGCGGACCAGGCACTCCTTCGGTTTGGATGCAGATTGGATATACCGGACCACGTGTATTAAAAATTGATGATGAAGGTTACCCGGTTCAGCCCTATGGCATGAAGGATAATCCTCATTCCATACTTGATGTGGCTGATATTGTATATGTTGACCCGGTAAATACAGGTTTCTCAAGAAAGGTGAGTAAAGATATTGCCGGTGATAAGTTTTTTGGCGTAAACGCTGATATAAAATATCTCGCTGAATGGATCGCCACTTTTGTAAGCCGTAACAAACGATGGGCCTCACCTAAATATTTAATTGGAGAAAGCTATGGCACTACCCGTGTTTCAGGGCTTGCGCTCGAACTGCAGAACAGCCAGTGGATGTACCTGAACGGCGTAATACTGGTTTCACCAACCGATCTTGGTATTCAAAGAGGAGAGGTAATGGACGCTGTATTGGCGCTGCCTTATTTTGCAGCAACAGCATGGTATCATAAAAAATTACCTGCAGATCTTCAGCAAAAAGATTTAACCGATATGCTGCCAGAAGTAGAAGCCTATACCGTGAATGAATACCTGCCGGCTGTTGCAAAAGGCAGCTCTCTTGATGAGAACAAACGAAAAGAAGTTGCGGCTAAGCTTGCCCGTTATTCCGGGCTTCCTGAAAAAACAATCCTTGATAATAACCTGCAGGTATCAGTAAATCTTTTCTGGAAAGAATTGCTTAGAGATAAAGGGTATACTGTTGGTCGTCTCGACTCAAGATATCTCGGTATTGATAAAAGAAATGCAGGAGAAAGCCCGGATTATAATGCGGAATTAACTTCATGGCTGCATTCTTTTACGCCTGCTATTAATATGTATATACGCGATGAGCTCGGTTACAAAACAGATCTGAAATATAACATGTTCGGTAATGTTTATCCCTGGGATAATAAAAACAATCAAACAGCAGAAAATCTTCGCCAGGCAATGGCGCAAAACCCCAACCTGCATTTGCTTGTGCAAAGCGGATACTATGATGGCGCCTGTGATTATTTCAACGCTAAATATAATATGTGGCAAATGGATCCTGCCGGTAAATTAAAAGACCGTATGAGTTGGGAAGGTTACCGCAGCGGGCACATGATGTACCTGCGCAAAGAAGACCTTGCGACCAGTAATCAGCATCTACGTGATTTTATTCTGAAAACAATACCTAAGGCAGGACAGGGGGCCAGGTATTAATTGATGTAAAATGATGTAACAGGCTGCATTGCTACCCTGCCTGCCGGTAGGCAAGTATTGAGCTTTAGTTGTCACCACACCCGTCGTCATTTCGATCCCGCCCTCATGAAGATTGAATTAAAAGCATCTTATGGCGGGAGAGAAATCCGTTGGGCTATAGTACAAAAGTTGATCATTAGCATCAGGCCCGGCAGACCTGCCTGCCGCAGGCTGGTATCTCACTCGCGTAAAAGTGATTAAACTATAATCCCCGTGTTGCTCGTTCGATATGACGATGCCCTTAGAGGCCATTGGGTGTTTGTGGGTTGATTATGTGAGTTGGCTTCACCAACAACAGCAGATATAGAGAGAGTCACTCAAATGCTCAAGAGATTGCTTCGCCCGCCGCAAGATGGCTTCAATTCAAATCTTCGTGCCGGCGGGCTCGCAAGGACGGCGAGTGTGTTTTGATTTTACTGTCAGTACTACGGCAAGGTTTGTAATTGGTCAACCTCTTAGCGTCATTGCGCGCCGCCTGAACAAACTTGCAATCTCAACCTGATACGCGGCAAAGGGCTCAAAAAATATTAATATCTTGTATGGAGTTCCAACGCAATTATATTGCTAATAAAACCTGTTATTTGTATGATGCGTAAATATTTGGCATTAACAGCCTGTATATTTTTTGCCGGCGTTTTTTAAGTTTGTGCTCAGGTAAGCCTGCAAGTGCAGAACGGGAAAGAAGACTTAAAAGTAGATACATTGCCCCGAAAGTTTTTAGATAAAAAGATCTCCAGCAAATAAATTTCTTGTCCCACAAAGGTGGGGTTGCAGGTACCGATATGGAACATCTAAAACTTTCAATATTGCTTGCAGAAGATGAGAAAAATAAAATTTATCAATTACCCCTGGATAATATGCCATGGGTTCAGCCGAAGGTAACAGTCACAATGCCTAACATCTTATTTGATAACAAGTCAATAGTTGTAGGAAAAATGCCTAATCCGTTATAGAATGTTAATTAAAGGTGATTTGCATTTTATTTTAACGTTCGTATATAAGCCAGTAAATCCGCCACCTGCGCATCTGTGTAGCCGGATATTAATCCCCTGGGCATAAACGAACGGCCGGTTAAAAATCCTTCGCTCTTAATTGTTTTCGCTTCTATAAATATTTTTGCACCACCCATAAATGCAAGCGTAGTGCCGCGGTCATTCTTTTCAAAAAGATATCCTTCTGCAACACTGTTATCTTTTTTAGTAACACGGTAGAGCATGTAACCACTCTCTACAGCCGCGTCGGGGTCAATAATAGCAGTAAGCAAAGCCTTATTGTCACGCTCTGCCGAACCATCCAGCGCCGGGGCAATGCCAGGACCTTTATCACCAACTTTATGACACATCAGGCAGGTTTGAAAAAGCGTTTTGCCTTTCTGCGCGTTTCCGCCTTTTTTCTCAGCTATCGCCATATACCTGTTCAATGTAGTTTCAAATGCCTTCTTTTCATCTTCTCCTGTTTTCTTCACCGCTGCAAGTATAGCGTTTGCCGTGTTGTTTGTTTTATCAGCATTGTATACCCTTTCGGCAGCAGAAAATGTAAATGCTTTTGAGCTGATTCGTTTCTTATTATACAGGTCAAGCAGTATAGTAGTACCCTGCAGAGATCCGGACAATATAGCGGTGAGCTCTTTTTTCTGTTCGTCATTAAAGCCTGGAATCCATTTAGCAAGGCTCTGCTTTGCTGTTGCAGTATCTGTTTTTGCAAGGCTGTGTAGAGCCGAAATTCTAAGATTAAAAGGCAATTTGTTTTGCTGCGCCAGTTGTAGGAAAGTATTTTTATTTGAAGCTGCATCAACCTCAAGCGCTTTTAATGCAAGCGTGATCGTTTTGTTATCTGTAGTGTTGTTGATAATTTCAATAATAGGTTCAGGAGATGTTTTAATGCCTAATCTGCCAATAGCATCCAATGCGCTTTTTTTCTCTTCAATATTTCCCTTTCTCAAAACCATATCAGCAGGTGATGATAACATTGCAATCAACTCCGGCGATTGTAATTCCTGCTGGTGCTGTAAAGCGAAAGCCAGGTATTTTGCTGCATAAGTATTGTTTTGATAAACAGGTTTTACCATCTCGGATATTCGTGCGTCAGGTAAGAGTTTACTCAGCCACACAAATGTGGGCTCATCTAATACCTGAATATTGGCTGTCGGCCACAACTGTAGTATTTTTTCTTTTTTCTGTTCTTCAGGAAGTGCCTGTGCAGCCCAAAGCAGGTTTGATACCGGCTGGGCTGATGCATCGCCGGATTGGAAATAATCATATAATGCTTCCGGGTATTGTTCCAAAGCTTTCAATGCAAGATATCTTTCAAAATTGCGCTCATATACCCCGCCTAATGTATTACCGGGCATTGCGGGCTTGCATGCTTTTACAAGCAGGCTTATGGTATTGTTATCTGCCCTATCTATTGCGGCAAGGGTGCGCAATATTTCTGATCTTATCATCGGATTTTCATCTTCCACCATTGGCGTTAATATTGTAGCGACCTGTGGCGCTGTAAGCGAAAAGGATGCGAGTGAACGCACTGCCTCACGGCGAAGGTTAGCCGCTTTTTCATGAAGCAATTGCTGCATAAGTGTTTCATCATAATATTGCAGGCTTTCGAGACACCATAATGCATGAATACGTGTAAGTTCATATTGTGGGGCATCGCCGGCAAGAACGACCAGTGCAGGAATCAAAGGTTTTGTTTCATCTTTTGACCGATCTGCTACCTGGTGCCATGCCGCCCGCTTTTCCCAAAGTGAAGGTGATTTAAGATGATCAACCAATGTTGCGGTATTTACTTTTGTGAGGTCTGGAATAGTAGCCGGTTGCTGGCTTTTATGACGGATACGCCAGATGCGACCCAACGATTTATCGCGGTTGGGATCGGAAGTGGGCACTTCATTATGCGAAATGATCTTATCATACCAATCGGCTATATACAGGCAGCCATCAGGGCCGAATTCCATATTTACAGGCCGGAAATTTTTATCCTCAGAAGAAAGAAAATCAGGAAGATGAGCGGCAGTTACTGTTCCATCCTCATTTCGAATAATTTTTACAACGTTAATGGTATTGGTGATAGGGTTAGCAAGAAAAGCTACATCTTTCCATTCATTGGGAAAAGAGCCGGAGATATCATCAGCGAATGCAAGACCTGATATACCGGTACCGCCTACCCGAAATTTATGCAGTTCGGGCAGCACAGGCTGGTAACTCCGTATACGTTCATTGCCAATTCCAGGAAAGCTGGTGCCCGCCTCCATGGGAACAATAGAGTATCCAAGATCGTTTGCTTCTGTAGCATACCATTGGCCATTATTGCGCAATTGAAATCCCCAGATATTATTCAAGCCCGCATTTACCAGCTCAATTTTTTGTCCGTCCATCGAAAACCGTGCGATCTTGCTGTAATCTATTTTAATTTTTGCGTCGCTTACCAATGATGATACATTTCCCTTATTCAATGCGCCATGACTGAAGTATATCCAACCGCCAGGGCCACGTACCAGCACATGCGCCATGGTGTGTGTATCTGTAAATCCAAAACCGGTAAAGAGGCGCACCCTTTCATCTGCTTTCCCATCACCGTTAGTATCTTTTAAAAAAAATAATTCAGATCCCTGTGCCACATAAGCCCCGTTTTTATATGGTAATATGCTCATGGGAATAGTGAGCCCGTCTGCCCATACTGTAGTAACAGGCTTGCTATCATTGAGATTGGAGACTATGAGAATTTTATCAACGCCCTTTGTTTTCCCTTCATACAGTTCGCGTATTTTTTTAAATGCAGGATGATCCTGTTGCCGTTCAGGATGATCCATCAATTCGAGCAGGTCGTTCCATTGTATATCAGCAACGGGGTCAAGCGGATACATGGAAGCGGTTTGTGTCCATAGCCTTCCGGCATCGTCAAAGGTGAGATCGATAGGATTAATAATTCCGTCTCTTTCACTTGCAACCAGTTCAACTGTAAATCCTTCAGGAACTTTAAAGCCAGCCAGCTCCTCTTCCGGCGTTCGTTTTTCTCCGGGTAGGTGCTGCAAATTTTTATCGTAAATATTTTGATTAAAGTAAATAACAGAAAACAGCGATGAGAAAAACAAAACCAAAAGAATAACAGGTTTCATGAGTTGAGTAATTAGTGAAGTGAAAAATACCGGAGCCTACAAATTACAATAAAAATAAACCTGAAGTGTAAATTTAACCATCGGCTTTTTTATTTTAGATGAATTAAATTTCTGCAACCAATGCTTTTGATGAATGGGCAACAAACCGGCAGGCTGATTTTCAGGTTAATCAATTATTCAGATTATGATCAATGGCTGGAATTTTTTAAAGACCCGCAAACAAGCAGGTACCGAGTTTATGAAAAAGATGATCCTGAAACTGAATGTTCAAACTGGTACGCGTCCCAGTTTGAACGCTATACAAATAACAGTGGAGGAATGAATGCATTGATTGAAAAAAATACAGGTAATCTGGTAGGGCATTGCGGACTTTTAATGCAAAATGTAGATAACAATAGCGAAACAGAAATCGCATATTCCTTATTACCTCAATACCGGAACAAAGGGTATGCCACCGAAGCCGCTATTAAATGCAGGGATTATGCTTTTGAAAATATGCTTGCCTCCTCATTGATATCTATTATCAGCATAACAAATATTCCCTCTCAACAGGTAGCGGTAAAAGTTGGAATGACTATTGATAAGACAACAACATATAAAGGAAATGAAGTGAATATTTTCCGCATCTTTAAGTGATAATGTTTTGCTTTGGGATTAAACCCTTCTTTTGATCATATCAAGGCTTATAATCTGTATTTTTATTGATAGGTTTTAATAGTATGTTCATCGCCTCATAAATTGTTTGCATGAAAAAAATTTCTTTCATTATTTTCTTATTGTGTTCCTTATGCTGTAAGGCGCAAATACCCGTAAGCACAGCAAATTTTAATAAGAAGAATGCTGCAAAGATCACGGTTGAAAAAAACAATACACTGTCTGTTAAATGGCCTGCAGGAAACAAGGCATATGGGCAGCTTATAATTAACCTGAATAAAGATGAGCCATTATTTAAAAGTATCGGGCTGGAGAAAGAATCACACATTTATGAGATTGTAAAAGAAGCTGATCCGGTATTCTGGGTTACTATTGGCAAACGTGATTTGATATCACAAAACGGCTGGAATATTTTCTTTGATAAAGTTCCTTTAAAGCCGCATCAATCTTACAAAGTTAATATTAATAAAACCAATGCTGCTGTCAGTAGTTATGGATCGAGAACGGTAATAAGAATTGGCGATATAGCTGCAGCGGATTTTAAGGGAGCTATTGAAATTACGCTGTACAATGGAAGTGCCATGTTTAATGTAGCAGCTATAATGTCTACTGAAAATGATTCAACTGCAATATTATACGACGCCGGGTTGATCAGCAAACAACAAAACTGGAGCAATATTTCGTACGCAGATGTATATGATAACATGAAGACAGTTGCCGTACAAGCAACCGACACTGTAAAAAACCAGGATGTAAAGTACCGGGCTATAATCGGGAACAGCAGCAATGGAAGTATTGCGGTTTTTCCTGCACCACACCAATATTTTTATCCGCTCGACGAAGCATTTAATTTAAAATTCACATGGTATGGTTCCAATTTTAAAAATGCTTTTGAAGGTTATGGAATAGGTATACGCCAGGATATTTTTGGCGACAGGCGTTTTGTGCCCTGGTTTAATGCGCCGCCCAATACAGCACAACGGCTGAATTTTTTCTGCCAGCTTTCTGCTGATGGCGCTGATGATGTTTTAGCCCAGGTAAAAAAGCTGACACATAATGATAAGTATCCTTCACTTCCGGGATATAAAACCATGGCAAGCCATTTTCACAATGAGTTTGTGATGAAAGTAATTGTAGCCAATAAGCCTATGCCTGATACACCAAATTTTGTAAAAGTATTTAAAGCAACCGGGGTAGACATGGTGCACCTGGCAGAATTTCATTACACCGCACATCCGCAGGGCCCGGATGAACTGCGGCTGCTGGAGTTGAAATACCTGTTTGATATGTGCAAAAAATATTCTGATAAAGCATTTTTATTGATGCCCGGTGAGGAGCCTAATGAATTTTTTGGTGGGCATTGGCTGCAGCTTTTTCCTAAACCGGTATATTGGATTATGTCAAGAAAAGGAGATGCGCATGTGGAATCTATGCATCCTGTGTATGGGAAAGTGTATAATATAGGTAATGCAAAAGAAATGCAGTATTTGCTTGAAGTAGAAAAAGGACTTGCCTGGACGGCACATGCCAGGACAAAAGGCTCAACAGGGTTTCCGGATAAATATAAGGAGCAACCTTTTTTTAAATCCAACCGGTTTATGGGTGCCGCCTGGAAAGCCATGCCTGCTGATCTTTCACAGGATAAATTAGGCAATGGCCGTGTACTGGACCTGATGGATGATATGAATAACTGGGGTGAAAATAAAAAGGTGATTGGCGAGGCTGATTTATTTACAATAGAACCAGAAAATGAAATGTACGCTCACCTTAATGTAAACTACCTGCAATTAGATAAAATTCCATTGTATGAAGAAGGCTGGCAACCTGTTTTGGATGTGCTGGATTCCGCAAAATTTTTTACTACCACCGGCGAAATACTTATACCATCATTTACTGTAAATCAACAGGGCTATGGTAAACCTGTAAAACCTGCTAATCCTGCTAAAACAAAAATTTCTTTTGACATCAACTGGACTTTCCCTTTAAATTTTGCAGAGATAATTTCCGGGGATGGAAAATCAACTTTTCGGCATAGGATTGACTTAACCGGCACAAAAGCTTACGGGCAGCAAACGATTATAAGGGAATTGGATTTAACAGGGCGAAAATGGGTAAGACTTGAAGTATGGGATGCAGCGGTTAACGGAGCCTTTACACAAACGATATGGCTGGAATGAGCCGGTTTTGTTATTGCACTAGATATGATTACGGGCTATAATGAAAAGATAATCACTGAACTTTTGTACTTCGGGAAGGTATTGGCGTTTGGTCCATATTTTCACAAACACATCCTGCACCATTTCCTCTGCAATTACAGGGCTTTTGGTAAAAGCGAGAGCCACACTGTATATATTATCCCAATAGTGTTCAAATAATTTCCTGAAAGCTGATTCATCACCTTCAGCAATTTTCAGAAGCAGTGCCGGCTCGTTATATAATTCAATCGCATGCAATCCCGTAAACAATTAGGCTGTGTAAAACAAAATTAGAGAATAATATAATTTCACCAAGCTTTATTATTTTTTGCAGTAATTAATATGTTTTGAAACAATCAATGTATCAACACTCAAATTTTTGTAGCTTACAATTTATAGTATTGAAATCTCAAATAACAAACCCAACCACATGCATCGCCGTAATTTTATCCGCACAGTATCCGGTTCCCTGTTTTTGCTTGCTAATGACAATATTGTAAGAGCTGCTTCTTTTAACGAGCAAAAAGTTTTGCTGCGTTTTGCCATAGCGTCTGACGGACATTATGGTGAAGCCAAAACCGAATTCGGCACATATTATAAATCCCTGGTAAAATCCATTAATGAATTTCATGGTAAGCTGCCGTTGAATGCCTGCGTAATCAATGGTGATATTATTCATAATGAACCCGCCTTTATGCCTGAAGCCGCAAAGGAATTACAACAATTGCAGGTACCCTTTTACGTTACCCGCGGTAACCACGACAGGGTAACCGCTGATGTGTGGCAGCAAACATGGAATATGCCGTTGAATCATGCTGTAGTGATACAGGACCAGGTATTTTTGCTCGGCGACACTTCTAACGAAAAGGGAAAATACCTGCCGCCAGATCCTGATTTTTTCAATGAAAATTTCAAAAACTACAAGCATGCAAAAAATATTTTTATTTTCCTGCACATCACTCCGGTAAAATGGACGGAAAATGCTGTGGATGGCATAGATTTTCAAAAACTCATACAAAAGCAAAAGAATATAAAAGCAATATTTAACGGGCATGATCACGACCAGGATAATATTAAAATGCTGGGCAATATCCCTTTTTTATTTGACGGTCATTTTGGTGGCAGTTGGGGCACATCATATCGTGGTTTCAGGGTAGTGGAATTGTTGGACGATAACACTATGCGCTCGTATATTATGAACCCTGATGTTCGGATCAATGAGTTTGAGAAAAGATAGTACTGTTTTCAGGATACTTGTAATGTTAGAACCGTGGATGCAAGTATTTCTCTATCTAACCCTTTATAAAGAGGGTTATACACTACAGCATGCATTAAGCTGATTTTTTGATCATTCTGAGGAATTCATTTTCAAACTAATATATCCCCATATTACCTCATCAACACCTGTACCGTTACCGGAGATTGCTGCTTCAATACAATTTGTTTTCCTTCTGTAAGTTCAGATAGTAATGTGCCGGTATAGTGGCGGATGGTAAGCAGTGTCAAACCTTTTTCCACCTGCACATCAAATAATGCTGTTGCTTCACCTGCAAGCTGGTCTGTTTTTTCACTTTTATCATCTGTTGAAACCACTAAGCTTACAGCGCCTGTTTGTATAAGATTAGGTGTGATTTTGTTCTCTGCAAAAAGATGATACAAACGCGACATTTCATGTTCACCTACAAAAGAAAAATCTTTTGAATGCAGATGCAGCAATGCCTGGTTGTTTTTCAAGACTATAATAGAAGGTAAATGCTTTATATTTTTATCATGTATGATAGTGCCGGGCAAAGACGGATCCAGGAAACATTTTACGAATAGCGGTATTTCTTTATTTTGTAAGGGCTTTATTGTTTTTGGGTGAATAACCTGTGCGCCGTAATATGCCATTTCAATAACCTCATCATAGTTCAGTTCACTTATCACTTTTGCAGAGGGGAATATTTTAGGATCGGCATTCATCACGCCTTCCACATCTTTCCATATTATAACACTTTCAGCATCCAGCATATTCGCGAAAACAGCAGCAGTATAATCGCTTCCTTCCCTGCCGAGCGTTGTACTTTCGTTTTCATCAGTAGCACCGATAAAGCCTTGTGTTAATACAATATCACAATCTGCAAGTACAGGTTTAATATGCTGTTGAACATTTTTGTTTGTGATATCCCATTCAATAGCGGCTTCCCTGAAATTATCGTTCGTTCTGAAAATATCGCGAACGTCAATCCATTGATTGAGTATTTTTTTTTCATTAAGATAGGCACTGATGATTGCCGTTGAAAACAATTCGCCGGAACAAACGATCTGGTCATAATAATAGTCGTATTCGCGTACAGGTTTATCATGTAATGCCCATTCTATTTCGGTAAAAAGCTGCTCCAGCTTTTCATAGGTTTCATTGTATGTAGTAATAAGAAGATATTTGGCCGTATTGAGGTGTTGCGTTTTAATGTGTTCAAACAATTGCAGTGCCGCGTCTTTCTGGTTATTGAAAAAGGCTTCCGTTACTTTTTCAAGGGCATTCGTGGTTTTTCCCATAGCTGAAATAACCACTACTTTTTTTTCACCCTCGTAATGTTTAAGAATACCGGGTAATTGCTGAATACGCTCCACGCTGTTTACACTCGCACCGCCAAACTTGAATATCTTCATACCTTAACAAATACTTTAATACAATTGGCAAATATAGCTGGAAGATTAACGTTTAGATACGCAGACATTAATATTATTAATTTGCCAGAATATATATCTGCATTAACTTGCCGCCCATGTCTGCAATAATATCAGTAAAAAATCTCGTGAAAAACTATGGCAGTTTTGAGGCTGTTAAAGGCATTAGTTTTGAGGTGCAGGAAGGAGAGATTTTTGGTTTGCTGGGGCCAAACGGTGCTGGTAAATCTACCACGCTTGAAATTATAGAAACCCTTCGCAATAAAACCAGCGGGGAAGTGATTGTTGCAGGGTACAGTATTGATAAAGATATTGATAAGATTAAGCGCATTATTGGCGTGCAACTGCAAACCTCCGGTTTTTACCCCGGGCTAAACCTTATCGAGCTGATCAATCTTTTCAGCGGATTATACAATGAGCCCGTTAACCCACAGGAATTATTGCAGCTCGTAAACCTTGAAGACAAAGGCAGGAATAAATTTAAAGAGTTAAGTGGCGGGCAGAAGCAGCGGTTTTCCATTGCCACTACCATTATTAATAAGCCCAAAATCATTTTTCTTGATGAACCTACTACGGGGCTCGATCCGCAGGCAAGAAGAAACCTTTGGGATTTGATAAGAAATATCCGTGCAAAAGGAACGACCATTATTATCACCACGCACTACATGGATGAAGCAGAAATATTGTGCGACAGGGTGGCCATAATGGACCAGGGAAAAATCATTGCGCTTAATTCTCCTGATCAGCTGATAGATGACCTGGTGGCTACCGGGTTTGAAAGACCTAAGGAAGTAAAACAGGCCAACCTGGAAGATGTATTTATTAACCTTACAGGTCATGCATTAAGAAGTGAATAAATCTTGTTTATAAATTTCAGTCAAAAAATGAAAAAGAATATTGCCATTGTGCTTTTATGTGCTGTATATTTTAATAGCCAGGCTCAAACCAAACCGGCAGTAAAAAAGAAACCGGTAACAACACAGAAAACTACTGCGGCTACAGGTGGTGTAGTATTGAATACAGCTTTAGATAGTTTGAGTTATGCGCTTGGTGTGCTTGATGCTACTTTTTTTAAAGCACAGGGAGTAGAAAAAATTAATTACGCCCTGATGAATAAAGGATTTGAAGATGTGTTGCGTGGCAGAAATACATTACTTAACAATCAACAGTGTGATATGACCGTAAGAGAACAATTGCAGGCGTTTATGCGTAAAAAAGCTGAAGCAGTTATTGCTGAAGGAGAAAAATTTCTTGCAGAAAATCAAAAGAGAGATGGTGTGAAAGTGACCCCCAGCGGCTTACAGTATGAAATACTTAAAATGGGTGACGGACCTAAACCATCCGATACCAGTACAGTTAAAGTGCATTATGAGGGCTTTTTATTAAACAGCGCAGATCCTTTTGACAGTTCCAGAAAAAGAGGGGAGCCAATTTCTTTCGGGCTTAACCAGGTTATCAGAGGTTGGACGGAAGGGCTTCAATTAATGCCGGTTGGATCAAGATTTAAATTTTATATTCCTTATACATTAGGATATGGAGAGCAAGGCTCAGGCAGCACCATCCCCGGGGGCTCAATGCTGATTTTTGATGTAGAGTTATTGGGTATAGAACAATAAATTACCTGAAATTTCACACGTGTTTGTAAAATACCTACATTTGCCCTCCCAAAAGTAAAAGCGATGCCCGGGTGGCGAAATTGGTAGACGCACCGTCTTCAGGTGGCGGCGCCGCGAGGTGTGCTGGTTCGAATCCAGTCCCGGGCACTAATAGAGTAAAAACCGGATGATCGCTTTTCTTTTTTGGAATCCCAACTAGATGGCGAACACTCGGCGAACAGGACAGGATAGTAATTGTTTTTCAAATAATTAGACGTTCCAGTCCTGGGCACTCATGATCCTTGTAAACGCTTGTTTACAAGGATTTTTTATTATAGGTAGTTCCTTTTTGTTCCGTTTTCTTTCGCTTTTTGCCGCCTTTTTTGGCGAACAATTGGCGAACAGTTTGGCGAACACAAATTTATTCGTCATGGGAATTACTATCACAACAAAAACCTCTCGCAACGGGCTGAAAAAATGGTACTACTTTGAATGGGGCAAAGCAGCGGATCAGCGTAAAGCCGCCGGCATGTTTACTTGGATAACTCCAAAGAACCAGGTTGAAAAAAACTACAATAAGGAGATACTCTCCCTGCTGGATACCAAAGTGGCGGAACTAATCCTGGAAAAGCAGGCCGTAGGTTCAGGGTTTATCCCGGCCCATAAGTTCAAAACTAACTTCCTGGATTATTATGAAGAGTACGTGAAGAATAATATCCGGAAAGGGAAACGCCATCTTGAACAGAGCTTAAAACAGTTCAGGACTTTTATTGGCAAAGAATTTATCTCTCCTTCTGATATTACCGAAAACCTCTGCGTCCGTTTCAGACAGCATTTACTTGATCATTTTAATGGAGATACTCCCAGCAATTATTTTTCTCCCTTTAAGAAAATGATCAAAGCTGCTACGAAAGAAGGATACTTCAAAGACAACCCTGTTAATGACGTAGCTGCAAAAGGTAATAAGAACAAGAAATTAAAAGAACATTTTGAGGCCCCAGAATACATACAACTATTAAATACCCCTTGTTACCATGAAGAAGTAAGGGAAGCTTTTATTCTCAGTTGTTATGCCGGGTTAAGATGGTGCGATGTTAAGCCACTGGATTGGGCTGATATTAAAGGAGACCAACTAAAGACCCGCATCATACAGGCAAAAACAGGTGAACCATTATCTGTCACCCTACACCCCATAGCAAGAACAATACTTGAAAAAAGGAGAGCCAGATTACCTAAAGGTGTTAAGACGGGAAAAGTCTTCGGTCTGCCGTCAGCAGACGGGGCTAATAAGATTTTACAACAATGGTGTGATGACGCGGGTATAGATAAACACATTACCTGGCATTGCGCAAGGTTGAGTTTTTCGATCCTCTTACAAGATGCCAATGTAGATAACGCCACCGTTGCATTACTCCTGGGCCATACAAGTACAAAATATGTAGATCAAACTTACAAAAGACATCGACCCAAAGACCAAACCAGCGCAATTGAGAGATTACCAGATGTTCAGCTTAAGCCTGATAGAGCCGAAGGCCCAAGAGTAGTCTATATGAAGATAGTCTGAAACTGTTTTACATTTTGCGAAGAACCTAACAAAGACAAATGTTGATACGCCTGCTAACTATTTTGCCAGGTTCAAAAAAGTCGTAAAAGCAGCTACCAAAGCCGGTTATTACCGCTACAGTCCTTCAGAAGACATTAAAGCGAAAGCCAACAAAAGTAAAAAGCTGAAAGAACACCTGGAAGCGCCTGAGTATATTCAATTGGTCCGCACTCCGTGTTATCATGAAGAAATAAAGGAAGCTTTCATATTATGTTGTTATACCGGCTTAAGGTGGTGTGATGTCAAACCCTTAGACTGGACAGATATAAAAGGCGATCAGTTGAAGATCCGAATTGTTCAGCATAAAACAGGAGAACCGTTGATGATTACCTTACATCCAATTGCAAAAGCAATACTGGAAAAAAGACGGGCGAGATTAATATTTTTTTGAAAAATCCTTTTAATAGAAGCCTATTACCAAGAAAATATTCAAGTTTACAATTTTTACCCAAGTATGATATCATTGTAAAAACATTTATTAACTGTCATTTCATTTGCATCTATTACAAATCCCCTATCCGGCATCCTGATCAAATAACGGTTGTGCTTTTATGTTTCCTTTAAACCATTCACCGCAGCAGCCGCAAATGAAATTTGCTTGTGATGAGTATACACTAAACTTTTTATGTTGCCTTTTAGATATTTATTTCTTTACGATCGATATTATCACTTGCGGATTACTGGTCATTGGAAGACACCGTTACTACAAACAATAAGTTATATTTGGACTATATTTTTCTATTTTACTAAATAACAAAGCTGAATTAGCGGGAGATAATATACTGTACATGACTTCCAAACTTCAAATAAAAGACAAAAGCGAATCCGGGAAATCCATAAAAATAGCGCCCTTCAAAAAGGAGATCAGGAAAACTACTCCCCACAAGCATAATAACTATTTTGAGATACTTTACCTTTCACAAGGCAGCGGCAGCCATTTTATAGATTTCCGGAAGTTTGAAGTCAAGCCGCCAGTTATGTACTTTATTCGAAGAGAACAGGTACATTACTGGGAGTTGGATAGCGAGCCGGAAGGTTATGTGATCATAGTAAAGAAAGCATTCATTGAAAATTGTCTGGATAGTGAACTAAAAAGCCTTTTTACAAAACTTAGCAAGCAAAGCAGTGCCTACATAAAAGAGGACGATACCATTAGATCCATTTTCGAATTACTTACTGAGGTAAACGATAAAGATGGCGCATATACCCGTCACATGTTTGAAGGCTTGTTGAAAGCATTGTTGGCGAAAATATTGGATGTAGCAAAACCGGTTGCGAGTAAGGCAGAGATAAATTCCAACCTTTATCAAGCATTTCTCTCCCTGCTAAGCAGCGAAAAAATTATTAAAAACAGCGTGCATTATTATGCGGAACAATTGGGCACGTCTCCTCAAAATCTCAATGTTGCTTGCCGTAAGGCAGTTGAGCAGTCATCTGAAGAGGTGCTTTCAGAATTCATCATCAGTGAGGCAAAACGTCTATTAATTTATACAGAGAAAACAATTACTGAAATTTCCTTCGCCCTCGATTTCAATGACCCATCCCACTTTGTAAAATACTTTAAAAGGAAAACCAGTCAAACTCCTCTTGCTTTTCGCCGACACAACTGATGCCATGATTTTTTCAAATGTACCATGAATTGACGCTGCATTGTAGGATATTTGTGTCATTGGGGGTAATAATTGAATTCGTTTTTCTCTTATAAAACCTTTTGTAAACCAATTTCTCCATAAGGCAGGTTCTTGCAGTTCCGGCGTGGTATGCGGTTTGCTGCCAAATCACTTTGTAAGGAAATTATTCATCATTTTCAAAAGTGTAGTTATGAATAAATCAATGAGACGCTTACCCAAAAATGAGTTTATTCCCGATCACCGGCGGAGGAATTTTATTGAGAAAGGATTAAAACTAACTGTTGCCTCCAGTATTGTAGGTGTTGGATTCTTAACAGGATGTGAAGAGAAGAAGGAAGAAAAAGCGGAGGAAGAAGTAAGCCCCCCGGAAGATCTCATGCGTGAACATGGTGTTTTGAGCCGCGTACTGTTGGTATATGATCATTTCCTAATGATGCTCGCATCCAATCAAAGCATAAGCCCCCAACTAATAACGGATTCTGCCAGTATTATCCGAACTTTTATAGAAGATTACCATGAGAAATTGGAAGAAGATCATTTGTTTCCCCGTTTTGAAAAAGCAGGCAAACTTACAGGCTTGGTACAGATATTAAAGGTACAACATCAACAGGGCAGGATTATAACGGATGAATTAACACAATTAGCGAAGCAGCCTCAGATAGCAACAGAAGGCGATTAGCAAAAGCTGAAGGGACTATTATCTTCCTTTATTCGCATGTACCGTCCGCATGAAGCTAGAGAAGACACAGTGTTATTCCCAGCTTTGCGGGATATTATCAGTAAGAACGAATTTGACAGCCTGGGGGAAGATTTTGAAAAACGTGAGCACCAGCTTTTCGGCGAAGGAGGATTTGGGCAGTTTGTAGATAAAGTAGCAGGTATAGAGAAGCAATTAGGTATTTATGAGCTGGCACAATTCACGCCTAAGCCAGCTGCCCAATAAAGGGTTCTATAATCCAACGGAACAAAAAATTGCTCATGCAAACCGACGCACAATCATTTGGTCTTTCCCATCTGTTGATACGGCTGGTACCGATTTTGATTTTCCCGTCAGAAGAAATGTAAAAGTTTCTTCTACCGGGAAAGGTCGGCCAGGGCCGGTTTGAAAAAATGGGGTTCGGCAACCCTGAATTTTGGGACTACTTTATTGCCTGTTTTGAAAATATCATGCGGATTGCTGCTGATCGGAGGGCTCTTAACAAGATAGACCGGGACTGGCTGCCATTATCAGGAAGGGTATAAAATTTTTAAAGCCTGAAACATGCAGGAGCTTTCCAATGAGTCGCTTTGGATATATATTGTCCTTTTCTTATCCGGAGTATTTGCGTACATCATTTCCATTTTATCCGGTGGTGGCGGTTCATTATTGCTGGTGCCTGTGATCAATTTTCTTATCGGGGGAAGAGCGACAGCGCCGGTCGTAAATCTGGGGAATATGGTTGGTGAGCCGGTACGAATTGTTTTGTTCTGGAAAAACATCGAATGGCGTATTGTAAAACATTACCTACCATCAGCCATTGCCGGTGCAGTGCTTGGAGCCTGGATATTTTCTAATATAAAACTGGAATGGCTGCAAATAATTGTTGGGCTATTTTTGATCAGCACTATTTTTCAGTATGGTTTCGGGAAGAAAGAAAGATCGTTCAAAATGAAGCTGGTCTGGTTTATACCGATTGGGTTTTTTGTTGAGATATTCTCTACATTGATTGGCGCTACTGGCCCTGTTCTTAATCCTTTTTATTTGAATTATGGTCTGGAAAAGGAAAAAATGATCGCAACAAAGACCATCAATTCTTTTCTGATTGGCCTAGTGCAGATTTCGAGTTATACCGCTTTGGGCTCTTTAAAAGGCAACATGTGGATATACGGTATCATTGTAGGGTTGGGAGCATCCTTGGGAAATTGGATAGGCAAGAAGTCCCTAAAAAGAATAAGCACTGCGACATTTAGAAAGTTGGTTATTGCGGTAATGGTGCTCAGTGGTATCATAATAATTGTGAAACAACTCATTGATGTTTAAGGTAAGTGTGATGCTTCCAACAGAGAAAGCAAGTACTCAATATTCGGTACTGACTGCATTGGTAAGGTTGTCCTAAAGTTAGCCGTCATTGGCTTTAGTGGTACTACCCAGCATATTGTCATAAACCGGATATCCTGAGCCTGAGTCCGATCGATGAAATACAGCTTAGGTAGCCGGAGTACGGCGTTAACATATTGGTTGATACCATGAATTTTTCAAATATGCCATGAATTGACTTATCAATTTCCAATATTTGCCGCTACCATTTTGCGGACAACAAGTCAATATCTGATACACGTTACTTTATTTCCTATGTCCAGACTGTAGGTTTTTGTGTGAAATCGGGCGTAACAATAAACAATAACAACCAAATAAAAATGTTCAAAAAAATAATATTAACCGATGATCAGAAAACCACTTTGCTGATCCGCTTAATGGTGGGGGCTGTTTTCCTCTCTGAAGGCATCCAGAAATTCCTGTTTGCCGACACACTCGGCACCGGCAGGTTCAGGAAGATAGGGATACCTGACCCGGAGTTTTTCGGCCCCTTTGTCGGCACGTTTGAGATCACCTGCGGCATATTGATACTTGCAGGGTCGTTCACCCGGCTTGCTGCTATCCCCCTTATTACTATTATGCTGGTGGCCATAGCCACCACAAAAGCGGCTGTATTGGCCAATGACGGTTTTTGGGAAATGCTGCACGGCAGTCGCACCGACTGGGCTATGTTATTGGGCGGCATTTTTCTTTTAATCAAAGGTGGAGGGAAATGGTCAATTGATCGTCAAATGGTGGTAAAATATAATTAGGTATGGAACTGGTGGTAATCGGCTTGGCTAGCCTGCTGGTATCTTTACTTACTTTTTTTTCCGGTTTCGGGCTGGGCACAATACTGATGCCGGTATTCGCTATTTTTTTTCCGGTGGATGTGGCTATTGCGCTCACCGGGATCGTTCATTTGCTCAACAATGTTTTCAAACTCTTTTTAACAGGCAGGCAAGCCGATAAGTCTACGTTATTACGTTTTGGCATTCCGGCCATAATAGGTGCATTTGTGGGTGCTCAATTACTGCTTCGCATCACTCATTGGCAGCCGTTAACCGCTTATACTATCAGTAACAAAGTATTTTATATAACTCCGGTAAAACTAACCATCAGCCTATTGCTGATTGTTTTTTCATTGGTGGAGGTATTGCCCAAATTCAAGCGGCTCCAGTTTGGCAAAGACAAAATGAAGGTGGGCGGCTTTATAAGCGGTTTCTTCGGTGGCTTGTCCGGCAACCAGGGTGCTTTGCGGAGTGCTTTTCTCATCAAAGCTGGCCTGTCCAAAGAATCCTTTGTTGCCACCGGCGTAATCATTGCCTGCCTGGTTGATTTTTCGCGGCTGTCTGTGTATTTCAGGCAATATTTAAGTACTGGCATCCGTGAAAATATATTATTGTTAGTGATAGCGACTTTAGCAGCGTTTACAGGCGCATTATTGGGAAACATGCTCCTGAAAAAGATAACACTTCCCCTTATTCAAAATGCCGTTACGATCATGCTGGTACTGCTGGCGGTGGCTTTGGGATTGGGATTTATTTAATCAGTGAAAATAATTCAATAAATAAACAAAATGAATATGCACAGATACCTGTTAAGGCTCTTGCAATGCTTTACCTACCTCCTGGTGAGTATGCAAAGCGGGTTCTCACAAGATGCAGCACCCGGTTCAACACTCAGGGAGTTGTTGCAACTGGGCGAAACTAATTATCCCTTGCTGAAATCAAAAATGCTAGAGGTTCAAGCAGCTCAAAAGGGTGTAGATGCCAGCCAGCGTTCCATTGTCCCTTCTCTTGACGTTTCCTATCAGGCAAACTACGCCACCTACAACAACATTACGGGCATGGCATACCCGCAGTTCCTGGTACCGATTAGCGGCCCTCCTTCCGCTGACAATAAATATAGCGGTGTATTTGGCAGTGCCACCAGCCTGCTGCTGAACTGGCAGCCGGTGACTTTTGGCCAGCGACAGTCACAGGTGGATCTTGCCAGGGCAGGAGTACAATATGCCCAGGCCGATGCGCAGAACGAGATTTTTCAGCACAAAATCAGGGTGGTCAATGCCTACTTGGATATTATAGCGGCTATTGAACTGGAAAAAGTCTATCAGGAAAACCTTGCCCGCACAGAAGCCAATTTGTCTGTTGCAAAAACATTGGTCATTAATGGCATTAAACCAGGCGTGGATACTGCTTTGCTGAAAGCGGAAGTTTCCAGGGCCAGGGTGGACCTGCTGAACAGCCGCAAGTTTAAAGAACAAACCATCATTACCCTTTCCGGCCTGTTGGCAACAGATAGCTTACCATCTTTTGCCGATTCGAGCTACTTCAATAAAGTACCATCCACCCGCATGGCATCGGATACGTTAAAGAATCCAATATTAGCATTGTTCAGTTCAGATGTTGAGTTGAGCAAGGCAAAAAAGAAAGTGTTGTCTAAAACAGCCATGCCCACATTGGGCGTTTGGGGAACGGCTTATGCAAGAGGTTCGGGAATTGACAATAACGGCAATGTGAAAACAACAGATGGGCTTGGCTTCCAACGGTATAACTATGGTGTTGGACTGCAACTGAGCGTTCCTATCCTGCAGTTTGCAAGAATAAGGCCACAGTTACAGCAACACGATTTCCAAATAAGGTCCAATGAAGAAAAACTGAATGAAGTTGCCCTGCAGGTAGAAAAGCAGAACCAACTGGCGGATACTATCCTGAGCACAGCATTGGCAGTAGCGCAGGAAAGCCCCTTGTTCTTTGAATCTGCCAGCTTCTCTTATAAGGCATTACAATCCCGCTATCAATCGGGATTAGCCAATTTCGCGGATTTGATGCAAGCACAGTATGTATTGGTAAAAGCGGCGACGGACAATAAAACAGCTTTTATAGGGGCCTGGAAAGCACTGCTGTATAAAGCAGCGGTAAATGGCGATCTGAACTTATTTTTAAACCAGGTTAATTAGCAAGGTTATGATCCGATTAATAGCATTAGCATTGCGCAAGCCATTGGCAGTAGTGGTAACCTTTATCGCCATTGTCTTTTTTTCATGGCTCACTATCAAAACCATGAAGATTGACATCTTCCCCAAAATGGGCTTGCCTACTATCTATGTGGCGCAGCCTTATGGCGGTCTTTCTCCTGAGCAAATGGAAGGTTTTATTACCTCTTATTATGAATATCACTTTTTATATGTAACGGGGGTAAAGTTTGTAGAATCAAAGTCCATCCAAGGGGCGACTATCATCAAAATACAATTCAATGAGGGCACGGATATGAGCCAGGCGATGGGTGAAGTGGTAGGGTATGTGAATCGCTCTCGTGCCTTTATGCCGCCTGGTACAGTACCTCCTTTTGTTACCCGCTTTGATGCCGGCAGCGTACCTGTGGGCCAACTGGTATTTACTTCCGAAACGCGCTCACTTGGTGAGATACAAGACCTGGCCCTGTTTAAGGTAAGGCCCATGTTTTCAACACTGCCAGGTGTATCAGCTCCCCCACCTTTTGGCGGCAACCAGAAAACCGTTATTATAAAAGTTGATCCTGAAAAGATCAGGAACTATAATTTATCGCCGGATGAAGTGGTACAAGCTTTGGCCCGCTCAAACAGTATTACGCCGGCAGGGAATATCAGAGAAGGCGATGAAACACTAATTACCTCCCAGAATGCAGTTGTGGAAAATGTAAAGGAACTGGAGAATATCCCTTTGAAGCTGGGTGCAGGACCGTCCGTATATATCCGGGATATAGCCAATGTGGAGTTGGGTTCAGACGTGACTACCGGCTATGCGCTGATCAATGGAAAACGATCAGTATATATTCCGGTAACCAAACGCGCCGATGCTGCTACCTGGGATGTGGTACAAAGAGTGAAAGCGGCTCTGCCGGATATGCAGGCCGCCGTTCCGGAAGATATTAAAGTAACGTATGCGTTCGACCAATCGGGCTATGTTATTAACTCCTTAAAAAGCCTGATGACGGAAGGCTTACTGGGGGCTTTGTTGACAGGTTTAATGGTATTACTATTCCTGCGCGATATTCGCGGGGCCTTTATCGTCGTGGTTACTATTCCTTTATCATTGTTATCAGCTGTTATATTCTTGAAAATTTTTGGACAAACCCTGAATGTGATGACATTGGGCGGCCTGGCGTTGGCTATTGGTATTCTTGTAGATGAATCTACAGTGACCATTGAAAATATTCACCATCATCAGGAACTGGGTAAATCAAAAGCCAAAGCAATATGGGATGCCTGCCGGGAGATTGCTTTGCCGAAGCTGCTTATCCTTCTTTGCGTGATCGCCGTGTTTGTGCCAGCATTATTCATGACCGGCATTCCGGGCGCCATGTTCCTGCCACTGTCATTAGCGGTCGGATTTGCGATGTTGGCCTCTTTCTTGCTTTCTCAAACCCTGGTACCTGTATTTTCACACTGGCTGCTCAAAGACCGGATGCCGGAAGGAGAAGCCGGCGCGGCTCACCGCTTCAATCGTTTCAGAACGCGCTATAGCCACTGGCTGAAACGTTTTGTCAAAAAAGCTTCCTGGATTATCCCTGTATATCTCCTATTGGCATTCGGCTTACTGGTTGGTGGATTTATGTTATTGGGCACGGAGATATTTCCCAAAACAGATGCCGGGCAGGCACAGGTGCGGTTAAGATTGCCCGCCGGTACCCGCGTAGAACGGACTGAAAACGCCACGCAGGAGTTATTACACCTGGCGGATAGCATCGCAAATGGCCGCATTGAGATCAGTTCCGCTTTTGTGGGTGTGCAGCCATCCAGCTACCCCGTAAACCTCATTCACTTATGGACCAGTGGACCCCACGAATCCGTTATAAAAATAAAGCTGCAGGAAGGAGCGGGTATGGCGATTGAGCATTTTAAAGAAGCCTTGCGGAAAGCAGTAAAAAATGTTTTGCCAACGGCTACGCTGTCATTCGAGCCCGGCGATATGGTAGAGCAGGTGGTCAATCTTGGCTCTTCCAATCCCATAGAGATTGCAGTAATGGGCAGGAACCTTACCCAAAGCCGGAAAGTAGCTGCCGATCTGAATAAAAAGCTCCAGGATATTGCTTACCTGAGAGATGTTCAGATAGCCACGCCGCTGGAATATCCCGGTATCAAATTAAATATTGACAGGGTAAAAGCCGGGCAGTTGGGTTTAACAGTTGACCTGATCAGCAAATCAACAGTGGCCGCCACTTCTTCCAGCCGGTTCACCCAGCCCAATTATTGGCTGGATAAAAATACCGGTACCGCCTACCAGGTGCAGGTGGAATATCCCCAATACCGTATCAATAACAGTGATGAATTGGGACTAGTACCTGTTACGGCGGGGGCCGGAAACCCTGTTTATCTGCGGGATGTAGCTACTTCACAAAAGATCACATCCCCTGGCGAATATGACCGTATTAACCAGCAGCGGTACATTACCATCACAGCAAATATTTATAAGAAAGATGTTGGAACGGCTGTAACGGATGTTAAAAAAGCTATTGCTTCATTAGGCCAGTTGCCGACAGGTGTAAAAATTATGTTGCGGGGCCAGGCGGATCTGCTTGATCAAACGATGAGCGAGCTGGAAACTGGGTTATTGATCGCTATCGTGGTGATCTTTTTGATGCTCACGGTTAATTTCCAATCCTTCAGGCTGTCACTGGCGGTTTTATCGGTAGTACCTGCGGTGATTGCCGGTGCCGTACTGCTGTTGCTAGCCACGGGGCAAACTCTGAATATACAATCGTATATGGGCACGATCATGGCCGTGGGCGTGGCAGTAGCCAATGCCATCCTGCTGGTCACCAATGGCGAACAATACCGGAAGCAGCAATTAAGTTCCGGTTTTGCAATAACGGGTGCCAGTAACAGGCTTCGCCCCATATTAATGACCAGTCTTGCTATGATTGCGGGTATGATCCCGATGGCTATAGGACTGGGGGAAGGAGGCGACCAGACAGCGCCGCTGGGTATTGCAGTTATTGGAGGGCTTATCTTCTCCACCATCAGCACGCTTGTTTTTCTCCCGGCTATATATACAAGAATGATGGGCGGGAAAGCCTACCATAGTCCTTCGATGCACCCGGAGGATAAGGACAGCCGCTATTATGATTCAAACAATGAATAAGTTAACTTTTTATAAAAAAATCTTGCAATGAGACTTTCATATTCCATCATAGTATTAACATCAATAATTACTATAGCAACAACAAGTTGCCAACAGGGAAGCGGTAATGCAGAAACGATAAAAAAAGCAAGCGCTGACTCCGTTGCTGTGTTTATACTGCAAAAAGATACTGTGAATAAACAGATCACTTTCCCCGCGGAACTACTACCATTGGAGCGGGCAGAGATCCTTGCAAAAGTAAGCGGATATGTAAGCGCCCTGAAAGTTGATATTGGCGATGAAGTGGTTAAAGGACAATTACTGGCAGTGCTCGAAGCGCCTGAAATGGTTGCCAATTATGCGCAGGCTAATGCAGATGTGCAAACCGCCCGTTCAAAATACCTTGGAAGCCTGGATGCCTACAGGCGGATTCTAAATGCCGCCAAAGTGGAAGGAACGGTGGCCGCCGGGGAACTGGAAAAAGCGAAAAGCCAGATGCTGGCAGATAGCGCTGCGCTCGATGCAACCCGCTTAAAAACTACTGCTTATGCCCTACTGAAAGATTACCTGGCCATACGTGCACCTTTCAGTGGGATTATTACCCAACGTAATATCGATCCCGGTACATTGGTAGGTACGGGTAATGCCAAACCTATACTGGTAGTAGAGAATATCAGCACACTGCGTTTAAGAGTTCCTGTACCTGAAGCCTATACCGCGACAAATTCGGGAACATCTGTAGTTGATTTTACTGTGGATGCCCAACCCGATGTAACTTATCAGGCAAAACTGTCCCGCAAGTCTGGTGCTATCAATCTTTCCAATAGGACAGAAACATGGGAGTATCTTTATCAGAACAATAGCGGCCAGTTAAAATCAGGCATGTTTGCCAATGCCCTACTGAAACTGGGGAGAAAAACGCCTACTTTTTTGGTACCTCCGGCGGCAGTAGCCACCAACCTTGAAAAGCGTTTTGTAATCCGTTTGAAAGATGGCAAAGCTGAATGGGTGGACGTAAGAGCCGGGATCAATACCGGCGACAAAATAGAACTCTTTGGTAATCTTTCTGAAGGTGATACATTGCTGGTAAGAGCAACGGATGAAATAAAGGAAGGAGCAGCTGTCGCACCGAAATTTTTGAAAAAGTAAATCCCCTGTAGAAGATATTTGGGTGACTGCTCATTTCGTTAATATAGTCCCGGGCACGAAATCATAAAATGTAACACGTTTTATGGAATGTTCTTTAAGCTAGAAATTAAGAGGCTGACAACGCTTCTAAGTTGGTTAGAAACAACAAAATAAAATTCTAGTCTTGGGCACATTACGCAATTTAAGAAACCCTGTAAATCATTGATTTGCAGGGTTTCTCTTTTATACGAATAGATGTTTTGTTTCGCTTTTTTCCGCTTTTCACCGTTTTTTCTGGCGGATAAATGGCAGACGGTTGGCAGACGCCTGGCAGACGGGAGTCAGCTAAAAACATCTATTATGAATATTACATTAAGACCCGTTTTATCCAAAAACAAAAGTAAGATCTGGTACACTTTTGAATGGGGAAAAGCAGCCAACCAACGCAAAGCAAGTGGCATATTTACATATGCAAAGCCGCAAACCCAGATAGAGAAAAAACATAACTCGGAAGCACTAGCCCTACTGGAAGTAAAAAAATCCGAGTTGATCCTGGAAAGACAATCCATTGGAAGCGCTTACATTCCTTCGCATAAATTCCAGTCAAACTTTATCGACTTTTATGAACAGTATGTTACTGAAAACCGGATATATGGCAACCGGCATTTAGAAAACAGTCTAACGCAGTTTAAAGCATTTCTTGCCAAGGATATCCTTGCCCCTATTGACCTTAATGAATCGCTTGCGCTAAGATTCAGAAAATATCTTTTGGACAGATTTAATGGTGATACTCCTGCCAATTATTTTGCCAGGTTCAAAAAAGTCGTAAAAGCAGCTACCAAAGCAGGTTATTACCGGTACAGTCCTTCTGAAGATATTAAAGCGAAAGCCAATAAAAACAAAAAGCTCAAGGATCACCTGGAAGCACCGGAGTATATACAACTCATTCGCACGCCATGTTACCATGAAGAAATAAGGGAAGCCTTTATATTATGCTGCTATACCGGCCTCAGATGGTGTGATGTCAAACCCTTAGACTGGACAGATATAAAAGGCGATCAGTTGAAGACCCGGATTGTCCAGCACAAGACCGGAGAACCGTTAATGATCACCCTTCATCCAACAGCAAAGGCTATTCTTGAAAAAAGGCGAGCGCGACTTGAAGAAGGAGTAAGCGAGGGTAAGGTGTTTCGGTTACCATCCCAGGACGGAAGCTACAAAATCCTGTCGCAATGGTGTAAAGATGCTGGTGTTGACAAACACATTACCTGGCATTGTGCTAGGCTAAGTTTTTCGATATTATTGCAGGACCGCAATGTAGATACGGCAACCGTTGCCTTACTGTTGGGACATACCTCCACAAAACACGTATTGGAGACTTATAAAAGGCATAGACCTAAAGATTTGACGGAGGTAATTCAAAAACTACCATGCGATTTTTCCGAAAATGATAAACTTGAGTATTTCGTTAAATCTGTAAATTAATTTAAAGGCCAACCTCTTCGCATATGGTCCATAGTTAACGCGGAAGTAACCCTGTAGGGAACTTCACATTTTTGTTTTGTCAGTAGATTAACCGAATGAGATGTATTATCACTTTTAAATAGTTATTCAAAAAACAAAGAAGTGTAACATCATATTTTATTTAAAATTAATTACATTTAGATACCTTTTAGTTCCAAAACATAATAAGGACTAGAAATCCAGAATTTAATTGCTTTAATTTTTTGATTGATGTTTAAAATTGGACAGCCTGGGCAAATTGTTACCTTACTTAAGGATGGAATAAAGAATGGAGTTAAGCCCATTTTTTTTCTTGGAGCGGGGGCATCTAAGCAATCGGGAGTAAAATTAGTTGTTGAAATTGTTGAAGAAGCAGCCAAATGGGCATATTGCCGTGACCATGGAATATCTATTGATGACCCTAGGTTGACCATGAGCGACTGGAAATCGTGGCTGGTAAAGTTTCCTTGGTATACAGAGGACTATAGTACGTTGTACCCAATAATTATTGAGAACTTATTGATTCCGCGACAAGCGAGAAAGGATTTTTTTTTAAAAATTATCAACCCTGATGTTCCTGCTAGTCAGGGCTATGAAAAATTGGCGGAGCTTATGGCTTTAGGTATGATTGACACGGTTTTAACAGGAAATTTTGACAATTGCTTGGCAAATGCAAAAGTCCAAATCCGAAAACCAGCCGTTATTCAAACCATTAAAACTCCATCAGATTTAACACAATTTGCATATACTCCGAGATATCCGCAATTAGTTTATTTGCATGGCTCAGTGGAGCACTATACTGATCAGAATCTGAACAATGAAATTCAGAATTTAAATTCGGATTTAGTAGCTCATATAAAACCGGTTCTGAAAGATCGTCCATTAGTTGTTATTGGATATCGAGGTGCTGAGCCTTCTATTATGAACGACCTCTTTTTAGCTAACCTCTCATATACTAATAGTTTTCATCAAGGTATCTATTGGTGCTTGCTGAAAAGAGATATAGAAAACATAACTCAAAATCCTAATTCAGCCCCTCCACTTTTCACTGAACTTGCGAAAAAAACTAATGGGAACTTTCAGGTAATACCGATAGACGGTTTTGATGAGTTAATGAGCAGAGAGATAATGGGGAAGTTACAAGCAACAGAAATTGATCTAAAAAACAATAATATTCTAAGAGGAAATCCCAACAATAGTCCCGCCCCCACTTTCGACACTCAGATAATAGCGAGAGATACAATTGGCTCATTAGAACAGGCTTTAATTCGGGAACGATTAAAAAGCTATAGCGAGAGATTAGGAATTAAAGTTTATGATGATCAAGAATGGCTTTATCAGCAAATGATTAGACTACGTATAGGGGAGTTTGCACTCGACGACAAAATCGAACTGACATCATCTGGCATCTTACTGTTTTCTAGCAAAACTCAAGACTTTATTCCGGGGTCCTTCTCAATCATAAAGTTTATTGGAGATAAAGAGTGGCTCGATCGAATCACATCAACATCTTTTGGACAAGATTACAGTGAAAATACAACAGAAGGATTTATTGAAAAAATGATAACTGGCAATATCTGGAACCAACTTGATGAAATCACTGACACTTTAGCTATTATAAATAAGCCCTTTCGATTGAAGGGAATTACTTCCGAAAACGTTTATCCATATCCAACCTTAGCGTTAAAAGAAGTAATTGTAAACTCTTTGGTTCATAGAAACTATTCAACTAACCTTCCTGTCGTAATTGAAGTTTTTAAAGACAAAATTAAGTTTATAAGCCCTGGAGGTCTAGTTGAGGAAGTCAAACGACAACTTTCTAACGAATCGATAGAAGATGAAATTAGAAAGGGGAAAAGAGGAATTAAGGGTTATAGGAATCCAGTTTTAGCTGATTTATTCTATGGATCTGGAGCAATGGATAAAGAAGGTTCCGGCTTGTCAGATGTTTTGAAACAAGTTACTAGTAACGCTGCGGTTGTAAACTTTGGCCCATCAAATAAAAATGAAGCTTTTGAGGTTGTCATCTATCGCCGGATGGAAGAAATAGATAACATTACAAAGACGGCCGTTCCTCTTACCGTAAATGATGTAACAAAATATACATGCAACTTATTTGAAGTCTTAAATACACCTAGATATGTATACCACGCTGAACCACGCTTCAGTAGCGCCCCTGAGCTTTTTGCAAAATTAAATAAAAGCTGGTGCCCTCCCTTCCTCTTAATTAGAAAAAGAATATGGTGTTTTTACGATTTAGGAGAATCACAAAATCCTTTGAGAAATTTTGTTGATCTTGGAACTATTGAAAAGATGTCCGATGTTGAATTTGTGGATATTACAGGTAATTATAATGAATATGTTCGAATGCTCAATGATTGTCTTGCGCAGCACTTTTATTCTGTTGGCCTTAGAGTTGACATGGTGAAGAAAAGAGCATATTTTACAAAAACTATAGAAGGGACTGCTAAAGAAATTTCATACCAAGCGAGAGTAAAGAAGGCAACACGTACAGTTGCTAAACCCCGAATAAATCCTCAGTCAGGCAATATTTATTATTGGGAACACAAGTCAATTTGGTACTCATTCGAACGTATAGAAAACACTTGGTATTTAATTTTAAACCCCTCATACGTTTTTACAACGGACGGGTACAAGACATTTTTAAGATCTGAAAAAGTAAATATTTTGTCTACTAAGAAAGCCTCACGGGATTACAATTTAGCGGTACATAACGATATTACTTTTTGGGCATATTATATTTCTCTAGGAAGCGATTCGGCTTTTTTGCTTCGACCAAGTGACAAAGATATCAATAGCGGTTTAAAACTCGGACCCATACCACCCGAAATCATTATTTCGGCAAAACCCCCTACTATTACAATATCTGATGTTAGCATCACTGAGGAGTTTGTAGAGCCTCTTGAACTTGAAGATATGGAAGAAGTTGAATTGGAATTAGAAAACCTGGCAAAAGAAGAACAAAGACTAAACGAAGAAAAAGATGGCAACTGAAATTGAAATAATAGAAATAGATGAACCTCTTTTGGAATTTGGTGGCCCTGGCGAGTTCACAGACCCAAAGGAAGGCTTAAAACACGGCGGACCATTTGATCTACGTTTTGGTACAGCTAGAAAAACCTTAATTAACATTGGATTCATCGGCGAACAAGAAATGATACTGAAAGCCAAAAGTTGGTTAAAAAGATGTGAAGGACTTATCCCATCGGAAATGCCTAATACAGTACAGTATCCATACTATTTAGGATTTAAAAAGATTTTTCACGCAGACTTAAATTACAACTCTCTGTGGGAGCGAGTTATTGATAAATCTTCTATAGACCTAGCTTTGTCTCAAAAAAATAAATCTGATATTTTTAAAGGAACGTTATTTCTTTTTGAGGAAAAGCTCCAGGACCTTGCTAAAATTGAGACAGTTAAGCCTGATGTAATTTTCTGCTGTATTTCAAAAGAAATAATTGATAAATGCTGGAGTATCAAGAATGATATGGTTAAATCGGCTGACTTGAAAAAGGTGAAGAAATTAACTAATCAGCTTTCCCTCTTTGAAGAAGCGGATGCAAAAGAACCAATTGAAGAACAAGAAGAGGATATTCTTAATCGTGACTTTAGACGTGCTCTTAAGGCAAGGGCAATGTTGCATGGAATACCTATACAAATTGGCACAGACAACCTTTTTATCGATTCAAGTAAAAATCAAGATGCATCTATAAGAGCTTGGAATAGTAGTATTGCGATATATTATAAAGCTGGCGGGATACCTTGGCGATTGAGAAGAAGTTCAATCGAAGCATGCTATGTTGGAATAAGTTTTCACCATTTATACACCACACATGATAAGCATTTAGTTAGATCCTGTATTGCTCAGGCTTTTTCGTCTGATGGGGAAGGTTTTGCAATTAGAGGCGTGAATATACCTTGGACTGAAGATCAAGGTCGTGATGTTCATTTAACTGAAAAACAATCATTTCAGCTTGGCGAAAAAATTTTAGAGGAGTATAGATATAGAACAGGTGCAACACCTTTAAAGGTGGTCTTACACAAATCAACTGCGTTTAACGATGACGAATCAAATGGATTGCGATCGGCTCTAAATAACGTTCCGATTGTAGAATTGGTTAATATAGCACCTACAGAGTTTAGATTGGTTCGCTTTGGAGAATACCCACCCAAGAGGGGTACTTTATGTATCGTTAATAACTCAGCAAAGTTTTTATTTACAACAGGCTTTATGCCCGATTTGAAAACATATCCCGGCCCTCATGTACCAGTACCAATTAGAATCAATAGTGATTCCGATGACATTATTGCGACAGCAACAGACATTATGGCCTTGGCCCGGATGAACTGGAATACAGCAAGCACTACGGGCGGGCATCCAGTCACACTTCTCTTTTCAAGGCGTGTGGGAGGAATTATGGCTGAATACGGAGACTCGGAACCGCCTTCTTCATTCAAATTTTACTTATAGCCTTACAGATTTCTTTCCTAGTGAAACTAACTTTCATTGACAAATACGGGTGCAATGAGCTATTTCTCGTCAATCAGTTTATTACCACAATAGGTAAAAACTAATTGTTCGACAACATCCTTAGTAAGTTTCGATAAAGGCCTTTTTTCGAAGTCCCCTTCATTGTAATAGTTCCCAAACGCTATCCTGTATAGCTCGTCAATACTTCCAAGTTTCGGGAAAGCTGCTTTAAGCATCTCAAGATACCTCCCATTCGAAACATAATGCTTTCTAATAATATCGGCTATTTCACTACTATGACTTTCCTCATAAAGTTCCTTTAACTTAAAAAGCCCGAAACTTGCTAAACATCTTTGCGATTTTGATGTTTGAATTGGGCTACTGACTGCCAAAATATCAAAATCAGTTTTTTTACCCACCGCACTGTCGGTATCCTTCGGAAAAAAGTTTATTTTCAAAGCGTCTCCAAATCCTTCTTCATATGGATGAATGTATTTTCCGTATACAACCTTGTTTTGATTTTTTAAAGTTCTATTGCAAGTGGAACAACTTGGAATTAGATTGTAAAATGACAATGAAAGCAGTGGATATTGTTTACGCGGAAAGAAATGGTCAAAATCGGGACGTACAATACGATTCTTTGTATCGGCCACAGTTACAGTATAGCTTCTGTTACAGTAAGGACATGTTTTTACATTTAGTTTCTTTGCTAAATCGTAACCACCATAATGACTATTTGTCTTTTTACTAAACCAATCATAATTCATTGCCGATCCTAATCCTCGAAAAACATTTTTTTCCTTCAACCTTCCAACTCCTGCAGCTACACAGAAATCTATAAATTCTGTATTTACCTTTTCAAGTTCACTTGGCTTTGCAGTTATTATTCGTTTTAAATTTCCAGTAATAAAACAAGACTGTCTCGATGAGAGATCTTTAAGCCTAGAGGAAATATAGGGATGTAGTGCATCATAATGCTCCTCACAAATTTTTTTCAAATTCCGCGACAAAGAAGATTTGATCTCAATCATTGTCTTCAATTTCTTTTAGTCGGTTATTGATATACTCTTGCTGGCTTTTAAGCCTGGCCAGTTCCAAGTTTTCACCATTTCGCTCTGCATACATTTCAGCAAGCTTTGTTCTGATAATAGGTTCACCAACAAGTTGAATTAACGATTTAATAGCCTCCTTATCCTGTAAAGGATTCTTGCCTAATAACTCCTGAAATACTTTATCCAGTTTCATCTTTGCAAAATCACCCATCAACGCACCTGTTAGAAAGAAAGAATCGGAATATAGTTCATTTATATTGGCACCAAACGTTGCCTTATTCTTAACTGAAACACTAACTTCTACGTCGTCTAATGATGTAGTTTTATTAGTCAGAAAATTAACACATTGTCTTGGTAAATCAGATAGAACAAAGGGGGAATGACTTGTTATTATTAGCTGTACCCTAATTTTATCGGTACCAGGTTTATTAATGAAGCTTTCAAGGAATTTAATCCATGTGCATAAAAACTTTCGTTGCCAAAGGGGATGAAAGCCAATATCAAACTCATCAATTAGAATAATAAATTGTTTTTCCTTTAGCGGGTTATTTTTATTATTCAGGTCAAATGTTAGAAACCTAGAATAAAGTTTTAAAAATTGTCTTTCCCCAGTACTTAGTCCTCTTATATCTAAATCGAAAATCGTTGATACTTTATATTGGAGACCCGATTTACTATCTAATATCCGTAAAGCATTGAGAATTTTATCTATTGTTGGCAAATCGGAAAGCCCCATACTAAACCGTCCATCTTTCCATAGGCGTAAGGCTTCCATTTTCTTGTAAAACGTTTCAACTGCACCAAGTTTTAAAGAACCGATTTTCTGACTTCCTAGTTTTGTTTTTTTGAAGTAGTCTTTGATCTGCTCTAAGTAGGATGCCTCTGTGAGAAAAGAATGTTCAATATCTGTAAATAGAGAAAGGAAGAACTGCAATTTGTTTTTCTCTGTTAGTTCTCCCATTGTTTGCATTAATTGCTCTCTGACGTACCTTAGGACTAAATGGTGATAGAGATTGACTTTTAGGCTTTCTGCAGGATATTTTCCTTCGTATTCAAAGAGCTTTTGGTTGAAATACCCTCCTATACCCATCGTCTCTATTTCCTCAATCAGTCTGATTGTACTCTCAGATATTTTGATTTCAGTATCTTCGAGAGTGACCTTTAAAAGATTTATTATAGGCGTGAAAGCCATTTCGTCGTACGAATCAAAGAAAATTTTATCTATGTCATTGAAGCCAAAGTTTAAAATCAATCGATCGAGCGAAAAAGGAATTACACTTCTATAATCGCTTAGCATTAAATCAATGAATCGCTGAGATTCTCCTGACCTGTAGGCTAAAATGGGGTTTTCTCCTGAATAAACTGCTTTATCAGTTCTATATCTAAACTGATCATGGGCCATTAAAGCAATATCCGATATGTCTGTATAGCGGGAATTCTCAAACTCATCAGACAAACTTAACAAAGATTGATACACTCTATTAGTATGTTCTAAATTTGCTTCTCCAGAATAATAAATTAATCTTGTATCAGTGATCAGATTATCAAGGATACGCAAGCCCAATGGATTGTTTTTTGTATCATCTTTATCTGTCAGTGGCTTGCCTTCTCTTCTGGCACGATTATTATTAATTAACTCAAGCCTATTAAGCATTTTGGGCTTAATTCCACTCCAATTATCGGAGAGCTTAACATTTATATCTGATTTGTTAATCACCTCACCATCTGTAATAATAAAACCTCCCAATGGTCTTGAGTACGTTAAAAAACCGGCAATAAATTCTAATACAGTTGTCTTACCGCTTCCATTTGCACCTACTAAAGTAGACACATGGGTAACAGTGTCATTGTCGATATTGAAGAAGCCATCTGGAATTTCATTTTTCACCTCCCGAGATATTTCGCCGGTATCTTTTGAAAAAGAATATAAGCGATTAGGATTAAAATTAAACCCCGTGTTTTTTATCACTCCATAATCTTCTATCCAGACAAATTCCAATATCATCAGTACTGACACATTTTAATAATGATAGAATTATTTTACATGGCTATTCTTCCTTCAGCTAGCCATTTTTTAATATGTGCTAAGAAAGCTATTTTTCACTTCTATATTTGCCTATTCTCAACAGTCATGATTTTAAAAAATGAATTAGAAATATATTTTCGACACGCTGATTCTTCCCCAAAGCATTTAACGAGTTGTTTCTATAAACCACAGCTCTTTATTCACTCAAAGAATATCTCTTTTCTCTTTCGATAAAAGCCGCCTCTCCACCTTCTAAAATTTCACATACATGCTCTTTAATACCCATTTGATTCAAAATACCGGCAGAACCAGAGGATCTAAAGGTGTTTTCCAGTGAACCTGAAATATACTCAAACCTGTAGGCCGCATTATCTTTCCCGGCATCCTGTCCTTCCTGATTAGCTACAATTACATTTTCTGCATCCGTAGGCACAACAATATTGGCGTTGTGTGTCACAATAATAATTTGCCGTTCTATCTTTTTTTGTTTGATAAAATCCTTTAATTCGGTGTAAACAGTACGGTTGTCCAGATTATCTTCCGGCTGGTCTATTAATATCGGGTAATCTGCATTACTCAGGTGCAGGATAAGAAATAGCAATATCATACCCTTTTTACCGGGGGACATTCTTAAAATATCTTCACGGTCCTGGGAAAGCTCATAGTTCACCGAGAAATAATCATCAAACAAGCTGGTTGTAATGTTTTGTGTTGTTCCTCCCTGATTGAAACGGATATTGTTTGCTGACGGGTTAAGTATTTTATCAAAAATGTCTTTGAAATTCGCAGCATGAGTATCTTTGTTAAAAACATAATTATTACCTCCATCAAAATAGTTCCCGAAAATGTTGGAGAAGTAACTCTGTTTATTGATAAAGGTTGTGCAGGCACCGCCGAATCGTTGTGCGTCGAAATCCAGAAACGCTTTTAGTTTTATTTTCTTTTCTGTGCTAATGTCGGAGTATTCCGGTTTGCTATTTATTTCTTCTACAATTTTATTATAGCTGTCCAATAAGCGGGAATACGCTGCATGTATTTTGTTGTATTCTTGAGAAATAGCAGTGTTGGTCGCTGCAAGGGACAGTTCCAGTTTGTTTATCTGTTCCACCACTGCTTGTTCCGCCGCTATTTCCTGTTGTAATGATTGAAGTTTACTCCGGTTCGAAATTTTATCCAAATACGGTTGAATCCCGGTATTATATTGATTGATCTTATCGTTAGTCAGGACAATGAGGCGGTCAATCTTTTGATCAAATTGTCGCGCTTGTTCGATAATCTGTTTAAACACGGCATTGATCTGCTCTTTATCCGCATTGACCTGCAATGGAAAACGCCGCCCGATAAACGGGTGCAACATAAATTTAGCGGAGGTCAAGCGAGAATAGTTGTCCAATGAGGTTTCAACACCCATTCTTAGTTTTTCCAGTTCCGCCGGGTATTCAACCTGATACACTGTTTTCAATTGCTGCAGGGAAGTAAGCCTGTCTTGGTGAATCCTCCTGTTGTTTTCGAGCTGCTCAAACTTTTGTTCATCCTCTTCGGTAAAACCGGCAATGGACCTGAGACTAGCGAGTTCAGCATTTTTTTCATCAATATTGTGAAGCCGTGCCGGCTTATCGCCCTTTCCTCTTATGTCTTCGGTAGTTCTGGCTGACGTTCCTTTTAGCTGGAAAAATTGGGTGATAGCCGCATTCAAATCAACCTTGACCGCATCCTGTTCCTTTTGCAGTTCTTTTAAAAACTCGCTGAACGTTTTTTTCTCTTCCAAGAATGATTCAATAAGGCTTTTTAATCCATCCTTGCCTCTCTTTTCCGCCAGGAAGTTGATATACATTTGCGGAATGTAGGTGATCTGCCTGCTTTTTTCCCCCGCAGCCTGCCTGAATTTGTAAATTGTGCCATCACCCCATTTTACTTCAAAATCAAAAGAGGGATTGTTATCAAAATTATATCCCGCATCTACGCCTAATTCCTCCAGCTTCTTTCTCACCTGTTCGGGATCTATTGTTTTAGCGATATAATACAGTAAAAGTGATTTGCCGGAGGATTTACCACCGATTATTGCATTCAGTTTATCATTTACATCAATGGCATCTGGTGAAAAAGTAGTATCTCCTGATAACGGAACAAATTTTACTTCGTCAATAATCAGGTAATCCTTTTTTGTTTCCGGCTGATCTTCCTGTATTCTTACTCTCGAGGTTGGTTCATAAAGTGTTTGGCGAAGGCCGTTGAAAGTTGGATCTGACTTTATCCAACAATAACGTTTCACATCTGGTTCAAAAATCTTGGTATTATCATGTGCATCGGAACCGTGAAAACAAGGCATAGTAGCCAAACACTTTCTTTTTACCTCGGTTATTGAGTCCACACCCTGCCCAGAAAAGTATTTCATGTCTCTATCGCTCCCAGAGAAAACTGCTTCAGAAAACTTATAGATAGCCTGGCGGGTAGCATCCATTGTGGCATATTTCACCCCTTCAATTAGTTCACAATGATCCTTTAGACCTGACGCACCATCGGTGGAACTATTGGCGACTACTATTAAAGAGTTGTTCCTCAATTCACTATCTTCCTTGAAAAGAGCTTTTAGATCATTTATGGAGACAACATACTGCATTATTGCTTCTTTGATTGCAGCATCTTCTGGAAGCGTGGGATTATTTTTATATGACCGCCCTAATTCAATCAGATCTGTTTTTGATGCTGAATAAATCCTGTTCCCATTGTCAAACTTTAGTTTATGCAAAAAGCGGTCACGTATTTTTTCATCAAACATAGGATTAAACAGACAATGTATGTTGATTGCAACGCTACTTCCGGTCACCGGCAAAATTCGCAATTCAATATTTGGAACAATCAGCGATATTGGCTTAGTTATTGTGCCATCAGCCTTTAACTCTTTAAATTTAAAGTAGTTGTCAATGCAGGTATAGTCAGTAATGCCGATGACAGAAATCTCCCCTGGATAACTATTAATATCGTTGACATAGTTAGTCCATTTATCTTCAATAGTGCTTCCCTTAAAATTGTCATTCTTTTTGGTTCCAGGCGTATGAATATGTAAATCCCATCTTCTCCAACGTGAACCTTTTGTATAGGGATTGGCAGGCATAGTAATGGTTTAAGGTTAATAACAGAAGAGCGAAGTATACTCACAAATCAATCAAATATAAATAAATCGTTATAAAAATATCACTTTCTCGTGGTTCCTAACTTATTTTACAATAAACATCCATTCAAATTTCAACGATCTACATCATCAAAAACATCTCTAGTTTTCTTAAAATGCTCATTTTCAGTCAAATCTTCGAATTTTCTTGGAGCCAAAGTGCCCTTATTGCTTTTATTTTCTTCAATCCATTCATTAGTTATTGAAGTTTCTTTATTTACGGAAGCTTCCACAATTGTTGCTCCTTTATAAACCTCTTGCAGTATTGAAAGATTCTCAAGATATCTCTCCATATGTCTTTCGGCATCATCATCCTCTGGAGAATAGGTGGATACCAACCTGTGTCTAATGTATTCTAAACGAGGTATTAAATCTGAAAGGACCTTGTCTTTGATATTTTGAAGTTCAGAAGTATGAAAAAGCATTTGCGTTCGTTCATTCCCTAACGCATATAGATCATCTCCATCAATGGCATATTTAGTTAACACATCGACAAAGGTCTTTCTATTTTTTTCAGGCAAAATTTCAAAGTCATATAATCGGACAATCAAATCAATTTCGGCACTATATTCTAAATAAAGATCAGGTGACGATATGTCATCTATAATTTGGGTATTAGCGTGTAAGTATTCGGTCAGAAACTGTTTGTTACATCTTCTAGCCAAAAATGTATATAAATCCCTTTTGGCTCCCCATTTAGAAAGACTGAGTGATTTGTATTTGTTTGATGAAGTAAATATCTCCAGCTTTCGAATTATAATACTAAACAGATTTCTGGTGATAACTATCGCTTTATGTAGCCCTACGTCCCCACAAGTAATCTGCCTCAATAAATCTTCTGTATTACTTCCTTCTATAAAAACTCCTAACAGTTCTGGTTTATCGACAATTATGGCAGCATACGCATCGCCAATTGTCGGGTGTTTAAATTGCCACACAGATTTATCATCATTTGTAACAAATTGAACCAGACTGCCACGTAGTGATTCTAATGCGTTAATACATCCGGATAAGCTACTTCCTAACCGAGTGAGGGAGTTTTCCTCAATTTCAGAAAGCTTCAAGGGGCTTTCTAAAATTCCTTTTCGCATATATATTAACCCCAAAGCAGCTTGATCATTTAAACTAAGTCCAATAATTGTATCCTTCAAATGCTGTTCCTGTTTTTCAACAAATTCGGATACATTATATTCCCTTAATATTAGATTTTTGGTAAAAATAGGATCTGAAAGTCGTCGCGCCGTCTCCGGAATGAATCTATCGTTTGATGCTATATCACTTAAGAATGGTTTTAGCTTTGATTTAAATTCCCTTGGCTGTCTTCCAAGCTTTATGTGATTATATAATATTTGTTGCCGTTCCTCCAAACTTAGCTCATGAACGTCTATTACTACGTGGCTTTCTTCCAGCAAAGGAAACGCACTTTGCTTTAAGTCATACCGAGCTTTGTTATAAATGTAATCACGCGAAGTCATCACAATTTTAACGCCTTGATCCAACATGGTTTTTATCTGTGGAAGAATATGGTTCCATTGCCTCGCCAAGGAGGATTCATATTGTGTAACGCCAAATGCATCGTCAATCCAAAAAAATTGTACAGGGTTGTCTGCATTCCAATGTTCTATAATCTTAGCAGGTATATCTAGTTTTAGAGTTCTTGCGTGCCATTGGTCTAGTGCACCAACTGCTAACAGCGATGCAATTGTAGTTTTCCCAGCTGCGGCTTCCCCTACTAACAAAACGAAACCATGGTCGTTTATGGCTTTAGAAGCCTTTTTATACGATTCCGTAATAACTATTTTAGACAATTCATCTTTCATGGACGAAAGTAAAGCCTTTGCTTGGCTATAAGCTCGTTCATCTAAAATTTCACTTAAATCACCAAGTCCATATAATCTAGGAACCGACGTTCTTAAGTTTATGTTTGTATGAATTTGTTGACATATCCAAGTATAGCCCAAAATAAGTACCTCCTTAATACCAGCCTGTATAAACTTCTTTTTAATTTTTGCCTCAGTGGCTCCCGATACTCCCATATTGGTTATTAGAACATAGCAATCACAATTACTAGCGTCTACAAGAATTTTTGTCTTAGTAAACTCATCCTTTAAGTCTGATAATTTTATGGAATAATCACCTTTTGAAGTATGCTTGCATTGAATAACAAATTTTCCTACTAGTGTTTCCCCATTCTTTCGAACCCAGTTTCCTGTAAAAGCACCATCTCTTCCTCCATCATTTGAATCTAAAAAAGACTGTACTGTCTGCCCTAGTATCTCACGTGTAATGTGTAAACATAGCTGTTGAAAATTATACCACCCTAATTTATGAAGATCATATTTTATCATTATCTAGAAACAGACTTTTAGTTATCAATACTTAACTTCATTGAGGTTTTGGAGAGCGTTAGCTGACCGGAGATTATAGGCAGAACTATAAGCCTTGTAATTAAGCATAAGGACTGAGGTTTAAGGTTATAACATACGTGAAAGTGATAATTTATATTCCCAGCAAGGAAATAACAACTTCTCAAATCTACAAAATTTAGTATTTGAAGTGCTTTCTTATTACAAAATTTATTTATTTGCACTCGCTGTTTACCTCAGTTTTACTTCTTTACTACCAATCTCACCAGTTGTGAATCTTCCATCATCCTTTCCAATTCAATCTCCACCAAATCCTCAACATCCTGTCTTACCTGTAAATAGCTCCGTTGTATCATAGAATTATTAAGTTGTCGTACTACCGGTATGGGTTGATAATTATCCATCTCTGTTCTGAGGGCGGCATGGTCATTTAAAATCTCTGCATGGAAAGACTTCAATTCTATCTTTTCTTCCGGGTTGTCAGCCACCATACCCACAAACTCACCTGAGCTAAGGGCCGCAATTTTTGAAGCGGGAATGGCAGATTCCAACTGCTTTGAACGGCTTATAGAGGTGTCGGCACTATTAATAGATAGGCTTTCCCTATCCTGCATGATCTTTCCGAACCGTTCGGACAATTGTTTGGCAGTATCGCCGGTGACTTGTCCAGAAATGATATTACCGGTAATATTCACGATCACGTCCGCTTGTTCTTTCCCATAATCCTTTCTAAGCTGGCTAAAATCCTGGACACCTATTGTTGTAGACACTTTATTGCTCCTTGCTGTCGCAATCAGGCTGTCCATGTTGTTCAAATAAATGGTAGGAAATTCGTCAAACACCAGGCTCGATTTTCTCTTACCCTTCTTATTTACCAGTTTCACCAGCCGCGTAACGTACAGGGATAGCACAGCTCCATAAATCTGTATTTTCTGCGGGTTATTGCCGACGCAGACCAATTTCGGCTCATTCGGGTTATTAATGTCCAGAGAAAAATCATTACCAGACAACACATAATACAGCTGCGGGGATGCCAGCCGGGCCATGGCGACCTTAGCGGACGCTATCTGTCCCTCTAGCTGTTCCATCACGTCATGCAGAAAGGCGTTGACAAAGGGGTTGATCAGCACCTCTATTTCCTTTTCTAATCTTAGTATCGAGAATAACTTAGCATATTCCACCTGCATCAGCTCGATTACGTGTGGTAGTGTGCAATATTCACCGTTTTGATATTTCTTTAAAAACCAGATGATAGCAGTCAAAAAATTAATGGGAGATTCCACGAAAAAATCGCCTTGTTTCTTAATCCATTCCCTATTCAGTCCCATTAAAATGGTACGCGCCGACTCTGCAGCATCGGTTATATCGGTCATGGAACTCGGATCTAAAGGATTGCACCGGTGGCTACGGGTCAGGTCGTCAAAGTTGATGACATAAAACTTAGTAGAATCCGGGAACTTATGCCGGTTTTTCAAAAAGTGGTTATAGACAATGACGGACAAATCATCGAATTTAAAATCATACACGAACATGGAAAATCCCTTGGCAATATGTTGTGTAATGATATGCCGGATGACAAAATAGCTCTTACCTGCCCCAGGGCTTCCTAATACAGTAATCCCTCTGAACGGGTTTACAATGTTTATCCAGCTTTTTCTCACTTTACCCTTCAGGTAGTATTTTGCCGGCAGGTTGATACTGTATTCATTTTCGAGTAGCCGTTCTTCTTGCGGGAAGGTTTCATTTTCCTTATTGAAAATATCCTTGTCGTTTAATTTTCTGCTGATAATGCGGGTTAGCAAGGTACCGCCGGTGATGATCAGTACATACCCAAGGGCAGTGATACCAATGTACAAAGAAGCCGTTCCGGTTACTGTGGCCGGAATATATAAAGCTAAAAAACTGCCCCAATAAATCACCAGGCCGGTAATGAGGTAGGCTAAAGCTATCCGGAAATTCAGCTTCTCATTTTTTTTGCCTTTAGCACCCAGTAGTGAAATTGCCAATAACCCCAATACCATGAGCTTGGAAAGCTGGAAACTGTTTAAAAAGCCTGTTTTTACAATATTGCCTAAAATACTATCCGTAAATCCTGCGGTCAATTCCCACTCCTTAAATGCAGCATAACAGAAATAATAGCAATGGATCACCAGCAAGACAATACTCATCAGCCTGGTCATATCCAGGATCTTCCTTAACCCTTCTATATTCTCCCCGGTTTGTGACATAACTGTATGTTTAAAATTGGTTATCGTTTTTTCTTTTTCTTCTTCTTTTTTCTATGAACATCTTTTGTCAGTTCATAAGGAACAAAACTTGGTGAGTGATTGGGATCGGTTAAAAGTTCTAGTAAGCTGCGCTGGCTGGTATTTGATATAGGTTCGGAACTAATCCAACCTGAATGGTGATTTGATTCATGTGGAACATCAGGTTTTATACTTTGCGTATGCTTTTGTTTTTGTTTAACAGGTTCGACCTTTTTATCTGGCGGGCTATATTGTAATCTTTCCAGTAACCCTTTAGCGCTGTAAGCCTTTCCTAAGTCGCTGCCGTTAAACACTACCCTGTTTTTATGATCGATGTAGGTAATCCCATAAATCACACCTTCCTTATTTTCCCGGAGTACTATGTCAACACTTTCCTTCTTTAATGCCTCACTCAGTTTTTGTAAGGATAGTTTTTCTTTATTGCCGGTCAGTATCCAGTCAATCGCATTTTTTACATGCCGCCTGTGCGGAGGCCTTAAATGCTCATTTTCGATAAACTTTTCCTCCAAGTATTTTAGTCCGGGGTTATTGTAAATGAGGCTTGCTTTAATAGGAACACCGGTTTTATTTCCGACTTCATCCAAGACCCTATAGACTAATCCTCCCTTTTGAAAAATCCGGGAATCATCCGTCCCCCTGTCTGCTACAACATTATATTGTTTCAAAACTGCATTCAATTCGGGAAGGGATGTGTATCTGTATTTGTTTAACACGCCATCCAGGACATTCGTAATAGCCCGGCGGGTATCTGATTTTCCATAAACCACCTTCTGTACATTCACTGGCTTTACTTGGTAGGCTTGCTCCAATTTTTTACTATCAGCTCGTACCAAATCAAAATCAATTTCTACTTCCTTCCGGGCTTTTTCAGATTGATTCCTGCCCAGGTTATGCAGTTCTATTCTTTTTCCATCCGCTTTTATATTAGTGGTCACGATATGCAAATGTTCGTGACCCGCATCTTTGTGCTGGTAGACCAAGTAGGGTTGTTTTCCAAAGCCAATTTTCTCCATATAGCTATCTGCAATTTTCTTCAGCATTGATTCCGGAATTTTCTCGGTCGTGTCAAAATTCAAACTGATGTGTACCGCATTAACTTTTGTTCTTTCGTTGAGCGCCGCCTGGTGCATTAGACGGTTCAGCTTCTGATGGAAATTGAGCTTATCGACTGGCTTCGGGTAATTCGCGGCTGTTAAACAAGTCGCTTTGCCCTGTTTTAATTTCTGCTCATTGTAGTTCAGCAGGTTCTTCAGGCTCTTACTTTGATGTATTACTGCAACCATTTGTCGGAGATTGAACTGATCTTATTTTCTATTGTCTCAATCTTGTTTAACAGGATTAGCCTGTCATTGTCATAAGTCGTTATCCAGCCTCGGAACTCGGCAACCTGTATTAATGTGTGGAGCTTTTTTACTGCCTGGTTGAAATTATTTCCGACATGATTGAGCTCAGCTCTTAGCTGGATCATCTCTGTCATAAAGTCATCGAGCGATTGATTGCGCTGTTTGACGGTGATTGGTTTTTCAAATAAAATCTTCCGGACAAATTCGCTGATCCTGGGCGTGGTGGTCTGCGAACACTGCTTACTCAGCAATTCAAATTCCCCTTGTGTAAAACGAAGTCCGACGATCCGGGACCGGTTTTGTTTTTGTTCATTCATCACTGCATCATTTAATTGTTTAACAGATACACCTTTCCCTAACGGCTTCAGCCGCCCGCAACGACTTCGGAGTGTAGGGCCAAGATGCACGGTTGTGTTTAACAACCGTACATCTTGCCGATTTCCGAACCGGGAAATCTACCGCAATAGAAAGATGGTTTTTAGTATTACAGAAACTCATTTGAATAGCTGGGGACATTGCTATTGCAAATACTTTGTATGAAAATCATTTTCTGATCTTCTAGTTCCTGTAAAACAAAATTACTGCTAATTGAACTTTTCGACCTGTAGAGAATACGATCAGGATAAATCTGAAATCAGGGATTATGGTATCTGAGATGGATCGTTGTGAGAGAGGATTTCTAATAGAAGAACAGCAATACAAGATGTAAAATTTTAGCATAATAAATGCGACATTTTTTCAGTCTCAGAATTTTCGGTCTTAAATAATATTCATACTGCATGGAGATGATCAATTGAAAAGTTGACAACTTTTGTGACGATTTTTCAGCATTGGAAACTTTGGCATTTTTTCTGAAAAGTGATATTTGAAAACCAAAAAAGGAGGTTATTATGACAACAATTGCAAAAAGACAAAATGGAGTACCATCCACTAGTTTTGGAAATGTAGTTGATAACTTCTTCCAAAACAACTTGCGTCGCTTCTTCGACGACAATTTCTGGGATTCTGACAAGGCCTTAAACACAGGAAGTGTTCCTGTCAATGTCCGGGACGTCGGTCAACACTATGAACTGGACGTGATAGCGCCGGGATGCAAGAAAGAGGATTTTAAAGTGAACATCGAAAACAATATGCTGACGATTTCTTTCGAGCAAAAACAGGAGAACCATCAGCAAGACAAAGATGCTGGTTGGGTTAGGAATGAATATATGCAACGTTCCTTCAGCAGGAGTTTTACCCTGGATGATACTGTTGATGTGGAAAAGGTAAATGCAACTTACAATGATGGTATTTTAAAACTTACACTCGGTAAAAACGAAAAAGCGATAGCCAGATCAAAAACAATCGAAATCAAGTAAGGCATCGCACTGATGACCATCTGGTAAACGAGCAGGCCAAACATAGCCCGCTCGTTTTTATTTCCTACTAGCCTAATTTAACTCTTGCTTGAAATTCTGACCGCAAAAAAGAAACGCTCACCATCAGCGTTTATGCGAGTTTGGTTTGCCACGGTAAGAAAAAGCTTTAGCCCTTCACATTTTATCAATAGACTACTTTTGCACTGGGGTGTCTTGTGCTATCCAACTGCGCACAGACAAATACGAGTCGTGAAGGCTTTTCAATAATTGGTCCCCACCAGCTGGTATCAGTTTCACCGCTGCGCTGAAGACTGAAAAGGTGATAACGCTCGTTACTCATCGTCGGTGGGATCAAGCTGTCTTGTGCATTATACAATAAAGGCGTATTGTTATATCTACCATACAAATTTTTCCAGTTTGAGTGCGTTGTATCGTAGAGATCAGCATCCTTCAACAGTATTCTATCGAGGGAGGCTTTCGCGAGTTCGCGATTATTGGAGATCAAGCGGATATACCATCCATTTTCCTTTTTAACTGAGACGCCTGTGCGACCTTTGTGGTAATAACTCCCGTCTTGCGCAACCGGGTTGAATATGCGCCGGTAGATCGTTATAAGCGTAGGCATGGGCTTCCATCACAATTTTAGAAGTGTCCACTTCGATTTTTTCTTCATCGAGCCATCCGCAAGCGCTCAGCGTTAGGAGTATTACAACCGATAGGGTGAACTTTCGCATAAGAGTATTTTTGACGTAAGATAATCACATGTGCTGGAATGTCCAGCCCTTCAGGCTTTAATCCAGGGCTTTTTTTTTGCATTTTATCGCCGTGCTATTGTCGGACGATCCCGTTGCGGTAACCTGCAGGTTCTATTCCACCGGCGTTCCGATAAGTATTGACTATTAATGAGCTATGTCAGCACAATGTGATGTTATTTAAAAAGAAGCTCCCTGGTTTCATTAAAATAAGAAAATATTTTTCTGATTTAGAAAGTCATAAAAGCAAGACGTAAGAGTAACTACTCAAAAAGTCTCAAACCGGTCCTTTGAATAGGGCAGTCTTTTAGTGAATATAAGGATCTAACAAAAAAAGGGGCTATAAGTCCCCTTCTTCAGCCATTGAATAATAGCCTTCTGTAGTCACGATAAGATGATCTGTCACGCGAATATCATGATAAGCTGCCGCCATTTTCAACTTTTGTGTGACCTCCAGGTCTGCACGAGACGGCTTCAGATTTCCACTCGGATGATTATGTGAAAGTAAGAGAGCTGTTGCACCCGCTTTCATTGCAGTAGCGAGGATCAATCCTGAATCTACAACGGTGTGAGTCTTACTTCCAGTTGATAAATTCAATAAGCCTAATGCTTTAGAAGCCCTGTTTAACAGGATCACTTTAAACTGTTCCTGTATTTCTATTAAACTGGTGTCCCATTTATCCATTAGTAAAGCATAGGCAGCTTTGGAGTCTTTCACCAGGGGGCGCTCAGATGGTTTCACGGTGGATTTATAAACTATTTCTATCTCTGCTACTTTAGTCCAATCCTGCGCTAGTGTTACATTTTCCATAACAAATGTTTTAATGATTAAAAATTAATTATGGAGAAACACCCCGGCTTTTGCCAGTAAGCCCATGAAGCAACGGAATAAATGACAGGACTGTGCGGGGGCATCGCGTTTATGCCGGAAATTTCATGGGACGCTTCGCAGCAAAAGCCGAACTTTGCTTAAATGATTAATGTTAATCCCAATTAAGATTTCAATTCTCTTACTCCAACTAATTAGTTTCATTAAAACGAAGTATCTCTCAAACACATAAGCTGTCAAACACAGCAGTCTTCGGCGCCAAAAAGAAGCTGCTTTATACAGCTTTCTTGCTTTGTTTGTGGCACTTCAAAGGCATAACCTTGCTTTCCTGAACAGATACTTTTAAAGGCTGTGTTCTGAAGTCCTTGAGGTTTAAAAACAGTCCCCTGTTAAACAGCATTCCTTCCCTGAATACCTGCCATAGGAGGGAGGCGCCCATATTGGCAAGTGCAGAATTAATAAAGAGGTCTTGTCTGGTCAATGCTTCTGCCAACGAACAGCTAGGCGTATCGTCGCTCTGCTGTGATTGGCTGAACAGGTCTTTAAATTCGTCGGTTGCAAATGGCAACGCGCTAACCGTATGAAATCTCTTAGAAGTGGGTTGTTTAACACTTGTTACCGTGGATAATATCACCTGTCCGCTATCACGACTGTTCCCAAAGTCCATCCAATAGGTTGGTGTATCCCGGTAATGTCTACTGCTTTTGCCGATTTGTTTTAATATGGCTGCTATCTCAAACCTAGCCGGTACAGTATCCACACAAGATATGGTAATGGCGCTCATGGCTAGTTCCGGTTCGCCTGAAATGGTTTCTTTGTTATACAAATTTGTGACGGCTTTCCAGTTCGTGCCAAAAAAACGGTTGATGCGGTTGATTAAAGCGACCGACTTGTATAAGCCTATTTCCTCCGTTGTAAATAATTGCCTGCCTAAATTGGGAAGCTCTACTTTATCGTTATCAAATACCCTTACCATTAGTCCCGGATGCTGAAGGGCTATCAAGGAATGATTTATTCTTGCCAGTGCGGTTAACACCTGGCTGCCCGTTCCGCCCGCCCCGATGAGGTTTACACGCACCGGATTATAGGGTTGTAGTAAATCAGGGGCAATGATATGTACTGCTGGTTTATCACTTTGTATCGCTTTCATGGTAGTAAGTTTTCTATGGTTTGACGATTGGGTTTTAACACAGATACCGGAAAAGGTTCGTTTGTATCAATAAGCTGTTTCCAAAGCAGTACGATGTTGCCCTTAACCGGCGTAAAGCCTTCCATTAAATGAGAAAAATAGCTGTTCCAGAAGTAACCTTCCCATTTCGTTATAAAGTCCTCCAAACAGTCCTCATGTTTAACAACCACATCCACCGTACCCATGCAAACCTTCCCGCTTTTATAAATATTAAAGAAAGGAGCGTGGAATAGTTTTGTATGTGCCGTTGGCTTTTTATTCCCCTTTAATGCGAACACCGATAAATCCTCCCTTCCCGCTTTCCATACCATTGCAGGCACGAAGGCTTTACCGTTCGGAATCCCTAATGCCGATGAAAAGAAAAGATTTACCTCTTGAGCAGGCGTGTACCAGATTACATTACCCCTTTCTTTCGCTTCGATATGTAGAATATTAGACGATAGTATCTCCCTACTGGTAAAGTAATTGTTTTGTAGTTCCTTTGCTGATTGCAGTAAGTCAGATAACAATAACATTTCCTTTATCGTCAGCGGGTGTGCATTGATTGGATTGCCATTTTTCCCTATATCGTAGCTTTCCACATAAATACCCGAACGTTCCCTTATATCATTTTCCTGTTCATAAATTGATTGGTAAATCAGGATAGCTTTCTGTGGGGTGTATTGTTCGCTAAATTGTTGTGTTATATTTTTCATACTAGTCAATTTTATGATTGAGCTTTTTCCAACCTGTCTAACGCTTCAGACATATCTTCCACCAAAGCGAAAAATCTGGTTTCAAAATCCAAACTGTGCTGCTGTTTTACCTGCGGCTTGTCAAAACATTGAAGGCTGACCGGCTGCTCCTGGCTGTGCATTTCCATCAGTTCATCGTTAACCATTCCCATAAGGCTATCGTACAAGCAATCGTTGGCACTCCAAAAAAAGGATAGGTAGTGATCCAGAAAAATTATTTCACCGTAATTGTTTGGTGTTAATCCGCTAACCATGCTCTCGCCAATAGAACGGGTTGGATAGTCCTTCCACAAACGCAAACATTTTTTAGCTATACTCTCCATTTCCACATCGTAGTACCTCGATTTCCTGTAGCGTCGTTGTAATTTCTGAAGCTGTTTGGCGCTAAAATCCTGCCTTAGATAAGTATATATTAAATCTCCTCCGGTCTGGAGCATCTCCATCGTTTCCAGTTGTTCATTGCGCCACGCTTCGTCCTCGCTATCACATTCATCTTCAATCCAGTTTTGCAGTATGTCATAAATTCGGTCCAAATAGCAGCCTTGCCTATAATAGGTTACCCCGTTAATATGGTATAGATACCGGAAAAGCATCAGCCATATTTCCGTTAAGACTGGCTTGGACTGGTTTTGCAATAGCTGCCAAACGGGGCGAACCGGAATGTAATAAAGCGTATGACCTGTATCAAAGGTTTTTATTGTTGTTATACTGGTCGTATTGCGCTCACTCTTTGTAATGGTGCAGTTTAAATTCTGCTGTTCGCACATAGTCTTAACATGCGCAAACGCTGTCGATACGTTGAGCGGATAGTCCAAATGCGAAACATCCGGTACAATCCAGCCGTAAAGCTGGCATAGGTTGGAAAGGGAGTAGAAAAACTCCCTCTCCGTATGCCGCCAATTCTTGGCAGGTACGTTATACATGGGCTTGAACAGATGGTTTAGAAAACCATTGTTGTTAGCGCCGTTGGAGCTGCTCTCAACCGGTTTCGTTGTACGGTTGCTGCATCGGGTAGCCTGTCTAATGTTTCTGCGATTTTCGCGAACTTTTGATGTAGTTGCCATAACCTGCCGTTTTTATCAAGGTGTAGTTTTCGATTTTTTTCTTTTGGTTTCATAACAGTCCTTTTAGCCTTTTGTACCCATTACAGTTTCAAAACGATACTGTACCGTATCGTCTTTAATTTCAGGTCCGATAATTTTAGCGGTCGTCAGTACCGGGTAGGTATTGGCATAAAAATTAAGCACCGCTTCTACGCTTAATTTATCTGAGGGGTCAGATAATTTTATTTCCTGTCCATCCTGCTTAAAAAGGAATGTTCTGTCCAGTATCGTTGATGTTAACATGATTGGATAATTTAATAGTGAATAATATTAGCTGTTGCCCGCAAATAGTCCGGTCTGGTCAAACTTTTCCGCCAGTTCTTCCTTTTTCTCCTGAATATCTTCTTCGCGGTCTGGGAAATCTGACGCCTTCGGTAACTGTGCATAGGCTTCCCTGTACTTACCGGCTTGTTCCAGTTCCTCTACTTTTTTCATTTGCGCTTCATATTTTTTATCAACGGCTTTACCTGCCTGCTGTTTTTTGTCCTGCTCCATTTTAGATTGCAACCGGGCGGTTTCCTGGGCTTTTAAATATTCCTCCATATTAACCAGCAGGGAAGCGGTCTTTTTAACCGGGGTTTCTATCGCATCCATAAATCCGTTGTCCAGTTCCTCGGCTGTTCCTTTCAATATCAGGGGCGGTATCAGGTTTTTGGCTTTATCGCCTACATTATCGTTTGTATATAGGACAGATACTAACATCCTGCTGCCTGCCGCTTTAATGGTCAATTGCCAATTACCTTCAACATTTAGGGTAGCCAGCGTTTGAAAAAATTGTATTGTTTTCATAATAATTAATTTGAAGTTTCATAATCAGTTAGGCTATCAGCATGACCACTCCGATAACAATAGCTAATAACGCCGCAAGGTTGAATAGCCATTCCACTGTCATGACTATCAGGGCTATGATGTAGGAATTAAAATGTTGTAACCCTCCTATTCCCCTACGGTTAAACCTGCGCCTGCCTACAATAAAGCGTATCGCTAGACCTGCTATCAGCAGGTAGATGCCGTGTACCTGTATTCGTGTCAATGATGATAAAAATTCCATAGCCAACATTTTTAATTTGATGAGTACTGTTGTTTACATTTCTTTGCTACAACGAAATATTGAACTTTGCTTTTAGTTTATTTTTTGTACTTTCTTTTTTAATCACAAAACCGGTACTTAAAAACCATTTTATCAAAGCCGTCTTATCAGGATTTCTTACCTGAAATTTGTACTCACCATATTTTCGTAAGTCTATCATTACTGTCCGTGTTGTACCAATAAAGTCCGGTTTTATTTTCCCTTGTGCTATTGCACTGTACACGCTGGTAGGATACACCATTTTACGAAAGGCAAAATCCAAAATAGGTTCATGTGATTTTAACAGGTGATTTTTCATTTTCTCTTCTTTTGATTTAACAATGTGGTTTTCAATAAAGACAGCTTATTGTACAAGTCATTCCAATACTGCTGTCGTTCCTTATCGCTTTTCACCGGCGGCACATGGCGATACTCCTTAAATGCTGCTGCCTGCTGGATAGCTTTATTCAGGTCTGTTACCAGCAACTGTTTTCCATTCAAATCTGTTACGTACCGTTTCATAGTCTTTCAGTTTAATTAATATGACAGTTCTCTCTGAACTGTTCCATCAATGTATCTGCCTGCTGCTGTGTCTTGGTTTTCGCCAGTAATCCGGTTAACTTTTCAACTTCCTCAATGCGTACCAATGGAGAAAGCCCGTACTCTAAAATGTTGCCTTCTATTCTAACCAGTATCCTATAAGGTTTGGTCATATGCTTGCGCAATCGTTGCGCCTGAAAAGCGTATGCGATATTGCCCGTTCTGTGGTACATTTCTTTTAACTGCTCCATCCGTGCGTATCGTCCAAACCTTTTTAGGGACGACTTTCCTTTTCTGCGTTTTGGTTTTCTGCGATAACGGAGGTCGTCATAAAAGTCTTGGCAGGTATATGCAGGGTACTGCTGTTGCATCATCTCGAAAGCAAATAAGGGTTGCGCCCGGTACAATCTTCTTGCCTTACGCATCCTGCGTATCCTTGCCAAACGTTCCGGTGTAAAAGGCTTACCCATCGTTAAGAAATTTTCTTGTTTACAACTTTTCTTATTTTGGTAATAGCACGCTCGGGGCATAATTCGGTTGTCATAATCCGTTGCCGGACTTCCTGTTCTCCATTCAAGGAGTCCACCCTAATGCGGGTAGTACCATTGTCATGTTTAACTGTCACTATAAAAGATTCCAATAGCATATGGCAATCTGTTTAAAAGCGACCGCCCGAAGGCAGTCGCCTATTGAGTTTTAATTAGAAGGGAACATATCTGCACCAACCTGCGCAAAATGAGTACACAGGTCAAAGGCTTTTTGGCTGCGGAGTTGCGCTGTACCGCCAAAAACAATAGATTTCAATTTTGCTTCGCTGTCGGTATAATTACGGACATTCTGAAAATAGCCTGTTACTGCGTTGTAGCAACCAAACAATGTCCCTTTGGTAGTTTCCAATTGTTGGGTGTCGCTCATCATCCCGTAGGCAAACACGTCTTCACAGGTGTTTTTAAAAACGGTTGATAGCTCATCCGTGTTTCCTTTTTCCAGATTGCGCAGGGTTTCTTTGTTAGGAGCCATTGCCAGCTCAATCAGTTTTTTTACTTCCTTGTCGGCAATTGGAACTTTTGCCCAACGATTAAATACCTGTTCCATCTCGATACTCTGTGTATTAGCAATACCCATTACCCTGTGTGCTTCTTCCAGTCTTTGTTTGGCATTGGCAGTATGACGAATTTTTACCACGTTGCTCATGCTGCGTAGTGCAGCGTTCAACGTATTCTGGCAAACGACTCTCACGGGCGTAAAGGCGGCGGTTATACTGCCGCTTCCATCGTGGGAGGTAGTCAGAAACAGATACTTTTCAATTACATCGTCCCCGTTTCCCACTCTTATATAATCCGGCAGTTTTGCCGTAATAAAAATGCGTTCGCCTTTACCTAATGCGCCTGCGGTCTCGTATAAGATACCGTCCCCGCCGCCTACAATGGCGTCAAAAAAATTAAAGGCATCTTTGTTTTGTACTACTTCGTAATCTTTACCCACTACACCGAGTACAGCGTTGTTATCCGTACGCAGGGTTGCGTAATAGTCAGGGACATGCAGGTTATCACCTTCCAGTATTTTTCCGCTGTTGCCAACGGTCATGGAACGCCCCACGGTAAACAAGGGTGATTTTATTACCTCGTAATCCAGCCCAGCAAAACGGATAGCTTCTGCGCTATTGGGGTGGTCTGTAACGATTTTGCCTAACCCATGCCATGCCTTTTCTTTCACGCTGAAAAAGCTGTACTGTCCTGTTCTTGTATTATAATTAAGATTGTGTGCCATGATGATTGTGTTTTATTTTGTTTGGAATAAAAAGTAGCAGGTAGTAACGTGCTGGCTACTACCTGCACGGTTTAAAATGGGAGGTCGTCGGTAACAGGCTCCGCCTGAACTGGTGCAGGATCTTCTGCTACTTCTTTTTGCTCTCTTACTTGTGGTTTACCTCCGTGCAACTTGATTTGGTTGACGTGTACGGTAAGGTTTGCCCGTGGCTCTCCCTGCATGTCCTTCCATACATTTACACCTATGCGTCCTTCCACTTCCACCAAAGAACCTTTGGTTAGATACTGGGCAATAGCGGTGCTAACCCAATAGGAACAATTAAAGTAGGTAGCCACCTCTTTGGTTTCGTTGTCGCCTTTCGTGCGGTAACGGTCGTTTTGTGCGATGGTAAAATGAACCACTTCCCGTCCGTCGTTAATGGCTTTAATTTTTGCATCGGCTGTGATGCGCCCGATAATTTGCATGACTTTTACATTTTAAGGTTAAGAATAAGTGAAGGGGTTAAACCCGGTCGGCTTCGCCCCGTTCATTACCCTTAGCGACCAGCCAATAGGCCTGTGGAGGCGGGAGAAAGTTTTGGGCACAAGAAATACGACCCGCTAAATGTGAACGCCGCAGGCGGCAAACCAGGGTGGAGATTTCTTGTGCCAAACCCAACGGGCAAGCGTTGCGGCTTAGCAACGTGCAGACTTTCGGACAACGGAGCAGGACATTAATTTCGCGACTGGGCTATCGAACGGAAAGGTTGGTTGATCAGAAATACTCAATTGCGGGAATAAAAAAACGGGTATTTGCGTGCAGTGGTGAGGGTAATTATGGAGTTGAGCCAGGTGTAAAAAAAACTCATATCATCGGTTAAGACTGCGGAATAATAATGATAATATAGGCTAGCGTTATTCCCAACGAATCACATCGTTAGGTCAAGTGGGGATTTTGATGAATAGTATCCTTTAGATAAAAATATTCTGAGGTCTTAAATCGTAGAAATAACCATTGCGGTACTTCATCCTGGTTTTAATTTCACTCATGTCAACTTTCTTTACAAAGTGACTGTATACGAGTCTCGCGACAGAAACCTGTCTTTTTTGCCCATTAATTGATATATGCGTAAGCAGGCAACTGGTGTACCTTCCTTTATGTTCCTTTCCGTCGGGAATCAATCGCTTGATCGTTTCCTTCATCCAAACATTGTATGCAAATTTTAACCGGGCGGCGCGTTTTATCCTTCCAAAATTGGACACGTAATATCCTTCAGCGATATCAATCGGTTTCCATTTTTCGCCTGGAAGGTTTTTAGGGGATAAATTCAGTGCAGGTATCGGGTTTGTTTTATCAGTTTTGGGTCTGCCGATTTTACGCCAGAGATATACCTTAAAAATCTCGGCTTTATTTTCCAGGTTGATTGATTCTTTGTCTCCTTTGACGTACTTCCAACGAAATAGTTTGTGCTGATAGGTTTTCCCTTTTGCACAAGCAGCAATGGCACTGGTTGAGAAGCCGGTTTCTTGTGCCGCCTGTGTGATGGAGGAAAATACTTTAACCATTTTCCCATCCAGATCAAGCTGCTGCACCGGGACTTTCGCCTCTTGCCATTGCGACGTTCTTCTCTTTAAAGAAAAACTTTTTTTAGTGATGGCGCTACGGGTGGATAGTACTAAATTTTTGTAATGCAGATTACGCCCGTCCGCATCTTTATAGGTAATCACAATATTCTTGTCATCAATATCGAAGTCTTCAATGAAAGCCTGGTAGACCAACCTCGCCGTGCTATACGAGAACGATTTTCCGTCCATTTTTAGTGTAACACCGACAGTATAACTGAAATCATTCATGAACTTATTCCGTCTCTTTCTTACAGATTGCTTACGAATGACTTCCGTGGTATAATATCCTGAATTATGGCCGCAGGCCCGCCAGCGTGGAAGTGATTTTATGCGTCCCATAGAAGATACGGCGTAGGCTCCCTCAAAACCGGAAATTTCTTTCCATTTTTCGCTTTTTATATTCTGTAAACTCCTGTTTTGAAATATCAACATCTTAATTTCAATTAACAGTTACACGGTCCTTCTCGATAAAATATTTGTCTCTTTCATTATTATTTTATAACCACTTATTATATAACAAGCTCTGAACTTTTTAGCATTGCAATTTTGTAGAGCTTATTTTGTCAATAAATTGACAATTCTGGGAAGTTTTCTGCGCAATCATTTATGATTTCTCTTTTTATACTATTCTCTATCATTGCGCCTTTAAAAGTCCGATAAAATCACTTTCGCAAAAAGCTACCCAATAATTGTACAATATCTTCATTCTCTTCAGCATAATATGCAATATCTAACTCATCCAATGGTTCAACTAAATCATCATTTAAGAATAATGAAGGAATTTTCTTATTCAGTAAGTTTATAATAAAATCTTCTTTAGGAAGTCCATCAGGGTTTACTATTTTTAATGCTTTGGACAGAAGTTGCCCTTTAGTTTTGGCGCCAATTTCATTTAATGCAGAAATGGTTTCTTCTGAAAATTGACCATATCCATTTACAAAATATTGATGAAATCCACCGTTCATAATTTGATTATGAAAAACGACTACTAAATAAGTAACCTTTAATTCTAACGGAAGTCCAACTACATAATTGTACCATTCAAAACTTACATCATCCAACCATTGACCTTTTATTCCATGTGTGGCTTTGGCATAATTTGCCTCAATTATTTCTAAATTGATCATCATTCCTTTTAATATTCCTTGACTGCAATGCATTCATGGTCCTCAAACACACAAGAAATCAAATTGCTGTATCCAACTAAAGAAAATAAATATTTCACTTCGGATGATTTTTTGCCATATGCGAGGTTATAATTCTTTCTTGCCTCATTCATAAATTTTCCAAAAGAATCTGACGGAGTATATATTCCATTTTCCAATTGAAGAATGTTTGTCAATTCTGCTATTTCAATTCTGCAAGTTTTGTATAAAATCTCCTTCTGACTCAAATAAAAATTATTAAAGTACAAATCTCCCGTTTTTAAACTTATAATTAGCTTTTTGTCTAGTTCCCTCACTTTCAAAACTATTATTAACGTCCCTGATGACTAAGAGTATTCTTTAAGAATTGAGTCTCCATTTTACTTAATATATCCTGTAGATGCATAAATTCAATGCTAAATATATTTGAATTTCAATTTAAGGCTCGTAGCCTGCTAATGCTTAAATAACCCAACTTACATATTTTACAAACCGCTCCTTCTTTTATCAGGAAAGATCACATTATTATAAAAATTCAGATGGTATGTTTTTAAGCTGCTCTTCCAGGTTCCATTTTTCAGGCCTTTCCCTAGGATTAAACCACTTTGCACCACCATCAATCCATTTTTTTCTATATTCCTTTGTCGATTCTTTTGTGTAATCTTCATTGCCAAATTCCACACCGCAACAAGGACAAATCTCAAAAGTTGGAGAATCGCCGTCTTCTCCCCAAGGGGGGGCGTCATTATAAAAGCCACAAACTTTACAATTCTGTTTACTCATTTTATTGTCTCAATCAGTGTTACACATAATCGATCGGTCTATATGCTTTCCCAAAACACCTAAGGAGTTTATTTATCATTTTTGGGGCCACTTAATAGCCGCATGAAAATCCCAAGGACTATCTTATACTTTTTAATAAATTCATGATTTTTCGGACCTATTAAATTTATTAATTTCTTTAAAGCAGAATTCTAATTGTTGTGTAAGTTCCGTATCCCATTTATTCTGTTTTAGTTGATTTGATACGTCCTTACTTACTTCTACCAGATTCTGAACAAGCCTATTAAAATCAATATCATGAATGGATATCACCTTTGAACCCTGAAAAAATTCAATTACGTAATTTGCCTCTATTTTTTTTATCAAAAATGAAAAAGGGCCTTCAAAAAAGACAAATCGAGATTCCTCACGCTCCTTGTTTAATATAGATATCACATTCTTGATCCATGAAATAAGAACCACAACAATACTGTCGTTCCATTTTTTTTCTGGGAAAAATTTACCTTCTTCGATTTTGATGGAAATAATTCCTGTAATTGTTTTTCTGCTTGAAATATCAAGAGAACTATTATCAATATTAATCTCCATAGATAAGATTTTCTAAGGAGCCAGAATCAGAACATAAGGCATAGAAAACATATATGATTTTTCTTGCTGCGCTTGATCTAAATAAAAGATTGTCAGATTTTTTGCATCATTCACATCCACAAGTCTTTTCTTTTCCTTCAGCGAGTCTAAATATGTTCCTCCCCCTTCATTTAGCTTTGTTACCAAATTTTCAAGCCTGTCATGTTTTGCATTTTGGGTAAGCAGGTGTATATCACTCCCAACTCTTTCGTAGGCTTGAAACTTATTTTGCCTGGTCAAAAAAAGCACCCCCTCTTTACCTGCTATATCGGCTATAAATATTTTATCCTCATCCTTTAGCAAGGAACAGCTTGCCAAAATGATTTTCTCCCAGAATTTGCTTGCTTCAGTACTGCTCAAACTATCTCTAGACTTTAACGCTAATTGGGAAGTTAGAGCTTCTCTGAAGCCAGGGCATTCCGAATCCTGATTTACAGTTCCACATGAAAGCTGCGTCATCATTAACATCGTAATTAAAAAGTGTCTCATTCTATTAAAGTTGGTTTAGGTCTTGGAATAAATTGAAATGATGTGATTGTTATTACCGGAGGTGCATCCGGTGTTTTACCTGGTCCATAAATATATTTTATACTTTCTATCATGTTTGATCTTGGTGTATGCCATGCTGACTCATCGCTCAACCATCCATCTGGGGCTAACGGTGTTCCATAAGAGGCACGTGCAGGAAGACCATGTTCACCCCTAATAATGTTTTCAATAACCATCGCATCCCATTCTGTAACACTTACCTCCGATTTCAATATTTCGTCAAAATACCATACTCCTTTATCAACGCCCGTCAAGTTCGCGTTTATATGTCCTAATTCATGTGCAATTGTAATAAAAAAGGGGATTTTCATATGTTCAAAAATTTCCCCATCACTATACATGACAGGAGCGTAGTGCGTTTTATCAGATAAAAAAATATTCTGTTCAGATTCCTTAGTTTCTAACGACAACAACTCTTGAGCATAGGAAGCGGACTCTTCTGTGTGATAAATCCCTATTCTTTCTTTTCTACTCGAAAGGCCATCAACAAACGACTTTCCAAACTCCTGACTTCGCAACTTGTTGAGGGCATCATAAACCTTTTTAGCGAACTTGTCAAAATCTTTATCGATCGCGATTTTTTTTCCGCTTTCGTCATAAAGATCGCCGTCTCTATATTGCGCTCGTTGATTTTCACCATAATTAATCCAAATTTCCTCTCCATCAGGATCTACGAAAAGAATGGGATTGTTTATTACATAGTTGTAAGGCGAAAACGACTGGTACTTATCTGATTTTGGATCTACATTTTGCCATCTAGCAATTTGCACATTAAAGTAACGGCTTCCAAAATCATAAAGCTCTAACCCAGACATATCCGAAAATTCATTTGATTGAATTTCTTTACCTGTATATTTCAAATTGTTAACCGGAAAGTTAAAATAAGCTTTAGCGCTTATAGCCTTCATAGTCAATCCAAAGGGATAATAATGATTTTCTTCCAGCACCGGCCCACGGGTATGGGTTACCTGCAGGTTATCAAAGAACACACTGATATTGGGTGTTTCATTGCTTACGTAAACATAAAGATAGCCGTTTTTCGTAACCGGCAGATCGATCAATCCGCTGTTATGTATCTTAAATTCTTCGTTCGCGCCTACTTGTTCAGCTCCGCTGCTTGCCGCAACATATTTAAATTGTTCGTCTAATAGTACCCAGTTCACATAGGCTTTTGGCTTACCACTGTTATAAGGCTGATCTTCTAAAAACGCCACAGCACTGCCTGAAAGCAGGCCGCTGCTTTCGAGTTGCGTGACACCCGCTGGCCCATGGCTCCCGGTAACAATACCGCCCATTCCGTTTAATAAAGCGGTGGCCAGCTCTGTGAACGGGTTTACGACCGGATCAGGACTTGCTCCCCCAGTTTTGTACCAGCTGCTCACCCGGATATTGAATTTATCACCGGCCATTACTTTTAAAGTGATTGCGGGGCCTATTTTATTGCCGCTGCCTATAACCTTCGCTACTTTTTCATTCGGGTCGGTATATGTATCGGTTGGGTATCCTGCCGGCTTATCCTCCCTGGTATGCAGGTTGGTATATAACTGTTCTTCGGCTTCGGCTACTGCAGTTTCCATGGTCGCCGGGTCATAGGTATCTGTCCGCTGCTCATCGGTTAATACCATACGCACATTACCCAGGTGGTCTTTTAGCATATAATCATAGGTAAACCGATCATCGGCCGTATCTGCCCTGGCCCGGCCCTCCTCTGTGCCAATAAAAAGTAAGCGATTCTCGTAACCTAAAGCCGTATCGAGCGTGATATTGCTATACACCTTGCTTTCAAATACCGCTCCTCCCAGGTAGGTGGTAATGGTAGTAATACTGCCAGTATAGTCGCTGCCATTATGGTTTATCGTCACATTATTTTCAGCCGTGGTTTTCTTAAGTTTATTGCCCACCGCATCATAGGTATAGGTTACTATTCCTTTAATGGTATCACTGTTGTAAGCAGTTCTTACAGTGACAGTCTGGGGCAGGTTCAGGTGATTGTAAGTAATGCCATCAGCGCCTGCTGTGCCTATGTTTTTATTATGGTCTTTCACCATATTACCGTTGGCATCATACGCGTAATCCTCGTTGTCAGCACTACCTCCATTATAGAAGTCGCCAAGTTTATTATTGGTTCCGATGGAATCCGTTACTTTCAACAGCCGGTTGCTGCCTTCCTGGTATACATAGTTCAGGTTATCAATTTGTACACTACTACCCACCTGTAGCCCCCATTGCTGAAGCTTTTTAATATTTCCATTGGCATCATAGGCCGTAAGCGGGTCTGTGCCGTTGCCCATCACCATATTATAGTTCACGCCTGCATCCTGGTTAAAAGAACTTCCTGTATATTGGCTGAAGCCGGCTTTTAACAGGCGGTTGGACGCATCATAACTAAAGTCGTACCGGCGTTTCTCCGCATCACCCTTGCTTTTCCATACCATCCCTGCTACATTACCATTGTATTGGGCTGTTGTATAAGCGGCATTGCCAACCAGGTTATTGGCCTGCTTGTCATACCCTAAATCAAAACCAAAATAGTTATCACTGTTACTCTCATCCCTGGCATATTTACGGTTGATCCCGAGTAACCAGCCACGTATATTATACTCGTATTCCAGGTTTTCAAGGCCGTCATCATTATCCATATCATCATCGTCATAATCCGGAGCCAGCACCTTTTTTTGAAGCATGCCCAGGGCGTCATATTGTAACCGCGACAAAGTAGTGTAGGCTGTAGGTAAGTTTCCGCTGTTTACCAGGGAACTGCCTGTTTTTTTATTCGTTTGTATTAACCTGCCCAGCTCATCATAAGTAAGTTTTGTTATAGCAGTAAGCGTTTGGTCAGTACTACCTTTTAATGTTTGTTGTTGTACAGTTATCAGTGGACTGCCGGTCCAGCCATATTGTGTCGTCACCACCTCCATTCCTCCACTTTCATTGATGGTTTTTAACTGGATGGTGCGGCCTTTATTGTCATAAAAAATGATGCTACTGATATATTTTACCGGGCTGCTGTTCAGCACCCTGGTTCTACTGCCGGTGATCATTCCCTTTGTTGCCGTATTGTTGGTATCGGGTACGGGCTGGGGATAGGGATGCTGGGTATTGGAAGCCGTTAGCCAGTGACTACCCAGTCCAGATATATTATAACTTTTAAAGCCGCTGGCATAACTGCCTGCCCAGTCGTAATTATCATAGTAAGTGCTGGTCAGCAGTTCGTAATTACTGCTGATATCGGGATAATCTTCTCCGGTAGCAGCAGCACTGCTTAAATGGGTAGTAAATGCGGTATTGTTGGTCCATAGCCCGGTTTCATGTGGCCGGTTCAGGGCATCATAACGGGTAATCAGCCATCGCACCGTGCCGGTACGCATATTGGCATCCTGTAACATTATCAATCGCCCTCTTTTGTCATACACAATGTATGTTTCTCCGGCTCCGGGGATTTTTTTTATAATCATGTTGTTGCGATGATCATATTCATACCGAAAAGTTTGTTCTGCCAATAAAGTACTAGTCAGGCTCCAGCTGGTGCCACTCAGCGCTTTGACCCCTTCTGGTTGAATAACCGCCCTTTGCCGTTTTACATTATCATAAATATAGTAAGTACATAACCAGCCATTGTGCCCACTACCGGTACCGGTATCCCTAACTGCCGTAAGCTGTACCTTCTTGAGAATGATTAACCCTTGTTTATCCTTAAATTCTATTACCTGCTTTCCATGTTCATCCTCTGTAATGTTTTTATATAATTCGCCTGCGGGGTATCTGCCAGGGGTGGCATAAGTACCAAAACTACCTATAGCAGCATTGGTCACTTTCCACATCCTTACACTGTCCGTAGCTGTATTGAAACGGCTTTTGATTTTTACCGACCGGTTATCCGCAGGATTATTTGTTTCTGAACCCACCCAGCTAACCCCGGGTGCAAAGCTTTCCAGGGGACGGTTTAAAGGTGAAGCCTCAAAGTTGGTCTGGCTATATGCCCAGTTGGTATTACTGCCAGTTACTTCTTCGGCCTGCCCCGTTAAATGCGTATTATAAAAAGCCTGTTGCTGCTGAAAAGGATCTCTTTTAAAAAGACCATTGTTCAGCACCGTCGTAAGAGCTGTTTCACCGGCCGGCGTGGACAGGTATTTGTACGCCTGCCTCCCATATTCATCATATACAACCATATCAATCATATCCGTTGCCGCGGCACTTGCTGCCGGATCAGCGGGATTGGTTACCAATGAACCTTGTTTTACCACCGTTTGTAACGGTCTGCCCAAACCGTCAACATACTGAGTAGTAATCCTGGCATCTTTTACCAGGGTAGCCAGGGTCAGGGAGTCCGGGTTGATAACGGGTTTCATTACATCCCAGGTGCGGATATAGTTAAGCGGTTTGTTCACAGGGTATGCGGAAGGCAGTTGCCTGGGTTGGGCAAAACAAGCCAGCGTTAACGCCGAGAATACGCCTGTCAGCAGTAAAGGCTTATTATTATGTATTAATCTCATGATACTCCGTTTATGGATGTTGGCTGTTGTTGGTTTCTCTTTTTTCAAATGCTGTTACCATTTTTTTTCTTTTTGCTTCCTCCAGCTTGCGGTATAACGTATACTGGCTGTTGGTTAAAATGGCGGCAACCTTTGTATAATGATCATCATTTAGCCCGTTAATTTTTGCAGGCAGATCGATGCCGGCACCGGTGTGTTCTATGATCATTTTTTTAAAGCTAGAATCTCTGGCCCGCTCCAGTAAAAAGAAAGCGCCAGACTGTACATTGTTTAACTGTAAACTTTGCTTAATTGCTGATTCTGCCGGCGTTAATGCCAGGGTGTCAGATCCTGTTTGCGCTACAGCTGTTGTGGTTACCAGCATTATCAGGAATGCCTGTATAATTATTTTTTTCATGATCGTTTAATTAATGATGATATAACCTGTACCCGGTAATAAGGCATACCCGCTTTGACAGGGCACACTCTCGCATATCTCCACCCAGGTACCTTCTTCCGGCGGACAGGAAGGACAGTTTTCCGGTGGTACTAATACCCAACCGCAGTTATCATTTACCATAGTAGCTAATAGCGTTTGTGTAGCCAGAACATAACTGCTTCCGCTGACCATCCGGGGCAGATCAATAGCCGGTATTGGAAAGTCACAGGGCGGAGGTGAGGACATGATCTCATAATTGAGTGGAAGATTAACAACGCTGTACGGTATAGTACCCGCCGAATCAAGATAGAAACGTACCACCACATCGCCGAATGTCGCCATCGGGCCATAGTTCATGTTCTCATAATACAGTTTCGCATATATCCTGTCCGGTTTGCAACTATAGGGAGCAAGGATACGGTTGGTTTGCAGCTGACCAAATGTTGGGCTGCAAATATTGATATCGCGCTGTTGCTGCAGCAAAAACCCGGTTTTATAAATACCGTCCATTTCACAAAGTCCTACACTGTCTGTATTGACCCATAACGGGGTCGTACCCGCGCAGGCAGCCCTACAATCTTCCTCCTGGCCTGCATAGTTGTAACATATCTTTTTTATGATCGCGCCGTTTTCATCCCTTACCAGGCTCAGGCGGTTAAAATTATCATAATCGTAATACAGGGTTCGACCGTTGCCATCCGTTTGGCTGGCTATGCCAATGCCGTTACGATAAGTATAGGTAGTTACCGAAACCATCGGTTTACCAGAAAAATACCCCCTTAGATTATCCAACTGGGTTTTTATCTGGGCAGGAGTGCCGTTGTTTAACAGGCCGGTATCCACTACGATTTTAACCGTATCCCAACTGCTTCCCAGCACCTGCGCTACCGGATACTGTCCTTTATACCCCCAGAGATAAACCTGTTTAATCCCATCTTCTTTCTCCGCTTCTAAAATGTTACCGGTAGGGTCATAAACAGTAAACCGTGTTGTCTCGCCCGTAGCATCGTCATATAAGCTGTTGGTGGTTGATGCCGGCATATGCAGTTTGCCTGTAATGGACTGGTAACTTGTTTTTGCCGTATTGGTAAGCTCGTCGTTAACCAGTCTTTTTTCACTCAGCACAGGTGAAATATAGTGCTGAGCCACCATGCTATCATATACTGCTACACCCGTAGAATCGGTAGGATAGGTATATCTTTTGACAATCGTATCGCCCAAACTATTATAAGAGGTATGTGCCATTAATAGCTTTTGCGGCGTATAGGCATATAGTTGAGTGGTAACAGAGGAATCTGCCCCGTCATACATAATCTGGGTAGTCTTTTTTAAATAGTGATGGTAATTATAGATCAGTTTCGCTACATAACGGATAGACGGTGTGCGGATGGCATAGTTAGGATTACTACGCAGTATCATTGCCCTGCTATGATCTAAAAACCGGCTGGGATCGTCGTTGTATTCATGAATGGTTTTCGCCAGTATATTGCCTGCGCTGTCATAAACCGCCTGTTGTAATACTTTCCCCCGTTCAAGTGCTAGGTTATTTTCCTCGTCATTTTTCCAAACCTGTGATACCTGCCGGTCATCCATGATCTGGTTCTCAACCGGAAGATCAAGATACCCGTTATCATAGTTGCTGAATTTATAAGTGGTAAATCCTCCATGATCACCGTTTTGCTCCGTCACTTCGGAATAAGTAATAAAGTCACCGTGATAATAATCCATCGGGTTGATACTACTCGTACTCCAGTATTTATAAACAACATCATTTTTATCATAGCTGTGTAATGCATTGTTACGCATGGTATCTTTTACATCCCCATAATACTCCTCATAATATACCGGCCTGTGAGAAAGTACCCCGCTGGAACGGGTGCCTCCGCTGATAAAATTCTTTTGATAAATGAAACTCTTCTTATCTGCCAGGGTACTGTCATCAGCATACCGCTCAATCTTTTTCACCCGGAGTCCTCCGGTTATTTTTGTCAGCGTATCACCGATATATGTATTAGGCCAATGGGTGGTATACCCGCCATAACTATTAGGTTCATAGGTATACTTAACATACCCGCCTGTAGGCAATGTTATTTTTTCCAGGATTTCAGCATCCGCAAAATCCGGGTCCGGTTCCCTGGACTGATTATACAGTGCGCTGTTTACGGGGTTAGAGAAATAACTGATGTAAGTGCCAGTATCCAATGAAAAGGGAAAGATAGAAGTGCCATTGTAGTAACCGAAATGATCTGATTGCATACTAAGGTATGACGGCAAAGTTTTGCTATTATAACCGAATTTATAGTGAACGGTATCCAAAAAGTTCCGGCCGTATATATCCAACTTTAATAACTTTAACCTTGTAGTAGTATCATTGGTATAGTTAAAACAAACTGTCTGATTAACCTGGTTCTCTATATCATAAACAATGACAGAATCCAGCTTATCCGGCGACCTGTCTTTAAGAGAGGCATTCCATATGGAAGGATATTTACAAAAATAGATGGAGCTAGCCAGGTGATTTAATTCAATGGAATCATTTAAGGTTATCTCTTCGGTTCCTGATGGAGGATTAGGTATATTAAACTTATACTGCAACTGGTTTTTTGAATTACTCCATTTAAAACTGACTTTTTGTATAGGCGTAATTATCTCCTTAAGATAACATGGATTGGTAAGTGTACTGGATATACTAACCGCCGGTTGGGGCATACTCAGGTCCAGCGGATCTAATGTACCGTCAATATAGTAATACCTGAATTTCTGTTCGATCTGGCTGGTGATAAAAAACTTTCTCCGTTCATAATTTAACAAGATGCTATCGCCCTGAGGAAATGTAACTTTTGTTAGCATCCACTTTTTTGCTGATGTCAAATATTGTCCTGCATCGCTCTTTGTCGGCTGTAGTCCCGGCCTTACAAAATCTATGGAATTTGGCGTTCCGCCAAACTCATATTTTACTCCGCGGGAATCCACAATGACAAACCAATAGACAAACTTGGCTATATAAATATTATTCCCAGGATCAGGCCCTCCGCTTACTAAAGAATATTGCCCCTGGAGCGAAGTATCCTGCGCCTCAAATGGGATCATGTTTGGAATATAAGAGGTCATTGGTCCACCTGTTACTTTTAATTCTTCCCCGTCGCTGGTCTTAATTTTAAAGTTGCCCAAAGGATCTTTATATATCACACCTGACCTGCCTAAAAAAGAAAAAGCATACCTGTCATTCACATCTTTACTGGAAACAAGCGTGGTCATATCTTTTATTAAGGTCTCCATCTTCAATGAACCAGACCAGTCCCCGTCATTTAAAAAATCATTGTCAATAGGAATGGGTGTACCTGCACCAACAATGGATAAATAAGATTCTGAGGATAGCGAGTTTTCAATTTTTGTAATTTCCCCGCCCAGGCTGATGTCCCAGCCGTTACCTACAATCCCAGGGAAAACATCCGGTTTTACACCTTTGCCCGAAGTATAGTTTAATGTTACAGGAATGGTTACATTTCTATATGAAACCGACGTAACCGGTATAGAAATATTGGGAGCACCCGTATAACGGCCCACGGATAACATAGAATTATCACCGAATGAAGCGATCGAGGGGTTGGCGAAGACAGGAAGTCCTGAGCCGCCTCCCGGTGAAGGTCCTTCCTGTGCGCTTACAATATGACCGAAATGAACGAGCATACAACACAACAACAAATAGTATTTATAACTGCTGTTCTTCATCTTTTGCATAATTATCTTTTTCGTAAAACTTATAATAACTGTCTCACCATCAATGCCAGATATGAGACAGCCGGTTTGTTTTTTATTATAGTCCATACCCCACCCTGAATAAAATGGGTTGTGTCCTCGGTACCTGCTGGTAACTCAGAAAATCCCATAATAACTTCACGGAGGTCTTTTTGAATATTTTTGTTTTGAGGTTGATTTGTTTGCTAAGACCGATCAGACCGCTCTGTTGCCAGGCGTTCAGGTCTTTTAGGGCGGCGATGTTGTTGAACTCGTTGCGGTAGTTCTGTTCATAACCACCCGTTAACCAGAAGCTGCCCTTGATCTTCCAGTCCACAAAACTTCTAAGGCCAATACCCTGGTGGGTGATCCTGATGTTTTGGATATTCTGGCCCCAGCCTATCTTGTAGCTCGCTCCTATACCGATCACACTCTTGTCATTGATCTTGTAGCCGGCTGATAAGCCGATATCACTTGTTGTGGGAAAATAACCATTGCTTCGCTGGCTCTGGAAGTCTGTATTGTACTCTATCCTGTCCTTGAAGGTTTTGGTCTTCTGACCGTTGGGTTTAAAGCCTTCCGGCATATCAATGTCCGAGCCGCCGGTATTACCCACCTGGTTGCCGATCCTGTTTCGCAGGTTGGTTATTTGTGACTGGGCGTCCTGCATATTACTGCGGAACTGGTACATCGCTCCGGGGGCCGATAGTTGTTGCTGTAACAGGTTGTTTACCTGGGCTCTTGTCTGTAGTCCGGCCAGGGAGGCATTGAGTGCAGCCGGGTCCGTGGGGTTATTACCCGGTAGCCTGAATAAGGACGCCAGCTGGCTGTTCTTCTGCATAAAGTCCTTGAACAGTTTGGTCTGGCTTAATAGTTCGATAGCTTTTCTTTCTATCTTTTTGTGATCTTTGAGAATCTCCTTGTATTCATTTATCTGGGCCTGGTAATAGTATACCTGTTTGTTTAGTTGTTTGAGTTCTTTCAGTAACCCTAAGTTTTGAAGCTGGCTGCCAAGGGTCTGTTTTCTTTCCTTTAAAAATTTCTTTACCAGCTCGGCTTTGTTAAATTGCTGCTGCAGGCCCTGTACTTTATCCAAAGCACCCGTCAGCCCGTCGGCATTGTCTTTTAGTTTGAGTAGTTCAGGATTGTCTTGCAGGAATTTTAAACTGCTGGTCAGTGTATCTAAAGAAGGGATATAGGTATTACCTTTTTTTGATAGTTTCTGGATGCCCTGTTCCAGTTTTTTATACTGCGCTTCGTTTTGTTCTAAAAACTGTTTGGCTTTCAGGCTATCCGTCTTTTGCAGTTTTTTGTAAATACGGTTTTCCTGTTGTTGCAATTTGCGCAATAACTTATCTGTTTTCTTATCCAGGCTAGCGTCTAATTTGCCCGCTGTTTTATTAATCGAGGAAAGGTATTTGTCCGAAACCAGGGCGGTGCTGCTATCCGGGGAGGATACATCCTGCGCATGCAGCTTTGTACTAATGTAAATACATAGCAGTAAGCTGGTTAGCAGTTTGGTAAAAATCTTTATCAATTAGTTCGGGTTTACAATATCCTACATGCAGTATAGCATTTCCAGAAGGAAAACAAGCCTACATGACGTAATCAACGCTATTGTTCGATTTCCAAAGCAATGGTTTTCTCTTAGATCAGACCAGAGGAAAAATCCGGTACCAACAGGGGAAATTTCTTGTGTTTGCACAGGAAATAACCTCTAACCATTGTCGCATAACTAAACAAAAGCTAATTAAATATGCAATATTAGATGCATATAAACAAGCTTTTTAATAATAAAATAATTCACCGCAGGGAAGGATGTAGCTTGATTTGACGGCGCAGCAAAGGATATTTCCTACCCGGCTGCTGTTGGCGGATTAGATTATGGAGATATTTTTGACATTTGTCACAAGCAAATTTCCGCATCCTTATTGTTGCTATTGCCTGCGCGTGGCGCACAGAAGGTTATTTCAGATCTTCTATTGGTATCTGAGTAAGGTCGATACCCAGATCTGTGAAGGCACTTACACCTTTAGGCGTGATATAAAAATTTCTGTCAGATTCTTCCTTCTTCTTTATCCAACCTTTTTGAATGAACTGCTCCATCAATAAGGTTCCTAAACGTCCACCTATGTGGGAATAACAGGGTTTAGCCGGAATAGTATGTTTTGTGTTTGCCATATAGATTTTCAAAGTCTTGTCTGTGATCAATATTCGTCCTGGTTAAATAAAAAATCATTGTTGTTGCATAGTCTGCCACAATCTTCTATAGGTAAAAAAACGTCCCGGATAAGAATACCCGGGACTTTGCTAACCTATGAAAACACCAACTGGCAAGTTACGAAAAGTCCCGAATGATCAGCAGCTGCTAGTTTACGGGCTGCCTGATGGAAGTGAAAATCCCCGTGAGGGTAAGTGGTATCGCGGTGAGCCGGAATTGCAACGAACAGCAGGAACCACAGTTGATGCTCGTTTTGTATCCGAAAGCCCCAATTTTTTATTCCCATTGTAAACATGGATAAACAAAGGCTAACTCAGATGCAGCAGAAACGTTGGTGTTACAGCCCCATGGTTTGTATTTTCCCCCATTCATAATATAACAACATCCTTCCTCTGGCGATCACTGTCTCGCACTTTCTCATGAAATCAACATTGTTATATTGATCTTTAATGTTACTACGGTTATTCAACATATGAACATCAACCATTCCTGCAAGTTCTTCCATTGCGCTCAATAGCATACTATGCTCGTCTAAATGTTCTGCGAGTAGCAGTTTCAACTTATTCCTACTGAGCGCTATTTTCTCATTTAATTCTTTTTGGTTCTCCCTGTCATTTACTGGCTCCTGAAACTCAATATTAATCAAGCGGCATTGGGTAACAAAATCACTTATAGCATCTCTTGTCTGATTGATCCACTGCTGCCGATTAGTTGCGTTGAGCGTGCCATTTAATTGCGCCCGGGCAACTGCAAGAGTGGTATCGCGATTAGACCTGGAAATATAAATATTTACGCCAACGGTAATAATGCCAACGATGATGGCAGTGACCCAGGGCATCATGCTTAAGCCAACCGGTTGTTTTTCGATCTCTTGTCCGATTACCCTGACGTTCACAGTGTCAGACGGCGACCGGCTTATGTGGTAGTTAGGAATATGCGCTGCACTATCTACCTGAGCTATAACAACTGATCCTACAAATAGAAGAAAAACAGTCAAAGATAAATACCTGCTCGTCTTATTTCTAAAGAATAGTTTCATCATTTAAATTTTTCTAAAGTTAAGGATGATATGTACAGCTCCTTCGAGCATTGCATATCACAGTGAGACCTGTTGTCATAAACGGGCTACAACTGGGTCTTTTTTAGGAGATCCTTCTACCCCTCTTCCTCATCCATTTTATTTTCTAATTTTTGGGAAAGGTCCCGTAAAAAGCTGGTACGGCTCTTTTTTCGCATTTTCATATCCTGATAAATATTGGGATAATCCTTCAATTCAATTTTAAAATATTGTTCAAAGGCGCCGATTATCTCCTTTAATCTAGCCAGACCATTATTAAATGCATTTACTGCATACAGACCATAGATCAGTTCCGTAGCTGCGATTTTAGACAGGGTCCATTGTAGCTCAGCAGGAGGCATAATAGTTCCAAGCGTTGGCACTTGCAGTTTTAAGCCTTTCAGGATTGCCAGTATATCATTCTCCAGTCTTTTACAGGCTTTCATTTTGGCAATTTTGTAGGTAGCCAAGGGACAGATCCGAGTATCAACGATAAATGCGTAATCATCGTTCAAATACAAGATATCCTGTGCTCCCCGCGTAAACAGAAGCTCATCTCTTTCCTGCATACCGGTGGCGTAATAGGAAAGTAACTCCACATTCGCACAATAGAAATAGCCAATCTTTTTGTGTTCATGACGTAATTGCTTTTTTTGAATGGCAATACTTGCGGATGTATTCTGAGTGTAAATATGGTATAACTTCCTGTAGTAAATCAGCTGAGCATAAACTTCTGGTGCCTGATATTTGAAAAATTCGATCTCGTCAGCCATTGTTTCAAACTCATGATGCTCCTGTAGCCTTCTCAACTCGTCAATATACTTCTGTATGATGCGTATAGCATTTGCAGCATAATCTTTGATAGCGAGGCTGGTTTCAATCGTCCTTAATTCTTCTTCCATCTGTACCTTCAGCAGTGTGTAAAATGGTCGCATAGTTGTGCATTTATCATTAGGAATGGCAATACGAAGTACTTAGCATGATCGCGTACTTAGATGGACACAACAAATCCTGCGCAACACTCTATGAAGGCTTGGGGCTGGAAGAACAAAAATATAATGGAATATCAAGAATGAAGTTGATAATTCGCAAGATTTTGAAGAATCATCTTGTTATATATCAAGATTAACTAACAGAAGATAAAGAAGCAGGGGCTTCGGCCCACCTTTTCAATAAAACTTGATCAGGGTCAATAAATGAAGTAGCAATGTAACGTACATGTATATGACAATTGATAATTCAAACAGCATCCAGGTATGCAAACGGTTTTTTAACTTCTTCTACTTTTTACCCTGCTAAAATGCGCATCTGTCATTCCCAGGAATGAGGCGACATCTTTATCCGGCACTCGCCCCAGGAGTTCAGGGAAATCCGCTGTAAAATATTGATACCGCAGCTCTGACGGTTTAATTCTGGAAATATAATTATAGCGCGACAATGCCGCTATATATTGTTCTGTCACCAATCTCCCGGCCAGATTAAAAAAGGGAAAATCTTTGTAGATAGTCTGAATATCCTGATAATGAAGACATACCAGTTCGCTTTCTTCGATCGCCTGCAGATTTTCAAATGAGGGCACCCGATGATAAAAACTTAGTGGTGCCGTAAAGATGTCACTTTCTTTCATGAACCAATTTGTCACTTCTGTTTCACCTCCATTCGCATAAGACCGAAGCAGCCCACTTTTTACAAAATAGATGTAATCACATACCTGTCCCTCACGAAGCAGTAATTGGCGGCGCGCTATTCGAGTGACCTTGAGCCTGGAAAAGAGAAACTCTATTAAGTCAGGTGGAAGGGCAACAATAGTTTGTATTTTTTTTATAAATGCTAACATGGTCTATTACAATGTAAGCCTGACCGGCTTTAATTATTCGGGGAGCCTTTTATCTTTAGAAAAAAGGTTCGCCGGTAATGATCCCCTAAGGGGATAATCTTGGTGGAAGTACTCAAGTGAATATCCCTGCCCTCGATGTGCGATATTTTGTTCAACGGAATAATAAATGACTTGTGAACCCGGCAAAAATCATCCATTGGTAGAAAATCTTCTACTTCCTTAAAATTATAATAGCCAGTAGCGACCTGGCCACCGTAGTAAAAGTTGACGTAGTTGCCCACACTCATAATGTAATCTATATCCTCGAAATCGAGCTTAACCATCTTCCCCTTGTCTTTAATAAACTGATAATTTTTTTTATTATTGCTACTAGGAAAAAAGGGCAATGACAACAAACCAGCCAGTTTTTTTATTGCATATTCAAACCGGTCAAATTCAATCGGCTTTTTTAAGTAGTCTACCGCATCAAGTGTATAACTTTCGACTGCGAACTCCGCATAAGCCGTACAAAATATTACCCTGCAAATTCCCCTTGTCAACCTGGCGACTTCCATACCGCTCATCTCCGCCATCTGGATATCCAGGAAAGCGACGTCGGGTCTCAATCTTGTAATCATTTCTATGCCTTCAATTGGGCTTGTGGTACTACCCACCAACGTTAATTGGGGAACACTTTCGATGTACCTGGTCAGCTGTTTAATGGATGGGCGTTCATCGTCTATAATTACACATTGTATCATGGAAAAGGTTTTATGGTTACTTACGCATTAGTCCGGGTTTAAGATGGTTAATGTTACCTGGTAGTGTGTTTCGGAGTCTTTTATCTTCAGGGAATAACCATCATTGAAAGCTGATTCTAACCTAAACTTAATATTTTTTATGCCGATCTGATTTGATGTATACAAAGAGTCTTTGTTCCGTACAGCAACTTTTGCATTGGAGCAACTAAACTCAAAGGAAGCTGGGTGAAAGATGACGTCTATTATCACCGGGTCATCGGGGTCGTTTAACTTGCCATACTTAAAGACATTTTCAACAAGGGTGAGCAATGTCATGGGCGGCATACGATGAAGTCCAGGCCTGCCTTGAACAGTCAATTTAACCGAAAAATTATCAGGATATCGCAATCGATGAATATTGATGAGCCTCTCTAATAACTTTAGTTCTTTGGCAACAGGCACTTTATCATTTTCAAAATCGGCGCTTTTCATTGCATATTCGAGAATGATAGCGAGATCCTTAATGTTGTTAGATAATGATTTCGAATATAATTCCGCATCCGCACTGAATGCGGCCAGCGTATTATGCAAAAAGTGAGGGTTAATCTGCGCCCGAATGAAAGCGTTTTCCACCCGCAACTTTTCCTTTTGATTTTTAAGCTCTTCTTCCCTTAGCTCCGCTATTTCCAATTTTTTCTGCAAACTTTCCTTTTCGGCTACTTGTAATTGACGTTCCCGTTTAATTAACAGAGGTATGATGTAGTTGATAGCAGCAGCGCCAAACATATAAATGAACCCCCAAATCGCCTGTGAGAAAAACAATCCCAGGTCCTTGCTGCTATATAAGATAATTCCGCCTTTAGGGGTGAGCCAATAATAATAGAGATAGGCAATCACCAGGAGGATTGCAAATGCCAAAAGAAAGACCAAGACACCCAATAACCAATTTTTTGCGCGCAGCCAGTAAAAACATATCAAGCTTACATAAAATGCAATCATGTACGGAATGGTGGATGCAATCGTTCCACTTATGGTCACCACGGGTGCCACTAATCTATGGGTTAAATTTAATAACCCGCCGTAAAGAATCCAGGCGATAACATGTATTGCAACAACTACCGGCCAATTTGCATGTAATGTTCTAGTGACTTGCATTTGATGTCAGTTTAATGGTTTGCTAATCCAGGTTTACCAGCACCTTATTGTTTATGAGTTGCCTCGCAGTCTCCTTATCAAAAAGCCCACTTACTATGGGTTTGCTCAATGCAAGTAGGAGCAAACCATATATTTGATCATCAATGGGGTAGAATGAATACCCTGATTTTCGAAAAAGAAAATGATCGTCACCAGCTTTAAATATACCAAAATCATCCAAATTGAACTGTAACCTGCCTCTGTGCTCCGTACCCTGTGGGCTAATAGGGGCACGCGTGGTGGGCGGCGCTACAATATTTATCATTTTATGCAGATATAACCAGGATTCCCATTGACCAGGGTACAATTGTACTATTGACTCAAGGATACGAAACAGGAAATGAGTTGTATCTATGATGTCGTTGTTATCATCTTTGCCCCTGCTCTTTTTACCCAGGACCAGTGGGTTACAAAATCGCAGATGAATCTGCGTTATTGGTTTTCGGTAAGAAACTACAGGGAGTATTGCAGCTCCGGTCAGGGAAGCTAAGCTGGCAATGCCGGTTCTTGCATAAATACTTTGTCCCAAAAAATCAATGGCACAACAATTTTCGTTGGTATGATTTGGCGATCCACAACCCGTATTGCCATCTATATACAGCACCAATGTTGCCCTGGACTTTAGTATCCGGATCATCTTTATTAAAGCCCCCGGGACTTCGGCATCTATCACCTCAAAACTCTTCCGATTGGCTTGGCCATTATTAACAGGATTATGCAAATCCAAAAATGTTTGTCTTTGTGTTTGGTAGATACTGCTGCTAACCGCCAGCACAAAAGGCACTTTTCGTTTTGCCAGCAGCCGATTAATTGCCCGATAGGAGCCGGTATGGTAGGTGCATATGATGCACCCCTGTTTGATAGTCCGCCAAATTTCGGTAGTCAGATTTTCATATGTAATAAATTGCTCCAAATCGGTGCAATGCTGCTCCAGGATACCCAACTGCTGACTTAACTGTATTTGCTTGAAAGTAGATTCATGCTGACTATAAGGCATGTGCGGAAGGAAGTTCCTTAACCCTGCACTCACTAAAAAAAACTGCGTACGTAATATTTCGTTTGTCGTTATGCGTAAGGAAGATGACAAATTTCTTATTAAGAGATCACGTTGTTTGATGTATTGACTATATAGCATATCTTAATAGTTTACTAGTTTAGAAAGAGCTGTCCATAGTGTATTAATAAAAAAGGAATCGGCTAAGATTCCTTAAATAAATAATTGGTTTGATCCCAATCAGGTGCCTGGCGGATGTGGGGGCGTAGGCCCCATACAGGATGGCATACCAAGGACAGTACCCAATACCGTTGCTGTAAGCATATATTTGTCGCTTACTTCCGCCATGGTGAGAGCCTTGTAAAAAAGTCTGTCAACTTTTTTCATGTCTTAAATTTTTTGAGTCACAAAATTGTTGTCTGCAGCAACGCGTTTACCACTCAAACTTCTAAACATTCGATAGTCTTTGCAAGTTTATTACATCAAGCAGGTCAAAATTTATGTGAACACCCCCTTTTCTTATATATCACCCCTTCGCTTTTCATCCAAAATGTCCCTAGGCTTATTTCAATAGCCAGGAAGCTGATATCGGTTAAGATTATAAACAGATACATGCTAAATGTGTATAACTATTTGGCTGCTTTTACAACCACACCCATTTTTTATGTGAACACCTCCAAATTTTATGTGAACGCCATTTTTATGTGTGGAAAAGCCCATTTCCGGGAACAGACGATATTTTTAGAATGACTAGATTGCCAAGGACGCTTCATAAGAGCTACTAAAATAACAGCTGACCAATTACAGCCCTTAAACCTGCGAGAAATGAATGCTAAACCAATTACACCCTTAAGTAAGGTCTTACAGCTTATTGCACATAAACCTTTGCGCTATAAGTCAGTAAGTGATATAGTCATTGAACTGCAGGTGTCCGAAAAAGAACTGCGCAGAGCATGTAAAACAATTTTTGGAAAAACGCCCAGGCGTTATTTGCAGGAAATAAAAATGGCTTACGCAAATGAACTGTTACTTAACAACGTGCCTTTGAAGAAAATTTGCAAAGCCACTGGATATTCCTCCAAAAACACGTTTACTGCAGCCTTTTCTAAACATTTTTTGGCGACACCAACCAAAATCAAAAAGTTGCTAAAAGTAAAATACGATACCGGGGATATAGATGAACTACTTCATTTTTTGGAAGGTTTGCATCCGGTAAGTCCGGGTTTAAGGGACTATCTTCTACGGGTGTTGAAGCACCAGTTTTATCCACGAGGCAACCTTTTATTAAAGGAGGCCTATTGTGGTAACCGCGTTTGGTTTGTAGTCAACGGCCTGGTGCGCTGGTACTATACCGATGAAAATGACAGCAAGCAAAAGACCACCTGGTTTTCAAGAGAAGGAGAAGTAATACTTGACCCCAACAGTTTTTATTTACAATTACCCGCTACTGTTACTATTGAGCCGCTGGAGGATTGTGAGACAATCTATGCGGAACTCAAAGATGTATTATACTTGTACGAACAATTTCCTGAAACACTTCATATGGGTAGGAAAATCGCAGATGCTTATAGTGGGGCTGTCGCTTTACATAGCCAGGCATTGTTGAAAAGCAAAGGAGAAGCGAGATTTGATTATCTCCAAAATCAATATGGTCATTTAATGGGAAGAGTGCCATTTGATCATCTTGCCTCCTTTATCAATATAAGTGTCAGTTCGCTTTACAGGCTAAGAAAGCAATGGTCAAAAAAGCAGAGACGTTAATGCGAGCAACTTCGAGAAGACCTCTATACGAAATTTATCAATACAACAAATTCTCATATAAGAATATTTCCATTGTTTTTGCCCCTTAGTTTTACACCGGCAATCAATTGCAGCCCGGATAGATGGCATCATCGATATAGCAAAAGTATCCCCAATAGTGTTATCGTTTCTCTATGCCGTACCGCAAGATCCCAATCCGCTACCCAATAGATTATAACGGCAACGACAGCAGTACGACAATTTTCTTACTATCACCTGATTTTATATGAAAGCATATATCCAACAACGAGCATTTGTTTCCTCATTTGTACAAACTATTAAAACAAATGCGCCAGCCATTATAGCCGCTCTGTTTATACTGCTCTTTGTTTACACCGGTATTAACAAACTCCTCAACCTGGATTCATTGACGCTTGTGCTAAAAAAATATCCACTGATCGGGAATAAACGGGCTAGCCCTGTTGCATGGAGTGTACCTATTGCTGAATTAATGGTAGCCCTTTTTCTATTTATGCCGAAAACAAGGCTATCAGGGCTTCAGTCTGCCGTTGTTTTGATGATATTGTTTACGCTTTACCTGTCCTATATGTTAGCATTTACCGATGTGCGGGTGTGCACTTGCGGAGGAATGTTACAAGCGTTAAGCTGGCAGCAGCATTTAATTTTCAATATCACTTTTGTCGTACTAGGGCTGTGGGCTATTCATCTTACGAAACAGAAACGATAGGAAAACAAATATTATTTAGTGTGCACATTATGGCACTGTTTAGTTGCAACTAAGCAGCCGTGCTAACCTAAGAAAATAAAACAGGGCATATGCCGAAAACCTGCACCATCGAGTAGGCATTATTTAAAAACTTGAAATATGAAAAAGTATTTTATGGGTACCATTGCCCTTGTAATGGCGTTCGCTTTTACGGCTTTTAAGCAAATTCAGCAGGATGATGTTACGCTTGTATTCCAAGGAAGCCCAACTTCCTCAGCAGATGTTGCTGACGAGGAGTTATATCAACAAGGAAGCGCAAGCTGCGATGGTGAAAATATTCAACCATGTGTAATCGTAACTGATATTGGTAACACAAAGCTGATAGGCCCAATGGGCAGCCAAATCAGAGTGCTAGATCCAGCGAAGGTAACTTTAAATGCTATCCCGAGTGTCGGCGGTAATCATTATCCAACCAGAGCGTCTGGTGGCACAATCGCAGTCACAAATAAGGAATAACTTACCAGGTCAAAACAATAAAGAAGCCAATATAACTTGGCTTCTTTATTTAAGTCAATTTTGTTGCATGCCCGTTAATTCGACGACTTCATCTGGTATAGTCAGAGCATAGCGACCATCGTTAGGATTTAGAGTGAATGAATTAGCACCGATCACTCTTTTAAGAATAATATTTCTACCATCCTTATTTAACCTTTTTATATCCATCCAACGTAATGTTCGATATAGTAATTCTTTTCTACGTTCCGTCAATATTATATTTAAGGTCTCATTAGACGAAGATGTGTAGATCGGTTGGAATGACGCATCATACCTATGCTTCAACAATTTGTTTAAATCGTTAAGCGCCAAAATGTTGTTTTCCTTTCTTGCAAAGCACTCGGCCCTTATTAAATATATCTCGTCTGTAGCGATTCCGGTAAATCTGATACCCGAGGAACCGGTATAATTCCCCTTAAATGTTCTGTACGATCCAGAGGATGCGAAAAAAGCCTGCCGTCGAATATCGTTCATTTCATACAGGCTAAAAAGGGTAGTGTCTACCCTAACGTAAGTGTTAATATTCAACAACCAAGTCGAACCCAACCTTGCGTAAAATATAGTCTCCTTATTAAACATTTTAAATGGGGCACTGGCGGATGCGATAATCTCGGTTTTAAAATCCATCAGATCATTTTTTAATTGAAGGCACTTATCTGCATATATACCGGCGCTGTCATAATTTTGCATATTCAGATATGTTCTGGCTAACAACGCATATGCTGCAGCTTTTGACGGCCTCGTTACATGCAACGGATGGTCGGGTAAAAGGCTACTCGCCTCTTGTGCATCTCTCAGAATTTGTTCATAGGTAGCTTTGACTGTGGCTCTAACTGAAGGAATATTGTAGTCGGAAGTTTGCCTGATAGGGATGCCGAGATCTACATTAGATGTTTGTTCATCATAAGCTTTTGCGTATAAGCCTGCTAATTGGGAAAAGCAGAAAGACCTAAAAAAGAGCGCGGAACCTTTTGCATTTTTATAGTCTGCATTGTTACTGGCATTCTGCGGTATGTCTTTTAGTAAATCCAATGCCAAATTAGCTACATATACTGTATTGTAAGGTATTGACCAATCATTTCTGGTTGAAACATATAGAACATGTTGCCATGTATATGCTTGTAACGTACCGTCATTAAGAAGTTGATGAGGATTGACCGCAAAGAAATCGTCGCTAGAACCATGCGCCAAACCAGATCCAATATTATTCATCTCGTCCGTATTATCCAACAGCGCTTGAATATCTTTTAGCGTTGATGGTACCACCAATTGAGGGTCAGCCTTTTTATCCAAATACTTTTTACAACCCGCGAATACTAACACCGATAACACCGCCACAGTTGCTAGTGTTAAATTTATGCCCCAAGTCGTTACATTTTTCATGATAATTAGTTTTGAAATTCATAGTAGAAATTGTTCTGCATTTCTGGGTACGTATCGATATACAGGTGAGGATCACAATAGAAATAGCCCCGTACGCCAATGGAGAAATTTTTGAGAGGAGAGTAACCCGACGAATGTTCTGGATCGACTTTCTCTTTGTTAGCACGCCAGATAATACCCAAATTGGCTGCATTTGCATAGACCTGTAGCTCTTTAAGTATTTTTTTATTCGATGGAAATAAGTACGCAATATTTACATATTGCATCCGTATGTGATCGCCTTTGAGAATATTAATTTCAGCATTATTATAAAATCCATCTCTACTCGGATTAGCCGGATAGGTAAATGAAGGCACATTTGTATGCATTTCGTCACCTGGTTTTTGCCAACGTCGACCAAATTCGTCATGTCCTTTCCCAAATTGAACTAGTTGGCTATAGGATAGAGATTGCCGTCTAAAATAGTATCCAAATTTGTAAGCCAAATTTGCAGAAATGGAGAAGCCTTTCCAGCTAATAGTATTAATTAAAGACCCAAAATAGACTGGAATCGCTGAGCCAACGTATAACATTCCCCCCTCAGCCCCTTTGTTTCTAATCTCAGTAAAAATAGCAGCATAGTCCGTACTTAATTGTCCATTTAAATAGCCTTGGGGATTTCCGTTGTTATCCAGTCCTCCCCATTTGTATGCCGCGATTGAATACAGCGGTTTTCCAACAATCGGGGTGATGGTTGTACCTGCCCCAATTAATAAGTCGACTTGACTAGCATCTTCTGTAAAATATTTTGTGGTCTTGTTCCTGTTATAACTTAACAATAGGTTAGAAGACCATTTGATATTTTTATCAATATTGATGCTGTTGATTACAACATCCCAACCATTTCCACGCATATTTGCTACATTTCTTTCCAAGAACGGCAATCTACCCCAAGTTGTTAAATCATATTTTACCCCACCATACAAATCCGTCCCTTTTTTTACATAATAATCTATACTTGACGATAACCTTCCCATGTTCAAAGAAAAATCTAAGCCTATATTAATTGTGGTGACCTTCTCCCAACGTAATGAAGGATTATTAAGCGTGTTTATACTTCCATAAGGCAAATTTGTATTGGGATCGGTTCCGTAACTTGCTATTGGCATGGCGCTTCTCAACAGATCTACATTTCCGCTATGCCCATAAGTAAGTCTTACTTTAAAATCTGAAAACCAGCCTAGATATTGAAAATTTTCTTTGCTTACATCCCACGCCAATCCCGTTGACCACAAAGGCTTCCATTTATCGTTGGTCGTAGCTCCAAAAACATTGGATCCATCCCGTCTGCCACTTATTGAAAAAATGTAGCGCTGCGAATATGTATAAGCGGCGTTGGCATAAGTGCTTATAAATCGATTGTTTCGTGTGGTAATCATTGGTCTGCCGGGTATTCCTTCGGTTATTCCGTATTGTCCGGTGACAAAATCAGGATATTGATTAACGAAGTCAACCGGTGCTGTTGTTAAAGGGTCCTCATTGTACCCATAAATAGAGTATGAACCCGAATTGTTAATTATTTCCCGAACTTCTGCTCCTGCGATAGCGGTCAATTCATGCTTACTCCACCGTTTATTGAAGTTCAATTGGGTACGCATGCTTTGAGAGTTAACAGAGGCTGTTGATCGTTCCAGAATTCCCCCCATTGGTATAATGTATTTTACTATGCCTGTGTTGTAATTCAACTGGGTAAAGCGATTAATCATATCCCTGGTATAAAAACTTCCCATGCCCAAATGTCTTTCTGTAGTACGGTTCTGCCGTTGATATTGATACCGGGCGTCGATTTGGAAGTATTTTAAAAATCTATACCCAACAGATATATTCGCCATAATATCTTCTTGTTTACTTGTTTGCTTATCATGCTTCCAGTCTTCAAGAGGATAATATTTCCAATCGAGCAATTTACCGGCGCCTGCGGTATCTGTGTATATATCACTTAAGCTAACGGGAAGGGATGCAGGGCTTCCGTCTGCATTAGTAAATTTTAAATATGGAATTGGCTTGCCAACTATGTTGTAATTAGCGCCACGCCCGGATTTATCCGTAGAATGGGTATAGTATGCGCCAATTTCCAACTGAAAATTCTTAATAGGGCGAAAAATATTTTGGACGCGTAGATTAAGTCTATTATACACGTCATGTCTAACTCCTAAATTTTTATCATAGCCGACTCCGAACAAATAGGCATGTTTATCACTGCCACCACGTAAATTAATAGCATATTGTTGATTAAAACCAGATCGCAAAAAGTATTTCTGGAATTCGGAACGACTATCAGTTTGTTTTAAAAGATCAATCCTTTTCAAAGAATCTTGCGCAGATATAAGCCCCATTTCTCTGTCAATAAATGTTTGTACTGCGGGGGTGAAAGGGTGATGATAATACCAGTCGTTTAGAATATACTCATCGTAGTATCCAGCATTAAATAGTGTTTGTTCTACTGTAATATAGTCTTCTGAGGATATTGCTGGCAGACTATATAAATCCAACTTAGAGGTAAATGTCAAACTGCTGTTTACTTCTAAACGCAGAGGTTGATTAAACCGCCCTTTCTTCATCGTTATTACCAAAACACCATTTCCGCCCCTGGCACCATATATGGAGGTTGCCGCTGCGTCTTTTAGGATCACGACCGACTCTACATCATTTGGATTAATATTTCCAATATCTCCTTCATAAATAAAATTGTCTACCACTATCAATGGGTCCACTGGTCCGTTAATAGTACTCAAGCCCCTGATCGTAAAATTCTGCTTCTTTTGTGGCCCCTGTTGCTTGGTATCGAACAATATCCCTGGCGCCATTCCATCGATGCGTTGAAGAATATTAGTGCTTATCTGTTGATTTAAAGCTTTATTGTCAATTACCGAAAATGAACCTGTAGCTCTTTCTTTACTTATATTTTGGTACCCTGTATTAATCACAACTTCTTCAGCATCCACTATTTTTGTTTTCACTGTTATAACCGGTGTGGTATTATTAGCAACTTTCCATTCCAAAGTTTCTATCCCCACCCCGGTAACAACTAAAACAGCATTTTCCTGTACCCCTTTTAAAAAAAATTCACCTTTTTCATTAGTCGTAATTACAATACGACTTCCTTTAATCATGACGGAAGCTACAACTCCTACACCTTCCTCGTTGACTATTTTGCCAGCTATATCAATCTGCTGGTTTTGCAGAATATTTTTGGTAGTTTCTTTGCCAGGTTTCAGGCTCACTATGATTTGCATTCCATCCATGCTATAGGTCAACTCTTGATTCTTAAAACACTCGCCTAAAACTTCACGAATATTTGCCTGCACGACATTTAATGATACAGGTTTAGCATATAACAGTGTCTTTTCGGCGTACACAAAACTATAAGCGCTTTGTCTTTCTATGTTTTTAAATACGTGCTTTAGCGGCGCATCCCTTACGGTAAGGGTAATGCTCTGCGCTTTGCCTCCTGCCCAAGCATGTAAGCAACAAACTAATAATAGAACGCTGATAATTTTCATAATCCGTACAATTTTTCTTAAATCGACTATGGGTTTTTCATGGGGCATGGGCATAAAATTGTTATATGCAAATTGTTCCATAATTTTGCAGTTGTTAAGGTTAAACAATAAACTTTTATTATTCTCCGTAAGAGTATGTTGGTTTGCCTCATTAGCCAGTAGCGGTCCAAGGTTACTGGCTGTTTTCTTCGAGGCCGTCCCTATTTATTCGCTGCTGCTGCTTTCTTTTATAATCATGAAATCAAGATGCCGTACTGCCGGTCGTAGATGAAAACCGTGAGTCTCTAAAAGTTCGCTTATTGTAGAGAGCGTCATTTCCCTATTATTGGGTATTGTTATCGCCAGCTTTTCAAATGCACAAGCATCATTAACGACAGGTATCTCGGAGATACTGTTCAGATAGCTTACTAATTGCTCTGCATCTTGAAACAAAAATGAATCATCACTCACCTGTTGTTTCAATTTCTTTGTTATAGGAGGTATCCTCTTATTAGTATTCTGACTACTGTCGCAAACCATTACCAAGCAACTAACAACGCGCTTTTCCGTATTCACCGTTACCCCAAAATATCTGTATAGATCCTCTTGCATCAGTTTTCTTGCAGCTTTAAGAGGACGTTCGGGGAATAACAATTCATAACTATATTTTTCAGCAGCTTTAGATATGCTAGCACCTCTTGCAATGTCATTAATGATAATAAGTCTATTTCGGGGATACTGCCGGATTTCAGGCCATGCCTGTGTGTATATCGCTAACCGTGTTGAATTAGTTATAAAAATTCTAGATAACAATGCGTTTTCATCAGAAGTGGTTGTTCCTCCATAGGCTGACGGTAGCCCATCGATCTTACCGGTCAAAAATGACCTATATATGTAATTTTCATTTTCTCCACCATTACCGTTAATAAAAAGAGGTTTGGATAATTGAACATCCAAGTCTCTCTTGCTAGGCAAAAAAAGTTTGCTACCGCTTACGAATGCATTCACGTTTTCTCGTGTAAGCTGCTCAGTAGATGTGATTGCCTGCACTATGCCTTTATCATCAATCCACACATAGTGTGGAATCAACTTGTGTGGGAAAAGCTTATCCAGTATGGTGTCATTTATTATGGTAGGCAAGTTGAATGGTTTACCATCTGGTCTTTTTCTCTTTTGAAAAAAAGAAGTTATTTTTTTTTCGTCATCCAGTGTGCCTTTTGCATTTACCAGGAGCACTTGGAGGTTATTACCAAACTCCTGCTGCAAGGAGTCCATTTTGGGAAAAGTTTTATAACACGAGGTACACCATGTCGCCCAAAAATCTAGTATCAGGTACTTATTATTAAACGAAGAAAGCGATACGTTCTTTTTAGCATCATTCAATAAACTAATACCGACCTCTGGAAGCTGTCCTCCAATATTCACCTGCCTAATTGCATGACCTGGTTGTGCTGAAATACCTACACCTAACCATAAGGGCGATAACCATAATATCATAAAAATAAATCGCTGACTTGTTTTTCTTTCTAACACCATTACATTACTTTTTTTAATTTATAAACCGCTTATGCCCCCGTCCTGGATAGGACAGGAGCAGCGGTGAGACATGAGAAAACCATACTGCTTATTAAACAATCTCTGGACGGGATCTTTGCTAAGCTTTAAATAATTGTTTCATTGTTTACGAGAAGTCATCATCTACGGAGATACCGTGATCGTATTTTCATTAACAGAGAACCGCACTTCACCAGTTTTCTCCAGCAGCTCCATTAATTTTGAAAAAGGTACATTCCTGCTGATCCTGGCGGTAAAACCAGTTTCTATTTTTCCTTTATAAATAGTGGTAACATTATACCATCTTTCCACCTGCCTCATAATCGACTCTACAGGGGTGTTATCAAACACGAACATACCATTTACCCACGCCGTTGCGCTTTCAGTATCCACGTCACTTACCAATCGTATGTCTCCTTCCTTATCAACTACAGCCTGCTGCCCCGGCTGCAATTTCTTTTCGGCTGATCCTTGCATAATTTTGATACTTCCTTCTACCAATGTCGTCACTACCGCGTTTTCGTTGGCATAAGCGTTTACGTTAAATTGTGTACCCAATACCTCTATTTCAGTTTTTTTATCTACAACCACAATAAATGGCATACTGGCATTCTTTGCCACTTCAAACCACGCCTCTCCTGTAATCTCTACTTTTCTTACATTGCCGCGAAATGACACGGGGAAACGTATGGATGAAGATGCATTTAAAAAAACCCTGCTTCCGTCGGGCAAATTGATTTTATACTGCCCACCATTAGGCGTGGTCAATATATTGTACTGCATCACGCCGGTAGTATTATCGACTGCATCATATGCTAACTGTCCATCGGCAACCTTAAGTATAGTTGCAGCTTCCTGATCAGCCAAAAGCCCATTCTTCATACTATCTAAGACTATCACCGTTCCATTGCCAAGTGTCAGGGTAGCTTTATTGCCACCTGGTTGTACATCATTTCCCAGACGTCCATTATTTACTATCACAGGGGTTTCCGGTTTAGCAGATGACTTTGTGTATACGAAATATATAACTGCCGAAAACACTAGTAACAGAAGCGCAGCCGCCGAAAAAATAAACTTACGTATATATACGGATTCCGATCTTTTGGGAGATGGTTCTTCATGCAATTCATTTTCAATATTTTCTTCGATCCAATCAAACTGGCTATTAAATTCTTCATCAAGCACACCCTGTTCCAACAATTGTAAAAACACCTCAACCTCCTTATCCGTGGCAAGGTTATTCTTATAGCGCTCTACCAATTGTTTACGGAATTCCGGGGTGTACATACTCAGTGCTTCTATAAATGAAGACAATGGAATTATTCAAATGGGTACCCCACCAAGAAAATTATTTTTGAAAAAGAATGAACAGCGCTACGGTGAGAGATATACCTAAATCATTTTCAAGAGATTGTCTGAAAGACCTGTTTGAATGCACCATGTGTTTTTTTACAGTATTGCGGCTTATTCCCAGCAAGGCGGCCACTTCTTCGTAGCTCTTTTCCTCCCCTCTTACCAACCGAAAAACTTCCCTGGTTTGTGCAGGGAGAGACTCATAAACTTTGTTTAATTCACTAAGGTATTCCTTCAAAATTGCATCATCCGAGGTGTTGGAATATAATTGGCGGGCATGACGGATAATTTCCGTCTTGCCTTCTGTAATGCGTGCAGCCCGTTTGAGAAAATTCAGCGTATGATTGCGCGTAATCGTCAAGAGATAAGCCTGGAATGAATTCACACCGGACAGTTTGGTATGGTGATCCCAAATCTTAATAAAAACTTCTTGAGCAAGGTCTTCGGTCAGGTTGGGAGATTTTACAAATCGTTGGATAGCAAGTTTTACCTGCGTATAATAATGATTATACAACTGCGTAAATGCTCTTTCATCGCCAGCAGCCAGCTTTTGCAGTAAAGCCTGTTCATTATATGGTGTAGTTGCATTCAAATGAGTAGGTTGATAGTGCTAAAGTAATAAATCTTTATATTAGCGTGTACACGTCACCGTTAGTTTTAAGACATTTTACTTAGTTCGTTTGCTGCATAGCTTGTTTTATTGCCGATCATTTTTTTGAAAGACAAGACAGTTTAGTGGTTATAATTTTCGATGTATTTAAGCCATTTTCGCTTGCTTCAATTGCGGCATTTCAGTACATTGTAGTTATGTAACATTAATTATCCCACCTACTTATTTTAAACCTTATAACATGACATTAGCAGAATACAAAACAACGGTAACCCGGCTAAATTTTATTGAAATACCCCCATTGAATTTGGAGCACGATTCCAGCCTTGGGGATATTGTAGATTTTGACGACGCAGACCGGGAGCTTAAGATTTACCTGGTTGAGTTAATATTTGCCCGAACTTTCCACCCTGCGGGGGCCTTAGCGTATATGGACGAATCACACTGGTTTATCGACAACTTTTTAGCGATTTACACCACAGATCCGACCAACCCTGCTCTAACCCTAACAATTAGACAAACACTTTTTGGAATTTTGCAGGATAGAGGCACAGAAAGGGACTATATTTTAATACCGTTCATGTTGAAAGTGGTAGAAATGAATGTAAAACGACTACTGGGGTTTGATGCAAATAAATGCGATTGTATGAATAAGCGCACGCATAGAAGGTTTACCGACATGACTCTAGGAGAGGCGATTAATCGATTAAAAAATTCTGATCTTCCTATAGCTGCATCCCTAAGGAGGATCGATTGCCAAACTAATGATCTGCTTAAAGAATCGGCAATACCAGATTGGGAAACCATTCAAGCCAGTTTGTCGGATCGCCTTACATTTATTAACGACTTTTCCCTGTTTGGTTTTCGTCAGGGCTTTTATGCGCCAGGGAAATTCCTGGCAATGTTTTATATACTCCTTTATCTGTTTCAAAGTCAAGATGACCAATAGGCAATAAATACTTTTGTACGCTATTTTTTCCCGAAATTTTTCTGTTTTTCTCAAATAAGAAAAATTAGCCGTGCGCCCTCAAAGTGCCGGCGGCAACTCTTCTATTGCAAACTTTAGAGGGTAAATAATTATAAAACAACCATTTAGATTCTCACTTCGTTTAGTACAAAATATAATTTTCGATCATAGCAGAGGCAGAAAATATGAATTTTAAAGGACGCAAATTGTGTTTTTTTTAAGGTGAAATTTACAGTGAATTAAATAGCCTACAGTTTTTAAAAATTCAGCTTGTTTTAACCTTCTAAACTTAGGTCGTACGAGAAAGCAAATTTTGATGCAGGATAAGTTTCCTATTGATATGCTTTGGCACCAAACAAATTATCGATTACCGGTTCCACAATTAGCGATAATTCAGTAACGGAATTGACCGAAGAACTACGGATGGGAGCAATTTGCGAGCTTAGTATTATATAACCTTAAACCTTGCGCCATGAAACGGCAATTACTTATCGACATGATTTGTGGCTTGCTGATTTTACTATTTGTCTATGCCAGCGTTAGCAAGTTATTAGATTACCCCAAGTACTACGGTGAAATCAATGGACAACCCTTGCCCAATATATTGACTCCGTTTATCGTCTGGACATTACCAACTCTTGAAATATTGATTGCCATTGGTTTAATGATTGAAAGAACAAGGCTTATTGCTTTGTGGGCCTCTTTTATTTTAATGAGTTTATTTACGCTGTATGTTGGATTAATACTGGCAAATTTTTTTGGCGTAATACCCTGCGCCTGCGGAGGAGTTATTAATAATTTGGGCTGGAAGGAGCATTTGTTGTTTAATACTTTTTTTACCATCATCCCGTTGATCGCTATATGGTTGAATAGAAAACCGAAGCAAAAACCAAAAGTTACTTTATCTACATCTTGAGCATTTCATAACTGTTGACAAATATAAACAGGGCAAGCGGAAACCCTGTATAAAAAACAAAGCAATTAACCTCTAAACTCAACAAAATGAAAAGAGTAAAATTATCGTTTGTAATTGTGGCTTTATTTGCGATCGCAAGTGCGTTTGCATTAAGACCCACACAAGGAAATTTGTATGGTAAGACCGGAGCGAACTCCTTTGTAAAGCTTGATCCGGCTAAACAAGGCCAGTCGGGCTCGGGAGGCTGGAGATGCCAGAGCAGTTCCGACACCTGCAGGTTTAATCCCGGTGCTAGCATTAATCCGGCTGATCCGATTGGAACAACTTACACAAGGAGTCAAATGGGTAGTCCTGTCGGCACAACGCTGGATCACGTTTTAATTTTGAATCCGTAGTATTTATCAGGGTTGCTCTTTATGTTCAGTTCAACATTTTATTTTAAATAAACTGCTTACCGATTCAAGAGAGCAACCTTTTTATTTGAGTAAGGAATATTTGAATAAGCCAGCTTTAACTACCAAACTACTCTTAATAATCCATCCAATGCAATCAAAGTAGTCCCTTAATCTTCTCCACGAGACCTTTTATAGTCAGAAGCTGTTGGGTTTCTGTCACGGCCAGTCTTCCATTTTTATCAATTAAAAACAATGTCGGAGCGGCAGATACGGCATATTCACTCACAACGGGGTGATTATAGCCCAATTCTCCCGTGTAGACATTAACTGCACCCAGGTCAGTGTATAAACCAGATTTTACAGCCTTCTTCCAGGCTTGCTCCCCTGATCCCAGATTGATACTGATAAAAACAATGTTGGTGTTTTTATTGAAATATTCCTTTACTTTTTTGAGTACTTCCTTATTCAGCATAACGCAAGGCGCACAGCCTTCGTACCAAAAGTCTAGTAAAACAACTTTTCCCGAAAAGTCACTCAACTTTATTTGATTTCCTTCCAAATCCAATAAGGAAAAATCATAAGCTATGCTTCCTACCCTTCGAATTGAAAAAAAATCCGCCAACTGTTTACTATATTTTTCCGTTCTAATATACGAGGTTGTTGCATAATAAAAACTATCTGGATTGCGAAGTGATTCATAGTCGCTAAGTAGAAATTTTGTAATTAACTTTTCCCTGACTACCCCTTTATATCTTCTGATTGCAGTGTTCACAAAGTGTTCCTTACTTTCATATATGTTGTTAGTAACCTGGATATATTGACCAAGGAAACTCATATATGGAGAAGATAGGGCCAGCACGGAATCACTTAAGCTACTCGGAAGTTTAAGGCTAGCGATTAGTATATTTTTTACAGAATCTTTTTGTTCCTTATTATAATTTCTGATTAACAGGCTAACGGAGTATATGGATGCTCCCTGGGTTGTTCCATAAATGTCGGCCAAAGTAAGTTCATAATATGTAGCTGATTTTTCGGCTATTTTATTCAAAAATTGAATGGCGGCATTTTTCTTCTGTTCCTCGAGGTCTATCATTTTCTGCGTATTCTTCACAAGCGTTTGTTCCTTTATTGGAAGGGGAGTAAACGTGAACTCAATGCTATCGTAAATCCTGCTTATCCATTCATTTATAAAATATTTTTTACTACCTCGCCCACTAAACTCTGTTTTACGATCTCCATAAATCATAAGAATACTATCTCCTGGTTCCATAAAGTGCTTGTGCAGTAAGTGTTCACTTAATGAATCACTGAGCCCCCTGCCATTTTTACGCAGAATAAAATACCTTGGCTCTTTTAGCTGAACAGTAAATGTGTATATTGAATCCTTAGGATATGCGACTTGTCTCACCGGTTCAAATAATGAAGGGTTCCGTATCATAAATCCATTCTCCGGCATAATGTACATCACCAAGGAGTCGTTCTTATTAAAGCCCTCTTTATATTTAATGTTGAAAGTAGTGATCAAGCTTTTGTCGTCTTGAAGTTTAGTAGGTTGGCTAATCACGTTCTTAGAACAGAACAGCAAAGTCAATATTAAAAAATGCCTGTTATACATCCGATTGTTTTTAGTTTTAAGGAACTTAGGTTATCGTTCATTTTGCAAAATCCCACTATACTGTATTTCTGCTGGAGGAATTGGTAATACATATTTGATACTATTGGCTTCCAGCGTATATTCTACACCGTTCAATTCCCTTCTCAATACAATCTCTGCACCTTCTTTGTTTAATCTTCTTACGTCTTGCCATCTAATACCTCTAAAACAAAGTTCTTTTCTTCTTTCTATAAGAATCTTTTCCAACAACAGGTCTGCATTTCCGGTTTCCAAAGGTTCGAAAGTCCCTGCGATAAACCTATTCTCCATTAATTTGTTTAACTGTTCCAGTGCTAAGTCTATTTGTTTCTTCCGAACCAAGCATTCTGCATTAATCAGGTACACTTCATCCGTTGCCAACCCGGTGAATCCTTCTACTGTACCATTATAGCTAAGGTTTCGCTTAGGCAATCCGTTCTCCATTCTAAAGAATCTCTCCTTTCTTAAATCATTATCATCGAACAAATTGTACAATTCACTACTTACAATGGTTAATGGGGAAAAAAACGCAGAGAGAATACCTTCGCCAAACCCAAGTGTACTTTGATACAAAATTTCTGCATTTTTCCTGTCCGAAGATTTGAAATCAACATTATAGTCCATAAGGTTATTATATAGGTTAAGGCAGGAGTCACTATACACTAATGCCTTATCGTAATTCCTCATGTTCAAATATGTTTTTGCCAACAATGCGAACACAGCCGGCTTGTTCGGCCTATTAGGCGCATTATAATCAACTCCCGGGTTAATTATTTCTTTTGCCAGGAGTAAATCGGCAATGATGTGGTCATAGGTATCTTGAAGATTGCTGCGTTGTTTTATTTCATTTATATCTGCGGAGAGACGGATCGGCAGTCCCATATCTTGTTTTGCGGAAAACTCATCATAAGGTGGGCAAAAGATTTGCGCTAAATTAAAATTGGCGAAAGCCCTGATGAATAATGCTGCCCCCTTTGTTTTGTTCCAGCTATCCGGATTTTCATTTTCATCAATTTTGCCAAGTGATTCCAGCACTATATTGCAGTATAAAATAATCTGGTACAGATTCGACCAATCATTTGGCAAAATGCTACCTCCAAAAATATCCTGGTTCCATATATAGGCATTTCTCAGTGAAATTTCCTGATTTTGCCAACTTGCGAAAGTCTGCAGGTAGTAATCATCGGTGGAAACTTCACCTAAAATGCCAGAAGCATTAATCTGATCATAATTACTCAATAGTTTTTCGCAATCCTGCAAAGTCCTTGGCGTTATCAATGCTGTACTTGGTTTTTTATCTAAAAAGTCTTCTTTACTACAGGCGCTGACAATAAGAATTGCTGCCAGGAAGTAGTAACTAATTTTATTATTAAGCTTGTTCATTGTAATTAAATTTAATCTGCTAAAAATCCGCTTTAAGTCCTATCGCAACCGACTTGGGAAGTGGTAAAATAAGATGTTCCGGATCTATGCGCTCTTTATTCTCCGTCCATATCGTAGCAAGGTTACTTGCATACATGTAGAAGGTGAGAAATTTCACCGCTGAACTTTTTATTGCCGAAGTATTCAATCGATAATCAAGTCTGATATCCTGCAATCTCAGGATGCCAGCACTTCGCACTAAGTTTTCCGCATTTTGAAAAAACACATCTCTATTCCCATCCCATGTGTAGACCATAGAGGGAACATCCGTTAGTTTTTCATCCCCTGGATTTTGCCATCTGTGGTTATAATCTATATGACCGGAAAGTGTATTAAAGAGCGATTGATAACTAATGGAGGGTCTTCTGAACCTGTGACCTGCCTTGTATAACAAATTGATACTAAGGCTAAATGTCTTCCAGGATAAAGTATTTCGGATGCTGCCAAAATATTTTGGAGCCCTCGTGCCATTATAAGCGGTATTTACTCCCAAGCTGTCCGTATTCACCAGCACGCCGTAGGCCTTGGATACCTCTTTTCCCAAGTATCCCATGGGATCGCCTGTTTCGGCATCAAGCCCCGCCCATCTATAAGAAAACAAAGCTGCATAAGGATAGCCTTCATGAAGTGATAGTGCGGATGTATTTACTTTGTAATTGGTAATCTTGTCGACGTTGTAATTAAACAGCAAAATAGTCTGCCAATTGAATTTCCCCTCGATGTTGATGCTATTCAGCAAGAGATCGATCCCTCTTGCAGACATATCAGCAGCGTTTCCCTTAAACGACCTTACACCTACCTGTGGCGCTAAAGGACTAAATCCAATTAAGTCCATAGCTTTTTTTTGGTAGTATTCAATGGAACCGCTCAGCCTGGTCTGCTTTATCCGAAAATCTATAGCTAAATTTGTTACGTTTACTTTCTCCCAACGTAGTGATGGGTTAGGTGGATTTAGGAGATAGGCTACCGGTTGGTTAAAAATATTATTTGGACCTGTTTGCAGCGTGGTGTAAGCCGAAACCGACTTATCCACATTTCCGTTTACGCCATTCGTCACTCTCAATTTCAATTCAGGTAACCATTTTAGATTATAAAACGATTCGTTACTGATATGCCAGACAGCACCTGCTGACCATAGCGGAACTCCTTTCTGGTTCGTATTCACACCGAATAGATTTGATTCATCTTTCCTAGCACTAACAGATATTGTATAACGTTTGTCGTAAGTATAGGCAGCATTACCAAAAAAAGAGATATACCTATCGGCCGCCCCTGACCTGTTAGGACTTCCCGGAACAATCCCGGTGGCCCAGGAGGTGAAAATCTGCCTTTGATAATTAGCGAAATCCACTGGAACAGACGTGGCTGTTTCTTTTTCATAGCCATACAGGGTATAAGCGTTTTGAAAGGCTGTATAATCCTTTAATTCCCCGCCAGCCATCACCGTCAGGAGGTGACGATTCCAATCATTATTGTACGCCAATTGCCCCCGGATGTTATGAGATTGATAAGTTGAATTATTAAATGATAGGATATCCCCAACAGGTATACCATGCTTCACGGAAAAATTTGAGTAGTCAATAGAACTGAACGAGTTAATTTGATTTCTTGCCAAAAATGAGGACACAGGATTATAAAATTCTCTATCTGTGATGCCTTTGCTATATTGATATTGGAGGTTTGCCTCCAGCCCATTAAAGATTTTATATTTAACTCCCAGATTAAGTAAATAATTTGTTAGGTTTGTTTTGTTGTCTGCTGATCGTATTTCTTCCAGTGGTCTTAATTTCCAATCCAGTAAGTATCCGCCACCAATCGTATCTGTCCATTCCTGCCGATAAAAATTAAACTCTTTCGGACTACCATCGGAGTTAGACAACATAGCATATGGGCGGTTAACATAAGTGCCGGTACCGTTTGATTTGTTTTGACTTATGGCGAGGTTAATACCTGCGTTTATCTCCAAGCGTTTGTTTAAAAGTGCGTAGGTATTTGCGGCATTAATAGTAATCCGATTATATGTATTCGTTTTGATATTTTCTAAATTCTTATCATAACCAAACGATAAATAATACTTATTAGACTCTCCTCCGCCATGTATGTTTAAGGCATATTGCTGATTCATAGCTGATCGGTTATAATATTTCAGGAGGTCATCTTTATTATTAAGTAGGGCCAGGTTATTGAGTTGTGCATTTGCCTGTAATTCTGTCAATGTGCCATTGGTTTGCTTCTCTAATATCGCGACCGATTCGGATGGTGCCACATAAGGGGTCCATACATAACCGGCGTAGTGTCCGTTATTGTACAAAAACTTTTCTACCTCTATTACCTCTTTACTTCCGATCTCAGGTATTGCATTTAGGTTGGGGCGTTCTGTGATATTGATATTTGCATTAAACGATACCCGTATAGGTTGGTTTAACCGGCCTTTCTTAGTTGTAATTACAATTACTCCATTAGAGGCTCGTGCCCCCCATATAGATGCTGCTGCCGCATCTTTTAAGATGGTAATACTTTCCACATCATTTGGATTGATCGTACTAAGTTCACCGTCATAAGGAAAGTTATCTAACACCACCAGTGGATCTGCATTGGCAAATATGGTACTGCGTCCCCTGACACTCATTCCTGTGGAAGTGCCTGTATTCGTATCAAATAACACGCCACTGGCGACGCCATGTAAACGGTCCAGGATATTGGTGGACACACTGCGATTGATGAGTTCGTTATCGATATGGGTAAATGAGCCGGTGGCTCTTTCTTTAGCGATATATTGATAGCCCGTGTTATAAGATACCACGACGGAGTCCAGGCTGGCAGATTTAATCTTCAGGCGGATGTGGAGATTCTCCAGGTTAGTTAGTTTTAGCTCCAGGGTTTCAAAAGAAACGCTGCTGACGATCAGTATGGCACCTACCTCCACACCAGCGAGTTCAAATTCACCATTATCATTGGTGGTGGTTGAGATAGGGGAGGTTTTCACCTGTATGGTAGCCCCGGAAAGGGGTTCCCCGGATTCGCTGGTTACTCTTCCCTTAATCGTGTTTTTACCCGGGACAGCAGGCGGGTTGCTACCACGAGATTTTTGTTTAATCACAATCGTAGAGTTGACCAGTTGCCAAACAAGAATGGTATTTTTCAGACAATGGTTCATGACCTGGTCAAGTGAGGCGTCTCTAAATTGCAGGTTAACAGGCGGTACGGCTTTAATCAATTCCAGCTCATACCAGAAAAGGTAGTCACTTTGCTTTTTTATCTCCTCAAACACCTGTTCTAATGTTAGCTTTTCCCCCACGATGGTGAATTTCTGGGCGGTGGTCTTTGCGCTCAGGGGCATGGAAAACAAGGCTGATAAAATGAATACCAGTTTCCTTGTTTGAAGGATTCGGATCAATTGCTTTGCGGAGCGATAACCGTGCTCCGCCTGAAAGCTTAATTTCATACTTTTGTTACGTTTTGGGTGAATCAATAATAATGCTGCGCTAAGGTTTTATTAAAGCGTTGCCCAAACAATTTTCCGCTCCGGCCACTAACCGGTGCGGTTTTTTTTGCGCTTACTTTACATTTAGAAGGGTAAGTAGACACAAACCCCGTTTGCTACCTTTAAATAAGTAACATGAGAAAACCCTTTATCATCGTATGAACCAAGCAATCGTTGGTACTGCTGCTATATAAATGAACGTCGAACGGAGCGTCGCAAGGGACGATGTTACTTTTCCCTGGCGCTGGTAACCTCCATTATGGCGTAATTACTATCGTTCTATTGATTATATTAAAATGTACATTTTCAGTTTCCAGTATTTGTAACAACTCTGATAGATTGCTACTACGTTTTATCTGGCCTGCAAACCTGTTTTTCGGCATTACGCCTTTGTATTCAACATTTACATCGTACCACCGGATAATTTGACGCATGACGGTCTGAATGTCTGCATTATAAAAAGAAAATACACCTTTTTTCCAGGCAGTGATATTTTCAACCATTACCCCACTCTGTTTTCTTATTTCTCCATTTTGTGTAATCGTTGCCATCTGGCCCGGCGTTAGTACCTGACTATGCTTTGTATTATCTACCTTAATACTTCCGTGAACCAATGTTGCAGTAATGCCGGCTTCATCTTCATAGGCATTAATATTAAAGGACGTCCCTAAGGCTTCCACGGTGGTTTTATCTAAGCGCACTTTGAAGGGTTTTGTTTTATTGGATGCGACATCAAAATATCCTTCCCCCATCAATTCAACCAATCTTTCTTTGCCATTGAAAGCTGTTGGAAATTTCAAAGAAGAGGCGGCATTCAACCATACCTTACTACCATCCGGCAATACAATACTGTACTGGCCGCCCCTTGGAGTTGTGATGACATTGTATTGCGGAATTGCTATAGGTTCATAGGAGTTTGTTGTATTATAGGCAAGCTGGCCGCTATCGAGTTTCATAATTTGCGTATTTCCCTGGCTTGCAAGATTACCGGTAGCTGCGCTATCTAACTGGATAATACTACCATCCGCCAGCGTAAGTGTGGCTCTGTTGGTGCCAGGAGAAATGTCTTTATTTCCTCCTTCTTCTATTTGTGTCGCAACTATTTGATTTCCTTTAGTTAACGTCTGTGTTAACCAATAGCCTGTACCTGCCAGCAAAACAAAGGCAATGACCGCTGCAGCAATTTTCCCCCAAGCAGGCATCCTCCTATAGATACCTGTTTTTGCAAGTTTTTTAGTGGAAAGTGTAGAAAGCAATTCCTCGCGGCTACGCTCCAATAAGGCATTGCGTTCCGTTTCAGTTAACATGTTTACAATATCCGGCTCCGCTTCAAATGCTTTATAGTATGCCTCTATAAAGGCTATCTCTTCCTTTGATGCAGTACCACTTCGATAGCGCCGAAGTATTGCGAGAAACTCATCTTTTTCCATTTGCCATGGTCGCAGCTTAAAATGCCACCAAGTGTATATGTCCGGAAAAGCGTAAAGATTCCCAGATGAAAAGGAAGTTTTTTTTACTTTTTTTTGCGCTGGAATTAATTCCCTTAATTGGGTATATCTGTACTGGTTGAAAAAATGATTAAACTTACCAGCATAGAACGAAGAAGCGCCAGGGAGGTACTTAATTGGTTTTGGACGGTTTTGCGAGAGATATCCATTCTTTGGGCAATCTCCACCGTAGACAGGTCTTCTTCAAATCTAAGTTTAAAAATAGCTTGCTGCGATGGCGTTAGTCTAGCTATCAGGGCATGGTAGGTCTGTAGCAGTTCCTGCCTGATAATACCCGCGTCAGATACCATAGAAGGGCTTTCCAAATGGAGTAACAGCTCATCTATCGCAGTAAATCGCTCTTCTTTATCAAATATCTTCAGGACCTGATTACGGGTTGCCATGTTTAAATAAGCTGCCAAGTTCTGAATCTGCAATTCTCCACGTCTCATCCATAACTGCATAAAAATATCCTGTACGATATCTTTTGATTTTATAGGGTCTTGCAGCCGTTTGAAAGTCGCTCGGTACATAGTCTCCCAATACCGGGTATAAATTTGGCTAAAGGCTTCTTCACTCCCTTGTTTTAACAACTGTAATAATTCTGTATCGTTTAAATTTTCGTGCACAGTTTACTATATGCCGGTTATTCTGTATTTAAGTCAATATTATCATTGGAATGGATAACGGGTTAGAACTAGCGATATTGGAATGGCCTTATCCTGAAAATGTATTAGACAAATATATAAAAACCATCACTATTCTAACAGCAGAAAAGTCACTATGCCGAAAAGAACAGACAGCCCAACCCGAAAATGAGTTCATGCCGAATGATCACATTATCGTCAAATAAAAATTATATTTTAGCCACGATACAGCTTAGAATATTGGATTTGAACGCAATGCAATTTTATCCACCTCTTTTAACTTAGCATATTTGAACATACTGTTGAGTAATTGTATGAATACAATTCTTTCATTTTTTAGCAGGAGCATAATTTCTTACTTTTAAACTTTTCATAGGATAAGGTAAATGGGGCTAAGCTCCATTAATTCCCCTTGTGTTGACATGGGGATTTTCTTTTTAAACTCCATCATACCATTAACGACACTTGAGTAGTACACAAATTGAATATTTGTCCTATTTCAAATTTATGAGAGCTGACCAGTTCATATTATTAAATGAATATCAACAGATGGAAATCATATGGGAGCGTGGAGTAATACTCGCAGAACGGAACGTTCACCGATTCAAGTTGATCCTCTACCATGTTGACGAATTTTACGTAGAAGAGGTCAGGCATCTAAAAAGGAATATTTGGTAAAGCTACCGATGTTTTACAGACATTGCACAAACACAGCCCTATTTGGACGTTATTGATGTTTCTCTGCTTTTCGCCTGGTAGCCAACTTATAAAAAATACTTATGAGAAAAACCAATATTGGCGCGTATGGGCAGGCGTTGTAATTTTGACTCATAACCAACGCTATCCTTATGACCAAGATGCTGGTGATATGCAAACGCATTATGTTTGTCCAGGCAGTTCAATCTCACCTTTCAAACAATGATATCGAATTGATTTTCATATGCACCCATCCTGCTATTGCATTGAGATGTTACCAATCTTTCCAACCGGATATTGTTTTTATGGATGCGAACTGGTCTCATCCGGTTTACCTGATGTCAGGCATAGACCTGGTAAAATCCTTGATTGACTTTGATCCAGCTGTTCGCATTATTGTTACAAGTATCATCCATGAACCACTGTTACTAGAACGGATGAAAGCTGCAGGCGTAAAAGGCTATTTCTCGAAAATTGGCAAAAATGTGCTACATGAAATAATAACCTGTATTAAAATTGTGCGAGGAGGTGGAAGTTATTATGGTCCCGCAGACACTGCGCTCCACAGCGAACTTTAAGGCAGTCAGTGATTTATAGAAATAAACGTTCCTCCCCAAGGACAAAGACTAAAGGTTGCGGCACCTCAACCAGAATAGTATTCCGTCTATTTCTCCATTCCTAAGGGCTTTAATGAACTGGCGGAAATTCGTAGACAATTATTGTTGTGTTACTCCCGCCATATTGCCATAGCCATGGGGTTAGAGTAAAAATATTTTAGTATCTTTATATTAACGGCTTAACCTAAATATACCAACATGAAATCTTTAAACCTACTAGCAAGTTCACTTACCTGTATAATCATACTTGGGGGGTGTAAAAGTGGTAATTCCGTGTTAGATGAAGAGAAAATAATTGGCACATATGTCCGTCAATGGGAAGGGGTGCAAACCCATGCTTACTCCGATAGGGTTTTAGGAAAATATTTTATTAAGGATACAATATTTGTTACTAAAAAGACGGATGGTTACGGAATAACGAACCGTAGATGGAAGAATAACGATTACGATACTCTCGGTTGGCGTTCGTCCGAAAACTTTATTAAACCCCACACAGCGACTTTTGATAAAATAGATACTACATTAAATTCTCCTATGTCTATGTATCCCCCAATGATTCTTGATTTACAAAAGGGATTACTTTATACAAGTTCCAAACGAACTGACCCTTACACCAAAATTGATTAAACTGCATCAATGGTCCAGTAAGGTTGGTTGTATTGTATCTTTTTTCTCAAAGTCTATGCCCTAGCAAACGGACATTCTGGTCTTTTAAGAAACCTATTATTGCTTTTGAATAGTTGTATCCTCTGTTGAGGCATCGGGGCACTTGCTTTTACTGAATCAATACTAGTATGCTTCGCCACAACACTCTCTTGCATTTAACTAATCATATTTACTTATCGTATATTAAGTGTAATCCATCGTACAAATAAACATTTGCATCGAAAAGCTTAAGAAACCTGTTTAAAGTGTTTATTTTTGTATCGGTTTTTCATAGGATATTGGATTTAGAAACGGGGCAGGATTTCCATCCAGCCCTTTTTATTGCTGTTAAAGGTTGTTATTGCCTAACGTTAGATTGACGACTTGCGGCAACTTTGATTTCCTGATTTTTCGTTTGTTGAAATTTGACTTTTTCTAATTTTTTTCTATTTTTCGGCGCTTCCAATTTTACGTTTGTGGTGAGGTAATCCGGCCTGAGAACCAACGTTAGCATTATGGAGCAGATCTTAAATATTATTAGTTAGGCCGAAAACATAAGTTTAAAATAATGGAACACGCTCACCCTGACCAAGATTTCTCCGTAGAGATAGATTGTGTCTATAAAGAAGAAAAATATTCCGTGCGGAATAATGGCGCCGTATTCAGGCATCCCCGGTCAATCAATCGGCTTCGCTCAAGTGACAACCAATGGACCTTTGGCAAGCAGAATGACAAAAACGGCTATATGTATATCGCCTCTGTTCCTGTTCATAGAATAGTAGCCACTGCTTTTCACGAGGTACCTGGTGATCAGGAGTATATTGTGGACCACATTGATACGAATAAGCAGAATAATAGGTCTGAAAATCTCAGATGGGTAACAAGGCTTGAAAATATTTTACTGAATCCTATCACCGCAAAACGGATCATTAAGGTTTGCGGCAGCGTGGAAGCCTTTCTTGCCGATCCGGCGAAGTTCTGGGATAAGTTCCAAGAGCCGAACAACAGCTGGATGCGGCCGGTTAGTGCAGCGGAAGCAAAGGCAAGTCTAGACCGCTTGTTACTTTGGGCAAAGAGTGACAAAGATGGGGCGGGCGGCACTATTGACGAATGGATATTTAACCACCGGTTTTATTCGCCTACGCAGGCAGCTATTTCGCAGGAACCTGAACTAATTATGTCTCAAACACCGAATGCGGTACAAAGAAATTGGCGTACCCGTTCCCAATTCCCTTGTTGCCCCCAGCTATACGGCGAAGATCCAGTCAGCGAATATGCCAGCAACCTACATACGGGCGCGATATTTTGCCGTAATGATTTCAACAGCCACCTGGTTATCAAACGGGTCATCGTCGGTAAGGATCACAAACTATTGGTACTGTCGAAGACTGGGCCGGGTGAAAATGCAGTCAAGCCATGGGCGCTTGCTGAAATTGTTTTTGAAAATGGCTTGTTCATACACAGTGCTGTCCAGACTTTTCTATCAGCGCAGGGTGGTGAAAAAGCCTATTGCCTTGCGCAGGGGCTTGAATGGTCAGAAGGAGATACGATAGACGATTTCAGTTAGCCCAAAATTTTAAAAAACTAGTCGAGGCGGCATTTTGCAGGATACCTTTTTCACTGCGGCCGCTGACATAGTAAAATTACATTTAGCAAGAGGATTATCATCATTGCACTCAGAATTCAATTTTACTTATTTAACAATGAGGTAGAATACTCCTATGATACGTTAACGTATGTAAAAAAAATACCAGAACTTTGAGGGATAAAAACCGAATTGAAAATGGTAACGTTTCAGGCAAGAATTGAGGCAGCAGACAGAGAATACCGTCAATTAGCGGTTAAAGGTAAAGAAACAATAGACCAGCTTGAAAGGGTCTTTCTTGGGGTAAACTGCCCGCAGCATCCCTTTCACCAGGTTAAGGTACTGGTGAGCTTTTCTGGTGATTCCAGAGTGGAAGTAGAAATTATAAATAGTTGTTGCAAAAAATTCTCCGACCTCTTTGATAAAAAAATCAACGAGGCAATGGTATAAATCGACGAACGTTAATGGCAAAGCAGTAATAGACTTCCTATATTTTGATAATCATACTTTACATTAAATAGTTGCCGCTGCCCCCAACCGGGCGCTAAGAGCCGTTCATTCGTGCTAGTGAACCTGTATTCAGACGTGCAGCAGAAGTTTAATATCATCCGAAACAATAGTTTTAAAAGTATATGATATGAGAAAAATGCTTTTTATTATAGCGATCAGCTTTGCCGCGACTTGTACTGACCCTGCATCGAATGATACCGAGGAAACCAACCCAGACAGTTACATTGGCAACGGCATCCAGATTCCCGAAGATCTCTTAAACAAAGAGTGGAAACTGGTGGAGCTGAATGGTTCGAGTATCGTGTTAGATCCTGGTTTTCGTGAATACCCGCATCTCAAGCTTACCAATCTTGTGAGTACAGGTGGAAATCTTGGGTGTAATGGATTTGGGGCCAGTGTTCATATCAGCGCAGCCGATAGCATCAAAATTTCCGGCATCATTGCCACGGAGATGGCGTGCCCGAATCTTGAGGTTGAACGCCGGTTCGCAGAAGCTTTGGAAAACGCGAGGACGTTCAGAATACAAGCTGATACGCTGTTGTTACACAATGATAAAAAAGAATTGATCGCCCGGCTTGTGCACAATCAATAGCTCCCCGTATCAAGCCCGCCGTTTTCCATCAATCAGTCTATGGTTTATTAACAGCAACACTGATACTCACCTAATCTCAGCGTTCTACCGTGCGAGGCAGACATTGGCAGCAATTTTGTATTGGGTTTAAACGAGACAGATCACCTGAATGACATCCATGCTTTAAATGTCATCGTGTGCTATTCAATTTATAAGTTAAAACCTATACAAATGGCGGATAATAAGACAAAAAGAGACGGCAGGGACCGTAGTAAAGTAAGTGGTTCTGAGAATTACGAAATTCAGTATTTTAAAGATAAGCTGGGCGTTTCCAGCCAGGCAGTAACGGGTGCAATCCGGGCTACGGGCTCCAATGACCGTAAGGTGTTAGAAAAATACCTGAAAGAAAAACAAAGTAAATAATTGCGAATTATAGTTTTCTTTCTCTGACAAATACAGCACTAAATGCTGTGTAGATAGTTTTCTATGCCATTTAGGGGGTAAGCTGATCAGTTGAACTCTTGACTTGCAGAAGTAATTACTTTTCTGAAAGTAAGATTTATCCTCGCTCTCATAGGAACAGTTGACTTCGCGATCCGATGTTCCCACCCCTTTTGCAGTTCGCCCTTCATCAATAGCAATGAACCATGTTCTAAGCATATGGAATACTGTTGCCGGTGATCTGCTTTGCTACGGAAATCAAAGTTTCTTGTCTGCCCTATACTTAACGAGGCAATGTCTGTTTTTACACCTGGTATGGTATCCTTATCGGCATGCCAGGCTACCGAATCATTTCCGTCCCGGTAATAATTTAAGAGTACGCCTTGAAATAAGACTCCAGTAAATTCTTCGACACGCTTTTTCAAATCATATAACTCAGGCAACCAGGGCAACGCTTCTCTTTTGCCTTCGTCGCGTTGCCGTTTGTCGCCATACCAGGCAGATAGACGAGGCGTGATCACTTCTTTATCATACATGATTACCCTATGCTGTTGCCAGGGAACGGTTTTCAGTAGGATGTCAAGGAGTACATTACCTTCCTTTCGGCTTAGAAAGTTAGGAGTATAGGTAAGTAGCTCTTCAGGTAAAACAAGCTGCTGTATATCGTCGAATAATTTTTGTTGCATACGGATTTATTTAAAGTCTCTTGATGGAAATAAGGTACCCTGTATTATTTTTTTTGTCACACTATTCCTGTTATCGGCATCGTGCAGTTTACCGTCCTTTTCATCTGCACGGCAAAGTGCCAAAACCTGCGGATCTTCCTTGCCGGAAGGAATTAGCTTTCTGAGGAAAGCGGAAAGGTTAAAACATTGCTGTACCACTACGTGGATCACATCTCCCTCACGCTGCACTTTGCCTGCCACCCCCAGCAGTTTTGATTGTAAAATTTCTTTGCGATAATGTTCAAAAAGCTGTTGAAAGACTACCAGGTTGGCACTACCGGTTTCATCCTCAATGGTAATAAAGCAAATGCCGCTGGCAGTGCCCGGACGTTGCCGTACTAGTACCAATCCCGCTATCATTACCGGAGCACCGTCCGGCAACTCAATGAGATCAGCAGCCGATACAATCTTCCGGCTTTTTAGTTCTGCTCTTACAAAACTGACTGGATGTGCTTTGAGGGAAAGAGAAATGCTGCTATAATCTTGCACCACATGCTCCCCTGCGGTCATTTCAGGCAACGACACCTGATGTTCTATTGAGCTCTCAGAGGGTTGTCCCTGAAATATTCCCGTTGGATGATCAGCAAGCGAGCTGATCTCCCAGAGTGCGCGACGCCTGTCCAGCCCAATAGAACGAAACGCATCAGCATCCGCCAACCTCTCCAGGGAAGCGATTGATATGCCTGCGTCCAGTAATTCATTTATCGTAATAAATGGCTTTTTGCGCTTGGCCGTCAGCGTTAGCATCTCCTCCTCGCGTAACCCCTTTACCTGCCTGAAGCCTAGACGCAAGACACAATATTCACCCTCCTTTTCTTCCAGCGTATGATCCCACTCAGAATGATTGATATCTACGGGTTTTACGTTCACACCATGTTTCTGTGCATCTTTTACAATCTGGGCAGGAGCATAGAAGCCCATGGGTTGACTATTGAGCAAGCCTGCTGCAAACACATCCGGGTAGTGAAATTTGAGCCAACTGGATACATATACCAGGAGCGCAAAACTAACTGCATGACTTTCGGGGAACCCATATGACCCAAAACCTTCCAGTTGTTTAAAAACACGTTCCGCATACTCCAGTGTATAGCCGTTCTTTAACATGCCCCGGGTCAGTTTATCATGGAACTGTTTTACCATGCCTTGCGCTTTGAAAGTCGCCATACTGCGTCTCAGGGCATCGGCTTCCGTTGGTGTAAAACCAGCAGCTACAATAGCAATCTCCATGGCCTGTTCCTGGAAGAGCGGAACACCCAGGGTCCTGCCTAAAATTTCTTTTAAGGCATCGGACGGATATTCTACTTTCTCTTGCCCATTGCGTCGCCTGAGATAAGGATGCACCATATCGCCCTGTATTGGCCCGGGTCGCACGATTGCCACTTCTATTACCAAGTCATAAAAACACCGGGGCTTTAACCGTGGCAACATGGACATCTGCGCCCTGCTTTCAATCTGGAAAACGCCAATCGTATCAGCCTGGCAGATCATGTCATATACTTTCGGATCATCCTGCGGAACACTGGCAAGTGTCAGGGGCCGCTTATGATGCTGTTTGGCAAGGTCAAAGCATTTACGGATACAGGTGAGCATACCGAGGGCGAGCACATCGATTTTTAAAAGCCCGAGTGCATCAATATCATCTTTATTCCATTCGATATTGGTCCTATCTTTCATCCGGGCATTGAGTATAGGACACAAATAAGAAAGTTTGTTCTGCGTGATCACAAATCCCCCTGTATGTTGTCCTAATTGCCGGGGAAAACCAATGTATTGTGTGGTCAGTTCCAATACTTTTTTCAGGTGCGGGTCGCTGGGATTCAACCCTGCTTCACGGATGCGTTCTTCATATACTCCTTCACCATGTGTGCCGCTACAACCAGCGATCACATCAATCATGTCGACGGATAATCCCATAGCTTTAGCTACATCTCTTACTGCACCTTTGTAATGCACCTGTGTCACGGTAGCGACAATGCCTGAACGGTCGCGTCCAAACTTTCCATAGATATATTGCATCACTTCTTCCCTGCGTTCATGTTCAAAATCTACATCCACATCAGGCGGTTCATCCCGGGCATCCGACATAAAACGGGCGAATAATAATTTAAACTTGGAAGGGTCAACAGAAGTAATACCCAGGCAGTAACAAACCACCGAATTAGCCGCGGAGCCACGTCCCTGGCATAAAATATCCTTACTCCGGGCAAACTGCACAAAATCGTGCACCGTCAGAAAATAAGCTGCATAGTTTTTACGACCGATAAATTCCAGTTCAAATTCAATGGACGTCCTTATCTTTTCAGGAATCGCTTCTCCAAACTTTTCATTCGCGCCCTGCCATACAAAATGTGCCAGTTGCTCATCAGGTGTTCTTCCTTCGGTGGTAATTTCCTGCGGGTAAACATATTTGAGTTCATCGAGAGAAAAGGTACAAGCCTTCACAATCTCCTGGGTACTTGCGATCGCGCCAGCATACTGCCGGAACAAGCGTAACATTTCTTTTCCGGGTTTTAAAAACCGTTCTGCATTTTGGCATAACAAATAACCGGCATTGTAAATGGTTTTCTTTTCCCGAATACAGGTGAGGATGTCTTGCAACTGCCTGCGGTTGGTATCATGACAATGTACATCGTTGGTTGCCAGTAAAGGAATGTCGTAACGCCCGGAAAGTTCTGCGAGACGGTAGAGCTTTTTAATATCATCCCCCTGGTAACTGCGGGTAGCGGTTAAATATATTTGTCCGTGTAAGTTTTCCTGGTACTCTTCTAATGCCCGCTTAAAAGACTCATCATAATCGAAGTCTATATTGAGTTTGGACGGCGGCACTACGGCAAATAAAATTCCTTGTTTCTGCGCATAAACGTCTTTTTTATACAGCTCACACTGTCCTTTTTCCGTGCGCAGATTTCCTGTTGTCAATAAATGAGATAACCGGGAGTAAGCGTCCAGGTTGGTAGGATAGGCAAGCAGCGAAGGACCATCTTTTAAATCCAGGCAACAACCAACAATAATGCGTATACCCGAAGCCTTGGCAGCGGTGTGGGCGCGTACCACGCCGGCAAGTGTATTGTGATCGGTGATCGCAATCTCCTTATACCCAAGAGAAGCTGCATGCGCTACCAGTTCCTCCGGGTGGGAACCACCTCTAAGGAAACTAAAGTTCGTTGTAACCTGTAATTCTGTATAACGCATGCCCATTGTTATATTTTAAGCAAAGTATCCATGTAAAAACCACTGGTGAGGTTTATCACCTGTATAATGTCCCAGCCTGAATATCCAGTACCGTGCACCGATTTCGTCTTCCACTATATAATAATCCCTATGCTCCCCTTCGCTGATCCACCATTCAGCTTCTATTCGCTCCGGGCCATCTGCCTTTTTGATGGTGTGCAGCTTTCCTTTATAGCGAAAATGCATGGGTGGATAATCTGGTATCGGTGCTGCTACTTCTATTGGTTCAGGAATTTTTAAGAGTCGCACCGGACGTGGCCGGTCTTGCTGCCATTCTCCAAGAGGCTGTTCGGTTAATCCAGTCGCTTCTTTGAAAGATCGCTCTGGCCAGTAGTGTTCGTCTGGCAGGTATCGGTGCACTATACCCTGCCCTAATTTCCCGGTCAATTGATCCAGGAATTCCGACAGCCGGTTATCGGCCAAACTGCTATGATGCCATAGGGCTTCCTGTGAGGACCGGATTTTTTCGACGCCAGGTGCTTCTAATATAAAAACCTCTATACCCAGTGCCGGTTCGACCTGTTCTATTTTGAGTTCAAATAATTTAAACAGATGCATTGCATCCCTCGAAGGCAGATGCGTACCGATCTCAATTTGTTGCAGCTCTCCATCAATCCGCCAGGCTTTTAATACAGCTTTACGCAGGCCTTTACCCTCGCTCATCAACCGCTTGCAAAAGTTATCCAATAGTTGCTTCAGCGCTATCTCAATACCCGTCCGGTTAACGACCGGTTCCAGGCAAGGCAGTCGCTCCTCATAAGGCTCAACAGGCTGCAAGGGCATTATTGGCTCTTCTTTCCAACCGATGGCTTGGTCCATACGATTGAGCAACTCCACTCCAAACCGACGCCGCAAGACGGAACGATTCATGTCGATAAAATGTCCAATCGTATATAATCCCAGTTTCTGCAGTCGCTCTCTCACAGTCTCTTCCACCCGGAGCGCCGCTGGAGGTAAGGATAATATTACTGATCTTTCTTCTCCAGGCGGTACTATTGTTACTTGTTGTTTGCCATATCTTGAAAGCGCCGAGGCAGCGCCCACCGTACCCGCCATAGCCATGCGTGTTGTAAAACCAAATGCTTGCAAGCGATCCCGTATCGTTTCTACATATTTTATTTCTGTTCCCCACAGATGTGCGCATCCACTTGCATCGAGTAACAATCCATCCGGCAGATCGGTGGCTACGGTGGGGGTGTACCGAATGCACCAGAGACCTAAGCGATGCAGTAGTCGAATCGGAAGTTGAGGATCGTCATCCAGTACCTCTATATTTGCTACCAATGCCCTGGCATCAGCAACGGCCATGCCGGTATGCACGCCTTGTTTTTGGAGACCAGGTCCCACCGCTGTAATCCGCATCCGGCCATGATCCGGGGCAGCGACAACAAAAGGAATGCCTTTTAAATGACAATGGCGGCGAAGCATCCCTTCCGAAACCAGGTTCGGAAACCATATGGCAATAAACCTGCTACCCATGTTAACTGATTTTTCGTAAAGGAGTAGTAATCGCGATGCTGGTATCAGTTAATGGGCGGAAAGCATGGTCCTTCCAGGCAAGTTGCCAGGAGCCGGGCTTGCCTCCTTTTATCTTCAGGAGGTCTACCTGCCAGCAAGGAACACCAACACCCGGCAAGCTGCCTGGATAATAACTGGCTATGGGTTTGATTTGCCAGCGACTCACGCAGGCAGTTGCAGTAAGGTTCCTGGGTTTTTGGCGCAGGATAAAACCAGTCACGCCGCTTTTTTCAACAGCCAGTTGTAACCTGCGCGAAACAATAAAGTCAAGGTCCGATAGTTCACTCACCACACCAGCAACTCCCGCCACTTGCAGGGCTGCCTCAGTCGCCCAACAAATATCCTTATCACGTTTTAAGCGGATAAATAATATCCGGTGCGGCTCCAGCCCAAAAGCTGCAAACCCCGGTGGAAACAACTGATCTTGCCGGCTGATCCATACACAAGCCCCACTTCCTTGCATCAATCCATTTAAAATACCAGCAATAAAACCAGTAGTCGCCGCTGCGTCAGCAGGCGTAACACTGAGCCACTCGTGCACAGCTCCGGTGGGAAACTCTTTATGAGGGAAAGCCTCCAGCACCGGCCCCAGCTTGACTTTTTCGTTTAGCTGCGCCGTCACCGGTCGCTGACCCTGCATACGTAAAATATCCTGCCGCAGGCGCTCCATCATATCTTTTTGTACCGCATCCACGATACAAATATAATACTAAATATTTTAGTAAACTGTTAGCGTAATATTTTAGCAGACGACTCCTATAAAAAGAGAGTTCTTCTGTGAGATGTATTTCTGAATAACCCTATATGGAATTGATAATCAATCTTCAAGAAAGACGGAAACGCTGAAAGGCATTTTACAACCCAAAAACTTGAAAATACTGTTTCTTTTACTTTTTGAAAGCCCCAATAATAAAGTTTCCTGGGCTATACAGTTAAATCTAGTAGAATTGGAGGGGAGTTATTTATCACACATTGCCTTCACTTTTATGGAATCTAATTGCTCCTGTAATGCTATCATTTTCTGTTTAGTATTTTGGATCATTCCTCCACTTGTATAAGGAATAAAAAATTTGAATCTTGCTTGTTTTGAAATATCAAGCAAGATCAGGCGTGAAAATCCAACTTCTTCCACGAATTTTTGTTTATGTTTTTCAACATAGAAAATTTTATCGCAAGTTTGTTCCTCTTTTATAAAGTTTGCAACAGCTAAAGAATCCTTAAGGTCAAGCCTGTGAACTTCTGCACGAGAACTTCTGCATGCCACAAACGCTATCGTGACAATAATTCCGATGAGTTTAACCGAAGATGATCTCAAGCGAAAAAGATTTATTTTTTATTTTCATCACAAATGAAACAAATCAAACGAAAAATACGTTACATCAATCCGATAGCATCTCTCTGACATGATGATCCCCTCCTTTTTTATTTAATGCTTCTCTTTCTTTAAGTAATTGTTCGTAGTCATATTGTAGAGTTTTGATTAACCCTCATTGTCATAAAATTTGCCCGTAACAGGCAGTCCATTTTTTATCACAAACTCTCCTTTGAGTGGATTACCAATGCTATCTTTGTATTCTCTTCTCACTCCATTTTCCCAGTCTCCGAAATAGAAGGTTGTTAATTTTACATTACCACTTGAATAAAACCGAATCTCGGGACCTTCACGACTTCCATTAGTATAACCCGCAACGTTTATCAAAGACCCAGTTGAATCGAAAGATTTTAATAGACCTTCCAATTTACCACTCGAATAATAACCAACAGTCTGCAAACTTCCATTCTCCCAAAATTCAAGCAATGGCCCATTTAATACTCCGTGATAATAGTATAAGCTTTGTGTAATACCTCCACTGGCGGAAAAAAATAAATAATGACCATGGGGTTTGTCATTTGAATATTCTGCAACGGAAGTTATTTTGCCGGTGTTTATATTTTTTGTCCTCCAAACGCCTTGAAATAGTTCGAATGGACCTTGGTCATAATCCATCCTCCGTAAAATAGAGCTGTCAATAAAAACCCGGGGGTAACGCGAAGCAATCTTATAATGGCAGTATCGGGCATTCTCAGTGTAGGTATCACAAAATCAAATTACAAGATATTTACCTGGCCAATTACGCTACAGGTTTTGATAGCGCCTTTTTGATCTCTACCAAATCATCGTACCGAGGCGCCATCACCACTGGCGCTAATTTCGCTTCTTTTAATCTTTTAAGATTTTCCTCTACAAACTTTGGCAGATCTTGATAGGTAATGGCTCCGTGAAGTTTGATGGTTTGGGGAATTTCGATGCTCGCAAAATAGTTCTCTAATTCTTCTATTTGTTCTATTGTAAAGGCCATAGGTTGTGGGTTGTTTTGCAAAGGTAGGGAACAACGGGCCTCTCAATTGTTCCACATGTCACAAAAATAAAAAACACCCCGGTAGGGAACAGGTAGGGAGTTTTTTTGATCAAAAACTCCATAGGGTCCAAAATCCCGACATCACTACTGAAAACTGTTAAACAAAACATCGTTTTTCAACGGCTTACAGCTTTTCCCAATCATTTTTTAGTAAAAAAATATTTCACCCTGGTAGGGAAAAGGTATGGAAAAAAGGCTTTTTCATGATAGCATATTTGCAATGTGATACGACGGATAAAAAAAGCGTAGAACATGTCAAGTATGTTAAACAATATCTCCTGGTACCAGTATATTTTATATAGTTTTTCTGCGGTAGGGGTTTACTACTGTTATGTATTGATTGCTTATTACCGAAAGGATCTATCTAAAGGAATTACCCTAAAAACCTCCTCAACCCTGGAAAAAGGTAAAACACCAGGTTCAATAAAAACGATTGCAAAAACAGCAACACTTGATTTTTCAAACCCCGATTCCATCGACCAGCTATTTAACCAGGCTTTAGAATTATCTGACGCCATTAAAGGCATTTACCAGGAGGCATCCTACAACGAAGGCAATACGGATGACTTGTTGTATCAGCTAAAAAAGAAAATATCCAACTATCAGGGATTGGCACAAACCCCTTTTATGGTGGCGATCAACAACCTGATTGTTACTGAAGCTGAAAAATATCAATTTGACATAACTGATAAAAAAAGCATTACTGCATTATGGGTCGGGGGCAATCCATAGGAACCTGTCTGTCTCCGAAAGCCGGCGAGCTGGGGGTTGACAGCAGGTTCCACTATTTTCTAAAACATTAAATCTACTATATGAACAAGCAATTTTCTCGCTCAAACAAAATCCAATCGTTCAAAAAGGTTCTCGCAGCTACCATTTTGATTGCCGTGTGTATTCCATCTTTTTCACAAGATGGAGTGGCGGGGATTGAAGAAGCGAACACTAAGGTTCGGGGATATTTTGAAGTTGGCTGCAACCTGATGTATGCCATCGGTGCCGTTGTAGGACTGATTGGGGCAGTGAAAGTTTACCAGAAATGGAACCAGGGCGACCAGGATACCAGTAAGGTTGCCGCAAGCTGGTTTGGAAGCTGTGTTTTCCTGGTGGTAGTGGCAACAGTTATTAAAAGCTTCTTCGGTATTTAATCCTATTTATTCTGTCAGTTATGGAACAAGCTATTCTAAACGAGTTTATCAAAGTCCTCATCAAGAGCTATCCTGATCTTCTGCTGGAAGTGCAGGAAAGCGGCCAGGTGAATGCGTTTATCCAGGGCAAACTGGAAGCTATACAACCTGTGGTCGAGTCACTCCGCAATGCCGGCCAGCCCAAATACATCATCGAAGAGCTGGCGCTGGATCATTTAATATCCACTGTAGGCCCGTCACGATATGACTATATCGTAGAGGTTCTGGAAGCAGATTTCGCTGAGCTGTATAGCGATATGCAAGGAAGTGGCGTATTTACCTACGAAGCTATCGGTATCCTCCTAAAGGTTACCCATGTATTTGATGAACTGGCTTTTAATGAGGGCAACAAAGACGACAGATTGTTACGCTATGCCATCATCGGGGCGATACAAGAGTTTATCAGCACCTTAAAATCAGAAGCTGTCGATGGCATATAACGTGTCATACAAGCTTCAGGGCAACATTGATGCCATTCGCATTGCACTGCAATGGAACGGATCTTCTGTTTTGTCCCCAACCGAACTGGAAACACTACAACAGTATTCCGGTTTCGGAGGGATCAAAGCTGTTCTCTACCCTAACAGTGATAAACAGGAATGGATTAAAATGGGAGCTACCCTTTCAGATTTGCGCGTATATGATGAGATTATTGAACTACATCAGATACTGAGAGCACATTTTAACGAACAGCAGTACAAAGCGGTAGTTCAGTCGCTAAAAGACAGTGTGCTGACTGCTTTTTATACTCCGCCTGTAGTTCCTCAAACATTATATAAAGTACTGGTTGAAAACAACATTCATCCGCAACGTTTGTACGAGCCTTCTGCCGGTGCAGGTATTTTTATAAGTGAAGCAGTAAAATCACTTCCAAGCCTGGAGCAGGTAACTGCGGTGGAAAAAGATCTATTGACAGGGAAAATACTGGAGGCTATCAACAGCCAACTGCCGGTACAAACTACCACTCATATTTCCGCATTAGAAGAAGCACCAATAACAGATAACAATCAATACGACCTGGTGGTAAGCAATATTCCCTTTGGAAACTTCAGGGTATTTGATGCCGGATTCGATCAGGAACAGATTACGGGAAAAATCCACAACTATTTTTTTGCCAAGGGTTTGGATAAATTAAGAGATGGGGGCATTTTGGCTTTTATCACTACTTCCGCCTTCCTGAACAGTCCCTCTAACGAATGGATCAGGGAACACATTTTCTGGAGGTCAGATTTTATAAGCCTTACCGTATTGCCGGACAACCTGATGAAGGATACTGGCAATACCGAAGCGCCCAGTCATTTACTCATTCTGCAAAAAAATGTAGTTAAACAAGATTTAAGCGATACCGAACGCATACTCATCCAGACTGAAAAGCAAAATCATGGTGCTGAGCAGTATGATATCAACTGTTATATCGCCCGATATGAAGACAAGATCGTCGCAGCTAACATCATTGAACCGGGACATGATCAATATGGGAAAGCTTCCAAAAATTACTGGCAGCATGGCGACATCAATGATATTAGTACTTCGATTCGCAATACAATTACCGAAGGCATTGGGCATAATTTCAATCGCTACGCCTTTACCAATACGTTGCCGGTTAATGCTGCTGAAATAGAGAAAGAAAATAAGAAGCTGACCTTTCTTCCCACCCCGGAAACCAAAAAAGAAACTGAGAACGTACAATTGGGCCTATTCGATTTTGGATCAGCCGGCAATATCAATCGCGCCCTGGCATACATCACTGATTCGGATGCAAACGTTATTCAAAAGTCTACCGCCAGGATAATCAGTAAAATCACTACTTCCGATCATCCTGAGCATGAATCCATACTGCTCATCGCAGCCCGTACAAAAAAAGGCAATACTTACAACTATAAACTATACGCCAATGTATTGGGCGTGATCGTACCCCCTCAATGGATGACGGCTGCGATATTGAAAGATGAGATACAATTATTGACGGACCAATTACGGGATTTTCAGCATACTTATATATATGCCGGCGATAAGGACCTGGAAGACCTGTTTCAAGTTCAAAAATCACTCACCCAGATCATCGGCCCTATTCAGCCTTTCTATAAAACAGGATCGGTGGTGATGCACCAGGGAGTTGTGGGCTCCCTGGTTAATATTCTTATTAAAGAAGACAAGGCTGAATTCAAAGCGCTGTCCAGCCATGCAAATCTTGACTTTTATAATCAGTACACGCAGCTGAGAAACACTTATTTGCAGTTTACCTCCACCGAAGATGTATTAAAACAAAAAGAATTAAGACAATTATTAAATAACCAGTACGAGCAGTTCATCCAGGCATATGGTATACTGAATCTTCCAGCTAACAAAAGGTTGATCCAGGAGGATAAAGCCTATGGCTTCCAAATATTGGTTTCTCTTGAACGAAAGGAAGCAGAACGATTTGTAAAATCAGACATCCTTGTCCATTCCTTACAAAAAAGCACGGAGCCATTTAACAGTGATAATCCTGTGGAAGCACTGGCTTACTGCCTGAATGAAAAAGGTAAGATAGACCTGGACTATATGGCCGTCATTACCGGCAGCAGCGAGCCCGCGATTATTGCAGCTTTGGATAAGCATATTTATTTAAACCCAACCAATGATCAGTGGCAGACAGCAGATCAGTTCCTTAGCGGTAATGTCGTATTGAAGTTGGAAGAAGCTATCAACGCATCCAATGCCACTCCCAATAACCCATATTATCAACAAAGCGTTGAAGCATTGAAGGCAGTGCAGCCTGAACGCATTCCATTTGAATTACTGGACTTTAATTTTGGCGAGCGATGGATACCCTTAGCTTATTACAATCAATACACATCTCATTTACTGGAGCTGCCGACTACGATCCAGTACTTCCGCTCACTGGATAGTTTCCGGGTAAGTATTGAGGGTAGCAATGCAAAAGTTACACAGGAATATGCTGTTGTACCTAAACATGAAAAAAATATGTATGCCGGCACACTCGTCGAGCATGCACTGGAAAATACATCACCCTTTTTTACCTACGAGATCAAGATCGGAGATAAAACTGTCCGGGTACCGGATAATGAGGCAACTCAACTCGCACATCAAAAGATAGAGAGCATCCGTTCTGGATTTGTGCAGTGGTTGCGAGACCTGTCACTGGAAGAAAAGAAAAATATTGAGCAGTTATACAACGACACGTTCAATTGTTACCGCCTTCGGGAATATGACGGCTCCCATTTAAATTTTCCGGGACTGGACAAATCGGCCCTTGGCATCGAAGACTTGTACAACTCGCAAAAAAACGCTGCCTGGCGCATCATTCAAAATCGTGGTGCATTAATAGATCACGAGGTGGGTTTAGGTAAAACACTGACCATGATCGTCGCTGCGCAGGAAATGAAACGTTTGGAGATTTGCCACAAACCTATGATACTGGCCTTGAAAGCGAATGTAAACCAGGTAAGGGCCACCTATAAACTAGCTTATCCAACCGCAAGAATTTTAGCGCCTGAAGAAAATGATTATTCGCCTGCCAACCGGTTGCGGTTGTTCCATGAGATCAAAAACAATAATTGGGATTGTATTATTCTTACCCATGACCAGTTTGGCAAAATACCTCAGTCTCCCGAAATACAACAACAGATATTCCAGCAGGAATTGGATAATGTAGAACGCGACCTGGATACCGTAAAACATCTTGGAGGAGAGTTGTCTAAAAAAATGCTGAAAGGTTTGGAGATACGCAAGAAAAACCTGGCTGCGAACCTGAAGGATATTGAACGGAGGATCGAGGAGAAAAAAGACGATGGCATTGATTTTAAAACGATGGGCGTTGACCACCTGTTCATAGATGAAAGTCATAAATTCAAAAACCTGACTTTTACCACCCGTCACAACCGGGTGGCTGGCCTGGGAAATATGGAAGGCAGCATGAAAGCCCTCAACCTCCTTTTTGCTATCCGTACTTTACAGGAAAAATTTGACAGCGATCTTTGTGTTACTTTCCTGTCCGGCACACCAATCAGTAATAGCCTGACCGAACTATACCTGATCTTTAAATACCTGCGACCAAAAGAAATGGCGCGTCAATGTATTGAAAACTTTGATGGCTGGGCAGCAGTGTTCGCTAAAAAAACAACCGACTTTGAATTTTCAGTAACCAATGAAATTATCGCCAAAGAAAGGTTCCGGCATTTTATTAAAGTGCCAGAGCTGGCACTATTTTACAATGAGATCACTGATTACAAGACGGCCGCTCACATACAGTTGGATAAACCCGCAATAGCAGAGCACCTAATCAATATCAAGCCAACACCTGATCAAAGGGACTTTATTTACAAGCTGATGCAATTTGCGAAAAGCGGAGACGGCTCCTACATAGGCCGACCACCTTTATCCGATGAAGAAGATAAGGGGCGGATGTTGATTGCCACTAATTATGCCAAAAAGATGGCGGCTGACATGCGTCTTATCAATGAAGAATACGAAGACCACCCCGACCATAAAGTAAATGTTTGTGCAAGGAACGTTGCCAGCATTTATAATAGAACGGCCGTACATAAAGGCACACAGATCATCTTTTCAGATATCGGTACACCCAAGGCGGACGCCTTTAATCTTTATGATGCCCTTAAAGAAAAATTGGTTCGTGATTTTAATATTCCGGCAGTTGAGATCAGCTTTATTCATGATTGGACGGATAAACGCAAACCGGAACTATTCCGCAAGATGAACAGTGGTGAGATCCGTATTCTCATAGGCAGTACGGAAAAGGCAGGTACAGGACTAAATGTACAGAAACGTGTGGTCGCTATGCACCACCTGGACATCCCCTGGAAACCTTCAGAACTGGAACAGCGCAACGGGCGGGGTGCCCGCCAGGGCAATCTTATTGCCAGGGATTATTATGACAACAAGGTCAGGAATTACATCTATGCCGTTGAGCAATCCCTCGATAACTACAAATTCAATTTGCTGAAGAATAAACAGCTTTTCATCAGCCAGATGAAGAACAATGCACTCAATGTTCGTAGCATTGACGAGGGAGCCATGGATGAAAAGAGCGGTATGAATTTCTCCGAATACATCGCCATTCTTTCAGGCGATACTACCCTGCTGGAAAAATCCAAAGTTGAAAAAAAAGTAGCAGTACTGGAAAGCCTTAAAACTGCTCATCACAAAGAAGTGATTCGCTCCAGGTATGCGCTGGATAATTTAATAGCCGAAAAGGAGAAGACTGATAAGACATTAATGCTGTTGGCAGGCGATGAAAAACTATATCAATCCCAATTACAAAGAGATAAGGAAGGCGTAAAACTGAATCCTATTCAATTAGACAAATTCAGTACAGCTGACGCGGAAGCAATAGGAAAACACCTTATTAATTTATATCTCAAATGGAAGCCGCCACAGAACCAGCATGAGGAGGCAATAGGTAACCTATACGGGTTCAAACTATACATCAGACTGGAACAGGAACACTTCTATGATTTTGATACCGGGGATTATGGTAACAGGGAATTCAACAGCTTTTATGCGCAATCGAAGGCAGATGGTATCAAGTATACTTATAACAAAGGACATATCAATATAGACAATCCCAAACTGGCAGCCAGGTATTTTCTCAACGCCATTGACCGCATTGAATCATTAAAGGAAAACACGGAAAAGAAAATAAAAGAGACGGATACACAAATAACTCAACTAAATGTCATTATCGGTAAACCCTTTGAAAAGGAAGAGGAATTAAAGACACTAAAGACAACTTTATCCAGATTAGAAAACGAGATACTGGTAAAAATTCAGAAGCAAAAGCTTTTGGAGAACAACACTGGCATTCCCGCTCAAGCAGTGGAAGTTGAGGTAAAACAGCAGACGCCGTCACCTGTTGTCACTTTACACAAAGAAATTACAACGACAAGCACGGGCACCGAACGGCATCAGGAAAACGGATATACAATAATGCGCAAAAGCAGACGGACGAAATTATAAAGGCCATAAAAAAATATATAAATCAGGTCATAGAGGGCGATTGCCTGGAAGTGATGCAACATTTTCCTGCTTGTTGTATAGATATGATCTTCTATGATCTTCCTTATGGTATTACAATAGATCTTGGAAAGAAGGAAGCATATAAAACTCAAACACCGGATAATGAGGAATAGAAAACATCCAATCATAGATATCGGTAGCATCAGCTTTTTCGCAGACGCCACAACCGAACAATTAATTGAGGTTGGTAATCCTGAAAACAAAATCAGTGTCATGGAAATGTTAACACTGGAAGACCATCACGAGTTTCTTTTCGATAAGCAGTCCAGAAATATTAAGAAAGGCGAATGGAACGATTTAGAAGAGTCAGAAGACCTGATCTATATATGGATAAGAAGAATCGAAGCGCTCGATCCTGAGGGTATGCGTTCTCACGAGGCAACGACACGAATAGAAGAAGCCGCGAAAGATCTTCCTGTGGTAGATATTTCCGGCACCAAGTTCTATTGGGATCGGAAAGATGCATCGTTTTTGGAAGTTAACAATATCTGGAACAAAATATACAAAAACGACTTGACGATAAAAGACGGTGTACAGGGCTTCTATTTCGACAAGAGATGCAACCATGTGCCTTTTCCTCATGAACTAAAGGAATATCAAAATGGATCGCTTTTACCTGCACATATTCTATTTATTTCCACGCAAGATGTTTTACAACAAACTGAAAACAAAAACCAATTAGCCGATGCATCGCGTAAAATATCTGTGAAGAGAACCTTCGGCAATAAAAAATCAAACCGGCTTTAGTCATGGCAAACAGTGTCTATCAAATCAATAAAGGCATTAACCGCAGCATTGAATTTAAGGGCTTGAAAGCTCAATATATCTGGTGGTTAGGTGGCGTGGTGATCGGATTACTTGTCCTATTTGCTGTTTTGTATATCATCGGTGTCAACACATTTATATGTTTAGGTATTGTAGCCGGCGCGGGTATATATAGTATCATGAAGATTTACGCCATCAGTAGCAAGTACGGAGAACACGGCATGATGAAAAAAGTGGCTAAACGGAATATTCCTGGAGTAATCAAATCAAGAAACAGAAAAGTATTTACAGGTATTAAAAAACAGCGTCATGGATAGAACACTTCCTATATATACAATCGAAGGCACTGATTTTATTGTGGACGTTGCAAACTTACAACTCCGTGAAAAGGAAAATACTCAAAACACGATAAAGATATTTGACATGTCGGATTTGGAGGACCGTTATGTATTTCATTACAACCCTCAGATCAAAAATATACCTAGCCAGCGGTCTGAGTATAATAACAGCATTATAATCGAGATGCCCGAATTGGTCAAACTTGATCCCCAAGGAATGTCGGAGAAGTATAATGTTGCCAATGTCGAAGGAAAAAATGATTTCGAGGTGATGGTCGATCAGGATGCCTTGCAGTCGCGTATCAAGTTAGGCAAGCTTCCAACCATTGATATTGCAGGCCACACTTTTTATGCCGATGCCAGGATAAATCTATTAAGGCCCAAGGACGATTTTATGACAATGGGTATTAAGTTCTCAGAAATTCAACCCTATTTCTTTGAAGACAAAGACCGGTATATTATTCCGTATAATCCAAAGACACATGAATTCCAAGAACCAGATTATGATAAGATCACGCAGTATCCTAAAGACCTGTTAGTAATAGAATTTCCTCACGAACGAATTCTCGATCCAGTTGGATGGAACAGGTATAATGGCTTTAGCGAAACATATGATTTAAAAGAAACGGGGCTGAAGCTAGAGTTCAAGGCCCGGATAATTCCCTGGAACGAAATCGGTATTGACCATACCATTCAACGCAATATTGAAAAACTAAGACAACAGAAGGATCAACCAACAGAAAATTATAAAAAAGGAAATCGGGCACGCCGCCGTCCGAAATTATAAAAGCATCGCCCCAATGCTTTATACAATAATCAGCAAAAGTAAACTGAGATGGAAAAGTTATTGTCAGATATGTTGCCTATTATGGGGATTGAGCACGACTGCATTTTATCCAAGCAGGGGGATGTAACCGTTGTATACAAGGTGGAATTACCAGAAATATTCACGCTCTCCAATGATGAGTATGAGGCATTTCACCAGACCTGGATCAAGGCAATTAAAATACTGCCTAAGCATACCGTGTTTCATAAACAGGATTGGTTCATCAATAGTACCTACCAACCGGATTTTGAAAAGGAAGATAATAGTTTTTTATCCAGAAGCAGCGATCAGTACTTTAATGAGCGGCCATTTTTACAGCATCATTGTTATATCTATCTCACTAAATTACCAGCCAACAGAAAACCGGCTACTTCGCTTTTCTCCAACCTGCTACGCAACACCATCGTACCGGAGGAAACATTACAAACCCAGGCACTGAGCGACTTTATTGACAATTGCGGGCAGTTCAAAAGTATACTGGAAGACAGTGGCTTTGTACGCATGAAGCGAGTTAAAGAAGCAGACTTAGTAAGTGAGGAGCACCGTGCTGGCTTAATAGAAAAATATTTGTATTTGTTGGAACAGGAGACGTCGCCTATTATAAAAGATATTTCCTACAGCGATGGTATTCGTATTGGAGACCAGTACTGTCAACTGTTTACGTTAGCGGATGCGGAAGACCTGCCGGCACTATGTGGTTCGCGTATCAATTATGATAAGTACAGTACAGACCGAACGAAATTTTCCATAGGTTTTGCTTCTACCCTCGGTCTGTTACTACCCTGCAACCATATCTACAACCAGTTTATCCTGATTGGCGATACACAGGCAACGATAAAAAAGATGGAAAGTAAACGCCTCCGTTTACAATCCTTGTCGGCATATAGCAGGGAAAACACGATCTCCCGTGACGCCACAAACGATTTTTTAAATGAAGCGATAGCGGAACAACGACTGCCCGTAAAAGCTCATTTCAACATTTTTGTCTGGACGGATAATAAGGAAGAAGGAAAGGACCTGAAAAACCTGGTATCGAATGCGCTGGCCCAAATGGATGCCACACCCAAACAGGAGCTGGACGGAGCGCCGCAGATCCATTGGGCGGGGATACCGGGCAATGCGGGTGACTTACCTCAAAATGAGACTTTTGACACTTTTGCTGAACAAGCTAGCTGCTTTCTTAACCTGGAGACCGGTTACAAAACATCATTAAGCCCCGTAGGCATCCGTATGGGTGACCGGCTCACAGGCAAACCGGTGCATGTGGATATTTCCGACGAACCGGTTAAACGAGGCATCTGTACCAACCGCAATAAGTTCATTCTAGGTCCCAGCGGTTCCGGTAAAAGTTTTTTCACCAACCATATGCTCCGTAGTTACTATGAGCAAGGAACGCATATCGTACTGGTGGATGTAGGGCATAGTTATAAAGGACTGTGTGACCTGGTAGGAGGATATTATTTTACTTATTCTGAAGCGAACCCCATCAAGTTCAATCCTTTTTTTATTGGCGAAGGCGACTCGCTTGACACGGAGAAAAAAGAGAGCATCAAGACATTGCTACTGTCACTTTGGAAAAAAGACGATGAACCTTTTACCCGCAGCGAATATGTAGCCATTTCGGATGCCCTGCAGCTCTATTTTGAACAGCTGGAAAAACATCCTGATATCTTCCCCGGCTTTAATAGTTTCTATGAGTTCGTTCAAACCAGCTTTTTGAACAAACTAAAACGCGATAATGTAAAAGAAAAAGATTTTGACATCAATAATTTCCTGTACGTATTAAAGCCTTTTTATAAGGGCGGCGAGTTTGACTACCTTTTAAATGCAACAGAAAGTCTTAATCTTTTACAACAACGCTTTATTGTATTCGAGCTGGATAATATAAAGGACCACCCCATCCTTTTCCCAGCGGTTACGCTGATCATCATGGAGGTATTTATCTCCAAGATGAGAAAACTGAAAGGTATCCGTAAAATAATTCTGATAGAGGAAGCCTGGAAGGCATTGATGAAAGAAGGTTTTGCAGAGTATATAAAATACCTGTTTAAAACCGTCCGCAAATTCTTTGGAGAAGCCATCGTCGTAACCCAGGAGGTAGAAGATATTATTTCCTCACCCATTGTGAAACAAGCCATCATTAATAACAGTGATTGCAAAATACTGCTGGATCAAAGCAAGTATCAAAATAAGTTCGATCAGATACAGGAACTCCTGGGATTAACAGAAAAAGAAAAAGCATTGGTATTATCCGTGAACAAAGCCAACGACCCCACCAAAAAATACAAGGAAGTGTTCATCAGCCTCGGCGGCATGCTCTCCCGTGTGTACAGAACGGAAGTGAGCCTGGAAGAATACCTGGCCTATACCACCGAAGAAATGGAAAAAGTAAAAGTGATGCAGTATGCGGCGAAATACGGCAGTATAGCCAAAGGTATCCGTGTACTATCCAGGGAGATGATGGAGAAAGCCGGTTAGTAAAAAAATACCATTTATACAAGCAACCAATTATTCACTTAAAAAAACAAAAAAAATGAAACAATTCATCATGGCGATGGTCGCCATTTGTACTATCGTCTCCTGCACCAAAAAGGAAAAAGAAGTGGAAGCCACTGATCCACCTCCTGCTTCGGTATTTAAGCAAGTAGACGTTTTACAACAGCCCTTGCAGGTACCTAATACCAATGTAGTGCTGCCCAAAGGCACCAAAGTATTTATTGACCAGGCTGAATCGGAAATCAGAGTGGAACTTCCGGCAGGGTATGCTTTTTTTACCGGCAGTAAACCTTCTCCGGGAAACGCTTCCCTCAAAACCTTACCCGTAATCGTCATTGGCAGTTATACCTGCAAATGCGGCGGACAGGACGGGCGCTGTAATGTATTTTACTTATCCGTGGGCGGTTTTGGTTGTCTGCATAATAGTTGTACCGCAACTTGCTCCGGTTATTTTGTCACCATTGATGATAAAGAGATCGAGGGCGTATTGAATCTTGAAAATAGCAAGATATCTGCAGCCTTACGCACTACTACTCAGTCGGCCAGCTTAAGTCCAAGTGGAAAGCAGGCGTTCTTCGACAACCCGCTTGTTCAACAAGAAATCCTGGCCAAACACCAGGCGCTTTTCAATGGGTTCCCTGTTCCGGATCTGAGCAAACAGTCGTCCCGTTCGTCCTTGCAAAAAGATTACGTGTATATCAAAACCTACCTGTACGGGGTTCGCTTTTATATGCTTGCTCCCAGGGTGGCGCTGGTTAACCATCCTGAAATAGAGCAAATAAGTATTGAAGCCAATACATGCACCTGTTCTAATAAGGGTGAGTGCCGGATCGAAAAGAAGAGTTTATTAGGCATTATCACCGTTCACTGGTGTGAAGGGGATTGTGATGCCTGTGTCATGGCCGTTTAAAATATACCATTATGAAAAAGATACTTGCTGGTTTATTGCTTTGCATAGCGCTTTCTGTAGCGCCCACCCAACAGGCTAATGCCGGATGGTGGATTATTGTGAAAGAAGTACTCAAAAAAGTAATCCTGGCGATCGATGCGCAGGTTCAACGCTTACAAAATAAAACGATCGGCTTGCAAAACGCACAGAAAGCACTGGAGAATACACTGTCCAAGTTGAAGTTTGAAGAAATCTCCGACTGGACGGAAAAACAACGTGCCCAGTACGCCAACTACTTTGATGAACTCTGGAAGGTAAAAAATCTTATTGCCACTTTTCAGCGGGTAAGAGAGACCACAGAACTACAGGTGAAGCTCGTAAAGCAATACCAGCGGGTATTTGAACTCTTGCGCAATGACCGGCATTTTACTCCGGAAGAATTGGATCATATGTTTAAGGTTTATACCGGCATGATCGATGCCAGCCTGAAAAATGTGGAACAGATTACGCTCGTGATCAACGCATTTAAAACCCAAATGTCCGACGGGCAAAGGCTATCCATTATCAGTGAAGCCGCATTGGGTATAGAGAAGATCAGTAGCGATATGCAACGGTTCACCAATCAGAATATCCGGCTGAGCCTGCAAAGAGCGAAAGACGAAAAAGAAATCAGTTCCATCAAAGCGTGGTACGGACTCCCTTAACTAGTGTTGTATGAAAACAAAAGTATTGATGATTACAATGCTGTTGCTGGTAGTGTCTAGCACCTCCGTATTTGCACAAAATAAGTTCAAGCCTTTGATTGAACGGATTGCATTGTTACAGGTTTACCTGGAATACCTGCAAAAAGGATACAGCATTGCTAAAAATGGATGGGAGACCGTACGAAAGATCACTAAAGGCGAATTTGATCTTCATGGCGATTATTTTAATTCCCTGGAAACGGTCAATCCCCAAGTAAAAAAATATGTGCGAATTGGTAGCATTATCGCTATTCAATTAAGGATGGTAAAGGCCTATAAGGAAGCCTACCAGTATGCAAAGGACTCGGAACAGTTCACACCAGATGAAGTAGAATATTTATCCAGGGTATTTGAAAACCTGCTCACCCAGGCAGCAAAGGATATTGAGCTGTTGACGGTTGTTATTACCAATAACAAAGTCAAGATGGAAGACAAGGAGCGCCTGGCATGGATTGACAGGATACACGAGTATATGAAAGACAAGGAAAAGTTCCTGTACACTTTTAATGCAGAAATGTATGGGCTGGCTCGTGCTAGAGATGGCGAAAGCCATGATAGCAAAATGTTACAAAAAATCTATCACCATAAATAAAAAATATGAAACGTTTGATGATCATCGTACTGATTGTGGCGCTCTCTATCCCGGATAAAACCGGGGCACAGGCTCAGGAAGCCGTGCAATTGGCCTTGAATATCCAAAAGCTATCGCAACTGCGAAAGATCCTACAGAATATGTACGACGGTTATAAAATACTCACCAACGGCTATAACAAGGTCCGCGATATAGCCCAGGGTAATTTTTCTATTCATGAAATTTTCCTGGACGGCTTAATGAAAGTTAACCCCGCCATCAAACAATACAGCAGGGTCGGTGATATTATCGCCTACCAGGTTAAGATCGTTAAGGAGTACAAGGAGGCGCTGCAATATTTTAAGCGAAGCGACCTGTTTTCGGCGGAGGAAATAGACTATATCGCAAGAGTGTATGGTCGTCTTTTTGAAAAAAGCATTGATAATCTCGATGCTCTCTTCATGGTCATTACTGCCAGCCAGCTCCGGATGTCTGACGATGAGAGACTACAAACCATTGATAAGATATATGAAGACATCAGCGACCAGCTTTCCTTCCTCCGGTATTTTAACAACGAAACCAAGATGATTGGATTTAACCGGGCGATAGAGAAAAAGGAAACAATTGATATGAAATCTATTTACGCTAATTAATCTCCCGAAAATGAAAAGGCGTTTATTCATCATTATATTATTACCGGTTGTACAACTACTGCCCTTATATGGCAGCGCCCAGAGCATCACCGACGAAGTAAAGAGTTTGCATAGCGTATTGGAATCGCTATATACCGAAATGATCCCGCTATGTAGCCAATTGATAGGTATTGGTAGCGGCATTGCCGGCTTTGCCGCCTTATGGTATATCGCGGCCAGGGTCTGGAGGCACTTGGCTAATGCTGAACCGATAGACTTCTACCCGTTGTTCCGTCCCTTCGTTATCGGCATGTGCATTGTACTTTTCCCACAGGTACTGGGATTGATTAATGGTGTTATGCAACCCACTGTCTCGGGAACACATGCGATGGTAGAAAACTCTGATCAAGCTATTGCTGCCTTATTACTGGCAAAGGAGAACGCCATAAAATCAACAGATAAGTGGCAAATGTTCGTGGGTGAAAAAGGCGACGGAGACTATGGCAAATGGTACAGCTATACGCATGAAGGTGAGGACGTTTCGGATGAGGGCTTTTTTGAAGGAATCGGTAACAGCGTAAGGTTTGCTATGTCCAAAGCGATGTATAATATTCGCAACTCCATTAAGGAAGTAATATCACAGGTATTACAATTACTATTTGCAGCCGCTTCCCTTTGCATTAATACGATTAGAACTTTTAACCTTGTTGTCCTGGCAATACTAGGACCACTGGTTTTTGGCTTAGCTGTATTTGATGGTTTCCAGAACACCCTTCATAACTGGTTGGCCCGCTACCTTAATATTTTTCTATGGCTTCCAGTCGCTAATATATTCGGGGCTATTATCGGCAAGATCCAGGAGAATATGCTTAAAGTGGATATTGCTCAAATAGCCGACAATGGGGACACTTTCTTTAGCACGAAGGATATGGCTTATATGGTGTTCCTGATCATAGGCATCATCGGATATTTCACGGTGCCTTCGGTGGCTAATTCCATTGTGCAAGTTACCGGCATCGGCTCCATTACCTCGCGCGTGACATCACTCGCTACGTCTTCTGTTCAATCAGTCGGAGGAAGAATGGGACAAGGGGTTTCCAACACGATTGCAGCCGGCAAGTATTATAACGAAGGCTATTCCGGTAAAAACGAAGGCGCAGGCGCTACCGCTGCTGTTGGAAGCACAATGGGATCAACCGGAGCAAAGGCAGGTTCATATATGAAGGACAAATTATCGGGCAACACATAATTATTCACTTTACTTAATTGAAGAAATAAGATGTTTAAACAGATGAAAAATATTGACACAGCTTTCAGGCATGTAAGACTATTCTCATTGTTCTTTTTGGTGGGCTGTATGGTGGTTTCCCTGTATGCGCTGTATCTGACGCAGAAAATAACGACCAATGCACAAAACAAAATTTTTGTGCTGGCGAACAGCAAAGCTTTGGAGGCTTATGCCAGCGAACGGAAAGAAAATATACCGGCTGAAGCAAAAGATCATGTCAACACTTTTCACCAGTTATTTTTTAATGTAACACCTGATAACAATATCATTCAACGTAATATCTCCCGTGCGCTGTACCTCGCCGATCGTTCCGCTAAACAGCATTATGACAACCTGAAAGAAAGTGGTTACTATACCAATGTCATGTCGGGGAATGTAAGCCAGGAGCTATCCACTGATAGCATTTATATCAACCTTGATGCGCATCCCTATTATTTCCGGTTTCATGGAACGCTGCAAATAATAAGGACGACCAGCATTGCTACCAGGAGTTTAGTTACCGAAGGAGTCTTGAGATCCATAGCCAGGTCTGATAATAATTCCCACGGATTTTTGATCGAAAAATGGAACATCATTGAAAACAGGGACATAAAAATTCAAAACAGATAAGTATGCGACTGTGGAAAAGAAAACACAAAAAAGAGGGTAACCCGGAATGGCAGGAAAATATTGCCTACCGGATTTTGAATGGTTACAGAGCCATTCAGACCAGGTGGGTAAAAATAATGGAACGAACAGTCGGTAAACTTTCCCTTAAAGCGCAAAAGACCGGCTGTATTGTTCTGATGCTTGGCGGCAGCGTGTATTGTACTGCGACTATTTATAGCGGGATAAAGAACAAACAGACTTACCAGATAAAAGTAGATGCCATCAACCGTGGAAAACATTTGGGAAAAACCGGCGAAGACAGCATGATGCAGAAATATCACCCGCTCACCTATAAAGACTATCAACACCTGCAACATTTCATGACATACCTGGATAGTTTGCAAAAAAGCGAAACAGGCAGGCTTTTGTATGATTCAATTGCCCGCACCCATCCCGGCTTGTTGGATAGTATTTCGATACTCAGGAAAATATACTTCGATAAATAATATTTCTATCACTACAAAATTCAAGAAAAATGGAAACACAATATTCTGCCCAGTTTTTACGCAAAAGGAAAATGATGCTGGTACTACCCTTACTGGTTTTACCCTTTATCACCCTGGCGTTCTGGTCACTCGGTGGTGGCAAAGGCAAAAGTGAAGACAGCACGCTAACAAATAAACCCTCCGGTTTAAATCTTACGCTACCGGAAGCCTCCTTTAAAGAGGAAAAAGTACCGATGGACAAATTAAAGTTTTACGAGCTGGCAGACCGGGACTCAAGCAGGTTGCGAAAGCTTATGAAGGAAGATCCCTATTATTCTCTGGCTTATGAAAAAGATACCGGTGATTTCTTAAAAACACTACCCGAGGTTGGTACCAGTCCGTTCACGCCTTCCTTTAATGAAAAATCGCTGAAAAGGCCTTTCAGTGCATCGTCCAGGCCAAAGTATGCCGACCCGAATGAGGAAAAAGTGATGAAAAAATTGGAGGCACTGAATAAAGCGATGGAACAACAAGAAGTACCTAGCGGTACACTATCCGAACCTGCAACCAGCAGGTTCCAGGACCCGGAGTCAGACAAGCTGCTGTCTATGATCAACCAGTTAAGCAACAGCGAGACCAATAAAGACCCGGAGCTGGACCAACTGGATAAAATGCTGGACAAGATCATTACGATTCAAAACCCCAATTCCAACCGCACAAACGATCAGTCACTGGAAAATGCTCCAAATGGTAAAAGCTTTCCACGGCCCGTTCATAAAACAAACCAGGAATCTGCGGTGAGTTTGCTTGAATCAACACCGGTTGACACAGTCATATCCGCACCGATCATCGAACCTGAAATTGGCTTTTATGGCTTTAGTGATCAGTTAAGTAACGAAGAAACTGAAAACCTATCCACTTCGATTAAAGCAGTGGTACATGAAGACCAGACGCTTGTTAACGGTGCTACTATTAAGTTAAGACTATTGCAGGATCTGCACACCGGATCACATGTAGTTGCTACAGGTCAGTTTGTCTATGGAACAGTCAGCCTGAACAACGAACGGTTACAGGTGGAGATCAAATCAATTCGTTCGGCAGATAATATTCTACCGGTTAAGCTTAAGTTATATGACATAGATGGTATGGAGGGCATCTACATCCCAGGTTCCATTGAACGGGACGTATCCAAACAGGCCGGCGGCAATGCCTTGCAGTCCATAGACCTGATGAACACTATTAATCCATCTTTAGAAATGCAAGCCGCATCACTGGGGATACAGACTGCCAAAAGTTTACTGAGCAAAAAGGTTAAGCTGGTGAAGGTGCATGTGAAAGCCGGCTACCAGGTATTGCTGCAGGACCAGAGTGCCATAAAATAATTTTTCAATTAGATAAAAATAGAGATCATGAAATATTTATTATCAATCACAATCGCTGGCTTACTGCTTTTTGTAATGCAGGCCAGTGCACAGGACAAGTTCGCCCCATACACTGTAAAAAGCTCAAAGGGGCACCCCCTCAGTATCTCCGAGACCAAAACTACCAGCATCGTTTTCCCGTTCGATATTATTAGCGTTGACCGGGGCAGAAAAGAAGTGATGGTTCAAAAAGCAAAGGGTGTAAATAACATATTATTATTGAAAGCCGGCAGAACCTCTTTCCCAGAAACAAACCTGACAGTTATTACCGCAGACGGCCAGCTCTACCCCTTTATACTGAATTATGATCACAACCCGGATAGCTTGTATTTAAGTTTTAAAAAGACCGGTAATGACCAACTCACAAAAAGCAATAAACAATCACCTAACATTGCGACGATAGAAGCCGATTTTATCGCCATCAAAAACGCAAAGCCTGCACCCGTCTGGTTAAAGAAAGTGCGGTACGGTATAACCTTGGGCTTGCAGGACTTGTACGTTAATGACAATGTGATGTATTTCCAGTTCAGCCTGCGCAATTGCAGTCATGTAGATTACACCACTTCTTCTTTCAATATATTTATCAAGGACAAGAAACAACGAAAAAGAACAGCCACCCAGGAAGTCGCTTGCGAGATATTGGCAACAGATGGAGACTATCAATTAATAAAGGGCAAAACTGTGCAGACATTCATTCTAGCAGTTCCAAAGTTTACGATCCCGGACAAAAAGAAGTGTATCATCCAACTCATGGAAAAAAATGGCGGCAGAAATATCTCACTAAAAATAAATAACAGTAGGATAATCAAAGCAAAATTGATAGCCAGTAATGACCGAACAGAATTATAATGAATTACGGGACCAGCTCTCCCAATTGAAATTTCCGGACAAATTGTTTTCCCAACTCGACTTTTACCATTCGATGGGCGCTACTGATTTCCTTTTGGGGCAAATTGTCGAACGGGAAGGAGCTCTTACTTATTATGAGCTTTATTACCGGACGGATGGGAACATGGAGTGCAGGCTGGATAAATTTAGTATCCGCTACCGTGCGCCGATAGAAATACCGGATTTAACGATTAATTCAGTTGACGTAAGAGACTTAGACGAACAAATGACGAAACTGGATTGGAGCTATGATCATATCAGCGACTCTATGGTTGCAGGTGAAGCGCAAGCCCAAAAAGAAGAAGAACAATTTCAACGTTATGAGGATGCGCTAAACAAACTCCATAAGTTAACCGGTCAAAACGAAGCGGGAGAAGAAATTGCGCGAACCTTAATGTACAAACACTGGGTAATCGGATATAATTTTCAGTTTGTTCCTGACCTTGATAAAATGCGAAAGTCATATGAACTAACTGAAACCGTCCAGGTCACGGAAGGAAAAATCGTTACCGCTTCTGAAATAGAATGTAGGTTGCTAACAAAATCACTGGTCAGTCCCATAAATAATTCTGAAAAGCTATGGCTCAACTTGATTGGTTATACCAATGATAAAAATAGCGACAAAACACAAAGCCAGTCACAAACAGAAAATAACATTCCGAGTCAATCTACGAAGAGAAAACAAGACGAATTACCTGAATCAATTAAACAGCTCCCAAGAAAAAAGCACAATAGAATACGGCGATAGACTTTAACACCGCAGTGTAAAATCGCTAATCATGGAACCTTTTAACTGATACTTTATGTTGATCCGTCCTGAAGCATATGATAGCCTGCTGGAGCAACTGCACGGCGAAAGATTTAACAATGGAAATGAATACGTATGCTTTGAGGTGAAACAACCTGTTTTTGACAAGTGGGATTTACATTTTGCAGCATCAGATCATGAAGCACTGGAATACTGCCATGAAATGACAACAGACCTGGATCGCTTTACCTTTCTTTCAATCCGTTCAACCATCCGCGCCATGCAGGAAGCAAAAGGCGACGAAAACCTGATGATCATGAAAGAAGGTTGGGTGGACGTAGCTGAAATGACGAATCAAAGGATAAAAAGGCTAACAACAAGTAACACTTTTATCAACCATAAAAATTTTACAACTATGAACGAAAAAAATTATGAGTTCTTAAAGAACCAAATCAAACTCACCGGCTTCGGTGAAAGTCATGGCGACAATTTGAAAGCTCATTTAGAAAAACAGCAGCCTGACTTTGTATTAACACATAAAGCCAACTTCGGGAAAGACGAAGTTGTAGCTACGCTGCATTTCCGAAAATCTCAGGAATCGGATATGTACTTTTTCAACAAATACAATATCCTCATGCAAAAACAGGGTGAGGAAAACGTGGTGAAGCAAATGATCTACCTGCGTAACAAGGAAGACAATATAAGCTTCAAAGAAGCCTATAACCTGCTCAACGACAGGTCGGTCTTTAAAGAAAAGACAACGAAGGAAGGTGAAAAATACCTTACCTGGGTTAAACTGGATTTCAAAGAAACTGACAAGGAAGGAAGTTTCAAAATGAAAAGCCAAAGCTTTGGCTATGACATCAGTAAAGCTCTCGAAAAATACCCTATTGTTGAAATTAGCGACCCGGACGTTAAAAAAAGTATTATTAACTCCATTGAACGTGGTAACCGGCAGGAAGTAACTTTTGAGGTGGAAGGCAAGCAAAATAAGATGTATATAGAAGCCAACCCTGCCTCCGGCGTAAACCATGCATTAAAAGTGTATGATGCTGCCATGCAAAGGGTCCAGGGATTGAGTAAAGGTGAGGAGCAATCGAACGGGCAGGCAAAAAAAGAGGAACAGAAAAGTAAAGTAAAAGCCGGCGAGGAAGATGAATCTGATCGACCAACACAAAGCCGTAGAAGAAGCAGAGGCATAGCCTAGAAGCGCCTCTTTTTACTCGTTAATTTATCTTAGAGATGAACCCAATAATTGACCGAATAGAAAAAGAGCTGAAACTGGATATAGAAAATGAAGAAAGGATGAAAAAACTTTTTTCACCGGATATCCTGGCTAGCCGAAGCTATTTGTTAAACAGGCTTCATAGACTGGAGGCAATTTATGCCCGGTATAAATACACCACCAGGACAGATGAACAAATAACACTCCAACTCTTACTCATTAAGAAAAAAGCGTTGGAGCGGACTCTCTATCCAGGTTTTTTATCCAGGGCCTTGCGTTCTTTTTGGGGTCGGTTTCAAGAGGGAAAAATTGCCAAGTCGATTATTATCGCTGATACGCAGGCGGAGATGCGGTTGCATGACGCAGTGAAAACAATGGGGTTTTCTATCGACAGTAAGGCTATTCATAAACAGTTGGCTCATGCACCAGATCATTTTCAGGTAACCTGTTCTTTCTACATGAACGACAATCACCGCATGGATTATAGATTGAAGTTTGAAAAGGACGAAACCGGCAGCTTTCAGTTTGAAAAGTTTGAAGCTGTTTTAACAGACGAGCAATCCGGCAATTCGATAAAGCAAACATTTTCTGTCGCAGAAGATAATATCTCGGCAATTAAGGCATATAATCTGCTGGCTGGAAGAACGGTACATCAGGAAATAAGCGATGGCAATGCTCGTATACAAAGAAGTTGGATAAAACTGGACCTCAATGATAAAGACGCAGAAGGCAACCATAAAGTAAAACGATTTTTACCGGAGTATGGTTTTGATTTAGAAAAATCACTGGCAAACCTAAACCTTAAGGAACGGAATTTATTTGAAAGGGAACAGTTGATTGCAGCCTTGAAGAATGGAGATAGAAAAGAAGTTTCAATGAATATTGATGGAGATGAGAAAAAGATTTTTATAGAAGCAAATGCACAAACGAGGTCATTTAATTTTTATGACAAGGAAAACAACCGGTCCAAAAAACAGGAGATCACCAGTGCCAAATCACTCCAGTCTGTGCAGACAAACAAACAACAGGACATCTCCGCCAAAAGAAAACGAGGTGTTTCTATAAACTAAATGGAATGAAGAATTACTTGCAGCACTTGGAGGGTTTTTATAAGGAAGCATCAGAAGATCCAGCTATTACTATTTCTGGTATATGCTTATACCAGTATATTTTTTATCTATGTTCAAAGAGTGATGGTACAAACAAGGTGCTGATCAACAGAAGAGATGTAGAAAAAAAGACCAAGATAGGCCGCACCACCTACCAGAAAACGCTTAAGGAATTACAGTCACTGGGTTATATCAAGTATACCCCCTCATTTAATCAATTTCTGGGAAGTATGATTGAGTTTTATGGCTTCCCGGAAACAGTATTAACAATTAAAGTTTATAACCATGAAATACTTTTTAATTCCCGATAAAGATAAAAGCACTTCTAACGAATATAAAATAGTCAAAGTACATGACGAGGATGTTCGTTCTTTTCTGACCAGGCATCAGCAGGAGGTTATCCATGAAGGGAATAGTATTGCGGAAATCTTAATGGAATTTGCTTCTGATCTGGAACATACAAAGACGTAGGCTATCGCCAGGGAATAGTGTAATTATCCTTTTTTAACCTCCTCAGTATTCAACCTAGTCCGGAAAGTACTATCATGATTTTTAACCAACCAGATACCATTCATCAAGTCCTAGACCGACATTTTTCTTCATGTCTGCAACTTTACAGAAGTAAGTTTTGGACTGGATTCAGATGGATAGCCATCAACATTGATTCACCCGCACAAAAGCCTTATTTTTTTGAAGATTATATTTGGACCGATAATTTTTGCTCCGAAATGCCGGGCTATAAAATAATGTCATTGAGCAGGGCAATCAAGTTATTATTAAACAAACCTCGGTTCAGTATTACTCCTGCGATCTTGCGGGAATTTGAGGAAATAATTCAACCGTTCCCAATTACTTTACAAATAGCGCAAAACGCCTTGATTGATCTTTTGGAATTGAATGAGTACATACCGGTAGAATGGCTCCATAAATATAATCCACTATCAAGCTGCAACGCCTATCACGTTCTTGTCTCGCAAAATGACAAGAAGGCTCAAAAAACCGGCAAACCTAAAATTATATTTGCAAGCAGCATTTTTGCAGATGCTATACAGTACCTACATAAAACGATTAGACAGCCGCAATGCGAAACAGCTGATCGCCGGATATTTCTAATCGGACAGTTGCCGAATCAAAAATTAGATACTCGTTCCTTAGAAACCGTTTTTGCAACTGCCATAACATTCTACTGGTGTGATTTGGCCTTATCAAAGGATATTTTATCTGCAGAGATCATACAAGTACACGATCCTACCGATCTGGTATTCATGCGCTACAATTATTTCATGAAGTATCACAAAGAGAAAAAAGAGATCAATTTCTTCTCGTCGCTATTAAAAAAATGTAAGCCGGGATTATTCGCAAATAATTACTCCAGCATACATTTCCTCAACAACCCAACAAACAGATATAAGTTAGTCCCCCTCAAATTTTTCAGTTGGTAGACTGTAGTATTTATGACAAAGGAAGAAATTACAATATTAAAGGCTATCGCCATTTGCTACAAACCGTACTTAAAGCCCGAAGAGGCTATGATATACTGCAACCTGGGTAGTACGCAGCTTTTAGTAAAAACAAAAGCTTTGGGAATTTATAAGAACGCTAGCGGCTATTACAAAAAAGAAGACCTTGATATGATGATGTCTGGTATAACCAATCTTTCTGATAAACTAAATAAGAAATAAACTCACGTTCTCATTATTCTACTCTATTACCATTTAGTTACAATATGGGATTTGCATCAACTTAAGTTTAAATGTTAGTTCCATACCTTTCTTTATTGAATGCATTAAATTCTTCCTTTAGGGCATTAAACACTTTTTTTTGGTTTTCAAATAACATGTCTTCCGATATTATTGTCTTGATGATATTAATATTCCCTTGCTTTTCCCCGAAACAGTAACCTTGTGAGGTGGCGGCAACAAAACTAATTTTATCGTTTTCTTGATTACTTTCAAAACAATGGTAAACTGATTCAAACTCCTCATTTACCACCACCCCCATAAATCCCCAATCCTTTTTGAAGTATTGTCTTATAATATCTTCGTTTGAAATAGATGCATCTTTCACAATACGTTCCCGGTATCTCTTGAAAAAATGTGGGGGATGTATGGATATGATATTCATCTCTACAGTAGGAACAACCGCATACTTACCTTCAGGACGTGAATAAATGCCATATATACTAAGAATTGGCTTTTTCCAATCACTCCTCTTCATGGCTGTAAAATCAACAATGAACAGATTTCTCTTCTCCCGGGTTTTACAATCGTAGGACTTTGTTAGGGGATAACGGCTACTTTTCAAAACTGTTTTTTTGAAATCATTCCTGCATTCATCAAGTTTGGTCTCAAGGTTCTTTATATCCTCGAAAACCTCTTTGTGAATCTCTTGAACACTCATGGACGGAACTATCATCGTTTGGGTTGATTTTATTCTTGAGTACTATCTGGTAATTTCCTGCGGTGCCAGAATGAGTTTTGGTAGTTTTTTTAGCTGAGCAACTTTGAGCCTGTAAATATATTCTCCAATCATGTGCTTTATCATTCTTTCATGCGTAAAATTACCTTTTTTAGCCACTTCTGACTTGCATCGTTTTCTCTATTTAACGGGACGTGGCCCAATATAAGACGCCGTAGCCGAGAACAGACTATGACTTCAATTTTAAAATAAAAATTAACGCTGAAATTCTACTGGATTGGCTTATTTCAGCATAGTTGCCTAACTTTGTTTAACAAGGATTATTATTTTACTCACCGTTTGCCTAACTGGCGAACAATTGGCGAACTACCATATAAAGTATTATTGCTCAGGAAGAAGGAAGTTCCAGTCCCGGGCACTTGAAAGCTTTGTAAGTCGTTGACTTGCAAAGCTTCTTTTATTTTTATACCTACCCTTTACTATAGAGATTGTTTAGGAACAGCGTGATACACTACCTCAGATATTTCCTGAACCTGAAGTACTTTCGTTCTCAACCCGTATCCTTTGCTTAGTCTTGGCTTTACACTTTATGGTACTCTTCCAACCGATTGATTTACTTAGTTAATGTTTGTTTTTGGTTTTTGGACCGGTGACCTTAATAGCTTGTTTGTAATGTTCAATATCTTTCAAAATGTTTACATCAGTATACAGATAACCTAACAGCCCGTGATAGTAACGGACTTCGGCCAAATTCAGTTTTCAGCTTCGGCAATAGTTTGGATATTTTAATAGTTATGCAGGATTTTAAATCAGGGACCTAAAGAGTTTTGAAGCAGTGATGCAACCCCTGGCTTTAAAGAAAAATAATAAATTTTTGTTTAAAATTTAATCATTTGATTAAAACATTTGGATAAATTAAAAACTTGTTTATATCTTTGTCCCTGAAACGAATTTTAATGCACAATGGCGATGAAGAAGGAAATAAAAACATTGGACACCTCAACCGAAGAAAAAATAAAAGAAGCTGCCCGAACCGTATTTCATAAAAAAGGCTTCGCAGCTACCCGCACAAGAGATATTGCGGAGGAAGCAGGCATCAACCTGGCGCTGCTTAATTATTATTTCCGGAGTAAGGAGAAGTTGTTTAATATCATAATCCTTGAAACCGTTACAGGTTTTATGCAAAATATGTCGATGGTATTGAATGACGGGAAAACCACGATTGAGAAAAAAGTGGAACAAATCGCTTCCAACTACATTGACTTCATCACCAAAGAGCCGAATATCCCGATTTTTATGTTGAGCGAAATGCGCAACAACGCAAGCGGATTAGCAGAAAAACTGCCGATTAAGCAAATTGTTTTGAACTCCATATTTTTTAAGCAACACCAGGAAGCGGTAGCAAAAGGAAAGATTACAGAACCCAATCCTTTACATTTTTTGATGAACCTTTTAGGATTGACAGTGTTCCCTTTCCTCGCCAAACCTTTGCTGCAAACAGTGAACGGAATGAATGATGCGGAATTCAACAAGATGATGCAGGAACGTAAAAAGCTGATACCGGTTTGGATAAAAGCGATGATGAAGGCAAAATAATTTTTTTTCTCTTAAACTAATCAAATGATTAAAACGAAATGACAAACAAGATGATAAAAAAAGCAATTTTGGCTGCCTGCTGCTGGATATTAGCTGTCAACGCTGTCAATGCACAGTGGCTCACGTTGGATGAATGTTACCGGCTGGCAAAGGAAAACTATCCGGCGGTTAAGAAAATGGACCTGGTGGCCAAGTCGGCAGATTATACTATAAATAACGCCAGGAAAAAATTTTTGCCGCAATTCAATATAGCAGGACAGGCTACTTACCAATCGCAGGTAGTGGATTATGGCGATTTGCTTGGCGGGGCTTCTTCTCCTTTGGGCTTTTCGCCACCCGCATTCAGCAAAGACCAGTATAAAATTTCTGGAGAGGTGGAGCAGTTATTGTTTGATGGTGGAAATACCCGTTATCAGAATGAGATAACAAAGGCCAACGCCGGCTTACAAAAACAAAATGTGGAAGTGGAACTGTATGCGATAAACGACCGTATCAACGCTATTTTCTTTTCTATTCTTTTGCTGGATGCACAACTGGAACTGAACAATCTTAAAATTGCCAATCTCCAAACCCAGTTGGACAAAACAGAAGCTGCCTACAAATACGGAACGGCTTATGCCAGTGATGTAAATGAAATCAAAGCCGAAATAGAAAATACAAAATCTTCAAACATTGATTACGGGGGAAACCGTTCGGCTTTTCTGAAAATGCTTTCTGTTTTTATAGGTAAGGAAGTTGCATCTTCTTCGGAACTGCTGAAACCTGAACCTGAGCTGTCATCAGGAGAAATCAACCGCCCGGAACTGAAACTGTATGATTTGCAAAAAAACATTCACGTAGCTCAAACAAAACAACTGAAATCAGGCTATATGCCCACATTCAAAGCATTTTTCCAGGGTGCTTACGGAAGACCTACGCTTAATCCTATTTCTAATGATTTCGGAGCGTGGTATATTACCGGTATCCGGCTTAACTGGTCACTCGGAAGTCTTTATACACTGAAAAATCAACGCGCTATTTACGATCTGAACAGCCAGGCTGCAGATACAGACAAAGAAACTTTCATCCGTAACGTACAAATGGATATTGCCCAACAGGATGAAAATATAAAGAAGTACACGGAAATCATCGGCCAGGACAATAAAACGATTGCATTGAGAGAAGCAGTTACCCAGTCAGCTTCTGCACAACTGGCGAACGGTGTTATCACTACCCACGAATATATCCAGAAGGTCAATAATGAAAATGCAGCAAAGCAAAACCTGATCTTACACCAGATACAGTTGTTGCAGGCGCAGTATAATTTAAAATTTAAGTCAGGCAATTAAATTAATGGACAGTGGATAATGAACAATGGACAGCGGACGATGAAAACAAGCAATTCAAAAAATAAAATACAGACAGAAATGGAAAATAAGATCAATGTATTATTAAAGGCAATCAAAAAATCATTGTCAATTGTCAACCATCAATTGCCAATTAGAAAGTCATTGCCAATTGTTTTAATAGTATTATTTCTCGCTTCGTGCAGTAACAAAATAGACTATGATGCTTCGGGAAACTTTGAAGCAGATGAAGTTATTGTATCGGCACAACAGAACGGTGTTTTACTTACCTATAATGTAAAAGAAGGAAATCAGTTAAAAGCTGGTGATAATGTTGGTCAGATTGATGTTAAAATTGTGGAACTCCAAAAAGCACAGACTGAAGCGAGTATTGAAGCATTAAATCAAAAAACAGTAGCTCCCAACGACCAGGCTGAATTGGTGCGCCGTCAGTTGGAAGTGCAAAAAGCACAACTGGAACAACAGCTAAGAGAAAAAAATCGTACCGAAAACCTGGTAAAGGCAGATGCTGCCACACGCAAGCAACTGGACGACATCAGCGCGTCTATCGATCAGTTGAAAAAGCAAATTGCAGTTACGGAACAGCAATTAAAACTAAATACCTATAACACCAATACACAGAACCGCAGCATATTGAGCGAAAAAGCTCCAATGGAAAAAATGGCAGCACAGCTTCAGGAACAAATCAATAAAGGTCAAATCATCAACCCGATTAACGGAACTGTATTGGCTAACTATGCCCTGCAGGGGGAAATGCAAACAATGGGCAAACCTCTTTACAAAATTGCCAATACAGAAACGCTTGATCTGAGGGCTTATATTACCGGAGCACAATTACCACAGGTAAAAATCGGACAATCAGTAAAAGTAAGGATTGACAATGGCAAAGACGGTTACAAAGAGTACCAGGGAACCATTACCTGGATTTCAGCAAAATCTGAATTTACACCTAAAACCATTCAAACCAAAAACGAAAGAGCCAACCTGGTGTATGCTATCAAGGTAAATGTAAAGAATGATGGCTATCTGAAAATAGGAATGTATGGAGAAGTATTGTTTAATTGACAATGGACAATGGATAATGGACGGTGGATGATGAATAATGGATAATGGACAGTGGACAATGAAACGGTTATTTTCAATTGTTAATCGCCAATTGAAAAATCATCAATTGCTAATTATAAAAATATGGAAAATATTATAGCGGGTAAAAGTTATGCTTTCGCGATACGGATTGTGAATTTGTATAAACATCTTTCTAATGCAAAGAAGGAATACGTTCTATCAAAACAATTGTTGAGCAGTGGAACGGCGATAGGTGCTTTAGTTAAAGAAGCTGAACACGCCCAATCAAAAGCCTATTTTTTGAACAAAATGAATATAGCACTCAAAGAAGCTAATGAAACCGAATACTGGTTGATGTTACTGAAGGATACTGGTTTTCTTACAGAGCAGGAGTTTGGTTCAATGAAAGAAGATTGTTTATCTATCTTAAAGTTACTCATCAGTATAGTAAAAACAACTAAGCAAAAACTTAAACGCAGTTAATGGAGAGTGGAGAATGGATAATGGATAATGAATCGTCAACTGTCAATCATCAACCGTCAACTGTCAATCGTCAATTAATATGAGCTCAGTAAGCGTAAAAAATATCATCAAAACCTATAACAAAGGCGAGGTAAAAGCTGTCAATGATGTTTCATTTGAGGTAACTAAAGGCGAGTTATTTGGTTTGATTGGCCCCGATGGAGCAGGCAAAACATCCATATTCCGTATCCTGACTACCTTGTTGCTTGCAGATAGCGGAACGGCAACGGTGGAGGGATTTGATGTGGTTAAGGATTATAAGGAAATCCGAAATATTGTAGGTTATATGCCCGGTCGCTTCTCACTGTACCAGGATTTAACAGTAGAAGAAAACCTCAGCTTTTTCGCAACGGTTTTTGGTACTACCATTGAAGATAATTACGAGCTCATCAAAGATATTTACGAGCAGATAAAGCCTTTCAACAGCAGGAGGGCAGGAAAACTTTCAGGAGGTATGAAGCAAAAACTGGCTTTGTGCTGTGCCCTGATCCACAAGCCTAAAGTTTTGTTTCTGGATGAACCCACCACAGGTGTAGATGTAGTTTCGAGAAAAGAGTTTTGGGATATGCTCGGCAAACTGAAAAAGCAGGGTATCACTATTGTTGTTTCCACTCCTTATATGGATGAAGCTACGCTTTGCGACCGTATCGCATTGATACAAAACGGCAGTATAATGTCCATTGATACACCCGGCAATATCATTAACAATTTTCCTAAAGCCTTGTTCGCTGCCAAAGCGGATAATATTTACAAGCTCTTGCAGGATCTACGCGCTGAGGCTGAAGTTGAAAGCTGCTATGCCTCCGGCGAATATACACGTTTTACGATGGGCCATGGACAATTGACAACGGATAATGTAAAAAGTAGACTGATTGAAAGCGGACATAAAAATCTTGTAATTAAGAAAATTATCCCAAGCATAGAAGACTGCTTCATTCGATTAATGAACAGTTAAAAGGTGACAATGGAAAGTGGACAATGGACAGTGGACAGTGAATAATTGCAAAACAAAAAATAGTTATGGATAACAATAGAAAGAATAAATCATCGTCAATTGAACAATCATCGTCAACTGTCAATTGTCAATCGTCAATTGAACAATCGTCGACTGTCAATCGTCAATTGTCCATTGAATGTCGAAAACTGACCAAGCAGTTCGGAGCTTTCAAAGCTGTTGATGAAATTTCCTTTGATGTAGAACAAGGCGAGATATTCGGTTTTCTCGGTGCAAACGGAGCAGGAAAAACCACTGCAATGCGTATTCTTTGCGGGCTATCCTATCCTACCTCGGGCCAAGCCACCGTAGCCGGTTTTGATGTATACAAACAGCAGGAAAGCATTAAAAAGAATATTGGCTATATGAGCCAGAAATTCTCCCTGTATGATAACCTGACCATATTAGAGAATATTGAGTTTTACGGTGGAGTGTATGGCGTTTCGAGGCCCGATATAAAAACACGCAGCAACAAACTGATCACCACATTGGGGTTGGAAAAGGAAGCTAAAAAATTAGTAGGCGAACTGCCTTTGGGATGGAAACAGAAGCTTGCTTTTTCGGTTGCCATTTTTCACCGTCCGAAAATTGTGTTTCTGGATGAACCCACCGGAGGCGTTGATCCTGTAACCAGGCGGCAGTTTTGGGATATGATTTACGAAGCGGCAGCCGACGGGATTACGGTATTCGTAACTACGCATTACATGGACGAAGCAGAATATTGCAACCGCATCAGCGTAATGGTAGATGGTCGTGTAGAAGCGTTAGACAGCCCGGCAAACCTTAAAAACAAGTTTAATACTGATACTATGGATGATGTTTTCTATCAATTGGCAAGAGGAGCTAAACGAATGGACAATTAACAATGGACGATGGACAGTGGACGATGGACAGTGAATAATTGAAAAACAAAAAAATAGTTATGGATAACAATAGAAAGAATAAATCATCGTCAATTGGACAATCATCGTCAACTGTCAATTGTCAATCGTCAATTGAAAAATCGTCAATTATCAATTAAAACAAATGAAACAACTATTCGCTTTCATACGCAAAGAGTTTTACCATGTATTCAGAGACAGGCGCACCCTGCTGATTCTCTTCGGAATGCCTGTTGCCCAAATCTTACTATTTGGTTTTGCATTAAGCAGTGAAGTGAAAAATATCGGCGTCGCCATATTGGATAACGCTCATGATGTACAAACGGAACAGATTATTTCAAAAATACAGTCAAGCTCCTATTTTCAGATTAAGAAACCAGCATTGAATTATAAGGAAATTGAACACCGCTTTAAAGAGGGTGAAATAAAATGTGCTATTCTTTTTCCTGCAAATTTTGGTTCAGACCTTTATAAGACCGGCGGTGCACAGATACAGATCATCGCTGATGCTTCCGACCCAAACACAGCAACAACGGTAACAAACTATCTGAATACCATTATCAATAATTACCAGCAGGAATTGAACCCAACCGCAAAGTTGTCTTATCAGATTATTCCTGAAATGAGAATGTTGTATAACGAAGATCTGAATGGCTCACTCAACTTCATTCCGGGTGTGATTGCTTTGATATTTATGATTGTGAGCACCGCATTGACTTCTGTTGCAGTAGTGCGTGAGAAAGAATTGGGCACAATGGAGATACTATTGGTGTCGCCCTTTAAGCCGATAATGGTATTGATTGCGAAAGCAGTTCCTTACCTGGTGCTGTCGCTCATTGATTTTATCATCATCCTGTTGCTTGCCGTATTCTTTTTGAATATAGAAATACAGGGCAGCCTGGTACTGATCTTCGCTGAAAGTATCCTCTTCATCATAACCTGTCTTTCACTGGGTTTGCTGATTTCCAATGTTACCGCTTCGCAGCAAACGGCAATGCTGATTTCTATGATGGGAATGATGCTGCCTACCATGTTGCTTACAGGTTTTATGTTCCCGTTGGAAAATATGCCCAAAGCGTTTCAGTGGTTTTCCTATATCGTTCCGTCAAAATATTACTATACTATTATAAAAGGCGTAATGCTCAAAGGGCTTGGCTTCAGTTATGTATGGAAAGAAACGCTTATTCTGGCAGGAATGGCATCAGGGTTGTTGTTTGTGGCATTGAAGAATTTTAAAATTAGACTTTAATTAATGGAGAATGGATGATGAGAAAATGAGTAGAGGAAGGTTCTTATCATCATCAATTGTCAATCATCAATTGTCAACTGTCAATTGTCCATTGTCCACTGTTAACTATCAATCGTTAATTGGAAAAAATGAAAACATTACTTTTTATATTACAAAAAGAATTCCGCCAGATTTTGAGGGACAAAACAATTCTGGCGATGATGCTTGTTGCACCTACAATGCAGTTGATTATACTGCCGCTGGCTGCCAATTTTGAAGTAAAGAATGTGAATGTAGCTTATATTGATCATGACCACAGCAGCTATTCTCAAAAGCTGGAAAATAAAATAGCTTCATCTGGTTATTTCAAAATTGCAGGCAGTCCCGGCTCCTTTAAAGAAGGATTGAAGCTGATTGAGTATGGTAATGCCGATCTGGTGTTGGAAATTCCGGCAGGATTTGAAAAAAATCTTGTCCGTGAAGGTAACCAAAAAGTGAATCTTTCTGTAGATGCGATTAACGGCACAAAAGCCGCTTTGGGTGGCGCGTACCTTGTTCAGGTATTGGCAGATTTTAACAGCAATCTTGATGTAAACATAAAGTCGCCTAAGAATCAGATAGCAGCACCGTCCGCAAAAATTTCGGTGGAGAGCATCAATTGGTATAATCCGAGGGCGGAATATAAATACTATATGGTGCCGGGAATATTGGTACTGTTACTCACCATGATTGGAGGCTTTATTACAGCACTGAATATTGTAAAGGAAAAAGAGATAGGAACGATTGAACAAATCAATGTAACGCCTATTAAAAAATGGCAGTTCATACTCGGAAAACTAATTCCGTTCTGGATTGTAGGAATGATTGTGTTTACTATAGGATTGACGGTAATGTACCTGGTTTATGGCATTTTCCCCACGGGCAGTTTATTGGCTTTATACTTGTTTGCTGCCGTCTATCTGGTAGCCTTATTAGGCCTGGGATTATTGATTTCCACTTTTGCCGATACACAGTTGCAGGCAATGTTTATCGCCTATTTTTTTATGATGATATTTATGCTGATGAGCGGCTTCTTCACCAGTGTAGACAGTATGCCGGATTGGGCAAGAACGATGTCGGACTTTACACCCGTAACGCATTTTATTAAAGTCGTCCGGTTGATTGTATTAAAGGGAGCCGGATTGGCAGATGTGGGAACAGAGCTCGGTTACCTCGCAATGTTTGCCGTAGCATTAAACGGTTTTGCAATCTGGAATTACAGGAAAACAACGTAAAAAAATATACGTATCTGGCAATGGGAAAACAAAAGGGCACATTTGCGAAAGAAAAAAGAAAATTTTTCAAAGAAGCCCGTTCCTGTTTTGCCGAACTGAAATATGCTTTGAGCGTTGTGACACAGTTTGCCAGGGCTTTTGCGGCAGATATGCTTCGGAACATGAAGGGCCGAACCATGCAACTTTTGTTGATTAATAGATTATCTGTTTATTACACACGACTGCTGGGCTACCTCGACTATCAAACTGTTGAAGCACTTAAAAATCGTATAGATAAAGTAATTTACGGTTTGGGTATTGCCCAGCATTTTGAATATTGGGGTTGAGAGAAAAAAATTATTGAAGAACATAATTGGGTGACAGGGTTGATTTAGGCAATAGCGGGTACGGAACGCATTTCAAAAGAATTGGTGAACAATTCGGACCGTTTGACCTTGCTGTTCTGGAATGCGGGCAGTACAACGAAAAATGGGCTTTTGTACATTCTTTTCCCGAAGATACCGTCAAGGCGGCAAGTGATCTCAGGGCAAAATGCATTCTTCCTGTTCATCAATCCAGGTTCCTGCTGGCTCAGCATAATTGGTTTGAACTACCCGAAAGAGTTACAGCATTGGCTGAGGCAAATAAGTTGCCTGTTTTGACACTCTTAATAGGTGAAAAAGTGAAGTTAGACAATCTGTTGAGACAATCTTTTTACCAATGGTGGAAGGACATACAATAAAAAAGTACGACTCAAAAATTAAAAAAGGAATAAAGATTTATTAAATCAGCAACAGGAATGTTCGAGAATTTTCAGACGATAACGATTATTATTGCTTCCATAGCTTTATTTGTATTTGGGTTACAAAGTTTCAGCAAGGAGATAGAACACTTAGGTGCAGAAAGACTTTCCAAATGGATAAGAAAAATAACCAGGATCCCTTTGGGTGGATTTCTGTTGGGTGGTGTGTTTACCGCTGTGATACAATCGAGTACTTTAGTATCCACACTTACGGTTTCTTTGGTCAATGCCGGTGTAATCACTTTTCGCGACAGCATCCTGATCTTGCTTGGAACTAATGTTGGCACCACCTCTACCGCGTGGATCGTTTCAATGAACTCATCTTTTCTTGGTCCGTTTTTTATCGTATTGGGAACAATCATCAGTATGGTTCCTGCTAAAATAGCCGTTGCGGGAAAATCAATATTCTACTTCGGTTTTATCTTCTTTGCACTGTCATTTATCAGCCAGGCAATGGAACCGATAAAAAACGACCCTTATTTGGTTGGCATTTTGTCAACAGCATCTAATCCCATACTGGGAATTGTTTATGGGATTATCATTACAATAATCATTCAATCGAGCTCAGTCGTAGTGGGTTTGGTTATTGTACTGCTTTCTCAGGGTACAATCAATATTGACATTGCTATTCCTATTGTGATAGGAGCCAATATAGGTACCACCTCTACAGCTTTAATGGTAAGCCTCAGATTTTCCCCCATTTCAAAATTGGTGGCGTGGTCAGCATCAACTTTTAACATTGTCGGCGTTATACTGATGTTCCCATTCTTTGGTTTGCTGAAAAATATAGCTGTTTCCTTTAGCCAGGAACCGGCTTTACAGGTAGCAATGGCTTACACCATTAGTAATACTTTTACTTCGCTTTTCTTTCTTTTACTGATTAATCCAACGATAAAGAGATTACAAAAGCACAAATGGTATAAGCAATCTATTGAGGATAACACGCCAAAGGAAAATAGGCATAAAGACCCATAACAAAACATCTTTGCCTGCATCAAAACTCATTTTTCGAACATGATTGGTTTGGGGAGTATTGATTGGAGCAGAGGTTTGAATGATAGGGAAACAAATTAATGAGAGCCTCGTGATATGTCAAACGTGAAATGTGAGGCGTGAAAGCTAATCTTACATCTCACGTTTAGAAAGGATTATTTTTTAAAAAGCTTATTCCTGTTTAGCCCAACATCACAACAGGCGATAAACAGAGACCAGGAACTTTACATTCAACTTTATCCTTATATAATAACAGAATGCAATAATGCAGAAATAATGCCTTATAGGATGCTATAGTTGTAGTTCTATTCAGGATTTCTTCGAAATCTGATTTTAAATTTGTGTTATGAAAATTCTGCTGATAGAAGATGAAAAAGAGCTTGCCCTAAGCGTTGTAGAGTATCTTTCAGGAGAAAGCTACTTATGCGAGGTTGCTGCTACCTTTACTGAAGCGATGAAAAAAATAGAAGTATTTGATTATGATTGTATTTTACTGGATATAACGCTTCCGGATGGCAATGGGCTAAAAATTTTAGAAGAATTGAAAAAAGAGAATAAACAGGACGGTGTTATTATAATTTCTGCCAGGAATTCCCTGGATGATAAGATTAAAGGGTTGCAAATAGGCGCAGATGACTATCTCACAAAACCTTTTCATCTGTCAGAATTAACGGCCCGCATATACTCCCTGATACGAAGAAAGCAATTCAACAATTCCAATATTGTAAGACAGGGTGAATTGGAAATAGACCTTCTGGCAAAAACGGTTGCAGTAAATAAGGCCGTGGTTACACTTACAAAAAAAGAATTTGGCTTACTTATATACTTTATCGGTAATAAAAACAGGGTACTTTCTAAAAGCACCCTGGCTGAACATCTTTCAGGAGATTTCGCGGATATGCTCGACAATCACGACTTCGTATATGCACACGTAAAGAACCTGAAGAAAAAGCTGAATGAAGCCGGATGCGAACAATTTTTAAAAACTGTTTACGGTACCGGATACAAATGGGAAGGATGAAAAATCTATTGCAGAAGTCACTTAAGCAGCTCACTGTTTTTGCATTTATTGTTTTTGCGCTGAGTATTCCATCGTATTTTCTGTTGGTGGACTGGATCTGGCTGAATGAATTAGACGAAAACAATGAACTTATCGCTGAGAGAATAGAAAATGAGTTTAATGAACAAAAGATCAGTGACGAAAAATTGGCTCAAAGCATTCAATTCTGGAATGAAATACAGCCTGTAAGTAAGGTAGCGCTTATTCACCAGCCGTTAGTAAAGGATAGCCAGTATACGGTGATGCGGCAAAATCCATATTCTACAAAAGAAGCTATTGACCGCTTTCGTGGGTTAAAGACAAATATTAAGATCAACAATCAGAATTATTCACTGGTTGTTGAAACGAACGTTGAAGAAACAGAGGAAACCGTTGGTTATATTGCGATGGTTACGTTACTGTTTTTCCTGATTCTGGTAGTTGGTTTCTGGATATTGAACAGAAGGCTTTCGAAAAAAATATGGCAACCCTTTCAGGACACTTTGCAGAAATTAAAATCATTTCAGCTAAATGGTCAAAATAGAATTCAGTTCCAGGATACTGATACTATAGAATTTGCTGAATTAAACGCAACGCTCGACAAATTGCTTCAACACAGTATTGCCACTTACAAAAATCAAAAAGAATTTACGGAAAATGCTTCCCACGAGCTGCAAACACCCCTGGCTATCCTGAAAAACAAACTGGATATTTTGTTGCAAAGTGATGACCTGACTGAAAGACAATATCATATTGCGGAAGAAATGAACAAAGCATTAATAAGAAGTTCCCGAATAAATAAGAATCTCTTGTTGCTTGCAAAAATTGAAAACAGCCAGTTCGATAGTTCTGAGCTTATTAGGTTTGATACCATAGCACTTCAAAGTATGGAGGCTTTGCAGGAACATTTTAAAGAGAAGAAAATAGATGTAAGCACCGATATTCTTTCAAATGTAGAAGTAAAAGGCAATAGTGGTTTAACAGAGGTTTTAGTCAATAATCTTCTGATCAATGCCATCCGGCATACTTTACCGGAAGGCTCTACAAGGATTACATTATCAAAATCTGCTTTTGAAGTTTCCAATTCAGGAGAACAAGCGCTCAATCCGGATTTGCTGTTTAAGAGATTTTCAAGAATGTCTGACGATAACCGCGGTAGTGGTTTAGGGCTTTCAATTGTCCAGGAAATATGCAAGCTTCAGGGCTGGACAGTGAAATATGACTTCGGCAATAAAGAGCATCTCTTTTCGGTAAAATTTTAGATAGCGGGAAACAAATATTTTTTGCGCCCTGGTGGTATATGTCAACTTAACAAAACTGTGTTGCAGCAAAGTACGGGGATATACTAAGCGATTGCCCGACTTTAACTTTTCTGCAATTGAATGTAGTTTTTAACCACAAAATACACAAAGCGCTTACACAAAGAAGCGCAAAGAAACGAGCCGCCCTGGTAAGCGCTCCGTGATCTTTGTAACATGCTTTGAAGCCGATATGGTTAACCGGTGAAGTTGCATATATAATTTTAGCTTTTACGCAACACTATCCGCCCTGCGAAATCTAGCTTCAAAATTCCTTCTAAATTGATATGGTACTTTGTCTCGCTTTTTAACAGGCAAAATATGATTTCCAGCAGGAGATTACTGAATCTTATAAACAACAGATTTTCCGCGTTATTCACAATTTTAGGATTGTATATAACGATATCATTTCTCACAAGAGTTGTCTTCTTTTCGTGGTCTGCAAAAAATATTGATTTCAATTTAATTTATATTCTTAAGGCATTCCTTATAGGATTTGTTTTCGATACTTCCATAGGATTATCATTCCTGTTGCTCTACGCTATTTACCTTCTGCTGTTTCCCAAAAAATGGATTGGTTCATTAGCAGATAAGATAGTTACCTATCTCTATCTCTCTGTTGTTTTGATTATCATCTTTTTTAGTTTGATAGCGGAGTTTCCTTTTTGGGATGAATTTGGAGTAAGATTCAATTTTATAGCAGTTGACTACCTGATATATACCTACGAAGTTGTCAGCAATATTAACCAGTCGTATCCCTTGCCGATTATTATTATTGTTTTAATTGCTTTGGTAATTAGCACGTTTATGCTGCTGCATAAAACAGGGGCACTGAGGAACACATTTTCTGACAAACGTTCTATACGCATCAGAGCATTTTATACGTTTCCCATATTGCTTACTGCGTTCCTGTTATTAAGAACAATGAAAAACAAGCAGGCAGATTTTAGCGATAACCCTGCAATAAATGAAGTTGGAAAGAATGGTGTATTTTCTTTTTTTGCGGCATTCAGGTCCAATGAACTGGATTATGATATGTTCTATCCCAAACTCAATGAAAAAAAAGCATACGCTGTTTTAAAGAAAAATATCCTGCAGAAAAACCAGCATTATACCTCTGCCCAGTGGGACGATATAAGCAGGATAACACAAGGAGGAAAAGAAAGCCGTCCTAATATCATCCTGATTGCTATAGAAAGCTTTAGTGCAGATTTTTTAAAAGCGTTTGGTAACCAAGAAAACCTTACACATCATTATGACAGCCTTGCTGATCAAAGTATTTTCTTTACCAATTTATACGCAACAGGTACAAGAACGGTAAGAGGGATGGAAGCGCTTACACTTTGCGTTCCACCAACCCCGGGCAATAGTATTGTAAGAAGACCAGATAACCAGCATATCTTTTCTATTGCTACCATACTCAGGCAAAAGCATTATCACCCGCTCTTCATTTATGGTGGGGATGGTTATTTTGATAACATGAATAATTTTTTTGGCGGACAGGGGTTCGACATTGTAGACAGAAACAGGGGAAATCCTTTATCTGATAAGATTGATACACGCCGGTATACTATTCCTGATAAAGAAGTGAGTTTTGAAAATGCATGGGGAATTTGTGACGAAGACTTATACAAACAGGCTATCAAATATGCTGATCAGAGCTTTGCAGCCAATACACCATTTTTTCAATTTGTGATGACCACGTCCAATCATAAGCCCTATACTTTCCCAACAGGCAAAATCAATCTTCCGCAAGGTGACAGGAATGCGGCTGTAAAATATACGGATTATGCATTGGGAAAATTTATTTCCGATGCGCAAAAGAAGTGGTGGTTTAAAAATACCGTATTCGTTATAGTTGCCGACCATTGTGCAAGCAGTGCGGGCAAATGGGAGATTAACATTGACAAGCATCATATTCCGGCAATAATTTATAACCTGCCTCACCCGCCACAAAGAATAAACAGATTAGTTTCACAAATTGACTTAATGCCCACATTGTTCGGATATTTGAACTGGAACTATACTTCAGACTTATATGGCAGGGATATTAATCAAACTGAAACAGGCGAAGAAAGGGCATTTATAGGGAATTACAGGACATTAGGCTTATTTAAACAAAACCTGTTCACCCAGATAGACGACAGAAAAAGAATTATACAGTTTTCCGTATCTCAAAAAGATGAATCAATGTTAGAAACGGAAAATAAAAATGAGGAATTAATTTCAGAAACTATTTCATATTACCAAACGGCAAGTGAGCGATTTAAAAACAATAAAATGAAAGAAAAATAACAACATATATACACCTTGCTATAGTTATCTATGATCCAACCATATTAGAAGTTCTAATTTCTTCCAGTTGCAAATCAATAGCCAATTGTTTACAATCAGGGTATACGTCTTGTGAGACAGTTATAAAAAAACGAGTGCATAAATATGTTGGGTACCATTGGCAATAGCATTGCGAAGATCAACAATCTAATCTTTGGTATAATAATTTATAAGCGCTGTGATTACCTGAGCAATATTAATGAACTGTATAAAACCGCTTTGTGCAAATGTGTTCATTTCATTTGGATGCATTTCAAATTTTCGTATACAGGTACTACTGATGCGGCAGATGCCTCGTGCCTCGGCATGACAAGCAGGAGAATGTATGTTGAACAATAGTACCCATGTTCAACAATAGTACTAATGCCGAACAAAGGACTGCAGTTTGTATTCTAGGATATATAAACGACCAAATTTATTTTCAAATCAGGCAAC